>Ga0209638_1000678_pt1 | contig 22399 bp, 15 predicted proteins | sample BarGraNGADG00211_FD_184490 | JGI IMG/M metagenome (GOLD analysis project Ga0209638, IMG submission 184490) | Arctic peat soil microbial communities from Barrow, Alaska - Barrow Graham LP Ref core NGADG0002-211 (SPAdes) (version 2) | ecosystem: Environmental > Terrestrial > Soil > Wetlands > Peat...
CGCCCGTCTGCCCGCGTCGCGGGTCGTCCGGTCGGCCCCGCGGCGGGTCGTCGCCCCGTGACGCCGGACCGATGTGGCAACGCCACGCGCGACGCCATGAAGTCCGGCTACCGAATCACAGGTCGCGGCGATCGAAGTGGTAAATCGCCACCCCGAGCATGCACGCGAGATACACGACCGCGTATGCGACCGCCGTCACGCTCGGTATCGACACGTTGGCGAATGGCGAGAACGAAAGTGACCCCGCCATCGGCGTCTGCATCACATACGCCGCTCGGCGCCATAACGACTCGCTCGGCAAAATCAAGCTCGAAATAACGCCGAGTGTGACGATATGGCCGCTCTGGGAGAAGCCGCTTACTTGTTCGAGCCAGCCACCCATGAAGGCGACGCCCTGAATTCCCAGCGCGAGCACACCGTTGGTGAGCGTCGAGAACCATGTTCCGAGCAGAAAGGTCAGCGCCAGAACGAGGATGCATTCCAGCGTGATGAGCACGAAGCCATGCAGTGGATGCTCGGGCAGCACGCCGGTCGCTGCATACGCCACGCCGATGGTGCCGGCGAACGTGATTGCGACGAACGCGGTGATCATTCCGGTAAAACCGAGAAACTTTCCGGCGAAAATCTGCCAGCGTGCGATCGGCTTCGTGGCGATAGCGTGAATCGTTCCCGAACTGATCTCGCCCGCCAGTGTGTCGATTGACGTCAGAATCGTCATCACCACAGCGAGCAGATCGCACGTGTACAGTCCCACCATGAGCATGCCGCTCTCGACCTGATACCGTACGAACGGCGACATGGGCCTGCCCTGAAACTCGAGCACCTGTAGCCGCAGCGCGATGGCGAACACGGCAAGGAGCAGCGTCGCAGCGAGGAGCGCGGTCCACAGGATCTTGCGTCGGGCGGCCTCGCGCAGCGTGATGCCGGCCATGACCCAGATGCCTCTCATAGACCGCAATCCTCCCCGACAAGCTTCACGAACAGATCCTCCAGCGAGAGCGGCTCCGGCGTAAAGCGGAACACATCAGCGCCGGAGTTGACGAGATAACGCAGGATGTCGGGCAGCACGTCCTTGGACGTGACGCCGAAGCTCAACGCACCGGCGGCGGCGCTCAGCGTGCTGGTCCAACGCGAGAGTCCTGCAAGCGCTTCCGGCGACACGTTCGCCGCATGCACCGTGACGCGGAATCCATCCGGTGAAAAAGTCTTCAGCTCCTGCTCGGCCACGAGCTCGCCGTCCTTGATGAACGCGACGCGGTCGCAGGTGACCTCGATCTCGCTCAGGAGGTGCGAATTGAGGAAGACTGTGGCCCCACGGTCGCGCTGCGCACGGATGACGTCGCGCACCATGCGACGGCCCATCGGATCGAGACCCGACGTGGGCTCGTCGAGAAAGATGATGTCGGGCTCGTGGATCAACGCCTGCCCGAGGCCGAGCCGCTGGAGCATGCCCTTCGAGAATCCACGCAGCCGCCGATCGGCGTGCACGCTGATCCCGACGAGCTCCAGTACGTCCGGGATCCGCTGCTGCAGCTTCCCTTCGGACATACCGCACAACCGGCCGTGAAATCGCAACAGCTCGCTGGCCGTGAGCCAATCATAAAAGCGAAAATCCTCCGGCAGAAACCCAATTCGTCTGCGCACCGTGACGTCACCCGCTGGTGCGCCGAGCACCGTGGCCTCGCCACCGGTTGGACGGACGAGCCCGAGCAACATCTTGATGAACGTGCTCTTGCCTGCCCCGTTCGGTCCCAGAAATCCGAAGATCTCCCCGCGCCGAATCGTCAGCGAGAGATTGCGGACCGCAACACGCGACGGGAACTCCTTGCGCAGACTTCGCGTCTCGATTGCGTAGTCGGATGACGTCGTCAGAGAATATCTCCGATCAGTTCGCGGACTTCGCCAGCGGCACGGCGTCCGCCGAGCTGCCGTAACCGGTCAAAGTGTAGACCATGCCGTGCTCGGCCCATATCAGCTCGTACGTCGGGCCACGTCGTCCGCCGGAGTTCAACAACATGGCGCGCGTCCCATTCACCGCCAGCGTGTCGAACGACCGCATGGACCGCAGCAGCGACATGGAGAGTGTGGACTTCGAGTCGAATCTTCGCTGAAATTCCGCGGTTTGATTCGGACTCATACCGGCCAACTGGAGCGCAATCTCGACGAGCAGATCGACGTCGAGCCCGCCGGGACTGGCGATGGATGCGAGCGGCGTCTCGGTGAACACCACGCAATTGCCGTTGTCCGTCGTGGGAGGCGGCGGGCCCTGAATCTGATTCTGAAAGGTGTTGGCGACCGGAGCGGGGCAGTTGCCGTACTGCACGCGAATCGCGCGCGGCGTCTTGATCGTTACGACGGCACCGTTGATCGTCTCTGGCAGCCTGGCGTCTGGTCGTCCCGCCTGAATGAGCAGCGTGCCCAATTGATCGCGATTCACCGTCGAGCTGGTGACGCGCGCTCCGAGGACGCTGATCGTCGGAGCATCGGTTCGCATACGCAGCAGCCGAGTTGCGAAACCCGCGAACCGGCTCGCGGAATCGGCGTTCGGCACGGTCACGTCCTGCTCATTGATGACGACCGTCGTCGATTCGGCAAGCATGCCGACGATGAGCGCCTGCACCTGCCGATTGGCGCCGGGCGCCGACGCCGCCGGAAGGCTCGCGCTCACCGGCTTCGGCTTCGCAATGCGCAACGACGAAAAGAATCGTTGTCCCGGACTGATTTCGCGCGCCGGAAACGAAAAAAGCGCGACGACCACGCCGGCGAGCATTGCGCCGATCAACCAGGATCGCCGGGGGACAAGAGTGAGTGGCACGGCTGAACTTGCTGCGTCCGCCGACGAATGTCAAAGCAGGCGTCGAACTCTTCCCCGTTCGTGCTCGGCGCCGCAATTCTTGTCAGTCGCGGTGCAATCGTGAAAGCCTCTCCATATAATTGTATCTGGAACGGCAGTTCATCCGCCTGGAGAGTCCTTGTATGCCCCGCAATCGCACCGCGCCCCGCCCCTATCAGCGCCTCACAACTCCGCTCGTTCGCGAAAACGACGTCCTCCGTCCCGCCAGTTGGGACGAAGCGCTCGACCGCGCGGCGGAGGGGTTCCGACGCAATCTGGAAACGCGAGGGCCCAACGCACTCGGCACCTTCAGCTGCTCGAAGTCCACTAACGAGGTGAACTTCCTCGCGGGCAAGCTGAGCCGAGTCGCCTTCGGGAACAACAACATCGATAGCTGCAACCGAACGTGACACGCTCCTAGCGTCGTCGGTCTGGCGACAGCATTTGGTGCAGGCGGCGGGACGAACTCATACGCCGAAGTGGAGGAGACGGACGTCGTCTTCCTCTGGGGCTCGAACGCCCGTGAAGCACACCCGATCTGGTTCCATCACCTGCTCAAGGGGATCCGGCACCACGGCACGCGCCTGTACGTCATGGACCCGCGCCGGACATCGAGTGCGCAATGGGCCGACGTCTGGCTCGGACTGCGCGTCGGCAGCGACATCGCGCTCTCGAACGCAATGGCGCGCGAGATCATTCACGCCGGCCTCGCGCACGACGCATTCGTCAATAACTCGACGTCGGGCTTCGAGGAATATCGCGCGTCGGTGGAGACGTACACGCTGGAGTACACCGAGCCGATCACCGGCATTCCGGGCGACGTCATTCGCGAGGCGGCGCACACGTTCGCGAAAGCCGACCGCGCGATGATCTGCTGGACGCTCGGTATCACGCAGCACCACAACGCGGCGGACAATGTCCTCGCGCTCATCAATCTCTGTCTGCTCACCGGGCACGTTGGACGCTGGGGCTCCGGCTGCAACCCGCTGCGCGGCCAGAACAACGTGCAGGGCGGCGGGGACATGGGCGCCCTCCCGAACAAGCTCGCCGGCTTCCAGGACATCGAACAGGATCATGTCGCGCGCGCGCGATTCGAGCAGGCGTGGAACACGAAGATTCAGCCGACGTACGGGAAGAATCTCACACAGATGATTCACGCGATGGCGGATGGCACGATGACGTCGCTGTACGTGATCGGCGAAAACCCGGCGCAGTCGGACGCCGACGCGTCTCACGTCGAGACGGCGTTGCAGAGACTCGATCACCTCGTGGTTCAGGACATCTTTCTCACCAAGACCGCCGAGCTCGCGCACGTCGTGCTTCCCGCTGCCGCGAGCTGGTGCGAGAGCGAAGGGACAGTGACGAACAGCGAGCGGCGCGTGCAGCGCTGCAGAAAGGCGATGGACCCACCACATGGCGCGCGCGACGAGATCTGGATCATCTCGGAGATCGCTCGGCGCATGGGCCATGACTGGCAGACGCCGACAGCCGAAACGGTCTGGAACGACGTGCGCACGCTCGCGCCGGACATGATGGGGGGGATGAGCTACGCTCGCCTGGAGGAGCTCGGCGGGATTCAGTGGCCCTGCCCCGACGAATCGCATCCAGGCACTCCATTCCTGCACTCGCGGCTGTGGGAGACGCCCGTGGGTGGCCGGCCGGCGCCGTTCACTGTGGTCGTGAACGAGCCGCCGACCGAAGAGCGCACGCCGGAATATCCCTTCCTGCTCACAACGGGGCGGCGGCTCGAATCGTATAACACTGGTGTGCAGACCAGCGGCTATGAGTCTCCTCTTCACTTCGGCGAGAACCTCGACATTTCCCCCGAAGATGCCGCGAAGCTCGGGCTGAACGACGGTGACGTGGTCCGCGTGAGTTCGCGTCGAGGGAGTCTCACCGTCCCGGCGCGCATCGACCGTGGTCTACGAGAGAACCTCGTATTCATGACACCGAATTTCTCCGACGATGTGAATACCAACGTGTTGACCCTCGACGTATCGGATCCGAGGTCCGGCACCGCGGAGTACAAGGCGTGCGCCGTGCACATAGAGCTCGTCGGCAGCGCTGCAATCCCGGAGCACGCGTAATGGACATTCGCCTTCTCGACGCCGAACCGACGTCCGAGGAGCGGGCGGCAGTTGATGCAGCGATCGGTCCGCCGACGTCGGCATGGGATGGCGGCGAGCGTGGCTCGGATCGCGACGCACATACGGCGACGGGTGGCGCTTCGATGGGTGGGCGGCGACACGAGCTCCTGCCCGCGCTCCAGGCGCTCCAGGCACGCGTGGGCTGGATCAGCGAGGGCGGGCTCGGCTACGTGTGCGAGCGTCTCAACGTGCCTCCGGCGGATGCGTGGGGCGTCACGACGTTCTACGCGCTGTTCGCGACGACGCCGCGTCCGAAGCGCGTGCTGCATGTGTGCGGCGACATCGCGTGCGTGGCGCGGGGTGCACACGACGTCGACCATGCGCTCGAGACTCGGTGCGGCCCGCCGATCTCGGGAGCACCGGCTGGTGATTCGGTCGTGATTGACGAGAGCCGCGGTGCGTGGATGCACTCGCCGTGTTTGGGAATGTGCGATATGGCGCCGGCTGCGTTTCTCACCGTTGCCGGGGAGAATCCGATCGAGCGCTTGTATGGCGGCGTGACGGGCGAGCGGGCGGTGGAGTTGTTGCGAATGACCGCGCCGCACGCGGGTTCGTCTGCCAGTCCGCCGATCCCGCAACGCGGTGATCCCTCGCTCGTGCTCTTGAAGCGAGTCGGCGAGGTGGATCCGACCAGCCTTGGGGCCTATCGCGCCGTGGGTGGATTCCGTGCGCTTGCGACGGCCATCGAGATGGGGCCTGAGGCGGTGATCGCCGAGGTGGTCGCGTCGAAGCTCGGCGGGCGCGGAGGGGCGGCGTTTCCGACGGGCCGCAAATGGGAGGCGGTGCGCGCGCAAGCCGTGAGACCGCACTATCTGGTCTGCAATGCGGACGAATCCGAGCCGGGCACATTCAAGGATCGCCTGCTCATGACGCACGATCCCTTCGCGATCGTTGAGTCGATGGCGATCGCCGGATTCGCGACGGGATGCTCGACCGCCTTCCTCTATGTTCGTGCCGAGTATCCGCTGGCGTTCGCGCGCATCGAGAATGCCGTGCGCCAATGCCGCGAGGCCGGCCTCTTCGGCGACGGCTTCGACATTCAACTGCGGCGCGGCGCCGGCGCGTACATCTGTGGCGAGGAAACCGCCCTGTTCGAGAGCATCGAAGGGAAGCGCGGCGAGCCGCGGAGGAAACCACCCTTCCCCGTGCTTGTCGGACTGTTCGGCAAGCCGACGGTCGTGAACAACGTCGAGACGCTGGCAAACGTGATTCCGATTCTCCTCGAAGGCGGCGCCGCATTCGCTCGCACGGGCACCGAGCAGTCGACGGGCACGAGACTCTTCTGCCTGAGTGGCGCGGTAGAACGGCCTGGCGTCTACGAAGTCCCATTCGGCACCTCGCTACGCTCGTTGCTCGAGCTCGCCGGCGCACGAGATCTCAAGGCAGTGCTGCTCGGTGGCGCGGCTGGCTCCTTTCTGCGTCCTGACGAGATCGACCTCCCGCTCTCGCTCGAAGGCGCCCATGCGGCGAGCACGACGCTCGGCTCAGGCGTGATCATGGCGTTCGACCAGAGCACGGATCTTCACGAGGTCGTTCGGCGCATCGCCGGGTTCTTTCGCGACGAATCGTGCGGACAGTGCGTGCCCTGCCGGGTGGGAACCGTTCGCCAGGAAGAAGCGCTGCATCGAATCGCGCATGGGAAGACGCTCGGCGGCGTTGCGGGCGAGCTGGCGCTTCTCGAGGAGGTCGGCGTCGCGATGCGCGATGCGTCGATCTGCGGGCTCGGTCAGACGGCGTATGCCGCGGTGGAGTCGGCGATCAAGCGCCTGAGACTCTACGAGGTGACGGGGTGAGCGCGCCTGTCAGCCCGAGCGCGCAGCTGGTGCACCTCGGCCGCCCAGATCGTGCGCCCAAAGTGATGGTTGCACTCAACATCGACGGGCACCACGTCAGCGTCCCCGAAGGCACGACCATACTCAGCGCCTGTGCGGCGCTCGGCATCAAGATTCCGACCCTCTGCTATCTCGAGACGCTGCAGCCGGCGAATGTGTGCCGCCTCTGCGTCGTCGAAGTCGAAAACGCGCGCGTGCTGGTGCCGAGTTGCTCGCGTGCGGTGGAGTCTGGAATGACGGTGCACTCCGCGAGCGAGCGTGTGCGTCACTCGCGCAAGCTCGTGCTCGAGCTGCTTGCGTCGTCGGTCGATCTCTCGACGACGGACGGGATGGCGGAGCTGCTCGCCGAGTACGATTGCAAGCCCGAGCGGTACGGGCCACCAGCGCCGCCGGCTGCGGGCAACGATCGTGACCGCGCGATTCCCGGCCACCACGCGCCCCCGCACCCCGATTACGCCGCCACCGTCGCCCAGCCCGTGAAGGTGGACAACGAATTGTACATCCGCGACTACGCGAAGTGCGTGCTCTGCTACAAGTGCGTGGAGGCGTGCGGCCCCGATCATCAGAACACCTTCGCGATCGCCGTCGCTGGTCGCGGGTTCGACGCGCGCATCTCGACCGAGCTCGCGGTGCCGTTGCCGGATTCCGCGTGCGTGTATTGCGGCAACTGCATCGCCGTGTGTCCAACAGGCGCGCTGATGGCGAAGGACGAGTTCGACATGCGTTCGTCAGGGTCGTGGGACTCGTCTGCTCAGACCGCGACTGATACGATCTGTCCGTACTGCGGGGTGGGGTGCACGCTTACACTTCATGTGCAGGACGGGGACATCGTGAAGGCGACGTCGCCGTTGGAGAATGCGATCACGCTCGGCAATCTCTGCGTGAAGGGGAGGTTCGGGTGGAGATTCGTCCAGCAGCGAGCGCCGGGCTGGCTTCGCCCTGATTCTGGTCCTACCGGCGAAGGCGTGCCTTGAATCATGTGAATTGATGGAATTTGTCCCGCGCGCAAGTCGAATTTCAGAAACCACAACAAGATTTCTTTCTTTGATAATTCAAGTCACGTCTTTTGTCTGAGTGACCTGCGTGCCACGCAGAACTCGACGTCCACTAAACAGGTCTTCATGTCTTTCCAGTCCGACATCACAATCGCTCAAGCCGCAAAACCGCGCCATATCATCGACGTCGCCGCCGACATTGGGTTGAGCGCTGACGAGATCGACCAATACGGGAAGTTCAAGGCCAAGATCGCTCTGGAGGTGAGCCAGCGCCCCGCCAAGGGACGACTCGTCCTCGTCACCGCGATCAGCCCCACCCCAGCGGGTGAGGGCAAGAGCACGGTCAGCGTCGGGCTCGCCCAAGCGCTCAGACGCATCGGCACCAACGCCATTCTCTGCATGCGCGAGCCATCGCTCGGCCCGGTGTTCGGCATGAAGGGCGGCGCGGCGGGCGGGGGCTACGCGCAGGTGATTCCCATGGAGGACATCAATCTCCATTTCACCGGCGACTTCCACGCGATCTCGAGCGCGCATGCGCTGCTCTCCGCGTTGATGGACAACTCGCTGCAGCAGGGAAATCCCACCGGGCTCGACCCGCGTCGCATCACTTGGCCGCGCACGATCGACATGAACGACCGCGCGCTGCGCAAAGCCGTCATCGGACTGGGCGGTGTCGGCGACGGCGTCGTGCGCGAAGAGCGCTGGGTCATCATTCCGGCGAGTGAGATCATGGCGATCGTTGCGCTCGCGTCGAGCCGAGAGGACCTACAGGAGCGGCTCGGCAGGATCATCGTTGGCGCAACGGCCGGGGCGAAGCGGCATCCGGTGCGCGCACGCGATCTCAAGGCCGATGGCGCAATGGCGATGCTGCTCAAGGACGCGATTCGACCTAATCTCGTGCAGACACTCGAGGGCGGCCCGGCATTCGTGCACGCCGGTCCCTTCGGCAACATCGCGCACGGCTGCAACTCGCTCATCGCCACCAAGTCCGCGCTCGCACTGGGCGACGTCGTCATCACCGAAGCCGGGTTCGGCTCCGATCTCGGCGCCGAGAAGTTCTTCGACATCAAGTGCCGGTTCGGCGGACTCAATCCGGAAGCCGCGGTGCTCGTGGCCACGATCCGCTCGCTCAAGATGCAGGGCGGGCTCGACAAGAAGTCTCTCACCAAGGAAGACCTCGATGCGCTGAGACTCGGCCTCCCGAATCTCGCGCATCACGTGAAGAACGTGCAGCAGTTCGGCGTGCCGGTCGTCGTTGCGTTGAACCGCATCCTGAGCGACACCGACGCCGAGCTGCAGATGGTCACCGACTACGCAGCGATGCTCGGTGTGAAGGTGATTCTCACCGAGGTGTGGGAGAAAGGCGGCGCCGGCGGCGAGGAGCTTGCGAGGGAGGTACTCGCGATTCTGGCGGAGCAGAAGTCGAAGTTCGCGCCGCTCTACTCCACCGACCTTCCCATTCGCGCGAAGATCGACATCATCGTGCAGAAGGTCTACGGCGGTGAGGGCGCGGACTATTCGCCGGCGGCCGAGCGGTCGATCGAGTATCTCACGAGCATCGGGCTCGGCGACACGCCCGTGTGCATCGCGAAGACGCAGTACTCGCTCACCGATGACCCGACGCGGCTGTGCAAGCCGGCCGGATTCCGGATCTCGATCAATGAGGTGTACGGCTCGGCGGGTGCGGGCTTCGTGGTGGCGAAGGCTGGTGACATCATGACCATGCCCGGGCTGCCGAAGGTGCCGGCGGCGGAGGGGATGTCGCTCGCGGCGAATGGGGAGATTGTGGGGTTGTCGTGAGGTAGTCGTTATGGCCGCACTCGTTCGCCGTTGAAGACCACGCTGGCGAGCTGGGCCAGCGTGGCAAGGTGTTTGTCGGCAGATCGGACATAACGTCTCCTTCGAGGTGGGCACGCAGGGGCCGCGCAGCCCACCCAGCCGGCACACGCGTGGCCTTGACGCGCCGCTTGTTCACGGCGTGGGAACGTCGCATACTGGACGAGCCGCGATTGAGATTCCTATCCCGTGGCCACGAATCCGCGACGGTCGTGCGTGCCTCCCCACGAAGGAGGGTCCGCATACTGGACCGCGTCAATCAAGATCGCACGTCACGAAAATCTTCCTCGATTGGCGGATGGGGCACGACAGAGTTCCACGCGCCGCCACGATGACGATCCCATTTGTCCCTGAACAGAACTAGCTCAATACTTTCTGGCACGGCCGATGAATCGAAAAGAGATGCGATCATGACCGCCGAAGCGCACAGTGATCGTGAGACTGGCGCACGGCGGCTGTCGACGGCCTTTCGTTTCAAACGAACGGTCACTGTGGGATGTGCGGGAGCCGCGGTCGTCGCCCTCGCGGGGCTGCTCGGGTACATCCCGGGGCTGCGCGTGCTGGGTAGTATGCGACCGAGTTACATCCCCATGGCGCCCAGCACGGCGGTTTTTTTCCTGATCCTCAGCGTGGCCCTGTACTCCCATGCCCGCGGGCGTCGGCAGGGCGTTGGCCCAGGAGTCATGCTCGCACTGGCGCTGCTGGTCACGGTGCTTGCTCTGCTGCATGTCGTCGGGGGCATCGTGGGGATGGATCTCACGCTCGAAGAAAGGCTGACGTCCGGAGTGGGCACCCTGCAAGGAATTCCCATCGGGCGTATGGCACTCGCGACGAGCGTCACCTTCGTGGCGGCCGCACTGGGCACGTTCCTGCTGTGGCTTGGCCAGCGGAATTCTCGCCACACCGGGCGCCTCGAGCGCTGGGCGTCGAGCACTGGATTACTGACGATGTTGATCGGGGCGACCGTACTTCTGGGCTACGGGTTCGGTACGCCCTTCATGTATGGTGGCCGCTCAGTCCCGATGGCGGCCACCACTGCCCTCGCGTTCCTGTTCCTCGGCGGTGCATTGGCCGCGGCAGTTGGCCCGGAGAACTTCTGCCTGCGCCTCACCGTTGGGGATTCGACCTCCGCCCGGTTGTGGCGGGCGTTTCTCCCCCTCACCGTCACGGTCGTTCTCCTCCAGAGCATCCTGTCTCGAACGGTGTGGCCATCGCTAGTTGGCAACGACGCACTGCTCCTCGCTGCGACGCTCATGGCGGTGGTCGCGATCACGGCGTTCGTGGTCGCTCGCGTTGCGCAGACGATCGGCCGCAGCTTCGATGAGGCACGGTGGAAGCTGCAGGAGAGCGAGGAGCGAGTTCGGGCCGTTCTCCAGACGGCGATGGACGGCTTCTGGCTGATGGACCTGCAGGGGCACCTGCTGGAGGTCAATGAGGCCTACTGCCGGATGAGCGGCTACAGCGCGCAGGAACTGTTGGCGATGCGCATCAGCGACGTGGAGGCCGTCGAAACGCTCAACGATGCTGCTACCCACGTCCAAAAGGTCTTAGCGCAAGGCGAGGATCGGTTCGAGTCCCGGCACCGCCGCAAGGACGGAAGCATTTATGACGTCGCAGTCAACGTCCAGTTCCAGCCCGTCGATGGCGGGCGGATAGTGACGTTTCTGCAGGACATCACCGCGCGCAAGCGGGCCGCGCTCGAGCATCAGATCATGCACGACATCGCACAGAGCGTTGCGACGACTGCAGATCTCGACGAATTATTGAAGTTGATGCATCACTCGCTGCAGCGAGTGCTTTCTGCGGAGAACTGTTTCGTGGCACTGCATGATCCGCAGACCGGACTGTTCAGCTTTCCGTACTTTGTCGATGAACGCGACTCGACGCCCCTGCCGCTAGCGATGCCGCGCAGTTGCACCGCGTACGTATTCCGCCGTGGTGAACCAGTACTCCTCACGCCGACCGTCTCCAGACAGCTCCGGGAACAGAACGAAATCGTGCTGGTCGGCTCACCTTCACTGTCCTGGATGGGTGTTCCGTTACGCACGCCATCTGGAACAATTGGCGTTCTGGTTCTTCAACACTACGAAAAGGAGAACATCTATAACGAGCGTGATCTCAGGTTTCTCGCTTCCGTGGGAAGCCAGGTCGCCCTGGTGATCGAACGTAAACTGGCCGACGTTGCGCTCCGCGACAGTGAAGCCAATTTGAACGTCATCCTGGAATCCACGGCGGACGGCATACTGGCGGTTGACAACAACGGCAAAGTCATCAAGACCAACAAGCGATTTGCCGAATTATGGCATGTTCCACAATCGCTTATCGACTCCGCGGACGATGACGGTTTGTTGCATCACGTTGTGAGCCAACTGGTCGACCCTGAGAGGTTTCTCACAAAGGTGCGCATGCTGTACGTCTCGGCCGAAGAGGGCAGAGACACATTGCATTTCAAGGATGGGAGGGTGTTTGAGCGATATTCCGCCCCGATCATCATGGACGGAGACATTGTTGGACGTGTGTGGTCATTCCACGACATCACCGCGCGCACGCAAGCAGAAACTGCGGCGGCCACCTTCGAAGCCCAACTGCAGCACTCGCAGAAGATGGAGTCCGTGGGCCGCCTGGCGGGTGGCGTAGCCCACGACTTCAATAACATGCTGGGGGTAATCCTCGGAAACGTCGAGTTTGCGCTGGAACAGGTGGACCCGGCGCAGCCGTTGTACGCGGACCTCGTGGAAATCCGGAATGCGGCCAAGCGTTCCGCCGACCTCACGCGGCAACTGTTGGCCTATGCCCGCAAGCAGACCGTCGCTCCCGAAGTGCTGGACCTGAACGACACCGTGTCGGCGCTGCTCTCGATGCTGCAGCGGCTCCTCGGCGAAGACATCCATCTCGTCTGGCGGCCAGGGCCGAGCCTCTGGCCCGTCAGGATGGATCCATCCCAGTTGGCCAATATCCTGACGAATCTGTGCGTCAACGCCCGGGACGCCATCGCCGACATCGGAACGATCGCCATGGCGACGGAGAACTGCGCCATCGACGCGGCCGTCTGCGCCATGCACCCGGACGCGGTGCCTGGGGACTATGTGCGGCTCACCCTGCGCGACACGGGCAGCGGCATGGATGGGGCCACGCTGGCCCTGATCTTCGAGCCGTTCTTCACGACGAAGGGCGTCGGTGAGGGCACCGGTCTGGGGCTGGCGTCGGTGTACGGCGCCGTCAAGCAGAACGGCGGCTTCATTACGGTGTCCAGCGAGCTGGGCCAGGGCACGACGTTCGAGATCTACGTGCCTCGGCATGGGGTCGACGCGCAGGCGGCGCAGGCGGCGCAGTCAGGGGCGGTCAGCGTGGCTGCGGCCGGCTGGGAGACCATCCTGCTGGTCGAGGATGAAGCCGGAATCCTGCGGCTTACCAAGAGGGCGCTCGAAGTGCAGGGCTACGCCGTGCTGGCCGCAGGCAGTCCGGGCGAAGCCCTTCGTCAGGCGCAGGAGTATGCCGGCGACATCCACCTGCTGTTGACCGACGTGCAGATGCCCGAAATGAACGGCCGTGACCTGGCGGCGGCGCTGTTGACGCTCCGGCCGCAGCTCAAGCAGCTCTTCATGTCAGGACATACCGCCGATGTTATCGCGCTCCGCGGCATGTTGGAGCACGGGGTGTCCTTCATTGAGAAGCCGTTTTCCCCCGTTGCGTTGGCGGCCAAGGTGCGAGAGGTGCTGGATCGCGAGTAGGGCCCGGCCGCTCGCGGCGGACATTGCCGATCCGAGGCCCCGACGCTCCGCCGAATGCGAGCCCCTGTCGTCCTGCGAGAGCGCCCTTCGCTGCGCTCAGGACGACACCGGGTTTGGTTGACATGGTCATGCGATGTAGAGGTTACTTCCGATTCGAAACCACGTCTCGCCGAATCCCGTCCCCGCGCGTGAAAAATCCCGGCAGCGAAACTGGAATCGTTCCCGTGATTGAGGAACGACCAAGCGCCGCGCGTGCCCCAGCACGCTCGAGCACGTCGGCCACCCCGTACGTCACGACATAAGTGCCGACGTGCGGGAACTGGCGAATCAGATAGGGATTGCCGAGCGAGACGACGATCACGCGCTCGCGACTCGCAAGCGTGTCGATCCAGTCAGCGATGTGCTGCGGAATCGCGAACCGCCCTTCACCTTCGATACGCCGCACGTACGTCGCGACGATCACACGGTCCGCGCCCTGCGACGCCAGCGCGATGGCGTCGAGCGAGGCGGGCGACGCCGAAGGTCCCACCTTGAACACTCGCGTCTGACTCGCTCCCGCCGCCTGACGCACCTCGTCCGCGAACACCTTGCCGGCGCGCAGCTCCGTCTCGGGCATGTACTGCACGAGCACCGTGCGTCCGCCACGCGAAGCGGCAATCAAACCGGCCTGGTCGCGCAACAGGGTCACGGCGCGGGTGGCGATGTCGGCCGCAAGCGCACGATGCTCCGGTGCGCCAACGACGTCGCGCAGACTGTCGAGCGGCACAACAGGACGAAATACGACCCCGGTTCTCGCCTTGAGCTCGAGCACTCGTCGCACCGCCGAATCGATCCGCGCGCGCGAGATCGCGCCGCGCTCGACAGCCTGCACGAGCGCATCCACCGCCTTCGACGGATCAGCCGGCTTGAGCAGCACGTCGGCGCCCGCTTGCACGGCGAGTACCGAACTCTCTTCCGTCGTGTATCCCTTGCCGATTCCGCCCATCGTCATCGCATCGGTGATCGCAAGGCCCGTAAAGTGGAGCCTGTCGCGCAGCAGCCCGGTGATGATGCGCGGCGCCAACGTCGCCGGCGTCGTGCTGTCACCCTGCACCGCTGGCAGCGCGATGTGCGCCGTCATGACCATCCCTGCGCCCGCAGCGATTCCGGCGACGAATGGCACGAGTTCAACCGAGTCGAGTCGCGCGGCGGATGCGCTCACGATCGGCAGCCGCGCGTGCGAGTCCACGTCGGTGTCGCCATGCCCGGGAAAGTGCTTGATCGTGGCAACAACGCCGGCGTTCTGCGAACCCTTCACGAACGCCGCTGAGAGACGCGCGACTCGGCGCGGATCCTCACCGAACGAGCGCGTATTGATCACCGGATTGGCCGGATTGTTGTTGACGTCCACCACCGGCGCGAAGTTCACGAGAACGCCTATCGCCCTCGCCTCGCGACCGATGTCCCGCCCGACCTCGTACGCATCGCTATCTCGTCCCGTCGCCGCGATCGCCATCGCGTTCGGGAACACGGTCGCCCCGCCCGCATCCATGAGATAGTGCGTGAAGACGCCACCCTCGAGGCGGCCGAGATTCGGCTCGAGATCGGAGCTGACCATCAACGGCACCTTCGCGGCGCGCTGCATCGCGTTGATCTTCTCGGCCACTTCGATCGGTGAGCCGAGCGACATCGTGACGCCGCCGATGTAATCCTGCTTGATCCATCGGAGCACTTCCGCGAAGCTCGAGTCGCGCGTGTTCGTGTAATCGCCGAGCACCCAGACGTTGATCATCTGGCCGACGCGCTCGCGCAGTGACAGCGACGCGAGCGTAAACTCGACCCATTCTCGCTGCGCCGATGTGAGCGGTGTGCGCGGGTCGAGGTTGGCGACCGCGGCAGCGGCGAGCGGCCTGGCCGGTTCCGGAACTTCAGCGCGCAACACGAACGGAGACGAGCGCAGCGAGAGCTCCACGAGTACCGGCCGGTGATCGGAGACGCGCGTATTGATCACCTGCGCGGAGGAGCAGTGAATGCCACCGGTGAGAAACAGATAGTCGATGCGCTTGACCGGGACGTCGTCGGGATACGTGAAGCCCTGTCCGGCCGCGCACTCCGTCCAGCTGTCGCGCAGGCCTGCGCCGCGCACGGCAACCTGCACCGCGCTTTCCGGCGTCGAGTTGAAGTCGCCGCCGGCGATGACCATGCCGACGTCGCGCCGAGTCTGGGCAACGAGGCTGATGATGGAGTCGGCCTCCTGGCGGCGCCAGCGATCCACGTTAGTGGCATCGAGATGCGTATTGATGATCGCGAGCCTGCCCTTGGGGCTCGCGACGACGATGCGCAACGCGCCGCGCGGTTCCATCGAGCCGCCAGCGCGCGTCTGTGGCAGATCGACGGGAAGGTGAAAGAGCGTGTCCTTCAGAATCGGCCAGCGCGAGAGAATTGCGACGCCGTACGTGCCGCCGTCGTAGTCCAGCGCGCTGCCGAAGGCGGCGTTGAGGCCAGTCTGCGCGGCAAGCACCGCGGGCTGGTCGACGTTGCCGGAGCGCTTCGTCCCCCTGTCGACTTCCTGGAGAAGGACGATGTCGGCATTCGTCGATCGCACGAGCTCGGCGACGCGTACCAGGTTGTCCACTCCGGGCGCGTCCTTGCCCGCGTGGATGTTGTAGACGAGGACGCGCGCGTCAGGAATGTCCTGAGGCGACGACGCGGTCTGAGGATGACCGCACGCCGAGAACGCGGCACACGCGGCGAAGACCACCACGCTGCGCCGGCTCGGCAACCGGCTGATTTCGTGACTGCGCGACATCCCGCCACCGCCGAGCTCGCGCTCGATGGTGTAACGACCAGCAAGTGCGGAGTGGGGATCTTCGAGAGTGTTCACTTGTTCATGTCCGCGCCGGTGACGACTCGCCATGTGTCGCGCGCAATGAGGAGTTCTTCGTCCGTGGGGATGACCCACAGCTCGACCCGCGACCCCGCGGCATCGATGCGACCCTCCACGCCAACCTTGGACGCGTTCTTCGTGTCGTCGATGGCGATGCCCAACCAGTCGAGCCCGCGGCAAATTCGCGCGCGCACCTCCGGCGAGTTCTCGCCGATGCCGCCCGCGAACACGATCGCATCCGCGCCGTTCATGGCTGCCAGGTACGCCCCGAGGTACTTCTTCACACGATAGCAGAACACGTCGATGGCCAGCCGCGCGCGCCGATCACCGTTCTCTTGCTCTTCGGCGAGCAGTTCCCGCATATCGGCCGTGAGCCCCGAGATGCCCAGCAATCCTGACTGCTTATTGAGCATCGCGTCGACATCTCGCAGACTCATGCCCTCCTTGGCCGACACGAAATCGAGGATGGCGGGATCGAGGTCGCCGGAGCGGGTGCCCATGACCAGCCCTTCGAGCGGCGTGAAGCCCATCGATGTGTCGATCGACTCGCCGCCCACGATCGCGCACGCCGACGCGCCGTTGCCGAGATGCAGCGTGACGATCTTCGTGTCCTCTCGTGAGCGACCGGTGAGCTGGCGGTAGCGATACGCGATGTAGCGATGCGACGTGCCATGAAAGCCATATCGGCGCACGCCGTACCGACGGTAGAGCTGGTACGGCAGCGCGTAGAGATATGCCATCTCCCGCAACGTGTGGTGAAACGCGGTGTCGAACACCGCGACTTGCGGAATACCGGGCCCGAGCGCGGCGCGCGCCGCCGTGATGCCGCGCAGGTTATGCGGATTGTGCAGCGGCGCGAGTTCGATCAGCTCCTCGAGTCCGCGCCAAACGTCGTCATCGACACGCGTCGACTGTGTGAATCGCTCGCCGCCGTGCACGACGCGGTGCCCCACGGCTTCGATCTCGCTGACCTTCGCGATCGGTACACCGGATTCGTCGCCCGTCAACCAGGAGATGATGTACTCGACGGCGGCCGCGTGATCGCGGATCGTCGCTGTGCTCTTTACCGGCCGACGACCGGTCGCCTCGAGCGTCAGGATAGCTTCGCCGCCGATGCGGTCTAATTGGCCACGGGCCAGACGCCGGTCGCGCGACTCGGCAATGGCCGACCCGTCCGTGTCGATGAGCTGGAACTTGAGCGATGACGAGCCGACGTTCAGGACGAGAATGTGCACGTAGTCAGTTGAGTTCTTTGATGAAGGGGCCGATCAGCGAAACGCAAGGAGTGAACGATCCACACAAAATCGCCGCTGCGATAGGCTCTCACGCGTTCCGGCATCGCTCTTCATCCCTGCCGAGGAAGTCGTCGGACTTGTCGCCGCTCAGGTTCGCCAGCGGCCTGCGTCCGCTCTGCTGCAAGGCGCTGTAGCGTTGCTAGCACTTGCTCGGCGTGCTCTACGAGCGCGACGCGATGATGAACGCGCTGGCCAGAATGAGGTGCTGAGCATCCTCTGCCCTGAGGATACTCAACGCAACCGCTCCCCAGAGCGATTCATTCCCCATGAGGAAAGTCTGCTCCGATAGTCGTTTCCTGCCATGCGTCGAAATTTCGGCGCAGAAGATCGAGCTTCCAGTTCGCGCCCTTGAGCGCGGCCTTGCCGAGCAGCAGGTGCAGCGGCGGCTCCTTCGCGTCGACTGCCTTGATGATCGCCTCCGCGGCGCGCACCGGATCGCCCGGCTGTCTGCCGCTATTGCCACGAATGCTTCGGCGGTTCGCGCCGGCAGTATCGGCGTAGTCGGCGATCTCCGACGTCGCTTCATTCGCGGAGCGACCTGCCCAGTCGGTGCGAAAGCCACTCGGCTCCACGATCGTGACCTTGATGCCGAGCGGCTCGACTTCGAGCGCGAGCGATTCCGACAGTCCCACGACCGCGAACTTCGTCGCGCTGTAGAACCCGACCGCCGGGAATGCACGAATGCCGCCGATCGATGAGACGTTCACGATATGGCCGCTGCGCCGCCGGCGCATGTTCGGCAGCACCGCCTGGACCATGCGCGCGAGCCCGAAGACGTTGACCTCGAACATGCGTCGCACCTCGTTCTCGTCGCTCTCCTCGATCGCGCCGAAGTAGCCGATGCCCGCGTTGTTGACGAGCACGTCGATGCGCCCGAACGCCGTCTCCGCGGCGTCCACGGATGCGCGCACCTCTTCGGCATCGGTGACGTCGAGCTCGAGCATCAGCGCGCGGTTACCGTGTCCTTCCGCGATGTCACGCACGCTGTCGGGATTGCGCGCCGTCACCACCGCGCGGTAGCCGTGCGCAAGCACGGCGCGCGCGAGTTCTCGGCCGAACCCTGTCGAACAGCCCGTGATGAACCAGACAGGCGCGTCGTGATTGCCGCTCTGCTGCGCGCTCTGCGTTTCGTGCGTCACGTGTGCATCCTCGTTGCCAAGGACGACAAGGCGTCGATCGCCTGCTCCATCTTACGCTCTGCCTCGAGGCTCTGGCGATCGCGTCCTACCGTCGCCACCGCGATCGCTTGCCCCTTAGCGATGTAGCGCACCACGCACTCGCCCTTGTCGGGCGCTCCGGTAATCTCCACCGAATCCCAGTGCTCCGCGTGTCCGACATACGAGATCGACTGGTCGTAGTGCCGGCTCCAGAAAAATGGCACGGCGTCGAAGCGCTCGCGCCGTCCGAGCATGTTGCGCGCTGCGGTCTGTCCTTGCCGTTCGGCCACGACCCAATGCTCCACACGAATCCGCGCACCAGACAAAGCGTCCGGATAGCGTGCGATGTCACCCGCCGCGAATATCCCGGGCGCACTGGTCTCGAGGAATTCGTTGACGAGAACGCCCTTGTCGATCGCCAGCCCGCACTGCTCTGCCAGCTCCAGGCGCGGGCGTACGCCGATCCCCACGACGACGAGATCCGCCGAGATCAGGTCACCGTTGTCGAGGGTCACGGAATTTGCGTCGATCTGCTTAGCGGAGTGCCCGAGGTGGAAGACGACTCCGTGAGACTCGTGCACGCCGCGAACGAAGTCGCCGAGCTCCGGTCCGAGCACTCGCTCGAGCGGGCGTTGCTCCGGAGCGACAACGTGCACGTCGATCTTGCGCGCGCGCAGCGCTGCCGCGACCTCGAGCCCGATGAAGCTCGCGCCGATCACCACCACCGTGTGAGCATCCTTCGCGGCCGCAATGATGGCGCGGCTGTCGGCAAGCGTGCGCAGATAGAGCACGCGACTGCCAGCTGCCTGCGGCGTCGGCAGATGAATTGGATCTGCTCCGGTCGCGAGCAGCAGTGCGCCGAAGTCGTGCGTGCTGCCGTCGTCGAGTGTGACACGCTTGCCAGACACGTCAATCGTCGTCACGCGTCGGCCTCGCACGAGCCGAATGGCGTGTGCATCGTAAAACTCGGGGGAGCGCAGCGGGATCCACTCTTCGGGCGCGGTGCCGGCGAGATAATCCTTCGAGAGGTTCGGCCGATCGTTGGGCACCGAGTCCTCACCACCGATCATCGTGACCGGACCTTCGTAGCCTTCGCGGCGAAGCATCTCCGCTGCGGCGTTGCCCGCGGCGCCCGCTCCGACGATCACCACCGACGATGGTGCCGTTCCGCCCGAAGAAACCGCCGGCGCTCGCTCGACGAGCAGCTCGTCCGCCTCGATCTCACGCGTAACATAGAACTTTGTGTCGCGCCGCTCGACCACCCACCGCACGACGGGCTTCAGCGCGGGGGCACGCAATGCCTGGCCAGTGCGCAGGCTGAAGCACGCGTGATGCCATGGGCAGCGCACCGTGTCGCCAACGAGCAGTCCGTCGGCAAGGGGCCCGCCGTAGTGCGTGCACGACGCACCGATGGCGAAGATCTCATCGCCTCGGCGCGCAACGAGAACGGGCTTTCCCGCCGCATGGCCGACGAGCATGGCGCCGTCGGCGAGTTCGGCGAGAGCGAGGCCCAGCGTGAAGTCCGGTCCGGTCAGTTCTGCCTGTTCGCCACTCATGTCAGCCGCCAGTGCGAAAGTTTGCGATTCTACTTCACCGCACGCACCGCCCTCGGCAATGGCCGGCCGGCGAGCGCGCCCGTGTAACTGCCCTCGCTCACCGCGACCGTTCCATTCACGAGCACGTAGCGCATTCCCGTGGCGAGCAAGGTCGGCTGTTCGTACGTCGCGCGGTCGCTCACGGTCCGGGGATCGAACACGATGACGTCGGCGAACTTGCCAGGCGCCAGCACGCCACGGTCGGTCAGACGCAGCGTTTCCGCCGTGAGCGCACTCGACGAGTGTATCGCCTGCGGCAGTGTGAGGAGATGCTTCTCGTACACGAACTGCCGCAGCTTGCGCGGGAAGGTGCCGTACTTGCGCGGATGTCCGCCCGATCCGTCGGAACCGGTCATGACGAACGGCTGCACCATGAAGGTCTCGAGATCCGACTCCTTCATGTTGAACGACGCGACGCTTGCGTCGCCGGCCAGAATGATCTGTAACGCGGCTTCGATGGGCGGCTCGTGACGCGCCTGCGCAACCTGCTCGAGATTCCTGCCGAGGATGCTCGTGTCGCGCGTCGAGCTGATGAGCAGCGACGCTGCGCCGCCGCGCCGGACCAGGTTCTTCTCCATCTCGCTCACGAGTCGCGCCCTCGTCACCGGATCAGCGACGCGCGCGCGAAGCGAGTCGCGTCCTCCCGCTTCGGCCCAGCGCGGCAACAGCGAGGCGCCGACGCTCGAGCCCGAGGCGAGGTATGGATACTGATCGGCCGTGACATCGAGCCCCACCGCGCGAGCCGCCTTGATCAGCACGACGATGGAATCGCTCTGCCCCCACACATCGGTCCCCAGCGCCTTGATGTGGGAGATGTGCACGGGAATGTGCGCCTCGCGAGCGATGCGGATCGTCTCGTTCACCGAGCCGACCACGCCGCCGCTCGTGTACGACCCCTCGTCTCGCATGTGCGAGTCGTAGATGCCGCCCTCTCGTGCCGCGATCTTCGCGAGCTCGATCACCTCTTCGGTGGTCGCGTAGCTGCCGGGCGCGTAGTACAGCCCGGTGGACATCCCGAGCGCGCCCTCCGACATCCCACGCGCGACGATCGCGCGCATCGAGTCGAGCTGGCTCGCCGTCGGCGCCGCGTCGGACATGCCGAGCACCGCGCCGCGCACCGCGCCCTGCGGGACGTAGAGCGCGGCATTGGTCCCTATTCCGTCCTTTGCCCAGGCGCTCAGTCTCTTCCCGATCTCGATCGTGCCGCCGCCATCGTTGTTCGTGACGACGGTCGTGACGCCCTGCATGAGATAGTTGACGTTGCCATGGCGGTCCTTGTTCGACAGATCCTCGAGCGTATGGCTGTGCGGATCGATGAATCCGGGCGACACGACCAGTCCGGCGGCGTCGATGACGCGCAGGCCGCGCACATTCGCCGCGGTCGCATCGCCGACGAAGACGATGCGGTCCTTCGAGATCCCCACGTCGGCGCGCCGCTCTGCCGCGCCCGTGCCGTCGACGACCGTTCCGCCGCGGATGAGCACATCGACCTCGCGGCCCTGCGCCGACAGCGAGCTGGCGCGGAGGAGAGTGAGGAGGAGAGTGAGAAGGACGACGGAAGCGAACGATGAGCGGCGCATGGCGGTCGTTTTGAGGGACAGGGACAGGGCGAGTATGCGACTACGTTCGCGCTTGGTCGGCCGCCGCGTCAAGTGATGGCGAGTGGACGCGCAGCGAACCGACCTCTAGAATTCCCGGACAATGATCTCAGAGCGCCTGTACATCGACGGCCGGTTCGTCGAATCAAATTCAAAGCGCACGATCGACGTCATCAACCCCGCGACGCAGGAAGTCATCGCGCGGGTGCCGGACGGCGATGCAACTGACGTCGACGCCGCGGTGAAGGCCGCGCGCCGCGCATTCGAGTCGGCGCCGTGGAATGATATCACGGCGCAGGAGCGGGGCCGCATCCTGTTCCGGCTCGCGCAGGTGGTCCGCGAGAACGCCGCACGGCTTGCCGAGCTCGAGACGATCAACAACGGGAAGCCGATCGTCGAAGCGGAGTTCGACATCGCGGACGTCGCGACCTGCTTCGAGTACTATGGCGGGATGGCAACGAAGATTCACGGTGACGTCGTACCCGTACCCGACAATGCGCTGAGTCTTGCGCTG
>Ga0209638_1000679_pt1 | contig 22387 bp, 16 predicted proteins | sample BarGraNGADG00211_FD_184490 | JGI IMG/M metagenome (GOLD analysis project Ga0209638, IMG submission 184490) | Arctic peat soil microbial communities from Barrow, Alaska - Barrow Graham LP Ref core NGADG0002-211 (SPAdes) (version 2) | ecosystem: Environmental > Terrestrial > Soil > Wetlands > Peat...
TCTCGTCAGCCTCCTCGAAATTCATGCGCGCGGCGGACCCAAAGGGTACCCCGGCGGCGGCGGGCCCAGAGGGCACCCCGGCCGGGTTTTTCTCCTCGAGAGAGATGCGCGGCTTCTCGGCGGTGTACGGGGCGGGGTTGGGCTGGCTCTGGAAGGCGGCGGTCATGGGGCGCGCGCCGGCATCGAAGTGCGTCATGGGCTTCAATCCCAGGAGGAACTCCATGGTGCGCAGCATGGACGTGGTGTTGTACATGCTGCTATCCACGGCGTGGTGTTTCACCCAGGGGGAAATGACGAAGGCCGGCGAGCGGTGGGAATCCACGTGGTCGGGACCGTTCTGGGCGTCGTCTTCCAGGATGAAAATCGCCGTGCTGGTCCAAAAGCGCGATTTCGAGACCCCTTCCACAAGCTGGCCGACAGCGTAGTCGTTATCGGCGGCGGCGGAGAGCGGGGCGATCTTGCCGGCGGAGGTCCCGGAGGTATGGTCGTTACCCAGGCGCATCACGATCAGGCGCGGCATGTTGCCGGTCTTCTCATACTCGGCAAGCTCGCTGAGAAATACCTTGGTGCGATCGAGGTCGGGATAGTTAAGGTCGAAGCCGCGGTAGAGGGGGTTGGTGACTTTGGCCAGCACGGGGTCGCGCACGCCGGTGATCTGCTCGGCGCCGGGGGCGGCGTTGGCCTTGTTGTTGACCATGTAGCCGAAGTTGCGAAGGGAAAGGCCGGCCGCGGCGGCATTGGTCCAGAGATAGCCCGCGGGCGGCAGCGAGGTTGGGTCCTGCTCTTCGAAATCGTACGTGGCCCGGCGGCTGGCGTACTTATTGGGCCACATCTTCTGCACGTAATCGGGGGCGATGGCGGCGGTGGACCAGTTATGGCCATCGGCGGAGACATCGCTGTTGACGTAAAAGTTGTCGAGCAGGACGAATTCGCGCGCCAGCTTGTGGAGGTTGGGCGTGGAGTTTTCGCCGAAGAGGACCAGCGAAGAGGCGCCGTTGCCCTCTTTCATATCGCCCAGCACCTGATCGTATGTGCGGTTTTCCTTGACGATGTAGATGACGTGCTCGATCTTGGGGAGCGGGCTCGGCTGGTCCAACTTCTCGTCGCGGTAGGGCGAATTGGCCAGGGTGCGGACGGTCCAGGCGTTGAGTTGCTCCACGGTGAAGGGCTCAATCCACGACGCCGTGCCGGTCTGCAAGCGGCCGACGAATTGAACGGCGGCCGGCGCGGGTTCGCCGGCATGCACCGGGTTGGGGCGTTTGGAGGGGTTGGGACCGTTCTCCGCGTTGGGGTAGGAGCGCAATCCCTTACCGTTGAGGATGACCAGGGTTCCGTTGGCCAGGGCGCGGACGGCGGTGGGATACCAGCCGGTGGGGATGAAGCCTTCCACACGGCTGCGCCCTTCGGCGATGTCCACCACGGCGGCGGCGTTGGCATCCGAGCAGGCCACGAAGAGGCGTTTGCCGTCGGCGCTCAGGCCGAGCGCGGAAGGGGTCATGCCCATGGGCTGGCGCGGGGTCATGGCGAGGTTGATGCTCTCGACAATGTTGACGTCCTTGGCGGCGGTCACGCCGAGGGCGAAAACGTGATTGGTGTTGGCGGCGGCGACGAAGATGCGCGCGGTGTAAGGCGGGACATCGCCAGAGGCGGTGCCGACCGTGGCGCCCATCGCCGTATCGGGCGCCCCGTCACGCCACAACATATCGCTGGCATGGGCGCCGACGCGCACCGGCTGGCCGATGAGCGTGCCGCCGGCGGTATCGTACTGGCCCAGGGTGCCGTCGGCCCAGTGGGTGACGAAGAAGCTCTTGCCATCGGGGTGGAAGAGGATGCGGTAGGGGCGGCGGCCCGTCTTGAACGCTCCCGTCACCATGCCGGATTGCGGGTTGACCACCAGGATGCTGTCGCGATAGAGGTTGGCGGCATAGAGCAGGCGGCCATCCGGCGAAAAGGCGACGTCGCCGATGAAATCCTGCGGGCCGCGCTGTGCTAGGGGCACCACCACGAAAGTCCGCGCGGGCGTGAGGACACCGCCAGCGAAGGCGAATTCGAAGAGGGACGCCTTGGAGCCCCCGCCGACATAGACCATGTCCCCTTTGGGGGAGATGGCGAGTCCCAGCCATCCATCGGCCACCGGGACGCTTCCGGTGACGCGGCCGGACGCGGTTTCGATGACAGAGACCGTGGGCGGCCGGTATCCGCCGTTGAGCACCAGCAGGTACTTGCCGTCGGGCGAAAGCGCGGTGGACATGGGGAGGGTGTCGAGCGCGATCTGGCGGCCCACCGGGTCCAGACGCCATCCGCTGTTGAGCAGGAATCTGCCACCGGGAAGCGGTCCCACCTGTTCGCGGGGGGCCGGTTGGGAGGTGAGGAGGGCGGCCAGAGAGAGGAAGGCGATGGCCAGGGCGATGCGATACTTCAGCGAACCTGGAAGGAGAGTCATGGGCACCTCTCATTGTACGGGAAGTGGGAGGGGGGCGGTCCGGCGCCAGTTCCGGCGGGCGGCGGGCGGGTTGGGCGCGGGTTTGGGTTTGAGTTGGGATGTGGGTTCGTTGCCGGATGTGGTAAGTGGTTGTGTTTGGTTCGGGTTGGGAGGAAAAATGGGTTTGTTTGGTATTTTCCGATTTGGCCAGCCATAGGGGGGCGGCGCGGGTTGGATGGGCGGGAGCTTCATTCCGGTTTCATTTTAGCGCCGGGAAATCGGGTGGTTGGAGGGAATGCGTTTGTTTTCAATGAAAAATAGCGAAATGTTGGTGTGACTGGGTCGTTCTTTCGCTCTGGATCCCAAGCGTGTCTCGATCACGGCCCACTCTTCCCTTGCGGCCTGGAACTGTCTTTGCGCAGCGCGCACTCAAGTTGTGGAAGAGCCATCCAACCGGAACGCAGCAAAACCGTGGTTGCGCCCCAGTTCTGGGGACTTGACAGGAGTGATTCCGACCGCGGCATGGCCCTGGGCGCACTCGAGGAGCCTAGCGCGTTTCTCGTTACTAATCCGCAAGATCGCCGCAGCCCGCTGCCAAGTCAGGCGATTGAGCGTTCGGTGGCGACCTTGCGGCGATGGTAATCGTTACGGCGTCGCCGCTGGCAGCCAGGATCGCTGCAAGCGGCCTGAGCGGGCTGAAACTTGGAAGGCTGAAATGAACTCAGGCAACAGCGGCAGACCCGTTCTCCCATGAGCACCGTTCTCGCACGCCACGGTACCCGATTGCTGAGCGGTCCTGCGCCTCAGGCAAGAATTTAGAAACTCATATAGAGTGCCTACCGCGTCCTCGCCAATGGGGCAGTCCTTCTGAACTACAAAACCGGCGGAAATGCTGCTGTTTTAACCCGGGGCTAACATCCCGTGAAACGGATTCGGCCCTGCCCCGTCATCGATTGGGATTGTGTAAATGAAAAGTCGCGGCATGGAGGTTCTCATCCGGTTAGCGATTCCCTAAAATACGTGGCGAGGTCACGATTCCAGACAAAGAAGGCCTGAGCGATAAGGCTGAACGCATTACGGCTGATGGGCGCATCGATTCTGAAGATTTTTCTCCTGGTGCCTGTCTTTCCTGAGTTCCGAACATGCGCCCTGTGCCGCTCATCGAGCTGCTCGCCCGTATAGATCCTGAGCGCACCGTCGAAATGGGTGATTGATTCACTGGGCGGATCGTAGATGGCGTGGAGATAGCGAGCTGCCACGAACCCGATGCGCTCCTTCGGTGGAAGCTCCTCACAGATGAAGTGAACGCCATCGTCCCTGGGGCTCCACGCGAACTCCGTGAGTTCACTCTTGTCCGGTGACTTGTCCGCCTGAAATCTCCCGTGGGCTGTCTCCCGAAGATTACCCATGTCTTCCCAATTCACGGGGGTGGCATACATCAGCATTTTGTACATCGTCTGCGGATAGGAATCGCTCGAACCCCAGAGAAACGGGTCCAGGCGTATGCTGACGTGATCGGCGACTCCCGCCTCCCAAAAGGACCGCAGGAGCCAGTATGTGGAGTTGGGGCAATCCGTCGTGCTGCAGAGCGTAAAGCTGAACCGGTCTCTTGCCAGGGTCGCCTGATTGTAGGCAAAGTTAACCAATCGCACCATGCCTTCATCGTCCACCTGGATGTCCTGCAAACAGTCCAGGGAATACGGCGCGGTCTCGTGTGAAACTGGAGAGCAGAGGCATTCGAGGCGACGTCGCGCCGATTCCTCGATTAGGAGCCGCTCGGCAATCCACACTCGGGCGAGGCGGTCGTTCTTCCCATAGAGCGCGACGAAGCTTGCGTCCGCGAATGCCTGGTCGATGGCCTCGGGCGGCAGGCGACCGAGGAGCTGTTCCATCTGCGCGAACAGAGACCATGCGGCATCGCCAGACTTCTTCAACAATTTGTCAAAGGGGGCGAGAGGATCGGAGGCAAAATCCCGTACCAGAGCCTCTGGAAGCGCTGCCCTCAGCTCAGAGAACTGCATTCCTGCTGCCTCCGCTCGCGGATATCGTTATCAGGTCTGCCATGGATTGTCCCTGCTTCGTGCCCGGTTGAGAATCCGCGGGGATCTAAGCCGCATCAGCCGGACCTTCTATCCGAGATCCTTGCTTTTCTTGCGGCTCTTCCATTCCGCCACCCTCGATTATCGACCTCTCATTCTCCGGTTCGATCGGCTTTCGCTGGGTTTGCGGTATTGTCCTGAAGGTCTCAAATCCGAGCTTTGTCAGGTGATCGATGATTTTTTCTGCGATGCTGGTCGCGTCGGCGTCACCGGTTGAGTAAAGCGCAGCGAGTAAGCGGGGAATATCCTCGTTGTGGCCCAGGGTCAGCCGGTCTGCCGATTTTGACCGCACGATGAGAGAGAGAGCCTGGGCACACAACTGCGGCTGCCTGACTGCCAGCGCCAACAATTCCCTCAGTACGTGAAAATCGGCGTCGATATCACCACTTGTCTTATCCAGCGTCTCAATCAGGCGCTCAAGCATCCATTCGTCGTTGAATTTTCCCTCTCTAACCCACCATCCGAACTCCTTCAACTCCTCGGCGTCCTTGGACTCCTTCAATCTCCACTCCCAGAATTCCTGGAGTCTGTTCGTATCGGGCGATTTTTCATCGGTGCGCACAACAGCTCTCTGTACAAACGATGTGCCGCCGAAATTGACGGCTTTGCCGCGCTGTTTGGGATTCGCCAAACGGAAGAAACTCAGCCATGACGCGCCTTGATCTTCCTCCTCACGGTACGCGTAGGCGACCATCATGTGGACCGCCAATCCCTCGATCGGATCGGCCCAGAACCGCCGGGTTGGCTTGAAGGTCCTCACCTCCGATATTGCCTTCTCGTATTGTGGCTTCAAGGCCCTGTAGAGCTGAGGGAAGACCCCGTTTGCAAGGTGAGTCTCCCACGCGGCGTATCGACGGTCAAAGTCGTCGAGAGGAAAGACCCGATCGATCAGCCCAGTCGCCCACGATGGATCATAAACGAAGACCCATCCGAAAAACTCTCCACAAACGGAGCGCACCGTGAGACCCGGATCGTACGTCGGGTCCAGATGCCGTTCAAGAATCACTTTGGCTTCCAGCGGAATTCGGCTCCCGTTCTCGCCCTTGCTCTTGAGGTGGCGGTCGCACCAAAAGATATACGCGAACAGCGCCCGGAAGGCGCGGCCATGCAAGGTGTTCAAAGACAAGTTGGCAAGATTTGAGGTATTGCCGGTTTTCTCATGTTCAATCGCGGCGTCCTGGTGGTCGCACAGGAATTCGATGATTCGCCAAATGTCGCCGCGGAGCGCAAATTCGGGAAGGAGGGTGCCGTTCCTCAGACCGGCTTCGATGAGCGAGGCGATTTCCTGAAAAACGCCATTCCATTCCGCTGCCCATGAATTGTTGCCGGGCGTGGCCTCAAAGACGGGCAGAACACCCGATCTTGCTCGCTCAAGTATCGCACTGGCGAGAGTGATAGTGCCTTGCCAATGGAGCTGGGCCTTATTCCTCAGGCTCTCCTGCAACCCGGAGAAAAGGTGATACAGATAATCCGGCCGAAGGCGGTCATCATTGAAACAATGAGCCTCCCGCGAAAACACTTCCGGGTTCTTACTGACCACCTTGGAGAGGGTGAGCGCCAGATCCGCGTGCGAAGAGGACATGAAGATGTCGTTTGACGGCGGCTGCCAGGAGGCAAGGAGATCGAGAAGCGCGTCCACAGACATGGCCGCAAGCTCGGCTTCGGGCACCGGCGATGTGGAATTGGCCCATCCGCTGCTGTGGTATGAGAGCAGATCGGGATGGGCCATTGCCCGTGCTTCCGCGATCGCAGTCCGGTATTTTTCTATGGCAGCGGGCGAAAGCTGCTCCAGAATCGGTGCGAGCTTGCGAGCGATCCATCGCTGGCGATAATGCTCGTCTGGCTTGCCATCCGGCCACCGGGTTGGCCCGCGGTCTACCAGTTCGAAGTAACGGTCCTGGGTGGCCTTGCTAAGCTGCGGGAATGCCTTTGCCAGCAGGAGAAAGTATTCATGCCAGGCGTCGGTCGTATCGAAATACTCCGTAACCGCATCCTCGATCTGGGGGATGAAGTGAGAAGCACCCTCTCTGTACAAGTGCATTCTGAGGCGGGACAAGATGGAGTGCGGTGTGTCCGATCTGAGAAAATCCTCAACGACGGCCGATATATCCTGTGCGCCGCTCGTACGCAGATGTTGGAGGTAACGGCTGAGGGCATCCCTGACGGTCGCGATCAGCACATCTCTCGGGTCACCATGCTGCCAGTTCTGTTCGTGATCCTCTATGGCAGGCCGCCACATGAACGAGAGGTCGCTTTCGGCCGGATGTTCAAGAGAGATGGTTGCCACGAGAGACTCGATGAGAATCCTGATATACGGCGCAAGCTCGGGCGCGGGGACAGCGGAAAGGTGTTTGAGAATCTGCTCTAAGCGGTGAGACTTCACCCCCGGCTGTCCATCCGGGCCTTGGGCGAGAAGGGAAATCAGCCGCGACGCGTCAGTATGCTGGGAACTGGCAACAAAGATTCCGATGAGGGGATCGAGGGGATAGGTTAGCCAGTCAGCGTACGGTTCTGCCAGCCACTTCTCACGGTCGATCTTGTCCAAAATGCGCCGCGCTGTCTTGGGCGGCATTTTCGCGGCGGCGTCAATGAGGCCCTTCCGTGTCGCCCAATCGGTTTTGTCTGTATTTAGTGTTTCAATGATCGCCATGACGTCGTCGCTCGCATCTGGAGTGATGCGCGCGAGATAGTCGGCCACTTCCCACGTCGGGAAGATGAGATTTTGCTGCTGGAGATAGCCGAGCCAGCGGGCGTCCACCTTCCTGAAAAAGTACCGATAGGATTCTACGTTCCGGAAGAGTACGGTGCGGAGGTCGTCTGCATTCGCGCTGTCCGGCCCTTTGTCGAGTTGCACGTCCAGAAGGGCGTAGATCTCTATTTGAAGCGGCAGGACGTAACGATCGAGAAATCTCTCGAATTGGGACAGCTTCTTGCGATATTCTTCGAGGGTGATTTCCAGCCCATGATGCGATACTTTGACGAAAAACCTCTGATGGAATTCGCGATTCCAGGTGTCATATGGTGTCGGACCCAGATTGCTGACGCCTCCCATGGGATCGAACAAGTTTTCCAGTTGCCGGGCGTTGGCGGATTCCGTCTGTTCGGCAGCTTTCTCCACGTCCTTGGAGAGAAGACCTTTCCCCATGTTTGAGAGGTGGTACGTGCTTTCGCGTATGGAATGAGCCGACTGGGGAATTCGCTCGGGATTTGTCTCATCCAGAAGAACACGCAATCCGCCCTCATACATCCTCGCCAGTTTAGGATCGATGTCCGCGAGCCTCTTGAAGATGCGCTGTTGCAGCGGGCTTAATTCGAAGGGGCGGGCAGCCCCCTGCGGCAGGCCGGCATTCGCTTGAGCAGGCTGCACACCGATGACGAGACAGCCGTCGGTGGTCAGTTTCAGCCCGCGCGCCTGACCGGACGCTCGTTCAACCATACCGCGATCTTCGAGGCGTTGGAGGATCTCGATGACACCCTGATCGGATACCACCCCAAGAAGCCTCCGGAGATCGCCAATGGTTGGCGGCATGCCGTTCCGGGCCATGTAGTCATGGATATGGCGGACGGTCTCGATTTGGCGGGCGGTCAGTTTCGGCATATTCATAGTGGGCCTCTCACACCTCTATAGTACACTGAGTAAAAACTCAGTTCAATATGGACTGAGTAAATACTCAGTATTTAGTGTCTCAGCCACCCGAGCCGACCAGAGCTGCCTCCCGGTACAATATTTGGTTTACAATATACCTATTTTAGATACCTATGGTCGGCGCTTCTGCCATTCTTTAAACTTGCCATCGGTTTAAAAACGTGCTATTTTACTTACCATGGGGAGGCAAAACCAAGGAAAGCTAAACTGGCTGCAACATAACCTCCCTGATGGGCTGGTGGTCGATGCCGCATGGCTTGAGCGCCAGGGCTTTTCAAGCGGTCTGCGGAGCAAATACGTGAAACACGGCTGGCTTCAACAGGTTGCCCGTGGTGTCTACCGGCGTCCACCCGCCAAAATGCGGACCGCTGAGGACGACAGCCTGCGATGGCAGAACGTGGTCGTCTCTCTCCAAGGGTTGCTCAAATATCCATTCTCCCTGGGCGGTCGAACCGCGCTCGAAATTCAGGGATTCGGACATTACCTCAACGCGACAGGCCCCAGCGAAATCCATCTCTTTGGCAATGACACGCCGCCCGGCTGGGTCTCCAAACTTCACTTGGAAAGCCGGTTCGTCTTTCACTCGGCCAAACGATTCTTCAATGATCAACTCGTCGCTGTGACCCTTAACGAGCCGGGTGAGACTCCTCCGGATAACCGGGGCGGTGATCCACTTCCGGCCGGCCTGAGACGCGAGCAATGGGGCCACTGGGACTGGCCCTTGATCCTGTCGTCACCAGAGCGGGCGATTCTCGAACTACTTGATGAGATCCCCAAACGCGAGACATTTCATCAGGCCGACATGCTGATGGAGGGCCTGCCCAACCTGAGCCCCCGGCGCCTCCACCAACTGCTCGCGGCGTGCCGGAGCGTGAAGGTGAAACGGCTATTTCTGTGGTTTGCCGAGCGCCATAATCACGCTTGGCTCAAGAGCCTTGACAGGGAAGGGATCGACCTGGGCAGCGGCAAGCGCATGATCGTGCGCGGCGGAAAGCTCGATACCAAGTACAACATCACCGTGCCGGAGACCTTGGATGCCACTGTCTGACCTCTATCGCCGACAGGTCGCCCTGCTGGTCCGGGTCATTCCGCTAGTTGCGGCGGAGACTTGTTTCGCGCTCAAGGGCGGAACCGCAATCAATTTGTTCTGGCGCGACATGCCGCGTCTCTCCGTCGATATTGATCTCACCTATCTGCCCGTTGCTGACCGGGCGGCGTCGCTCGCGGTGATCGACCAGGCGATGCGGCGAATGTCCGCCAGTATCGCCCGCGGAACTCCGGGTGCGCGCGTAACGCCAATGGCGCTGCAAGGCGAACACTGCATCACGAGGCTGCTCGTGCGCGCGGATGGCGTGCAGATAAAGATCGAAGTCACGCCAGTCTTGCGCGGATGTGTCTACGAACCCTCGACGCGCTCTGTCTCGGCGCGCGTCGAGGATGAATTTGGGTTCGCGGAAATGCAGGTGGTAAGCTTTGCCGATCTTTATGCCGGGAAAATCGTCGCCGCACTCGACCGCCAGCATCCGCGCGACCTGTTCGACGTTAGGGATCTGCTGGCGAACGAAGGCATCACAGATGATCTCCGTAAGGCCTTCATTGTCTACCTCATCAGCCACAACCGGCCGATGGCCGAGGTGCTCGCTCCAGCCCGGCTCGATATCGCGGCGGAGTTTACTAGGGGATTGGATGGCATGCCAGATACCGCCGTCACGCTCGATGAACTCCTGCAAACCCGAGAGGAATTGATCACCGGCATTGTGGGCAACATGCCCACGGATCACCGCCGGTTTCTCGTGTCGATCAAGCGCGGCGAGCCTGACTGGTCCTTGCTTTCGCTGCCGGGTGCCGACTTGCTGCCCGCCGTTCGCTGGCGGCTTCAGAACCTCGGCAAACTCGACGTGGCAAAGCGGACCGCCCTGACCGGTCGACTGGGCAAAGTTCTCGGAGTGCAAGATTAGATGCAACGACATTGGTCTGGACACGCGCGGAAGAGCGCGCATGTCTTTAGTAATACGGAAAACATCAAGGGCGATCACGCAGTGCCCCGTCCAAGACCCGGCTTTGGTTTGCTGTTGGCGCCGAAGTATGCGCTTGCGTCCGGAGCTGCCCCTGCAGCCCGAGTTTCCGCGGCCGGTGCGCCTACCATAAGACACGTGGCCCGCTTACCAAACGGTAGAAGGCAGCACGGGGATGGCCATTACTGGCGCTGAGAACACACACCAGCAACGGCCGAGCGGTCCAGATACGGCGCTCGAGGAAGTTTCGCCGGATTAGGAACGGGAAGTCGGCATCGCGTCGCCCAAGTTAGGGATGGGCCACCGCCTGACCCATCGGGATGCCGCTGGCGGCATCGTACTGGCCCAGCGTGCCGTCGGCCCAGTGGGTGACGAAGAAGCTCTTGCGATCGGGATGGAAGAGGAGGCCCCTTGAGGGATCACTGGGAATTTGAGGGATGCTGTTTGGCGCGGAGGCGCGGAGGAAGCATGCCCCCACGAATGGGGGCGGCCCAGAAGGCACCCCAGCCTGGAAGGCTGATCCACGGTCGCAAAGGTACGAATGTGGGGATGAGCGGACCAGGCCTCGCGGCGGGGAGCGGTTGCGTTCACTGGCCGACGAAACGGTACACCTCGTAGACCGGACGTCCGTTGCTGTCGGAGATCACGGCCATCAGTTCGCGCCGGTAGCCGGCCGCGGCGGCGTATTTTACGAGCTTGTCGTTGACGCCGGTGAAGAACTCGAAATCCTCGGTGTGATTGATGAAAACGTGACCGGGTCCGGAGATCGCTTTGGCCAGGAATGCGCGCTCGGCGTCGTTCCGTGTGGGCTTGGTGAACGGGTCCGTGCCCACGATGAGTGGCAGTTTGCCACGGCTGAGCAGGCGCAGGCTGTCCATGATGCCCCAATCCTCGCAGAACACGTTGCTAGGGGAAACACCCTTCATGTAATCGGCGAGCCGGAAAATGGCGTCGGTCCAGTTCCGGCTGCCGCCGTTGCGCACGATCAGGAAGTGATACTCGTTGGTGACCAGAAGTCCGGAGACCATCAAGACTGCCAGGACGATGGCGAGTGCCGGAATACCGGCAGCGCGCAGACGCCTGGAAGCAGCGGCAAAGGAGATGGCGATGACCATTTGGGGCAGCGGCCAGATGAGAATTGCGTGGTGTACACTGCCTCCGGCGTTGGCGGTGACGGCCATCTGGGCCCAAGCGAGCGCCATGGCGAGCAGGGCGAACAGAATGGCACGCAGGGCGTGGCCGCGGGCCAGGGGTGCGAGGAGCAACGCCAGGCCGAACGCGTAGAGCAACAGGGAGTGGCGAGGATGCCCGGCGAGCGCCGAAATCCTGGCAGATGCGGCTTCGAGCGCGCCCTGCGGCAGACGCGGATTATGGGTCTGCCAGTCTTCATTGGATAGCCAGCCGAAAAGGGCGTTGCCGTCGGCGGTGGCTGCCAGAAGGCGGCCCTTGCCGGCCAGGTCGCTGGTGTCCCAGGAGGCGTTGCCGCGGAAGGTGGCCAGGGGTTTCTCGATGTTGTAGACGATCAGCGGCAGCGCGCCAAGGGCGAAAGCCAGCACGGAAATGGCTACCCGGCGGAGCGTAGTCACACGAACAATTTGTTGGGGAAAGACAATAATCAGGGCCAGGAAAATGCCACCTAACATCCATGCCGCCAATGCTTTATCCCACATCGCCAGGCCCAGGAGGAAGCACCCCCAGGCGAGCCGGAGGTGACTGCGCTGCTGGTAGAATCCGAGCAGGAGCAACATGCCGGAGACGAGCAGCAGGTGTTGCAGCGCGACCGGGCCCCAGTCGAGGCAGGTAGTCAGCAGATAGAGGGAATCGGTGGCCAGCAAGCCGCAGCCGAACAGGGCGGCGCGGTGGCCAGCGACCCGGCGGAGGAGCAGGTAGAAGAGCCAGACGCTGGCGGCTCCGGCGAGCAGCATGGGGACGCGCATGGCCCATACGCCGGTGCCAAATCGCTGGAATATGGGGCGGTAGATCCAGGATTTGAGAGTCCCCAGGTAACTCATGAGCATCAAGGGGAGGCCGGAGCGGCCAAATGGGTAGGTGTAGGCGACGGCGTAAGGCTTGAAGATGCCGTTGGCGAAGAGGGCTTCGTCGTTCTGAATGCCCAAACGGGACACGAAGGCGCTGCCCGTGACGAAAAACAGCAGGCAGGCGGCCAGCGCGGAAAACCGGAAATTGAGAATTCTGGTGAGCCGATTCACTTAATATAGGTGCGATTAATATTTTCGCGTTGTCTAAAGAGAAATTCTAGCATTTGGTCGATATAGGGTATCGTATGATGCTGCGTGGCGGAAACCGCAGTAGTCGTTTTCAGGTTGCGCGACTTTGGCACCTGAATTGCTATGAATAGGAACCGTGCTGGTGTTACTGGGACAGTCTCGGCGAATGAGTGGCCCCATCGAGGGGGTGCACAGGGTGAAACCTTTGGCGCATTTTTTCGTCTATATGGTTACGGTGGCAGGCCGCGCTAAAGACAACAAATAGAAAGAACAAGCTCCGGCTCAAAAGGAGATGGAAACCATGACTCAGACCGAAATCAACAAATACAAAGCGGTGCTGGAAGCCAAACAGGCGGAACTTTCCGCCGGGCTCCGAAACCGGGACGACATCGCCATCGAAAAGACCCCGGATGCGATCGATGAAGTGCAGCTTGCCGGAGAGCGGGAACTGGCAATCCGCAACCTGGATCGGGAATCCAACCTGCTTCGCAACGTGAAGGGTGCGCTGGTGCGCATCGCCGACGGCAGCTACGGTGTTTGCATGCACTGCGAAGAGGACATTAGAATTAAGCGTTTGGATGCGGTGCCATGGACCAGGTACTGCATCAAGTGCCAGGAGGCGGCCGACCGGCACGAATTCGAAGCCGAAAGTGGCGACAGCCTGGAACTGCTGGCAAACGCGGCGTAAACAGTCTTTCGGCCGAAACCGTCACGGGCGCAGGAGCAATCCTGCGCCCGTCGTGTTTTTTGCCAGTGGGACAGACCATCGCCTTTTGTGGTCTGTCGTGTTTTTTCCGGCGAATTTCAGGATGGCATCCTGGACCGGGTGTTGAATGGCGGGATACCCCGCGGCAATTCTCCGCAAGTGAGGGTAGACGATGGGGCTTTTGACGCTGCCAACCGCTGGCTGCCGCGTGCATCCTGCAGTCAAACCGGGGACAGACAGCGAATTTCCGGCAAACTGCACCGGAAATTCATGTCAGTCCCGGGGCTGACGCGCGCGGCTCCGTTGGTATTACTTTGGTAAGCATGGAATTTTTCCGGAGTTCCGCCGCCAGGCCTGGCCGGCTTGGAGTGTTTCCGGGTACTTTTAACCCGGTAACCGTGGCACATCTGGCGCTGGCGGAAAGCGCCCTGGCGGTGGTGGAGGAAGTCGTGTTCGTTTTGCCAAGGCAATTCCCCCACAAGACATACTCCGGCGCATCTTTCGAGCAGCGCGTTGAGCTATTGGGGATGGCCCTGGCGGGAAAGCCGCGATTTTCGGTGGCCGCCTGCGAGCGTGGTTTGTTCGCGGAAATCGCCGGTGAATGCCGCGAGGCATATGGGGCCGATGTCCGGCTGAGTTTTCTGTGCGGCCGCGACGCCGCGGAGCGCATCGCGAACTGGGACTACGGCAGCCCCGGGGCATACCTAGAGATGCTCCAGCAGTTCGATTTGCTGGTCGCCGCCCGTGGCGGCGAGTATTGCCCGCCCCAGAGCCTGGTGAGTTCATGCGCCCGCCTGGAACTGAGTGGCGCCTTCGACCACGTATCGGCAAGCGAAGTGCGCACCCGCATCGGCAACGGCGAACCCTGGGAGCACCTGGTGCCGGCGGCAGTGCGGCGCCGGGTGGGTGAAATCTACGCGGCCGGAAAGAAACGTCTTCCCGGGACCGGGTGAACGGAGTCCGAGCTTCGCTCGGATGCACAAGGCGGAGCCTCATGCCACTACTGGCCGGTCACAATCGGCAGGGTGACGATGTTGCTCACGTAATACCCCTGCGCGATTGTCAGTTGCGAGTAGGGGTCGGTGGGCAGATCCGGATTGAGGTGGAGCAGCACCTGGTAAAGTCCCACACTCCCGGGCAGAAGCGTGGCCGAGATGACATCCGCGGTTTTGCCACCGGCAATCGAGTTCACGAAGCTCGCCGGAGTGGTTACCGGCCCACCGGCAGGATACTGTATGCCGGTCTGAATCAGGTCCTTATTGCCATCGTTGAGCACGGGCACGCCCAACCCCGTCGCATAAACGTAAATCAACTCGCCCGGAACCGCTGGGCTCTGCGGCGTCACTTTAGAGTTGGCGATGGCGGCGCAGCACAATGCGGTGCCGATGGGGGTCATGATCACGGTGGCCGATGAACTGGCGCTGGCAGTGTAGGGCAGACCGTTGCCTTCCGGACCCTGCACGCGCGCTGTCAGAAGGATGCGGTCGAACTCGCCGGAAGGAGTCGCGGTGACCTTCGGATCCTGGTTGATCAGGTTGACGAGCGCATCGCGGATACCGGTCTTGGTATCGCCGGTTTGCACGGTGTAGGTGTAACTGCGGTCTTCGATGCCCACGGTCGCCGTATCCCCGGCGGTGGCGCTGCCGTCCACCGAGACGACTCCGGCAGCGTAGCTCGAAGCATGATAGACAATGCCGACCGACGGGACGATGTCCGGCTGGGAGTAGATGCCCGGGTTGGCCACCACGATAGTCACGGCCACGGGCGTGGTCACCATCACCGTACCGTCATCGCTCTCCGAACGGACATAGGCGTTGATGCTGGTGGTGTCGCCGAGTTCCCAGGGAATCTGTGCGTTCACCTTTTCGGGCGAGACCAGCACGAGCGGCGCCGGAATGCCGTTGAAATAGACCTGGGTGCCGCCGAGCTTGGTGGGCAGCGCATTTTGGGTGGTATCGGCCGACGCGGTATGGAACGACAGATTGGTCCCCAGCACGGAGACGATGCTGCCGGGAGCAATTGCGGCCGCATCTCCACCGCCCGACAACGTGCTGCCGCTGGCGGCAGCGACGATTTGTGCCAAGGTGGCACTGCTGGCCGCGGTCACAGTCACGAAGACCGTAGTGGCATTGCCATCCGTGCCGGACAGCCGGGAGGTCAGGAGCACGTCCCCGGTGGCGAGGTCGGGGGTGCCGTAAACGTTGGTATCGCCGACATTACTATTGGCGGCATTGATGAGCGCGGCCAAGGCGGTCACAATCGAGTTGATGGTGTCGGTGGCGACGACGGTGTATTTGTAGTCGGCCCCGCCGGTGGTGGTCACTTTGCCGGCACTGTCGGTAGACTGGGTTCCGCCGATGTTGATATCGATGGCGTCGCCCGCTTGAATGGCGCCGGTGATGGTCACGCGGCCGCGGGCCAGAATATCAAGGCTCGCCGCATTGCGCACACCGGCGTAGGGGACGGTGTTTTCGCCCACCGAATAGACCGTGATGCGCCGGTTGTAGGAGTCGCTGATGTACAAGTTGGTGCCATCCCAGGCGAGGGACATCGGCGTGCGCAGCGAATCGGCGGCGTCGGAAGCCTGGTTGACGCTTCCGCCGATCTGGCCGATCACCATATCCGCGGAAGCGCCATTCGTGGTGGGAATGTTGTTGAACAGCAGGACCCGGTCGTTGCCGCCATCGGCGATAAACAGCCGGTTGCCCGCGGCCAGCGCAAAGCGGGGAAAGCTCACGGTGGCATTGCAGGAATTCGGGTAGGTGGGGTGGCTGTTGGTGTCGGTGCCGTTGGACGACGTACAGAGGACCGGAGTCTGTATCGGGGGCACGGTAGTGTCGGTGGGGTTGGTCGAAAATGCGTTATTGGCGATCGAACTGACCAGGTCCGGCTGGCCGACCGCCACGTCGGCGGCTTGGCCGTTGGCGGTGGGAATCGAGTTCCAGATGAGCACGCGGTTATAGCCCAGATCGGTGACGAAGACGTGGACGCCATCGGAACTGACGGCGACCGGGTTGAGCAACTGGTTGGCCGCAACGTTGTTCTTCTGCTGGGTCAGGTCGGGCTCGACAAAGGTAGTGAAATCGGGTTGTCCGAGCACCACATCGGCGGCCGCGCCATTGCTGGTGGGGATGCGGTTGAAGATCAGCACGCGGTTATTCTGCGTGTCGGCCACGTAGAGGCGGCCGTTCTGAATCCACACTCCCTGGGGGCCGCGCATCGACTTGGCATTCGGGATGTTGCCTGGCAGAGAAGTGCTGGTGAAATTTGGCTGGCCCACGACCACATCGGCCGGCGCGTTATTGGTGGTGGGAATGCGGTTCCAGATGAGCACACGGTTGTGGTCGGTGTCGCCCACGACGAGGTGAACGCCATCGGAGGCCACGGCGGTGGGCAGGCGCAGGCTGGTGCTGGTCGCCGCGAAGTTCAAGGTCGCGGTGGTGAAATCCGGTTGTCCCAGCACGAGCGTCGCCTGACCGACACAGGCCGGGCACTTGCTGTTGTAGGTCAGCGGGTCGGTGGGCCGGGGCAGCATGCCGGAAAGATTCTGGTAGAGGAGCACGCGGTGGTTGCTGGGCGAGGCTCCCACGCGATTGGAGTCGGCGACGAACAGAGTGTCGGCGGCGTAGGCAATCCCACTGGCCGCTCCGAGAATCGTGTCGCTGGAATTGGAATCCTGGGAGGTGAAGGTGGTCTGCCCGATCACCAGCCGTGCGGCCTGTCCCGTGGTAAAGTCGGCGGCGCATACCGCGGCCGCGCAAAACAAAAATATGGAGATACACTTCATGCGCAATGTCGTAGGACCTAAACGTATGGATCTTGAATCCTCAATTATAGCAAGGCTTCCCACCGCCGCCGAATGATGCCGTGGCGTCACACGGGTGTGCCCAATCGGCACGCCCTCCACTCAAGAAATCCATGAACAACAAGCACTTTGGCGGTTCATGCCAATTCATAGAGCAAGGAGGATGCCAAGTGGCGGGGAGCTTGGGGGTGAGCTACAGTAGCAACATGCTGCGTCGTAAGTTTCTACAGACCCTGCCTGCCGCGGCTGCGGCGATGACGACCGCCTCCGCCGAGGAAGTGCCGGTCAAACTGGGTTTCGATACCTACTCGGTGCGCGCCTTCAAGTGGAAGGGCACGCAACTGTTGGACTACGCGGCCGGACTGAAGCTGGACACGATCCAGTTTTCCGCGCTGGGCGATTACGGCCCGCTGGACGCCCAAAACCTGCAAAAGGTAAAGGATCGCGCCGCACAGCTCGGCATATCGATCGATAGCGGGATGGGCTGCATCTGCGAATCCGCCAAGGCGTTCGGCAAGAACGGCCCGCCGGCGCGGCAGCAACTGATCGAGGGGTTAAAGGTGGCCAAGGCAGTCGGCTCGCGCTCGATGCGCTGCTACATGGGTTCGAGCGAAGACCGCCTGGGGCCGCTGCCCATCGAAGCGCACATGGAGAACACCATCAAGGTGTTCCGCTCGGTGCGTGCGGAGGCGATGGACCTGGGAGTCAAGATCGCGCTGGAGAATCATTCCGGCGACATGCAGGCGCGGGAAGTGAAGACCATCATCGAAGAAGCGGGCAAGGATCTGGTGGCCGCGTGCCTGGACACGGGCAATCCGATTTGGTGTGTGGAAGACCCGTTCGTGACGCTGGAAACGCTGGCGCCGTATGTGATCACCACCCACGTGCGCGATTCGGTGGTATTCGAGGACGCGCGCGGCGCCGCCGGCCAATGGGTGGCGCTGGGCGACGGCAATGTCGATCTGGTGCGTTTGGTGCGGCAGTTCCGCAAGCTGTGCCCGCAATCGTCGATGCAACTGGAGATCATCACCGGGCGTCCGCCGCGCATGCTGCCGTATCTGGAAGCCGATTTCTGGAAAGCGTTTCCGAAGATGCCGGCGTGGGAGTTCGCGCGCTTCGTGGCGCTGGCCAAGAGCGGTCACCCGTTTATGGGCGCGATGGTGATTGAGGACGTGGCGGGGAAGAAGCCCGCGGTAATGGACGAAGCGCTGCAAGAGCAGCAGCGCATCGATTTGGAGCGCAGTTTCGAATACGCCAAGAAGAAGCTGAACGTGGGCGTGGCGTGGCGGGGGTAGGGGTGGCGCGCTGGGTTACGAGTGGGAAATCAGTTTGAGGTCCGGCACGCCGAGATAATCGCTGCGGTTGTGCGTGATCAAAGGCGCGTCACACATTAGCGCAGTGGCCGCGATCCAGGCGTCGGCACAATCGATGCGGCGCCCGCGGGACTGTGCGGCAATAGTGATCTCGGCCCACTTCGTGCAAAGTGCGCGGTCGTAGGGAAGAATGGCAAATGGCTCCAAGTACTCGCGCAGTTTCTTCCGTCGCGCTTCGCCCCAACGGGCTGCCAGCACCCACCTGTCCAACTCCGCGAGAGTCATGAACGAAATCAGGGGAGTCCGGTCCGCCAGATCGGGAAGATACTGGTAGGCGATTGGATGACTCTTAAATAGGAAGGACACTACGTCGGTGTCGACAACGACGGTTCTCATGCGGCACGGTCGGATCGGTTATGCCCACGCCACTCGTGGAGCGCCGCGAGGAACTCCTCAATGGGTTCATCCTCGGGCCAGAAATCGCCCAGCAGGATCTTCGGATCGCTGATGGGACCCTTGCCCTGCTGGGCAATCAACTCGTCCACAGTGGGGTTGGCATCGAAGTTGTAGCGAGGATCATTGGATTTGTCCATCTAGGGCCTCCCGCATTCCGAGTATACCAGCCGTTCGGTGTGGGTGATCGTTCCCGCACGGTTGCAATGCGGCTGGTAGCTCAGGCCATAATGTCGAGCAGCTTCTTCTGCATTTGGTCGCCGGCCTGAAACACCTGGGCACTGGCCTTAAACTGATTGCGGGCGGCGAGCATTGCCACCATTTCGGTGCTGAGGTCGACCGAATCCGGTGGTTGGTCCGGCGGTCGGGTCGAAGCGCCGGCGATACGTTGCGCCGTTGTCTCAAACGAACTCTGGGCAATCCGCATGCCGCCCAGCGCGATGTTCATTACATCCATGACGTACTTATCGGCCGGTTTTCAGAAACCTTGAAGCCGCGTGAAAACCGCACATACCGTGAACTCCGCCGCCGGGCGGTGTCGAAGAACCGCAGAAGTACACGCCGGGGAGCGGCGTGCCATAGAGGCGCCGTGTGGGGCGGAGGAAAAACTGCCGGATATCGAGCGCCCCGCCATTGAAATCGCCGCCCACCAAATTGGGATTGTGGCTTTCCATGGCGGCGGGGCTGAAAACGTGCCGCCGCAGAATGCGCTGGCGGAAGCCAGGGGCGAAACGCTCCACCTGCGCCTCAATGGCGTCCGTCATGTCCGCCGCCGAGCCGTTCGGCACGTGGCAGTAGGCCCAGGCGGTATGCTTTCCATCGGGAGCGCGGGTGGGGTCGAAAAGGGTGTGCTGCACGAGGAGAACAAAAGGACGGCCGGTGTGGCGCGCTTCCCATTGGGCGATCTCGTCGAGCGTGCCGCCGAGGTGCACGGTGCCGGCGCGAGCGCATTCGGGAGCACGCCACGGGATGGGGCCATCCAGCGCCCAGTCCACTTTGAATGCGCCGGGACCGTAGCGATAGCGCCCGAGTGCCGTCCGAAACGCCGCCGGAAAACGCTTCCCCGCCAGTTCGAGCATCTGGCGCGGGGTCACGTCGCACATCACCACGGGCGCATCGGGCAGAGAGGTCACGGGCGAAGCGGTTCGAATCTCGCCGCCGAGCGCGCGCAGGCACCCGGCCAGCGCATCGGAAATGCGTTGCGCTCCGCCGCGCGGGAACGGCCAGCCCGCGGTATGCGCGCAGACTCCCAGCACCAGTCCCACGGCGGCACTCAGCGGGGCTTCCAGCGGCAGAGTGGAATGCGCGGCAATTCCGGCGAACAGGGCGCGCGCGCGGTCGCCGCGAAAGCGCGTTTCCGCCAGGCTGCGCGCCGGGCGAATCGCCGCCATGCCGAACTTGGCCAGCAGCAGCGGATGGCGCGGCACGCCGGGCGGCGCCAGCACGTCGTGGCGCAGGCGCGGCCAAGCGTCGGCGAACGGCTCGAAGAGCGCTCGCCAGGCTGCGCCGTCGTGGCCCAGATTGGCGGCCGTCCGACGGATGGAACGCTCCAGCAGTACCGCGGTGCCGTCATCCAGGGGGTGAGCCAGGGGGGCGTCCGGGTGCACCCACTCGAGGCCGTGCCCGGCCAGCGGAAACTGTTCGAAGCACGGCGAGCACACGGCCAGGGGATGCACGGCGGCGCAGATGTCGTGGACAAATCCGGGCAGGGTCAATGCGGCCGATCGCGCGCCGCCGCCGATGGTTGGGGCGCCTTCGTAGAGCGTGACCGCATGGCCGGCACGCGCCAGCACGATGGCGGCGGCAAGGCCATTGGGTCCGGACCCGATGACCACGGCGCGGGTTCCTGCGGGATGGGTCAATTCCGTTATTGTAGAAGAGATGCAGAAGAAACGGCTCGGCAACAGCGATATGGAGTTGACCCCGATCGGCGTGGGCGCGTGGGCGATGGGCGGCGGAGGATGGGCGTTCGCGTGGGGGCCGCAGGATGACGACCAATCGATTTCCGCCATCCACGCGGCGCTCGATCATGGCGTGAACTGGATCGATACCGCCGCCGTCTACGGACTCGGGCATTCCGAGGAAGTGGTGGCGCGCGCCCTGGAGGGCCGCTCGAATAAGCCCTACGTGTTCACCAAGTGCGAGCGGACGTGGAATGAGAAGCGAGAGATTCAGAAGGTGTTGAAGCGCGATTCCATCCGCCGCGAGTGCGAGAGTAGCCTGCGCCGGCTCAAAGTCGATGTCATCGACCTGTACCAGATCCACTGGCCGGAGCCGGATGAGGATCTCGCAGAGGGCTGGGAAACGCTGGCGCGGCTGAAGGAAGAAGGCAAGGTCCGCTGGACGGGCGTTTCCAACTGCAACGTGGGCCAACTGGAGCGGTGCCGCGCGATCGCGCCCATCACCTCGCTGCAGCCGCCCTATTCCGCGGTTTCCCCGGAGACCCAGGACGCGCTACTGCCCTACTGCCAGGAGCACGGAATCGGCGCGATCGTGTATTCGCCGATGAAGTCCGGGTTGCTGACCGGCAAGATGACGCGGGAGCGAGTGGCGGCTCTGCCGGAGGACGATTTCCGCCGCCACGCGCCCGCCTTTCAGGAACCGCAACTCACGCGCAATCTGGCGCTGGCCGACCGGATGAAGCAAATCGGCGCGCGCCACGGCCGTTCGGCGGGAGAAGTGGCCATCGCGTGGACGCTGCGCCATCCGGCGGTCACGGCGGCCATCGTCGGCATGCGGAGCGCCGAACAGACGGCAGGGGTGGTGGGCGCGCTGGAATTCCAGTTGACGGCGGAGGAGATTTCGGAGATTGACGCGGCACGGCGGGCGTAGGGCCGCCAGACGGCGAGATACGGACTCGAAGCAACGCCGCCAACCTTTTCAGGGCTGCATCGCTTCCCGGCGCATGCATTCCATCACCCACATCCTCACAAGGGTGGAGGCTTCGATGGTCTTGCGCTTGGCTAGTCTCTCGATCATGCGTTTGGCCGTCGCCGGGATGCGAATGTTCAACTGCTTGGTGTTCGGCTGACTCCAGTATTCGAGGAGCATGCGCTCCAGATCCTCATGGTCCGGATCGACCTCCATGATGCCCTGGTCCAACAAGTCAGCCCCGTCGCGACGGTCGAAGAAATCCGACAATTCCGCGTGACTGGCGCCCTTTCGCGGCAGTCGAATCCTGGCGGCCTCGCTTTTTGCCTTTGGCGCTTTCATCGGTTTTTCCTGTACCTTTGCTTTTCCCGGGGACTCATCGCGCGCATGTGAAACACGACCTCCCGGCCCACTTCGCGGCGGTAAGCAATGTGCAAATACTCCCCTGCGAAGGTCCTTCCGTAAAGCTCGAAGACGCCTTCCAATCCGCGTTGCGAACGCAGTTTCAAAGGGCCTGCTTCCAGCACTTCATAAAAGTCCTCTTCGTGAAAGGAGTGTTTGTGTGCGCTCTCGGTAAAGACGACCACTACGAACTATGTATAGCATACGCTAGGGCCGGGCGGCCTTCGCAAGGTCGGGTCGGCGGGGCCAGCCGGGATGAGCCAGGGGGCCGGCTCGACCGGCTCACGCGGCAGGCTGAACAAGACTCGTCTTATGTAGCGGAACGCCCATTGGGCTCTGCTATACTGTAGTGGTTCTGCCCGGCAATTCAGGTTTTCCTCATGTTCCTTAGTGTCAAACAGTTGGAGCTGCGTAAGATCGGCTTCGA
>Ga0209638_1000680_pt1 | contig 22336 bp, 16 predicted proteins | sample BarGraNGADG00211_FD_184490 | JGI IMG/M metagenome (GOLD analysis project Ga0209638, IMG submission 184490) | Arctic peat soil microbial communities from Barrow, Alaska - Barrow Graham LP Ref core NGADG0002-211 (SPAdes) (version 2) | ecosystem: Environmental > Terrestrial > Soil > Wetlands > Peat...
CGGGAGACTGGGCAGAGAACTCGTAGATCACGCTGGTCATGAGCGCCGCGCCGGTCAGTTTGAAGAAGCCACGCCGGGACATACCCATCGGGATTCCCCTCGTCGAATCGTACGCCGGATTGTCGCGAAAGAGCTGCGCGCAGGGTGCCCGCGCAGGGGGTTCGCCCTTTGAGTGTACGTCTAGGGGTCAAGCGTCCCGGGAATACGCAATGATTTGCGCCCGACGGTAGGGGTGCCGGCGAAGACCGATGAAGGCGACGAGTGTGGTGGCTCGTGTCTCCAGCGGGACTCGCCGTGCCTCGCCGGGGGTTGCGCATCGACATCGCGTGCGGCACGAGGGGTCGCTCGCTGGCACGCAACACGCTCTACGATGGTGAGCGTCGGACGGAGTAGGGTAGAGGAGTCGCGACGCACAGCATCCGCGTCGCCGTGGCGCCCGCCCGCTCCGGCCTCCATCGCCGCTGCGCATGGTGATCGCGACGATCGATCAACCGGACCGGGGTTCGAAAAGGTTCCAGCGAGTACCCCGCTCGCACCAAAGGAGAGCACACAGATGATCGTCGACACCTCGCAGTACCGTGCCGCACTTGAGGCATTCCTCTCGGAGTCGAGCGCGTATCGCGCCACGGCTGCGATCGACGAGTTGCGCGCCAGCGACTACTCCCGGCTCGACCGCGCCGGTCTGGTGTACATGGACTACACCGGAGCGGGCCTCTACGCCGAGTCGCAAGTCCTCCGACACCAGGCGATGCTCCTGGAGGGAGTCTTCGGGAACCCGCACTCGAAGAGTCCGACGTCGCTCACGAGCGCGGCGAACGTGGAGGCGGCCCGCCTCGCGGTGCGCAAGTTCTTCCGGGCGTCGCCCGACGCCTACGAAGTCATCTTCACAGCGGGTGCCAGCGCCGCGCTGAAGCTCGTGGGCGAGTCCTACCCGTTCGGGCCGGACTCCAGGTACCTGCTCACCTACGACAACCACAACTCAGTGAACGGCATCCGCGAGTTCGCGCGCGCAGCCGGCGCGAGAGTGACCTACTTGCCTGTCGATGCGGCGGAACTGCGCATGGATCCCGACATGGTGCGAGCGGAGCTCGCGAAGCCGCTCGCAGGCAACAACCTGTTCGCCTATCCGGCGCAGTCGAACTTCTCGGGCGTGCTGCACCCCCTCGAGTGGATCGATGAGGCCCACGAGCAGGGGTGGGATGTCGTCCTCGACGCGGCCGCGTTCACGCCGACGAACCGCCTCGACCTGTCGGTGGTCAAGCCCGACTTCGTTCCGCTGTCGTTCTACAAGATGTTCGGTTACCCCACCGGGATGGGCGCGCTCGTCGTGCGCCGGACCGAGCTGTCCAGGCTCGTCCGCCCGTGGTTCGCCGGCGGGACCATCACCCTCGCGTCCGTTCAGGGCGAGGGCTGGCACCACCTCGCGCCCGGCGCGACGGGGTTCGAGGACGGGACGGCGGACTTCCTGGGCATGCCGGCGGTCTCCATCGGCATCGCCCACCTGAACAGCGTAGGGGTCGACGTCATCCACCAGCGCGTCAGCGCGCTCGCGGGTTGGCTGCTCCATCAGATGAACGCCCTTGTGCACACCAACGGGGCGCCGATGGTCCGCATCTTCGGGCCGAGGGACATGCGCGCGCGTGCGGCCACCATAGCCTTCCACCTGCTGGATCCGACGGGCGAGGCCTACGACGTCCACCGGATGGAGGCGCTTGCCGGGAAGCAGGGCATCTCGCTGCGCACCGGGTGCTTCTGCAACCCCGGAGACGGGGAGGTCGCCTACCGGATCACGGCCGCCGACATGGCAGCGGCCTTCGCGGAGCGGCCGGCGGCCACGTTCCAGGAGTGCCAGGACCTCGTTCGCACCGCTACAGGCAAGATGCCCAATACGATCCGCGTGTCGCTCGGGCTCGCGTCGAACTTCGCCGACGTCTTCCGGTTCATCGAGTTCGCCGAAGGATTCAGGGACGTCGCCGCCGGCGTCCTCTGACCGCGGATCCCGCTGAGCACGGACGGCGGCCCTTCCCGGAGGCGGGAAGGGCCGCCGTCCGTGCTCGCCGTCTCCCGGCTGCGCGGGCGTCGCGTGCCCGTTCGTCACGAGCGGAGGCACGTGTGGACGGCAGCAGCTCGTTGCAGGAGACTGGACGAGGTCCGGTCGCCGAGTGAATGGGCACAGCATGACCTGGAACATCCCCTTGGCCATCGCCGTGGCGATTGTCGCATCGCTCCTCTTCGCCGGTGGCTCTACCGTTCAGGGATACGCGGTCGGCGAGCAGGTCGGGGAGAACCGCCACAAGAAGCGCATGAGTCTGAAGGACCTGTGGGAGGTCGTGCGAGCCCCCCGGTGGCTCGCAGGACTCGCCTTGGCCGGGCTCGGGTCCGCCTTGAACGTCGTAGGACTGATCCTGGCGCCGGTGACCGTGGTGCAGCCCGTCGGGATCCTTGCGGTCCCGTGGTCGGTGATCTTCTCGGGACGGATCAACCACCTCAAGATCCCGCCGTTGAAGTGGATGGCCGTGGGGCAGACCCTCGCGGGCACCGTGGCCTTCATCCTTCTGGCCGCGACCAACGCGTCGACCCGATCCGAGGTCGATCCATGGCGGGTCACGATCGCCTTCGTCGTGGTCTATCTCGCGGCGGAAGGACTCGGCCGCTTGGGCACGCGTGGCCGCGAGTCGCTGCGCTGCTTCTTCTGGGCCTCGGGTGGCGCATTCTTCTACGGATTGGAGTCCGCGCTCGTGCGGACCTCGGCCGACCTCATCAGGCAGCCCGACTGGTTGCACAACCCCCTGCTCCTCGTCATAGCGGCGGCGCTCGTCATCGGGTCGGCGCGGGGAGGCTGGATGCTGCAGCAGGCGTACGCCACCGGGCCCGCTGAGACCGTGGTCGGTGCGCTGACGGTGATCAATCCGGTGGTCGCGGTCGTCTTCGGGATGACCGTGCTCGGGGAGGCCGCGAACATCGAGTTCTGGGCGGCGTTCTGGATGGCCATCTCCGCGGCGGTCGCGATCTCGGGAGTCATGCTCCTGTCTCGAGCCGACAGGGCTTCTGAGCCGGCGGGGCCGCACGAGGATCCCGATACCCTGCGTGACGCGGAGCTGGCCATTCGATAGGGCCGGCGCCCTTCTCTCATGCGACCGACTGCTGCAGCGGGTATGTACAGTCGGTACCACTGACGAGAGGAGAACCACCATGAACGACTCCATGCAGCACCAGGTCGTCATCCCGCTGGTACCCGCGCCGGTCGCGTTCTTCGCCCTCATGTTCGGTCTGATGATGGGCATGATGATCGGCCGGAAGAAGGCCATGATGCACGGCATGATGGGCGACGAGTGCGGCGGCGGGATGGTGCGGCACAAGATGATGGGTATGGGCGGGATGCACCACCATCACGGGGACGGGATGCCCCAGTGCACGTGTGGCGGGGGCAGCGAGGGCGCCGTTCGATCCTGGGAGCACCCGGTATCCGAGTAGAAGCCCGCGGCATGACGAGACGACACCTGGCCGCAGCGGCGCCCGTCGTGCTGCTCGGCTCATGGACGGCTTTCGGATGCACGCCGGTCGCTCAGCCGCGCGCGACCTTGGCCCCGACCCCGACCGCATCCCCACAACCGACCGCCGCGCGTCGTCATGCCGCCCGAGCGCGGCTTCCCGTTCCAGGTCGTGGCGGAGGACCTGCTGGGCTACAAGTGGGCGAAGTGGGTCACCGGCATCGAGGTGTCCGACAACACGAGCTTCACGGGCTATTGGGAGTCGCGAGGCGCCGATAATACGCCGACGGTCCCGGGCTCGAACTGACCCTGCGGGTCAGCCGTCCAGGCTGCCGTACTCGGTCCACCCCATGTTGCTCCCGGGCCTGACCGGGCCCCAGGTGCGGCCGCCGACGCCGTCCACCACGTACGACCGGCGCTGTTCGTCTCCGGACGCCTCGACCTCCACCCACATGTCGCCGTGCCCGAACTCCTCGGTGACGCGCTGGGCCGTGCTCTCCGCGGTGTCGAGCGAGATGACCGGACCGTCAGGCTCGGGTGCGCCGTTCACGATGTAGATCCTGCCGGAGGGCACCGCGTCACGCGACGCCACGCAGACGCGCCAGCCGATGCCGGGAGCGAATGCCTCCAGCTTCGCTGCCAGGTCAACTGCGCTCGAAGCGTGGCTTGCGAACGACGGGTCGAGCCGGTCCTCACGAGGATCCATGGTGCCACCTTCCTGTGCGCCTATGGCTGCGCTTCGAGCGAGTGGACTGCTCGCAGGGCCCACCCGGAGTCCTTCAGGATCGCGCGACCGACGCCGATGAGGTCGGCCTTGCCCTCAGCGAGGAGCCCCTCGGCCTGCTCCGGCTCCGTGACTCCGCCGGTGAGGATCACGGGGATCGATACCACGCCCATGACGGCCTCGGAGAGCTCGGCGAAGTACCCGGGCTCGTCGTGGCCCGGCCTGATGTAGCCGGTGAGGCCGCCGGTGATGTCAAGGACGTCGACCCCGGCCCGTTCGAATGAGATCGCGGCGGCCACACTGTCCTCGATCCGCGTGCCGCCTTCCACGTAGTCGCGGGCACCCAGACGCAGGAGGATCGGGAAGCTGTCGCCGACCGCTCTGCGGACCGCGGCGATCACCTCGAGATGCATCCGCGTCCTGCCCACGACATCACCGCCGTACTCGTCGGTCCTCTTGTTGGTCAGCGGCGAGAAGAACTGGTTGAGAAGGTATCCGTGGGCCGCATGGATCTCCACGCCGTCGAAACCTGCCTGTTTCACGCGGCATGCCGCCGCCGCGAACTGCTCGACGATGGCGTCGATCTCGTCGTGCGTGAGGGGTCGGGGAGTCTCGCCCCGGCCGCTGGGGCTCGGGATGTCCCACGGGGCTACGACCTCGAGCCCGGTGGCCTCGCTGCTGCACGCCCCGCCGGAATGGTTGATCTGCATGACCGCCTTCGTGCCGTTGCGGTGGAAGACCTCTGTCATGCGGCGCCATCCCTCGATCGTGCCGTCATCCGCGATGGAGGGCTGTCCCGTGCGGTTCATGCCCTGCTTGGTGATGTAGCAGTGCTCGGTGATGACCAGGCCGAGGGCTCCTCCGCGAGACTTCTCGTCGTAGTACGCGAGCAACTCGTCGGTCATGTTCCCGTCAGCATCGGCCTTGGCCGTCGCCATAGGTGGCATCACTAGTCGGTTCTTGAGGCGAAGCTTGCCGCGCGAAAGCGCTTCGAGGAGATGGGACACTGAGAGTGCCTTTCGGTCGAAGGGCCGAGACACGCCGGGCCACACATACCTACCCGACGGAGGGCATGGATCGTACTCCGGATCCGGCCGCGCGTGCGACGCGACGGCGCTAACCTTACGGCCGGCCTCTTGGCGCGGCCGCTGAGACGGTGACTACATGCCGCCGGGGCCGCTGTCCATCGAAGTGCCGCGGCCCGACGTCCCGGTGGTCATCCCGGTCCTGGTGCCGGGGGTCGTGCTGCCCGACGTCCTTCGGGGACCGGTCATCGATGACGACGATGACTTGGTCATGCTGCTCAGCGTCGTACGGGACATCGCTGTGCCCGAAGACGACCCGCCCATGAAGGCCTTGGACGCCATCGACCGCCACGTGCCGCCCGAGTGCATCAAGGTCCCATCGGAGGCCATCGTGCCGGGGCTCGGCGGACTCGGCATGCTCGGGGCGCTGGCGGACCGGACCGCAGGCTTCGAGTGCGCGCGGCTCATGGTCGTCGTCACGACGGGGGCCGTGATCAGGGCCGCAGCCAGCAGGCCGGCGGCTATCTTCGCGCCGAGGTGCCAGGTCTGCGGCTGCGAGAGCACCACCGGTGCGTGCTGCATGACCGCATCGGGGACGGTGCGTACGCTCAAGGCCGCCCGCTGGATGAGGCCGCGTCCAAGGAGCCTGGCCGGGATGAGGAACGGCAGGAGCGCCGCGAGGTGGCGCGGGTCGTCCGCCTTCTTCGCTTCGGCCCGACAACGTTCGCAGCCGGCCGCGTGCGCGTCCATCGCCGAGCGCTCCTCGGGCGTGATGCCGGTGCCGTGGTTGCGGTAGATGAGTTCGATGTTCGCGCGGCACGCCGCGGGGAGATCGCCCACCGAGGCGTAGGCAGCGCCGAACGCGTCGCGCGCCCGGCTGACCAGCGTGTCCACCGCGCCCGGAGTGGTCTCGAGGGCATCGGCGATGTCCTTCGACGACTCGCCGTGGACCTCCCGCAGGATGAGCGCGGTCCGATACCTCGGCCTAAGGCTCCTGAGCGCCAGGAAGACGTCGCGCGCGTCAGAACGGGACAGGACCTCGTCGGCGGTGTCTGCGGCCTTGAGCCGGTCCCACGCGAGTGTGTCGTCGTCCGCTGCCGCGTCCTCCGGCGTGCGTGTCCGCTTGCGGGCCACGTCGATGACGACGTTGCGCGCGACGGTGAAGAGCCACGCCTGCGGGTTGTCGATGCTGCCGGGGTCGGCGCGAAGCAGGCGCATGAAGACTTCCTGCGTCGCGTCGGCGGCGGTGCAGGGATCCAGGGAGCGCGCGAGGCAGAAGCCGTAGACGCGCTTCTGGTAGCGGCGGTAGACCTCCGAGAACGCCACCGGGTCGCCACGAAGCGTCCGGTCGAAGATGTCTTCGTCCGGTCGCCTGCGAGCGGCCCACGTGCTCAGTGTCAGGGTCTGGGATGCCATGTCATGAGGGAAGACGCGAAATCCGCGCCATCCTTACACTTGCGCGCAAGTCGCAGGTCGAAGGACGCCCCTCAGAGCCTGACGTGCAGCGTCCTCGCGTTGATGGCGACGATGACCGTGGAGGCTGACATGAGCACTCCGCCGACCGCCGGGCTCAGGAGCACGCCGAAAGCGGCGAGCGCTCCCGCCGCCAGAGGGATCGCGATCACGTTGTAGGCGGTCGCCCACGCGAGGTTCTGTACCATCTTCCCGTAGGTCGCCCGTGCGAGCCCCACGACGGCCGCCACGTCCGCGGGGTTGCTGCGGACCAGGACGATGTCGGCGGTCGCCACGGCCACATCCGTGCCGGCGCCGATCGCGATGCCGACGTCCGCCGTGGCCAGCGCCGGCGCGTCGTTGACGCCGTCGCCCACCATGGCGACGACCTTGCCCTCCGCGCGCACACGCTGCACGGTCGCGGCCTTCTCGGCGGGAAGGACCTCGGCGAAGAAGCGCTCGATCCCGAGCTCGGTCGCGACCCGTGCAGCGACCGCCCGGCTGTCACCGGTGAGCATGATGGATTCGATGCCCATCTCCTTGAGCCGGCGGACCGCTTCGACCGACTCGGGACGGACCGTATCGGCCAGGGCGATGGCCGCGACGACGGCGCCGTCACTGAGTACGTGCACGACCGTCCGGCCTCCGCCGGCGAGGGCCTCGCTCCCCTCCGGCGCGGGGATGCCGTTCTCGGCCAGGTATCCGGGGCTGACAACCGCCACCTCGCGGCCGTCGATCACACCCCGGGCGCCCTTTCCGGGGATCGCCCGGAAGTCGGCCACGGTCGATTTCGACGGGGCGGCCGCAGCGATCGCGCGGGCGATCGGATGCTCTGAGAGCTCCTCGATCGAGCCGGCCATCGACAGCACGTCGTCCCGGCTCAGGTCGCCGAACAAGGCGACGTCCGTGACGCCGAAGCGCCCGAGGGTCAGCGTGCCGGTCTTGTCGAAGATGACCGCATCGAGCAGCCGGGCGTTCTCGAAGGCCATCCTGTTGCGAACGAGGAGACCGGTGCTCGCGCCGAGTGCGGTCGAGACGGCGACCACGAGCGGGATGGCCAGGCCGAGCGCGTGGGGGCACGCGATCACCATGACCGTGACCGCGCGTTCCATCGCGAACGCGACGGGCCGTCCGAGCGCCGTCCAGACGACGAACGTCGCGGCGCCACCGCCCAAGGCGACGATCGTGAGCCACCTGGCCGCCCGGTCGGCGAGGTCCTGCGTGTTCGACTTCGACTCCTGCGCCTCGCGCACGAGTTCGACGACCTGCGCGAGAAACGACTCGGCGCCCGTGCGTCTCACGCTGACCACGAGGGCGCCCTCGCCGTTCACCGCGCCGCCGATGACCTCGTCGCCGGTCGCCTTCGACACGGGCACGGACTCGCCGGTGAGCATCGACTCATCGACGGACGACACGCCTTCGACGACGTCGCCGTCGGCAGGGACCTTCTCTCCCGGCTTGACCACCACGACGTCGCCCGGATGCAGCGCCTCGAGCGCGACCTCTTCGGTGCGGCCGTCGGGGAGTCGGCGGTGGGCCCCGGACGGCATGAGCCTGGCGAGGGACTCCAGCGCTTTCGACGCTTCGCCGACCGAGCGCATCTCGATCCAGTGGCCGAGCAGCATGATGTCGATCAGGGTGGCGAGCTCCCAGAAGAAAGGCATGCCCGCGAGGCCGAGGACGGTGGCACCGCTGTAGAAGTAGGCGACGCTGATCGCGACGGCTACCAGCGTCATCATCCCGGGCTTGTGCTCGCGAACCTCGCGGACCAGGCCCTTCAGGAATGGCGCGCCGCCGTACAGGTACAGCACGGTGGAGAGCGCGAGCAGGATCCAGTCGGCTCCCGGCACGGCGAGCGGACGCGCCGCCGGCAGGAAAGGCAGCTCCCGCGAGAGCAGCACGACCGGGACGGTCAACCCGAGGCTGATCCAGAAGCGTCGGCGGAAGTCGGCGACCGAGTGCCCCGCGTGGCGGCCGGTGGGGCGGTCATGCTCACCCGCTCCGTGGGTCGCGTGACCTCCGGCGTCCCCGGACTTCGCTCGGGCCATCTCGTCATGCGACATCCGTCGATCCTCTCCCGCGGACGACGGAGCCCCGCCGCTCCAACACTGTATTCCCGAGTCCGCCCCGGTGAGCGTCAGCAGCCGGACCACACGTGGGTCTTGGCAGCCGTGTCAGGGCCTTCGAGCGGGGGAGAGACAGAGCGGGAGCGGCAGCGGATCGTGGCTACCGCCTGAGCTTGCCCCGCCACGCGCCCGTGCCGTCTTTGACGCTGTGGACATCGGTGAAGCCGGCCCGCTTCAGCTGCTTGGCGGCGGTGGCGCTCCGGTGACCGCTCTGGCAGATGATCAGCGTCTCGGCGTTGGGATCGAGACGGGAGGACTCGGCCGCCAGCCTGCCCAACGGGACGTTGCGGGAGCCCGGAACGTGTCCGGATGCGAACTCGGACGGCTCGCGCACGTCGAGCAGCACCGGCTTGCCGGCCTTGAGGCGCTCGGCCAGCTGCCCGACGGTGATCGTCTTGATGCCGAATCCGAACATCCGGGGGGTGTGCTCCTCGCACCGGGGCGGTCCGCGCGAACACGCCAGTCTAGCGTCAGGGACCGTGTCTATCGATGCGATTCCGAGACGTGGGTCGCCGGCTTGTCCGTGAGTGACGCCGCGAACCGCATGAAGCGCCACGCGTCTCCGAACGTCGACGCGATGCCCAGCGAGACGCGGATCGTGTTGGGCACCTTGCCCGTCGCATCCTGGATGAGGCGTTGGCATCCCGCGAGCGTCACGGCGGCGGAGTCCTCGAAACACTCGGCCATCTCGTCGCGCGTGATGCGATGCGCGATCTCGCCGTCGCCGGGATTGCAGAAGCACCCGGTCCGCAGGCTGATCCGCTGTTCGCCCGCAAGTTCCTCGATGCGGTAGACGTCGTAGACCCTGCCATCCGGATCGAGCATGTAGAAGGCGATCGTCGCCCCTCGATGCGCCATGCCGCTCGGACCGAACACCTGGAACATCGGAGCGCCGTTGGAGTGCGTCCGCGACGCCATCTCGTCCAGAAGCCAGCCCGCGAGCGCGCAGACCCGGTCGTGCACGCGGTCGATCCCCACATTCGCGAGGTGCTCGAGTCCGATGGTGACCGCTGCCAGGCCCAGGTAGTCGACCGTCCCGTCCTCGAACCCTGCCGCGCCCGGCGCGAGCCGGTACCAGCCCTCCCCCTGGACCGACGCCAGCGTGATCGTGCCGCCGGCGAACCAGGGACGCCGGAGCCGTTCGAGCTTCTCCCGCCGGACCAGCAGCGCGCCGATGCCCGTCGGGTAGCCGAACATCTTGTAGAAGGACAGCGGCACGAAGTCGGGCTTGACGGTGGACAGGTCGAGCCGGTTCGTAGGCACGAACGCCGCGCAGTCCAGCAGCACGTCCCAGCCGTTGTCGTGAGCGAGCTCCACCCAGTCGAGCGGGTGCTGCACGCCGCTGAAGTTCGACTGAGCGGGATACGCGAACAGCCGCGCCTTCCCGCTCGGCGGACGGGTCAGCCGGCGCCGCACGAGATCGGCGTCGAGCCGCAGGTCCGGTCGGCGCACCGGCACGTAGACGACGTCGGCTCCGTGCGCGCGTGCGAACTCGCGGATGCCGTTGACGGAGTTGTGGTTGTCGTACGAGAGGAGGTAGGTGCCCCCGGGTTCGAACGGGTACGACTCCCCGACGAGCTTGAGCGCGCCGCTGGCGTTCTGGGTGAACACGACCTCGTACTCCGCGGCGTCCGCGTTGAAGAACGCGAGCACGGCCGACCGCGCTCTCTGCACCATGGTGGTCGATGCGAGCGAGGTCGGATTCCGGGAGTGAGGATTGCCGAACACGTCGCCCGCAAGCAGTTCGAGGTGGCTGCGCAGCTGGGAGTCCGCGTACAGGCCGCCGCCGGTGTAGTCCAGGTAGGTGTGCCCCCGCTCGTCGAGGCGCCCGTACTCCCGTTCGCGCAGCTCGTGGAGTGCCTCCGGATCGCGATACCCCGGATTCGCCGAGGCGAAGGACGCCTCCGCCTCGCGGAGCTCGGACTCGTCGTCTTCGTGACGCATGGCACGCTCCCGGATCGCGCGGGCTTCGTTCGCGATTGTACGCATCCCGCCGGGAGTCGGCATTCCGGACTCCCTCAGGTGGGGAATACTCCGAGCAACGGTGTAGGGTGAGTGGAGCGCTCACCCGTCGTGCGCCCTGCCCGAGACCCGCAACCACAGGAGGACCGATGCCCGGACCGGTGACGGCCCGGCGCGACCCCGCTCCCGACGCGCCTTTTCGTGATGAACTGCTGGGGCCGGACCGGCTCGCCGATGAGGCGCGGCGGATCGCTGCCGGGCAGGGTACGGTCACGGGAGGGCGCATCCGGACCACCCCGCTGATCTCGCTCATCGAGCGGGCGGCGAAAGACCTCGCCAGCGACAACGCGCAGCTCAACAAGGCTGCTCGCGGGCCCCGGGCCGTCTCACCGGCGGGCGAGTGGCTCCTCGACAACTACTACCTCATCGAGCAGCAGCTCCGCGAGGTCCGGGAGGACCTCCCGGCCCGCTACGGCATCGAGCTGCCTCGCTTGGACTCAGGACCGTTCGCCGGTCTGCCGAGGGTCTACCAGGCGGTCGTGACGCTGATCGCGCGAAGCGATTCGCGTCTCGACATCTCGGTGCTGCTCGGGCTCATCGAGGCCTTCCAGGAGGTGTCGCCGCTCACGATCGGTGAGTGCTGGGCGGTGCCGATCATGCTTCGCATCGGGCTCGTCGAGAACCTGCGCCGCCTCTCGCGCAGCGTCTTGGGGTCGCACGTGCACGAGGATGCGGCCGATGCGTGGGCGGAGCGCTTCACGATCGCCGAGCAGGACGACCCCGACGCGCTGCCGGATCTGCTCGCACGCATCGGCACCGAGCCGCTGCACGATTCGCCGGTGTTCCTCCTCAGGCTCGCGCAGCGCCTTCAGGGCGCAGAGATCGCCGCCGAGGTGGTCAACTCCTGGCTCGTCGGACGGCTGTCGGCGCTGTCGATCAACCTCGAACGTGAGGGGATCCTCCACCAGAGGCGGCAGGCGGCCGATCAGGTCTCGATCGCCAACGCCATCGGCTCGGTCCGGCTCATCGACGCGCTGGACTGGAACGACTTCTTCGAGGACGTCTCCCATGTCGAACGCACCTTGCGGATGGATCCTGTCGGCGCCTACGCGAACATGGACTTCCAGAGCCGCGACCGCTACCGGCATGCCATCGAGGAGCTCTGCAAGCGATCGTCGGCGGGCGAGATCGAACTCGCCGAGTCGATCGTGGCCCGCTGCAAGGCGGTTCTTGCGGCGGACGCCGGGGACGACGTGCACGGCCACGTGGGCTACTGGCTCATCAGCAAGGGTCGTTACGAGATCGAGCGCGAAATCAGATACCGCCTGCGCAGCCGCGAGTGGCTCTTCAGCGGTCCCCTGAGGTTCCGCCGGACCTTCTACTGGGGCCTGCTGTCGGTCGCGACCGCCGGCATCGGCGCGGGCCTGGCCGCGTATGCCGCATCGCAAGGGGTGACCGGCTGGCGGCTCGCGGCGGTGCTCGCCGTGGGGCTGATACCGATGTCGGACATCGGTCTCGCTCTCACGAACCGGATCACCGCTGCGGTCTTCCCGCCGCGAGCGCTGCCGAAGTTCGACCCTCTCGTGCCCATTCCCGACGAGTCCCGCACCATCGTGGTCGTCCCCTCGCTGCTGCTCTCCGTCCCGCACGTCCAGGCGGTGATCGACAACCTTGAGATCGCCTACCTCGCCAACAGGGACCGGAACATACACTTCGCGTTCCTCGGAGATCCGACGCTCGCCGACGCGGAACACGTGAAGGGCGACGAGATCGTAGCGGAGGCGTCCCAGCGTGGCATCGAGAAGCTCAACGAGCGCTACCGGTCCGAGGCAGGGGAGCGCCCCTTCCACCTGGTCCTGCGCGGGCGCCGGTTCAGCGAGAGCGAGCAGGCGTGGATGGGCTGGGAGCGCAAGCGCGGGTTCCTCGATGAGTTCGTGTGGGAACTGCGCAACGGGCGGGGGACCACGATCACCACGCGCGTCGGGGATGAGGAGTGGCTCCGCGGCGTCACCTTCGTCCTCACCGTGGACGCCGACACGGTCGTGCCGCGCGACGCCGCGAAGCGGCTCGTCGCGACGATCGCCCATCCGCTGAACCGCGCGCGATGGAACCCCGGGGACGCCCGCGTCGGTGCAGGCTACGGCCTGATCCAGCCTCGCGTCGACATGTCGCTGCCGGGGGGCCAGCGGTCGGCCTTCTCGCGCATGTACTCCGCCGGCACCGGGGTCGATCCGTACGCGAACGCGATCTCCGACACCTATCAGGACGTTTTCGCGGAAGGTTCGTTCACCGGCAAGGGCATCTTCGAGGTGGACGTGTTCCTCGGCGTCCTGCACGGAACGTTCCCCGAGAACTCGATGCTCTCGCACGACCTTATCGAGGGCTGCTACCTGCGCACAGCGCTCGCCAGCGACGTCGAGGTGATCGACGACCAGCCGGCGAACTACCTCTCGAGCGCCAAGCGGGTCCATCGCTGGATCCGTGGAGACTGGCAGACGCTCCCGTTCCTCGGCCTGAACGTGCGCACCGAGAGCGGTGCCCTGGTGCGCAACCCGCTGTCGGTGCTGCACCGCTGGAAGATCATCGACAACCTGAGGCGGTCGCTGGTCGCGCCGTTGACGCTCGCGCTCTTCACCCTCGGATGGCTGGCCCTGCCGGAGCGGGCGCATCTGTGGCCCTTCTTCCTGCCACTGGTCGTGCTGTTCCCGGCGTACTTCTCTCTGGCCAACTCGGTGATAACGCGGTCGCGGAAGGTGAGCTTCCGGGCGCAGGTGCCGGAGATCATGCGCGACTTCGGGACCGATTCGGTACGGGGCCTGTTCGGGCTCGCGCTCCTGCCGCACCAAGCCTTCCTGCATGCGGATGCGATCGTGCGCACGCTCTGGCGCATGGGCGTGAGCCGCCGGCACTTGCTCGAATGGGTCACGGCCGCCGAGGCCGAGCGGGACGTTGGCCGGACGCCTGAGGCGTACTGGCGCACGCTGGGCCCCTCCGTTGCGGTGGCCATGTTGCTACTGCTGGCCGGCACTGCGCTGGACCCGCAGCGGCTCGCGGTCGCGGCGGTCTTCGCCGTGATCTGGCTGGCCGGCCCGCTGATCGCTTGGCGGGTCTCGGAGCCCACCGCCCCGGAGCAGACGGTGCTGTCGGCGAAGCAGACGCGGTCGCTGCGCCGAAGCGCCCGCAAGACATGGCGGTTCTTCGACACCTTCGTGACGGCGCAGGGCCACCACCTGGCCCCCGACAACTTCCAAGAGGACCCGAAGGGCGAGGTCGCCTGGCGCACGTCGCCGACCAACCTCGGCCTGCAGCTGCTGTCGTGCCTCGGCGCGTACGATCTCGGATACTCGTGTCTGGCAGACCTGAACTCCCGCGTCGAAGCGACACTCGCGACGATGGCGGGCCTCGAGCGCTACCGGGGCAACTTCTACAACTGGTACGACATCGAGACGCTGCAGCCGCTGCGACCCGCGTACGTCTCGACCGTCGACTCGGGCAACCTCGCCGGTCACCTTCTGACGCTGCGGGTCGGCCTGCTGGAGGCCACGGAGGCCCCACTGCTGGGGCGCCAGTTGCTCGCGGGTGCGCGCGACACGATCGCCCTCGCACTGGAGGACCTCCAGACCGAGCAGGAGAGCCTCGGGCCGGTCGGGGTCGTGCGCGAACTCCGTGAGGCGCTCGACACCCTGTCGCGTACGCTCGATCTTGCCGAGCAGCCCAAGGATCTGGGCGGATGGCACGGCCTGCTCGAGCGGCTCTCGGCCAACGCCGCGGACGTCGAGATGTTGCTTGGGTCGCTCGACGGGTCGCTGCGCGACGAGATGCAGGATCCCACGCAGCTGTGGCCGTCCACCTCGGTCGAGCGCATGCGCGCCGCGTGCGTCGACGCGGTGCGGGCGGTCAGAGGGCCCTTCGACCTGCTTCGCGAGCTGACGCCGTGGGCGGAGCTTCTCGGGGAGGCGCCGCCGGAGGTGCGGCTCCGTCCCGAGCTGCGTCCGCTGCTGGAGTTCGTCCCGTCACTCGTCGGGCTCGCCGAGGGTCTGGACCGCGTGCTCGTCGCGCTCGATGACCTTGCTGAGAACGCCGCGTCCGACGAGTCGCGCGTGTGGGCCGAGAGGATCGGCCGGGGCATCCGCGACGGCCGCGGGGTCTGCGTGGGCCTGCTGGCACGCACGCGGCTCTCTGCAGAGATCGCGCGCGAGATGTGGGAGCACACCGACTTCGCGATGCTCTTCGACGAGCCCCGACTGCTGTTCTCGATCGGCTACAACCTGACCGAGGGCCGTTTGGACTCGTCCTTCTACGACCTGCTCGCAAGCGAGGCGCGCGTCGCCAGCTTCCTCGCGGTGGCGAAGGGCGACGTTCCGCAGGCACACTGGTTCCGTCTCGGGCGCCAGCTCACCGACGCGGGGACGGGGCGCGCGCTCGTGTCGTGGTCGGGCTCCATGTTCGAGTACCTGATGCCGCTGCTCGTCATGCGTTCGTGGCCCGGCACGATCCTGGACGAGACCTACCGCACGGTGGTGAAACGGCAGCGCCAGTACGCCGCGGAGCGTGGTGTGCCGTGGGGCGTCTCGGAGTCGGCGTTCAACGCCAAGGACGTCGACCTTACCTATCAGTACCAGGCGTTCGGAGTCCCGGGCCTGGGTCTCAAGCGCGGGCTCGCCGATGACGTCGTCGTCGCTCCGTACGCCACCATGCTCGCCCTGCCCATCGACGCGGGCTCGGTCGTCACGGGACTCCAGGCCTTCTCGGAACAGGGCGCCGAGGGACGCTATGGGTTCTACGAATCGGTCGACTACACCGCAGGCCGGGTGCCGGCGGGGGAGCGGCGGGCGGTCGTGCGCGCCTACTTCGCGCACCATCAAGGCATGGCGTTCCTCGCACTGACCAACCAGTTGACCGGCGAGAGGATGCGCGAGCGCTTCCACTCGGACCCGATGGTGGCGTCGGCGGACCTGCTGCTGCAGGAGCGCGTGCCTCGTGGCGTGGAGATGGTCACGCCACACACGGAAGAGGTCGCCTACGTCCGCTCCGTGCGGGAGCTCCAGGTGCCGGTCACGCGGGCGTACCGCACCGCTGACACGCCCGCGCCCTCGACGCGCTTCCTGTCCAACGGGCGCTACTCGGTCATGGTCACCAACGGTGGTGGCGGCTACTCACGGTGGCGCGACCTGTCGCTCACCCGCTACCGTGAGGACATCACACGGGACTGCTGGGGCACGTTCTTCTACGTCCGCGACACGGCCAGCGGTGAGGTCTTCTCCATGCCGCACAACCCGTGGCCGGGGAAGCCCGACGAGTACAACGTCTCCTTCGCCTCGGACAAGGCCGAGTTCAGCCGGCTCGACGGTGATCTCGAGACGCACCTCGAGGTCGCGGTCTCACCCGAGGACGATGTGGAGATCCGCCGCCTGACCTTCACGAACCGCGGCTTCGTGCGCCGCAGCCTTGAGGTCACGTCGTACCTCGAGATCGCGATGAGCGCGCAGATGGGAGACCAGGCGCACCGGGCCTTCTCGAACCTCTTCGTCGAGACCGAGGCGTTGCCCGACGGGAACGCGGTGCTGTTCACGCGCCGGCCGCGCAGCGCCGACGAGCGCCGGGCCTGGGGGCTGCATCTGGTCGCCTGCGACAACGAGGCCTGCAGGCCGACCTTCGAGACGGACCGCGCCGCCTTCCTCGGACGGTTGCGCGGACCGGATCGCCCACTCTCGGTCGAGACCGGGGGCCCGCTCGGCGGCGGTCTCGGACCGGTGCTCGACCCGTGCGCGGCGATCCGAAGCGGGGTCGACCTGGGCCCGGGCGAGAGCGCGCGCGTCGTGTACGTGACGGGCGCCGCAGACACGCGGGAGCAGGCGATCCACCTGACCGAGAAGTACCACGATCCCGGCAGCGCGCAGCGTGCGATCGACCTGGCGTGGACGGCCTCCCAGGTCGAGCTCCGCGATCTGGGTATCTCTCCGGACGAGTCCGTCGCGCTTGAGCGTCTGGCTTCCCGGCTCCTGCTGACCGATCCGTACTCCCCGCTGAAGATCGAGACGGCGCGCGAGAACGAGCTGCCCGTCAGTGGGCTGTGGTCGCTCGGCGTCTCGGGGGACCACCCGATCCTGCTCGTGCGCGTCGAGGAGGTGGAGCACGCCCCGCTCGTGCGTCGCGCGCTGCTGGCTCACCAGTACTGGCGCCACAAGGGCCTACTGGTCGACTTGGTCGTGCTCAACACGAAGCCGACCGGCTACAGCGACGAACTCGACGATCGCCTCCGGATGCTCATGCGGACCGGCCACGCGCTCCAGCTGATCGACAAGCCGGGCGGTGTCTTCCTCCGGCGGGCCGACCAGATGCACCCCGACGTCCTCAACCTGCTGGTCTCCGCGGCCCGCGCCGTCCTCGAAGGCGATGGCGGCACCATGGAGCTGCAGCTCGACCGGCGCCGGCGCAGGCCGAGACCGCCGCAGGCCCTGGTGCCGGCGACCGCCCCTGTGGCCGATCTCACGCCGATCCCGGTCCGCCCGCACCTGCTGTTCGACAACGGGATCGGCGGTTTCGACCCGGAGAGCGGCGACTACGTCATCATCCTCACCGACGGGGAGAACACACCGGCGCCATGGATCAACGTGATGGCGAGCGCGGAGTTCGGCTGTCTGGTGTCCGAGGCGGGCGTCGGCTGCACGTGGGCGATGAACAGCCACGAGAACCGGATCACCACTTGGAACAACGATGCCGTCAGCGACGGCTCGGGAGAGAACTTCTACCTTCGGGACGAGGAGACCGGCGAGTTCTGGAGCCCGACGCCGCTGCCGGCGCGCGCTCCGGGCACCTACACCATCACCCACTCGCCGGGCTGCACGACCTTCCACCACGTCTCGCACGGCATCGAGACCACGCTCGAGTGGTTCGTGGCCGCAACGGAACCCGTGCGGTTCGTCCGCGTGAAGCTGCGCAACACGACCGACCGCGACCGGCGGCTCACCGTCACGCACTTCGTGGAGTGGGCGCTCGGCTCCTCGCGATCGGCGGCGCAGCAGCGGGTCGTGACACGCTTCGATCCCGAGGCGGAGATGCTGACCGCGCACAACTGGTTCAACCAGGACTTCCCCGGGCGCCCCGCCTTCCTCGCATGCGATCGCCCGCTGCACTCCTGGACGGCGAGCCGCACGGAGTTCGTCGGGCGCAACGGACGCCCGGCCGATCCCGCAGCCATGCACCGTGCGTCTCTGGGAGGCGCGTCGGGCCGGTATCACGACAACTGCGGCGCTCTGATGGTCGAGATCGAGCTTGCTCCGGGTTCCGAGAGCGAGGCGGTGTTCGTGCTCGGCCAGACGGAGACGCTCGAGCGCGCGCGGGAGCTGGTCGCGGCGTATCGCACGCCGGGTGCGGCCGCCGGCGCGCTCAAAGCGGCGCGCGCACAGTGGGAGGACCTCCTGTCGACCGTGCAGGTCAAGACGCCGGATGCGCGTCTCGACCTCATGCTGAACCGCTGGCTGCTCTACCAGGTGGCCTCGTGCCGGGTCCTCGGGAGGACGGCCGCCTATCAGAGCAGCGGTGCGTTCGGATTCCGCGACCAGTTGCAGGATGTGCTCGCGCTGCTCGTCGCCCGCCCGCAGATGGCCCGCGACCAGATAGTCGAGGCCTCGCGCCGGCAGTTCCCCGAGGGCGACGTGCTCCACTGGTGGCAGCCCTACTCGGGCCGCGGCGTGCGCACCCACATCGCCGACGACCGTCTCTGGCTGCCTCTGGCGGTCGCCGCGTATCTGAGGGTGACAGGCGATGAGAGCGTGCTGCACGACGTGACGCCCTTCCTGGAGGGGCAGCCGCTCGCGACGGACCAGGAGGACGCCTACCTCCAGCCGCCCGCCTCCGAGCAGAGCACCGACGTCTACGATCATTGTGTGCGCGCGATCGAATGCTCGTTGCGCACCGGGGAGCACGATCTTCCCCTCATGGGTGGGGGAGACTGGAACGACGGCATGAACCGGGTCGGGCACGAGGGCCGCGGCGAGAGCGTGTGGCTGGCCTGGTTCACCGGCTACGTGCTGGAGCAGTTCGCGCCGATCGCCGCCCGGCGGGGAGACGCCGAACGGGCCGAGCGCTACGCGGCCCAAGCTGCCGCGTTCGCCCAGGCCGCAGAGGAGCAGGGGTGGGACGGCCGATGGTACCGTCGCGCGTACTTCGACGACGGCACGCCTCTCGGCTCGCGAGACTCGGCGGAGTGCCGCATCGATGCGATCGCCCAGGCATGGGCGACGATCTCGGGGCTGGGCGACGTCGGGCGTGCGCAGGACGCATTGCAGGCGGTCCAGGAGAAGCTGGTGCGCCGGGAGGATGGTCTGATCGCGCTGCTCGAACCGCCCTTCGACACGTGGGCCAAGGATCCCGGGTATATCAAGGGCTACGTCCCGGGCGTCCGGGAGAACGGTGGCCAGTACACGCACGCGGCGATCTGGGTGATCCTCGCGTACCTGATGCAGGGCGACGGTGACGAGGCCTTCGGCCTCCTGAACATGGTGAACCCGGTCTCGCACGCGCTCGACGCGGTCTCGGCGAGTCGCTACAAGGTCGAGCCCTACGTGGTGGCGGCGGACGTCTACGCGGTCGAACCACACGTCGGGCGAGGCGGATGGACCTGGTACACAGGGGCCGCCTCGTGGTTCTACCGCGTGGCGCTCGACAACCTGCTCGGCCTGCACGTAGAGGACCGCGCCGGGCAGCCCACGCTCATCGTCGACCCATGCATCCCCAAAGCGTGGCCGAGGTACGAGATGACGTTGCGTCGTGACGGTGGGACCTGGCGCATCCGCGTCGAGAACCCCCGCGGCGTCAATCGGGGCGTGGCGCGAGTGACGCTCGACGGGCGGGACATTCCGGGCCTGGAGGTCCCGCTCTGGGGAGGCGGAGAGCACGACGTGGTCGTCATACTGCTGGGCGGCTGAGCGCACGCGATCTGCGCGACCGGATGGGTGATTCCAAGACCGATCGTGGATGCGGCCCTCCCCGGAATGCGGGGAGGGCCGCTCTGTCGCTCGTGGACCACTACTTCTTGGAGGTCTCGCGCTTCTCCGGGCTCGCCGCCGCCGTGCCTTCCTCTTCGTCGAGCGTGCCGTTGATGCCGTCCTTCAGGGCCTTCGCGGATTTCCCGAGCATCCGGGCGATCTTGGGCAACTCGCTCGGCCCCATGGTCACGAGAACGATGATCAGGACGATGATAAGGGTCTTGTCGAGGTTCATGGTTTCCTCCTTCGATCTAGCGGCGGCGCTTCGAGCGCTGCGGTGGCTTGACGGGGCGCGGGGCGGCAACGCTCTCGTCGCGGTCTCTGATCTCACGCATCGTCTCCTCGGAGGCGGCGGAGAACCTGCTGAAGAGGATCGCGGCTACGATCGCGAAGAGCGCCAGGCCGATCACGATGATCAGTTCGGTCCCGGTGAACATCACGGTGTCTCCTTCATAGGGGTCATGGGTCGGATGCGTGGAGGCGGGACACGGGGGAGCGACGGGCTCGCCGGTGTCGGCTTCCGGGCGCGGGAGCGAAGCGGCGCGCACCTCAGGCTCCCGGCACTCTCCACATGACGCGACACAGCGTCGATGCCGCTGTTCGGCCGGGGGAGCAGGATGCCGCGCCCGTGGAGGCAACGAAGTCCGTTGCAGACTGAGGCGGGCGGGGAGGGAGGGGCGGCCGCTGCGCGGCGGCGACTCAGATCCGGAGAGGTGAGGAGGTGACGCTCGGGGATGCTTGGCGCAGCCCGCGGAACCGCGGGGGGCGCGCGTCGACGGCGTCGGCCGGCCGGCATGGGCCGGTCGGGTGGCGCAAGGCGGTGGGCACCTGCAGCGCGAGTGCCGCATGCGTGGAAGCGCCGGTGTAGATGGCCAGTCCGGAATGCGGCCCACCGCACAGCATGTCGACGGTCCGGGTGGGGTCCGCCGGGCGCCCGCTTGCGTCCTGCACGAGGACGGCGGCGAACACCAGCGTCACGACGACGATGATGAGGAGCGCTATGGAGAACCGGGACCTGGGCATGGTCGCGAGTCTACCAGCGCACATCGCTGTGAGCCAGGACGGACGCGATCCGGTGACAGCGGGCGACGTGTGTTGGGAACCATCGGGATGTAGTGCGGGGCTCACGCGCGCAGCGGTGATGCCCGGGTGCGAGGCGGGGGGAGTCATGAGTGACACGATGCCGGTCCGGCACGACGAGTCCGGGTCGCGGCGACGCGGGAGGGACAGGGCGCCAGTCTGATCGTCGGCGCGGTCCTGATCCTGCTCGGCGCGGTGTTCTTCCTGGAGCAGGGCGGCTACATCTCGATGACGGACAACTGGTGGGCGCTGTTCATCTACCTGGCGGCCGTCGCCAGCTTCGCCAACATGTGGCGCTCCTACCGCGCGTCGGGTACGTTCGGCGCGCAGGCGACGGGTTCTCTCGTCTGGGGCCTGGTCCTTACCGTGGTCGGCAGCGTCTTCTTCTTCGAGCTGCTCTGGGACCGCTGGTGGCCGGTCATCCTGATCGCGATCGGCGTGGGCATCGTCGTCGGCAACATGCTGGGAACGGCCGCGCGCAAGCCCGAGGGTACGGGCGTCTAGGACGGGCGCCCGCTCGACGGGCGTTCTCTACGCGACGCACCGCATCGGCCGCCGCCGGGCGGCGGGACGGATGAGGCGGGCCCCGTAGCCGGTGGACCTGATGGCGCGGAGCACGGTCCGGGGAGCGATCTGCCGTTCGTCGTAGAGGACCGAGACCAGCCCCAGCGAGCGAACGGCGGCGACGTCGGCGATCCCGGCGAGCATTCTGAGCACGGCTTCGAGCAGCGACACGTCATCGGGCGTCTCTACACCGGTTGTGGTGATATGGATGGCTTGCATGAGGACTCCTCTGCCACGGGTGGATGGGCTACGTGCGCTCATCCGTACGCGGCTGTCCCCGGGCCAGAGAGCAGCCGCGCGGCTCACCGGGCGTCCAAGCGCGACGGCACGTCGCGATCGACCTGCCGGCTCCGCTCCCGCCCGGGAACTCCCTCGCCGCCACCGCCAGGGATGTCGGCTGCTCGCCGGCGCCCGCCTTGGCGATGTGGGCGAGTGCGTGCGGCGGTCCCGGCCGTGAGGCGGCCCCGTTCCGTGCGCTCCCTTCGGTCACCGCGGGAGTGCTGCTCGTTGGGAGGGGACCGGCAGCAGCCGGGAACGGCACGACGAGGCAGGCGAAGAGCATCGCCGCTGACGTGATGGCGGTGGTCGCCACGAGCGAGATCTCCGAGCGCGTTGGAGTCCTGCGGCTACGGCGATCCACGGTTCGCTCCCTCCATCGGAGACTGCCGGCGACTGGCGCTGCTGTACGCCCTGAAGACTGACCCACGGCCGTGGACGGGGCATCCTCCCGTTGAGGCGTTTCCATGTAGTACATGTGGACTACGTGGCGTCGGGGAGTCGGTCGAGAGGGCTACGGTCCGGGAGTTGGCGGAGCGTCCTCGAAGACCCGCCGCGGCCCGCCGAAGCGCCCTCCCCACGCCGTTCGCCCTGTCGCGGACGTCGCCAGCACGGTATGGTGCATAGGAGTCGCGTGATTCTGTAT
>Ga0209638_1000683_pt1 | contig 22272 bp, 17 predicted proteins | sample BarGraNGADG00211_FD_184490 | JGI IMG/M metagenome (GOLD analysis project Ga0209638, IMG submission 184490) | Arctic peat soil microbial communities from Barrow, Alaska - Barrow Graham LP Ref core NGADG0002-211 (SPAdes) (version 2) | ecosystem: Environmental > Terrestrial > Soil > Wetlands > Peat...
CGACGTCGCTACTTATTAAGCAGCGAGAGCGTAGTTATTGTTGGCGCCTAAGCGTCTTTCCCCCTGTTTAACGAGGCGAGGGGACCTCGGCCTGCTTCTCCCGTCGAACGTATCGTGTCGAAACCAGTCGCCCCCAAAGGGTGCGCGTCGACGAACGCATGTCAACGAACGTGCCGGACCCCCCGTGAGCGGTCGCGGCCGAGTCACAGTATAGGGCCGGGCGGTGACACCCGCCAGCCGCGAACGGCGCGGGCGCGCCGGAGCGCCGAACCCGCAGGGGCCCCTACGCCCCCTTGGTACGGGAGCGAAGCTCGCGTTCCTTGTCCCGGTTCATGTCGCGCTCCGCGATCGTCGCGCGCTTGTCGTAGAGCTTCTTGCCCCGCGCCAGCCCGAGCTCGAGCTTCACGTAGTTCTCGGTGTTGAAGTACATGCGCAGCGGGATGAGCGCCCAGCCCTTCTCCTTCAGCGCTCCGAACAGGTACCGGATCTCCTTCTTGTGCAGCAGTAGGCGGCGCTGGCGGTCCGAGTCGACGTTGGAGCGGTTGCCGTGCGAGTAGGGCGATATGTGCAGGCCGTTCAGGTATGCTTGGCTATTGCGGATGAAGACGAAGGTTTCGCGGAGCGAGCCGCCGTTCTCCCTGAGCGACTTGACCTCGGTACCGGTGAGCTCGATGCCCGCCTCGAAGCGCTCCTCCACGAAGTACTCGTGGAAGGCCTTCTTGTTGTTCGTGATGTTCTTTTCTTCGCGCAGCATGACGGCAGCGGGGGTCCTTCTAGACTAGGGGCACGCAGGGTCCATGCCCCTAGTCTAGACGACACAGGGGCGAAAGCGGTTCCGCGCTACCTCGCGGCCGCGTAGGCGAGGACACCTTGCGCGATCCCGTACGCGAGCTTCCGCTCGTACGCCACGGTCGACAGGAGCCGGTCCTCCTTCGCGTTCTTCATGTTGCCCATCTCGACGATCACGCTGGGCACCCCGCTCCAGTTGAAGCCGCTCATATCGCCCCGCGGCGTGATCCCACGATCGCTGGCGCCGGTTGCCAGGAGCAGCGCGGACTGGATGGCGCGACCCGCGCGCAGGGAAGACACCACGATCGGACCGGTCCAGCGGTTGCGCTTCGGAACGAGTGTCAGGATCCCGTGGATGGATCTCGCGGTGCCGTCGCAGTGGATGCGGACGGTCAGGTCCGCATGGGCAGCGTTGGCGATCTGCGCACGCTTGGAGTTCGGGATGTTCACGTTCTGCGTCGTGCGGATCATGATCACCGTGACGCCGGCCGCGCGGAGCACGGTCCGCAAGCGGAGCGCCACGCGCAGGTTGATCAGCGACTCGTGCACGTGCGTCACGCGCCCGGTAGTGCCGCCAGCGACCTTGTACTTCTTCGTCGTCGATCCGGGACCGATCGGCTCGAGGTGCAGGTTCGCATGCGCCTGATGACCCGCGTCGATGACGACAACGAGCGGCGTGGCGTCCGCCGAAGGCGTGGCCTCGACCGACGGGGTCGCCACCGCCGAGCCCGCCACCGGAGCAGCGATAGCGGCCTTCACCGTGGGAACGAGCCCGGCCCCATTGAGCGGACCCGGGGAAAGGAACGCCGCGCCCATCATCAGGACAGCCGCGACCGCTGCGACCGCCACCAAGGGACGGCGTTCGGACGCGCGTGCCTGGCGGCCGGTGACCGTACTTGTGTCGCTTCTCACTCGTACTCCTCCGGTCGCCTGCACCCCGGCACACCGCAACCAATCGGCCGCGTACACCCACACTCTACGGTGTGAAGTCGACCTTCGCCGGCAGGTCGAGCACGAAGCGTGCGAGCAGCTTGACCGAGTCCTCGATGTCGGAGAGCGCGAGGACCTCGGTCGGCGTGTGCATGTAGCGCAGCGGGACGCTCACCAGCGCGGCCGCCTTGCCGCCGCGGGAGAGCTGGATCGCGTTCGCGTCGGTGCCGGTACCGCGCGCCTCCGCGCCGATCTGGTACGCGACCTTGGCCTTATCGGCCGCCTTGATGAGCAGCTCGAACAGGACCGGGTTGATGTTGGCGCCGCGCGCGATGATCGGGCCCTTGCCGCAGGTCGCCTCACCGTGGTTGCGCTTGTCGACGTCCGGGTAGTCGGTGGCGTGCCCGACCTCGAGCGCTATCCCGACGACGGGATCGACGCCGTAAGCCGACGTGGTGCCGCCGCGAAGGCCGAGCTCCTCCTGGACGGTCGCCGCAGCGATCAGGTCGCCCTTGGCGCCGCCGGCCTTCTTGACCTCCTCGAGCACGCGGGCGCAGATGTAGGCGCCCATCTTGTCGTCGAACGCGCGGGAGACCGCCATGCCGTCGCCGAACGTCTCGAAACCGACGCCGTAGGTGATCGGGTCGCCGATGCGGACGAGCGCCTTGACGCGCTCGGCCGGCAGCCCCAGATCGATGAAGAGCTTCTCGATCTTGGTGACCGACTTGCGGGCGTCCTCGTCGATCAGGTGGATCGGCATCCGCCCCATGACGCCACGCAGCGTGGACGTCTTGGTATGAACGTCGACGCGCATGCCGGGAAGGATGGCCGCGTCCACGCCGCCGATCGGCTTGAAGGCGATGAAGCCCTCGGGCGTGATGTAGTTGACCATCATGCCGACTTCGTCGATGTGGCCGGCGAGCATGACCGAGACGCCCTTGCTCTTGCCCTTCAGCAGTGCGTGGACCGAGCCCATCACGTTGGTCTCGACGCTGTCGGCAAGCGGAGCGACGAAGTCGCGGAACACCGCTGCGGCGGGCTGCTCGTACCCTGACGGTGACGCGGCCTCCGTGAGGTCTTTCAGGAACTTCAGGTCAGACGGGCGCATGGAATCGCCTTCCTTTCGGATGAGAATCGAAACCGTGACAGTCTACCCGAACGCCGGCATGCAACATCGCGCGCCTGCGCGCGGACGCACTCGAGCGGGGGTCACGCCCATTCCATCTCGATGCGGCGGTCCGACACGATTGCGTCGGTGATGCGGACCTCGACCTCCTGACCGAGGCGCCACGTGCGACCGCTGCGCTCGCCCACGAGCATGAACCGCTCACCCTCGAACCGGTAGTAGTCGTCGGTCATGCGCATGACGTGGACGAGCCCCTCCGCGGTGTTGTCCAGCTGCACGTACGCACCGTGGCTGGTCACGCCGCTGATGATTCCCGGGAAGACCTCTCCGATGTGTCCCGCCATGAGCTCGGTGAGCTTCACCTTCACCGATTCCCGCTCCGCGGACTCGGACTCGCGCTCCATGACCGAGCTGTGCTCGGCCAGCTCCTCGAGCTCGCCTGTCATCGCGGCGGTCGGCCCCTCGGCAAGCTTGCCAGCCAGTTGCGCCTTCAGCAGCCGGTGCACGATGAGGTCCGGGTACCGCCGGATCGGGCTCGTGAAGTGGCAATAGGCCTCGGACGCGAGCCCGAAGTGGCTGTCCAGGTAGTCGACGTATCTCGCCCGTTTCATCGCGCGCAGCAGCAGCGAGTTGATGAGCAGCCGCTCGGGCCGGTTCGCCGCGAAAGCGATGAGCTTCTGGAACGTCCGCGGCGTCGCCGCGCCGACGTCCTTGATCGGGTAGTCGAACTCGGAGAGGATCGCGCCGATCGCAGCCAGCGCGTCCGGCGCGGGGTCCTCGTGGATGCGATATACCATCGGAGCGTCGTGGTCGCGCATGTGCCGTGCCACCACCTCGTTCGCCGCGATCATCGCCTCTTCGATCATGCTCGTGGCGACGGTCTTCTCGCGCAGCGTCACCTGCAAGGGCTTGCCCGACGGGTCGAGCCACACCTTCGGCTCCGCCGATTCGAAATCGAGGCCCCCGCGCTCCAGCCGTCGCTTGCCCAGCGCTGCGGCGCAGGCCCGGAACTCGGTGAGCATCGTCTTGGTCTGTTCGTCCGGCCACCCCGAGTCGGTCTCCAGATAGTGCTGGACCGAGTCGTAGTCGAGCCGGTGATCGCTGCGGATCGCGCTCGGATACAGCTTGTGGCCGACGACCTTGGCGGTGCGGTCCAGGTCGAACTCGGCGGTCATCGTGAAGCGGTCGACGCCGGGGTTCAGCGAGCAGATGCCGTTGCTCAGCCGCTCCGGGAGCATCGGCAGCACGCGGTCGACGAGGTAGACCGACGTGGCCCGCTCGACCGCCTCGTCGTCGATGACGCTGCCCCACGGCACATACGCGCTGACGTCCGCGATGTGCACCCACAGGCGCCAACCGGTGTCGTGGCGTTCCACGGAGATCGCATCGTCGAAGTCGCGGGCGTCCACCGGGTCGATCGTGATCGTCAGCAGGTCGCGCAGGTCGATCCTCGGCGCCTCGATCGCGGTGATCTTGTCCGGGATGGCGTGCGCGGCCGTCTCGACCGCCGCCGGGAACTCGGTGCGCAGCCCGTGCTCCCGGATGACGATCTCGACGTCGACGCCCGGGTCGGTCTCGAGGCCCAGGACCTCTTCGACCACGCCTTGGATGGCGGTGTTGGGTCCGGCGAACTGGGTGATGCGGGCCACGACGATCTGCCCTGTCGAGGCGCCGCCGAACCCCTCCCTGCCCACGAGCACCTCGCCGCGGACCCTGCGGTCGGTCGGCGTCACGACGCCCAGCTTGCCGGACTTCTCGAACCGGCCGACGATCCGCTCGTTCGCGTGCGTGACCACGCCCGTGATCTCCCCCGCGGGGCCGGCCTTGCCGGGGTGCTGGTAGATGCGGATCGACACGACGTCGTTGTGCATCGCACCGTGGATGTCGGTGCCGCTGATGTAGACGTCGCCGACCGGCGTCGCGACGAAGCCGTAGCCGCGGGGATTGACGGACAGGCGGCCGTTCGCGGTGTTGCGCGCAGGAAGCGCCGTGAACTGGTCCTTCGGCCGCTCGACGACGTGGCCCGAGTTGACCAGATGGCGCAAGGTGTCGCGCACCTGGGTGTGAGGGAAGCCCTTGGCGGGGCCCGCGAGGATCTGGTCGAAGGTCATCGGACCCTCGTGCGACTTCAGCGCCTTCAGGATCGCCTTGCGCACCCGCATGGGAACCTCCGTCTCGGGCGCCATCGCCGTTCGGCGATGTTCAGTGCACCGCTCGTCAGACCTGTCTACAACAGCGTACCCCTCGCCCCCCGACTGTCGGTCCCCGGTGATAGAATCTCAGCGTTCGGGGCCGACGGGCCTTCCCGTCGGACCCGCCCCAAGAGCCATCGGAGGAGCGTATCTCGTGGAACGGACGAACCAGCTGGCGAGTTGCCTGGTCCACAACGGCACCGTGTCATCGCCGCGCGACATGATCCGAGCGCTCGAGACGATCGAGGGCCTGAACTACAAGCAGATCGTCGACGGCGACGTGCTCGCGGAGGGCCGCGCTACTCTCGTCAAACTGATGGTCGAGCCGAGCGTCGCGACGATACTCGTCAACGGCTGTCTCTTCCTGAACGTGCTCTCGTTCCGCTATCTCACCTTCGAGACGGACGACGCCGGAGCCTGCACGTTCGAGCTGGCCGGTGACGGGATGCGCCTCGTACTGCAGCCGACCGAGGACGCGGACGAGACCGCTGCTGCACCGTCCCCGCGCGTGGCGCGCCTCATCGAGGCGGAGTCGTACGACCCGGACTCGTACGCCATGCTCGAGGACGACGACGATGACGAGTCCCGCTAGGGCAGCCGCGCGGAGCGCTAACAGATAAAGGCCCGGCGCCACGTGCGCCGGGCCTTCTCGTATCCATCGATCCAGGGCTCCTACAATTTCGAGCGCAACACCTCGAGCGCCTTGGTGAGCTGGGTGTCGGTCTTCTCGTCCAGCTGCTTCAGCGGATCCATCGGGACCACGAAGTCCGGGGTCACGCCGACACCGTTGATGACGTTGCGGTCCGGGGTGAGGTAGTGCGCGATCGTCATCTTCACAGCGCCGCCGTTGGCGATCGGCTGCACCTGCTGCACGCTTCCCTTGCCGTAGGTCTTCTCACCCACGATGGTGGCACGGAGGTGATCCTTGAGCGCGCCCGCCACGATCTCGCTGGCGGACGCGGAGTAGCCGTCCACCAACAGCACGAGCGGCTTGGACGTGATCGAGTCCCCGGTGACGTTCTGCACCTCTTCGGGCTTGCCGCGCTCATCCACCCGCACGGCGACGCCGTCCGGGACGAAGAACGAGACCACGTCGATCGCGGAGACCAGGAGCCCTCCCGGGTTCTGCCGCAGGTCGAGGATATAGCCCTTGGCGCCCTGAGCGTCCATCGCCTTGATCTGCGTGGCCAACTCGCCCGCGGACAGCTCGTTGAAGCTCATCAGCCGCACGTAGCCGACGTCGCCGTACATCTTCATCGTGGTGCTGGGCACGGTGACCTTCGCCCGCGTGAGCGTCACGTTGAAGGGCGTCTTGCCCGTCCGCGTGATCTCGAGCACGACGGTCGTGCCCTCCGGGCCGCGCACCAGTGCGACCCACTCGTCCAAGTCCCATTTCGCGCGGCGCTCGGAGTTGACGGCAGTGAACACGTCGCCGTCCTTCACGCCGGCCTTCGAGGCGGGGCTGTTCGGGAACACGCGCACCGCGTAGGGCTGGCCGTCCTTGTTCAGGCCCACCGAGATGCCGACGCCGAAGAACTCGCCGGACTGGCTCTCCTTGAGCGCCGAGTACTCGGCGGGCGTGTAGTACGCGGCATAGGTGTCCTCGAGCGAGCCGATCAGGCCGTTGATCGCGCCGGTTACCTCGGAAGTCTCGCTCGACGGCACCAGCGCCGTCTGCTGCATCAGCATCTCGACCTGGTCGACGAGGACGCCGACGTTGGAGTGGGTCGCACCGACCACAGGGATCGTGCCGCCCAGCTGCGCGTAGACGGTGCCCGCCCAGAAGCCGGTGAGCGTCAGGACGACGACCAGCGCGGGAACGAGCAGCGCCTTGGTGACACGCTTCATCTCACGTCAACGCCTCTCGCGCGGATACGGGTCACGCCGCAGGGCGCCGCGACGGTTCGGGACCTGCCCCTAGACCTTGAGGTAGCGGCGGACCGCCGTGCCCGATCCGAGCACGCCCACGACCACGCCGGAGATGATCAGCAGGGCCATCATCTGCAGCATCGTGGCGTCCGGGACCGTGAGCACCTGCTGCAGGAAGCTCAAAGTCCTTTGCAGCCATGGCACGAGGAACGCCTGAACGACGAGCAGCGTCAGGATCGCCAGCACCGAGCCTATCAGCGATTGCAGCACGCCCTCGAGCAGGAACGGCGTCCGGATGAACCAGTTCGACGCACCGACGAGGCGCATGATGCCGATCTCGCGCCGTCGCGAGTAGATCGCGAGCCGGATGGTGTTCCCGATCAGCACGAGCGACACGCCGAGCAACAGCACCAGGAACCCGGCGGCCACGACGCGGACCATCCCGGTGAATCGGAACAGGTTCGCGACCACCTCCTGGCCGTATCGGATGTCGTTGGCCAGCGGGTTGTCCGGCGTCTTGACGACCTTGGCGAGCGTCGGGTCCTTCACGATGAGGTCGACAACGCTCTGCACCTGGCGCGTGTCGATGAGTGCGACCTCGATCGAGGCCGGCAACGGGTTGCCGCGCAGCTGCTCCACCAGGGCCGGCGAGTTCTTCGTCTGCTCCTTGAAGCGGGCCAGCGCCTCTTCCTTGGTGACGTACGTGATCTTGGCGACGTTCGGCATCGCCTGGATGTCCGTCTGCATAGTGGTCAGGTCCGCGGGGTCCACGCCGTCCTTGATGAAGACCTGGATCGTGACCTTCTGCTCCACCGAGGTCATGAGCGTGTCGAGCGTGGACGACGCGAGGAAGAACGCCCCCACGAGCAGCAGTGAGACGTAGATGATGCTCACGGCCACCAGGCTCATGACCCAGTTGCGCCTGAACGAGGACCAGGTCTCGCGGACGAAGTACCCGGGGTTAATCGCCATAGCCGTACACACCCCTGCTCTGGTCGCGGATGATCTTGCCGTTCTCCAGGGCGATGACGCGCTTGCGCATCGAGTCGACCATCTCACGGTCGTGCGTGGCCACGAGCACGGTGGTGCCCGTCTTGTTGATGCGGTTGAGCAGGCTCATGATGCCGAGCGACGTCGCGGGGTCGAGGTTCCCGGTCGGCTCGTCGGCGAGCAGCAACGGCGGCCTGTTGACGAAGGCGCGCGCGATCGAGACGCGCTGCTGCTCCCCGCCCGACAGCTCGTCCGGATAGGAGTCGGTCTTCTCTTCGAGGCCTACGAGGCGGAGCACCTCGGGCACCTGCGTCGCGATGACGTGCCGCGACTTGCCGATGACCTCGAGGGCGTACGCGATGTTCTCGTACGACGTCTTATTGGGAAGGAGCTTGAAGTCCTGGAACACGCAGCCGATGTTGCGCCGCAGGAACGGGATCTTCGAGTTCTTCATGTGCACGACGTCCTGGCCGGCGACCGTGATGCTGCCAGCGGTAGGCAGGAGCTCGCGCAGGAGCAGACGGATGAACGTCGACTTGCCCGAACCCGAATGACCGACGATGAAGACGAACTCGCCCTGGGCGATCTCGCAGTCCACGTCCGAAAGCGCCGGCGGCTTGTCCGCGACGTAGACCTTGCTGACGTTCTTCATCGAGATCATGGGCGACTCCGTGGGAGTGTGGGCGCGTTCCAGCCGTTAATGCTACCAAACGGGGCGGATACCCCGCGTTCCTCCACCGAATCTCCTCACGCGGAGAGCTGGACGGAGGACCGGACTACGAGGCCCGCGCGATCGCGCGGCGGGCCGCCGCCGCTATGTCATCCGCTGTGAGCGAGAAGTGGACCATCAGCGGCTCGGGTTCTCCCGAAGTGCCGAAGACGTCCTTCACACCGACGAGCTCGAGCGGGCATGGGACGTTCTCCGCGAGCGCGACCGCGACGGCGGAGCCGAGCCCGCCGATCACGCTGTGCTCTTCGCAGGAGACGACCGCACCGGTCTTGGCGGCGGACGTGACGAGCGTCGCCGCGTCGAAGGGCTTCAGGCTCATCGCGTCGATGACCTCCGCGCTGAACCCCTCGGCCGCGAGCGCGTCCGCAGCTGCCAGCGCGCGCGACACCATTCCGCCGCAGGCGACCAGCGTGACGTCGGTCCCCGCGCGCAGGACGTTGGAACGGCCGAGCTCGAACGTGGCGTCGTCGGAATAGATCGCAGGCACCGCGGGGCGGCCGAGCCGGACGTAGAACGGGCCCGGCGCTTCCGATGCGATGCGGATCGCCGCGCACGCGGACCGGAAGTCCGCCGGCACAAGGACCTGCATGTTGGGCAGTACACGCATCAGCGCGATGTCCTCGACCATCTGGTGGCTTCCGCCGTCGGGGCCGACGGTGACGCCGGCGTGCGTGGCGGCGATCTTGACGCCCAGGTTCGCGTAGCAGATAGAGTTGCGGATCTGGTCGTAGGCGCGGCCCGCCGCGAACACGGCGAAGCTGGAGGCGAACGGCGTCCTGCCGCCCGCCGCGAGTCCGGCGGCGGTGCCCATCATGTTCGCCTCGGCGATGCCCATGTCGAAGAAGCGGTCCGGGTAGGCCGCCTTGAACTTGACCGTCGTGGTCGCCTTCGCCAGGTCGGCGTCGAGCGAGACGATGTCGTCGCGCCCCTCGGCCACAAGCTCGATCAGCGTCGCGCCGAGGGCCTCGCGGGTAGCTCTGTCTGCCATCTTTCGCTCTCCCCTAGTCCGCGAGTTCCGCGAGCGCGCGAGCGCACTCGTCGGCGTTCGGAGCCTTGCCGTGCCAGTCGCAGAGGTTCTCCATGAACGAGACCCCGCGGCCCTTCATCGTGCGCGCGATGACGACCGCCGGGCGTTCCGGCTCCGCCTTCGCGCGGGTGAGCGCGTCGTACAGTCCCTCGACCGAGTGGCCGTCGCAGGTGATGACGGTCCAGCCGAATGCAGCGAACTTCTCCGGGACGTTGCCGAGGTCCATGACCTCGCAGGTGGGGCCGTCGATCTGCAGTCCGTTGAGGTCCACGATCGCGACCACCTTGGACAGGCCGTAGTGGGCGGCGGCCATCGCGGCTTCCCACACCGAGCCTTCCTGCAACTCACCATCTCCGAGCAGGCAGAACACCGTCGGCCCGGTGTTCCCGTCGAGGCGCAGCGCGAGCGCGAGCCCGTTGGCCAGCGCCAGGCCCTGACCGAGCGAGCCGGTGGAGACCTCGACACCCGGCAGCTTCCGCATGTCCGGATGGCCCTGGAGGCGCGAGCCGAGCTTGCGGAGCGTGATGAGTTCCTCGCGGGGCAGGTAGCCCATCTCGGCCAACGCCGCGTAGAGCACCGGCGCCGCATGGCCCTTCGACAGCACGAAGCGGTCGCGATCAGGCGCCTTCGGGTCCGCGGGATCGTGCTTCATGACCGAGGAGTACAGCGTGGCGACGATCTCGACGGCCGACAGCGAACCGCCGGGATGCCCGGAGCCTGCCGCTCCGACCATCTCGATGATGTCGCGGCGCATTCTCTGGCAGAGGTGCGCGATGTGCGGGAGATCGGGCTGGGTCATCGTCTGATCCGTGTCTCCTTGAATCCTTCGCCGAGTGCTTCATGCACGTCCGAGATGACCAGGAACGCGTCGGGGTCGATCGTGTGGACGATGTTCTTCAGGTCGTCTAGCTCCCTGCGGGACACCACGCAGAAGATAACCTCCCGGTCCTCGCCGGTATACACGCCGCGCGCCGCGAAGGCGGTCGCGCCCCGGCCGAGCTCGGCCATGATCGTCTGGCCGATCTCATCATTGAGCTTCGAGAAGATGAAGGCAGCCTTCTCGGTGGAGAGGCCCTCCTGGACCACATCGATCGTCGTCGTGGTCACGAACACCGCCGCAGCGCCGTACAGCGCCAGCTCCGGGCCGAACTTCAGGGCGGCGACCACGAGGACGCCGGCGTCGACGAGCAGCATGAGCTGCCCGACGCCGAGGCTGATCTTCTTGCTGAGCAGCTGCGCGACGATGTCGGTCCCACCGGTGTTGCCGCCGACCCGGAACACCATCCCCATGCCGATGCCGGCGAGCGCACCGCCCCAGAGCACAGCGAGGAGCGGGTCCTTCGTGGCGAGCGGCTGGATGAACGGGGCCATGACGTCGATCGCGATCGAGAGGCCGACAGCTCCGTACACCGTCTTGGTGCCGTATCTCCAGCCGCGAACGCGGATCCCGACGGCGAGCAGGACGACGTTGACCATGAGCATCATCACGCCGACAGGGATCGCCGGCAGGCTCGCGTCCTTCATGGCGTAGAAGACGACGGTCGCGAGCCCGGAGACGCCGCCCGAGGCGATCTTGTTCGGGATGAGGAAGGCATCGAGCGCGTAGGCGGTGATCAGGATACCGAGCGTCATCCAAAAGTAGTCGCGCACGGGGCGTGACCGAAGCACGCGTCCGGGAGTCATGCGCTTGAGCTTGTCTCTCACCATCAGGGGCGCACCTCCGCGAACGCTTCCACCTTCGGACGTCCGGCGCTGCGGCGGCCGTTGAGGAACCCGAGCACGCTGGCCGCGTCACGGTTGACGATACGCTCCAGGGGGAAGCCGATCTCCTCGACGACCGCGATGGCGTTGTCTAGGTCGCCCACCTGGTCGTGATAGTGGGCGTCGGAACCGAGCGATATCCACGCACCGGCGTCGCGGGCGGCGATCGCGAACTCGCGCTCGGTCGCACGGCCGCCTGAACGCCCGCTGCGCGGGTCGAAGGAGTGGTTGTTCAGCTCGAGAGCCACGCCGTGCTCGACGGCCGCAGCGACGATCCTATCGGCCTCCAGAGGGAACTCCGCGGCGTTGCCGGGGTGCGTGACGACGTCCACGAGCGGGTTGGCCATCGCGCGCAGGAGCGCGTTCGTGTTGCGTGCACGGTCGATCTCGTCGAAACCGGTGAGCGGATGGAAGCCCACCGCGACCAGGTCCAGCCCGGCAAGCACTTCGTCCGGAAGGTCCAGACCGCTGTCGGTGTCCGCCACGTTGGCCTCGCAGCCGGCCAGCACGCGCACGCCGGCGATGCGGGGCGGCACGACCTTGGCGTTCCAGAAGTACCAGAAGTGCGCGCCGCCGGGCACCGAAGGCCCGTGGTCGGTGAACGCGATGAGCTCGAGGCCCTTGCCCGACGCGGCGTTCGCGAGCTCGGTGACGGTGGAGAACGCGTGCCCGGAAGCGACCGTGTGGGTGTGGAGGTCCGCGAGCAGGCGCATGCTAGCTCGCTCCCCCTGCGGCGGCAGCGCCGTGGGCGGCGCCGATCTCCGCGCCGACCCTCCAGCGGTGGTACGCCACGACGAACCGGTCGATGTCCCCGCCCAGCACGCCGTTGACGTCCCCTGTCTCGACGCCGGTGCGGACGTCCTTGACGAGCTGGTACGGATACAGGACGTAGTTGCGGATCTGGCTGCCGAAACTGATCTCGCGCTTCTCGCCCTTCATCGCCTCGATCTCGGCGTCGCGCTCGGCCTTGCGGATCTCGTACAAGCGCGATCGGAGGATCTTCATCGCGGTCTCTTTGTTCTTGAGCTGCGACTTCTCGTTCTGGCAGGTGACGACGAGGCCCGTGGGAAGGTGCGTGATGCGCACCGCAGAGTCGGTCGTGTTGACCGACTGTCCGCCCGGGCCGGAGGAACGGTACACGTCCACCCGGATGTCCTCGTCCTTGATCTCGACGTCGATGTCGTCGGGCAGCAGCGGAAGAACCTCGACACCGGCGAAGGTCGTCTGGCGGCGCTTCTTCTCGTCGGTGGGACTGATGCGCACGAGGCGATGGACCCCGTTCTCCGACTGGAGCATCCCGTAGACGTTCTTGCCGTGAACAGTGAACACCGCGCGGTCGATACCGAGCTCGACGCCCTGGGGGACGTCGTTGAGGTCGATCTTCCACTTCCGGGACTCGGCGTACCTCGTGTACATCCGAAGCAGCATCTCGGCCCAGTCCTGGGCCTCGAGGCCGCCCTGGCCCGGCGTGATGGTGACGAGCGCGTCGCCGTGATCGAACTCGCCGGTGAACCACGAGGCGAGTTCCAGGTCGTCGATCCGCCGCGCGACGTCCTTCATCGCGCGCGCTACCTCGGCCCCGGTCTCCTCGTCGTCCTCCGCCACCGCGAGCTCGTTGCCCGCCTCGGCGTCTTCGAGTGAGGCTCGGATCGCCTCGAACGTCTCGATCTCGTCGCGCAGCTCGGCGGCCTTGCGATTGGTGGCCTGCGCGGTGGCCTGGTCGTCCCAGAAGCCCGGCTCGTTGGCCTTCGCCTCGAGAGCGTCGGCCTCGGCGCGTTTCGCGTCGAGATGCAGGTACTCGCCGATGCGTACGAGACGGTCGGCGGACGCGGCTATGTCTGTGGTGCGGTCCTCTACCATGGCTCCTGCCAGTGTATCCGTTGCATGCCGCGTGCGGCCGCCCGTGGGGGCGTCCGCACGCGAGGTCCTGTCAGTACTATGAGGTCAGTTGTTCGCGCCGTGGCACTTCTTGTACTTCAGACCGCTGCCGCACGGACATGGATCGTTGCGGCCGACGTTCGTCCACGGGTCTGCCTTGTCCTTGACCACAGTCGCTGCCTTGGCTCCGCCCGCGTTCGCGGACGCCTGCGCGATCTGCTCCGGTGAGGGGCCCGACACCCCCGACATGGCAGCCGCCTCGGCAGTGCCCTTGAAGATCGACGTCTCGCTCGGCGCCGAGTAGCTCATGGGGTTGCCGATGGGAGCCCGAGGCGCGGTGTCCTCCACGACCTGGATGTGCAGGATCGTGCGAAGGAAGTCCTCATTGATCGTGGCGACCAGCGTCGAGAACATCTCGTACGCTTCGCTCTTGTACTCCACGAGCGGGTCGCGCTGGCCCATGGCACGCAGGCCGATGCCTTCGCGCAGGTAGTCCATCTCGAGCAGATGGTCCATCCAGCGGGTGTCGATGACGCGCAACATGACGAACCGCTCGAGGTCGCGGAGCTGCTCGGCGCCGATCTGCGACTCCTTGGCGTCGTAGCGTTCCACCCCGCGCTCGGCGAGCGTCGCCGCCAACTCGTGCGGGTTGTCCACAGAGCCCTTGGCCTGCGCAACGCCAAGGTCGTCGCCCACGATCTCCTCGACCCAGGCGGCGAGCCCGTCCCAGTCCCACTCCTCCGAGTAGGTCTTCTCCGGACAGAACTCGAGCACGCCGGCGGCGAGCGTCTCCTCGATCATCTCGTGGACGCGACCGTGGATGTCCTTGCCGTCGAGTATCGCGTTGCGCTCGCCGTAGATCGTCTGGCGCTGCAGGTTCATGACGTCGTCGTATTCCAGGACGTGCTTGCGTGCTGCGAAGTTCATCGTCTCGACCTGGCGCTGGGCGCCTTCGATCGCCTTGCTGACGAGTCCTGCCTGGATCGGCATGTCGTCCGGGATGTCGGTCGACTGCATGAGCCGGCCGATGCGGTCCATGCGGTCGCCACCGAACAGGCGCATGAGGTCGTCGTAGAGCGAGAGGTAGAACTGGCTGGCGCCCGGGTCGCCCTGGCGGCCGGCGCGTCCACGCAGCTGGTTGTCGATCCTTCGCGACTCGTGGCGCTCCGTGCCGAGGATGCACAGGCCGCCGGTCTCGACGACCTGCACGTGCTCCAGCTCGAAGATCTCGTTCGCCTTGGCGAGAGCCGACTTGACCTGCTCCTCCGTGGCCTCCTCATGCGGGATGCCACGATCGATCAGGATCTCGCGGTACAGCTCCTCGGGGTTGCCGCCGAGCACGATGTCGGTGCCGCGGCCCGCCATGTTGGTGGCGATGGTCACGGCGCTGTAGCGGCCGGCCTGCGCGATGATGTGCGCTTCGTGCTCGTGGAACTTCGCGTTCAGGACCTTGTGTTTGATGCCACGCTTCTCGAGCAGTCGCGAGAGGTGCTCGGAGTTCTCTATCGAGATCGTGCCGACGAGGCACGGCTGACCGGTCTCGTGGCGCCGCACGATCTCGTCCACCACCGCGTTGAACTTCGCGTCCACGGTGCGGTAGATCAGGTCGTTGCGGTCGTCACGGATCATCGGGCGGTTCGGCGGGATGACCAGCACGGGCAGCTTGTAGATCTCGCGGAACTCGGCGTCCTCGGTCACGGCGGTACCGGTCATGCCCGAGAGCTTCTCGTACATGCGGAAGTAGTTCTGCAGGGTGATCGTCGCGAGGGTCTGGTTCTCCTCGCGGACGTGCACCTTCTCCTTGGCCTCGATCGCCTGGTGGAGGCCCTCGGAGTAGCGGCGGCCGACCATGAGGCGACCGGTGAACTCGTCGACGATGAGCACCTCGCCGTCCTGCACGACGTAGTCCACGTCGCGCTTGAACATGAACTGTGCCTTGAGGGCCTGCTGCAGGTGGTTCACGAGCTGGCCGGAGGGATCGCCGTAGATGTCCTTGATCGCGAGCATCTCCTCGACCTTCTTCAGGCCGGAGTCGGTGATGGCGATCGTGCGCTTGGCCTCGTCGAAGTCGTAGTCGCTCTCGTGCAGGCGCGGGATCACCTTGGCGAACTGCTTATAGAGGTCGGCCGACTTCGTGCCGGCACCGGAGATGATGAGCGGGGTCCGCGCTTCGTCGATGAGGATGGAGTCGACCTCGTCGACGATGGCGAAGTGGTGACCGCGCTGCACGCGGTCGCCGGGCGCGATCACCATGTTGTCGCGCAGATAGTCGAAACCGAACTCCGAGTTGGTGCCGTACGTGATGTCGGCATCGTAGGCCGGGTGGCGCTGGTCCGGGTCCATCTGGGCCTGGATGATGCCGGTCCTCATGCCGAGAGCGCTGTAGACGCGGCCCATCCACTCGCTGTCGCGCTTGGCGAGGTAGTCGTTGACGGTGACGACGTGCACGCCCTTGCCCAGCAGGGCGTTGAGGTACGCCGCGAGCGTGGCGACCAGCGTCTTGCCTTCGCCGGTCTTCATCTCGGCGATCGTGCCATCGTTGAGCACCATGCCACCGATGAGCTGCACGTCGAAGTGGCGCAGGCCGATGGAGCGCTTGGCGGCCTCCCGGCACGCGGCGAACGCCTCGGGCAGCAGATCTGGAAGCGTCTGACCGGCGTCGAGGCGGCTTCTGAACTCGCTGGTCTTGGCGGCGAGCTCCTCGTCGGACAGCGCGATCATCGCAGGCTCGAACGAGTTGATCTGATCGACGCGCCCCTGGTACTTGCGGAGCTGACGGCCCTCACCGAGGGTGAGGACCTTCTGCAGGATGTTAGCCATGGAAACGCCACCTTTTCGGGTGTCGCGGGGGTGGGTGCGAGAAGGGCTGAGAGCAGACGCGATTGTAGCACGGACGAGGGGTGATTCGGCCGCCGCGCGGACGGCTCCACGGGGTCTCCATGGCGGCGCCGGGAGGTCGACGCCGAAGAAACGACGGGCCCGCTGAGCGCGTCACCCGAAAGAAGGAGGACCGGAGGCTGGCTGCCTCCGGTCCTCCTGGTTCCGCAGAGCGCACCCTGGGCTCGGGTGGTGCCGCCGTGGTGGTCCGATCGGGTGCCCCTCAGGAGTCTCCCTCTCCTCACCGTGATGGACCCGGCTGCACACGCAACCCGCGCAATGTTCCTTGACCGGAAAGCTCAGCGTACCCCCTGCATGAACCGTCTCCCCATGAAGCGTTGGGGACAGGACGATCGTAGTCGCCGGACCTTACCGGTTTCTTACCGTTTCTGGATCAGGATTCCAGGCTTTCCGGGCCGTCCTCCATAGCGAGGATCTGCTGGTACAGCTCGACGGTCTCGCGCGACGGGTCTATGCCGAGTTCCTCGACAAGCGTGTTGCGGCACGACATGTACGTCTCCATCGCCGCGCCGCGCTGGTTCGAGGCGACTTCGACCTTGATCCGGGCTTGGTAGAGGTCCTCTCGAAGCGGGTCGCGTTCGCTCGCCTCGATCACGAAAGGCATCGCCGCGAGCGGGTCGCCCTGCTCGATCATGATCGTCGCGAAGCGGATCACCGATGCCTGGTATTCCTGTCGGAAGCGCTGGCGGATGCCGCCGAACCAGTCGTCGTAGATGTCGCCGGGCAAGACGTCCCCCCGGTAGAGATCTATCGAGGTTCGCAGCGCGATCACCTCCGCCGCCGTGTCGTGGGCCGCGTTGGCCCGTCTCGCCTCGTCACGCGCCTTCATGAACAGATCGAGGTCACTCACGACCCGTCCCGACACGATGCGGCACACGCCGTTGTGGTTCTCGAAGGGACGCGACGCATCATCATCGCTGCTTCCGGGAGCGACGGCGCGCTTCATGGCGCTCCACACCACGTAGAAGTTGTTGACCCCGTGGGCCTCGTCCAAGTCGGGCCACAGGTAGTCGATCAGCTCGGCCCTGTGCACGTCGGTGCCGTGCCGCGCGACGAGCATGGCGAACAGCAGCCGTGCCTTGCGCTTTCCCCATTCCCGCTGGGCGACGACGCCGCGCGAAGTCTTGACCTCCAGGCCTCCGAAGAGCCGGACCTCGACGATGGGATCCCTGTCTCCTGCCGGTCCGCCGGCCGTACTCTCGACCCGACCCGACCCAGTCTGCATGCGGTTCGTGAGCGCGTTCAGTTCACCCCTGGTGAGAACACTCGCGGCGGCGGCGAGAGCCTCATCGCCGTACTTGCCGGCGAGACAGCGAAAGACTCCCCTCGGCATCCGCTCGACGCCGATGACGTGCGCAAGCGGCCCGAACAGGTCCGGGAACGACCTGACGTACGACGCGACCACCATCCCGGGGGTCGCGTCCACGACGTGCTCCGACACCGCCGCGATGTGCTGCAGGGCGGCCGCCAGATCGCCGTTCCTCAGTTCGATCTCGGCAAGGATCAGTCGGGCGTGCAACACGTGCCCCATCGCACCGATCGCTTCGACACGGGGAAGCAGGCGCTCCGCCGTCTCGCCCGCACGCTCGACGTCCCCGACGGCCAGCCAGGCCTGCGCCTGGACGAGTTCTGCAAGCCACAGCAGGACAGGGCTACCGGTCTCGAGAGCGAGTGCGGCGCCCCGTTCGCCGAGGTCGCGGGCGTAGGCGTGTTCGCGCAGCGCGACAGCGACCTCGACCCCGCGGATGCAGGTGAAGACATAGGTGAATCTCTCACCCTCGGCGGACAGACAGTCAAGGAGGTTCTCCACCGCGCCGACGATGTCGCAGGATTCGCCCGACAGACCCCCCATGGTCTCCGACAGTAGGCGACGAATCGCGTGATCCGACGGAGCTCCGAGGTCACCGACGGGCGTCATGGCCGCGGCAAGGTCCTCTGCGGCCCCTGACAGATCACCGCTCTCCAGGGCCAAGGCGGCGACATTGCAGCTGGCACCAACCTTCCAGTGCGAGGGAACCCCGTCACGGGAGATCGCGCGCCTCATCAGCATCGTCGCGGTGCGAGGGTCGCCGTCGAGCAGATCAACAACAGAGGCCCGAGCAGCGTCAATCCGCGAAAGGAGAAGCGGCGATGAATTGGAGTGACCCGGCATCGCAGACACGCCATCGACAACTCGAGTGAGTCCCGGTCGGTCTCCAAGCATGCCGAACGCCGCAATCGCCGCGTAGAGAAGCTCGCCGTAGTCCTCCGATGCACGAACGGCGTCATCTTCAAGAAGCGGCCCGACATCGGACACTATCCCCGAGTAGTCGGCGAGCACGGTCCGCATGCCGGCCAATACAGCATGGGCGTGCGGCAACGCAACACCCGTACCGGTCAACTCCTCGATACGTATCGCCAATTCGGCCTGGCGGATGCCCTCCGCCCTTCGACCTTGCGCCCATTCCGACTCAGCTTTCACCAGAAGAAGCGCGGGCCGCGACGCGATCACTGCGGAGGGCAGCAGGTCGGTGGCCGCGCACACGCTCCTCCACCCCGACCCGCTAAGAAGTCGTGACCCGGTCCGCTCGATGCAATCCGCCAGCGTCCCCCTCACGCGAGACCGAACCGCGGCTTCGACCGCCCTGCTGAGCTTTCCCTGGGCCTCGAGCGTGGCTATCGCCTCGGAGAGCAGCCTCGGCCTGAGTCGGGCGAGGGCCTGCGAGGAGTGCAAGGCCTCTGCGACGAGGTCATGTACGGCGAATCGGTCACGCGATACCTCGTCGCTCACTGATACAAGAGGAATCACCTCAGACACCCGTGTCAGCAGCGGTCTCGCGTCCGGCCGCGCAGCGAGGTCCGCAAGTTCCGAGAGGGCACCCTCCCCCAAGACGGCCGCGATGTGGAGAAGTTCGGTCTCCTCACCGCTCAGCTGCTCCTCGACAAGGCGTTCCAGCAGCGTCGAGACGCTGGGGCTGCATCGTTCCGGAACCGTTGTAGCCCCCATGAGCGATGCGTTCCTGCCCAAGAGGGAGAGCAAGGCGAAGTGCCGTCCCGACGATTGGACCAGGTTCAGCATGGCCCGCTCGTCCGGAAGCACGCCGGTCAGGCGGTGCCAGGCCTCCTCGGTCTCGCTGTCGGAGAGACGGAGTTCGTCAACTCCCAAGAGCCAGACCTGCATGGCCATAGCCGAGAGATTCCCGACCGCGCGCGCGGTGACGATCGTGACCGTGCCGAGGGGGGCCTCGACTAGCGTCGATCCCAGCAGGGCAAGCGACGCGGCGTCAGCGGCCCAGCCGGCATCGTCGAAGACGAGTAGAAGGGAAGGTCCATCGGGTATCTCCGAGAGTGTCCGCGAGCAGTTGTCCGAAACACTCCCCAAAGACTGATCCGGCGTTTGCGAAGAGGACAGCAGATCGGTCAATCGAGTCAGGTCGTCGTCTAGCGAGCCGCCCCCGCCACAGTCGATCCAGACGACCTCTTCCGTCGGTCGCGACGCCGCGACCTGCGCCGCCAGCACTGTCTTCCCGTAGCCGGACGGGGCACCAATCACCACCAACGGCGGTCGACAGGCCAAGATCGGCTCGACCAGACGAGCCCGCTGTACGCCTGCGGCGAGCCTCCGATAGAACCTGCTGTTGCTCGCCACTGCGCTCTCGGGCATGAGTCGACCCCCATCCGGGAGCCTGAGGGGGATCCGATAGCCGCTAGTCTTCGACGTGAATATGCAGATTCCTGCTTATTGGCCAGCTCGCAGCCGAAGCGGCCGCTCGGACCCTAGCGTCGCCACAAGCGCCATGACCCCCGCAAACAGCATCAGGTCACCTGGACTCACGACTATGCGGAGCCACTCAGGACCCGAAAACGGGATGACATCCGCGAGCCACGGCAACTGCGTCGTCGCGCTTCCGGCGATATGCACGAAATCGCCAGCGGGGATCGTCAGCGCCTGCGCGGAACCCCTGGCAATCTGCGCGGCGACCTCGAAGACGGGCATCCCCCCGTTCGCTGCGATGACCGCCAGGTTCAGCAGCAAGCCGATACCGAGCATCGGCATCCCGGGCTCGCGTCGGTTCACCCACGCCACAGCGATCATGCACGGGAATGTGGCGAGCCACACGTAAAACGCGACCCTCGCTGCGACCCCAGTGAGTTGGACCAGCGGCAGAGCCGCTTGCGACACGAGGAGAACCAGCAGCAGCGACTCCCCTCGCAGCTTGGAGTCAGCGAGCCCCCGCAGCGACCGGCCGGTGGCGGCTCTGAGCGCGAGGCCGATGACTATGCAGGCCAAGATGATCATGCAACGACATCCCCAAGTCCGACTTCGGACAGCAAGCCGGCTTGGGCTTCGCGCTCGACCCGCGCAATCGCTCTGTCCACGGCGCTGCGAGTGCTCGAATACAGTCGCGAACCGATCGCGTTCGACAGGTAGTCCGACTCGCGTCTCTCAGAGTTCAGTCCGCTGTCGAACGCACTGAATCGGGCCACCAGGTAGGCGCCGATCAGCTCGTTCTCGTCAAGCGACGCATCGCCTTCCGCGGACGTGTCCAGTATCCGCAGCACTGGAAGAGCCCCCGACAGGAATCCGACGCTGGCGAGCACCTCGGCGCTGTCGTGTTCCGGCTCCTCGTCCATGCTGTCCGACCCCAGCCGCCCGACGTCGTGGAACAGGGCCGCATACGTCAGGCTCTCCAACTTCCTTCCCTGCAACCCGATCCTTCGACCGGCTTCCCCACACATCCGGGCCACACGCTCCGCGTGCCCCCGTCTGCCCGGGTCATAGGCCTCAAGCGCGCGGGCGAGCACCTCTACGGTTGAGGTGTAGGAAGCACGCACTTCCAGAAGCAGGGCAAAGGACTGGCGCATCACCAAGAGAAGTCCCACGGTCACCAGCAGACCCCAAAACTGAAGGGACGGGAAGGCGACGACCGCAAGTGCTGCGGTCGACACTTCGGCGGCCAACATCCAGCCCTGCAAACGCAGGGCACCTACGACCAGGGCGAGCACCGGTGCGCGAAAACGCGCGGATGCGTGTATCTGCTCGACCAACGTATCCAAGGCGATGAAGACGGCGGCGGTCGCCGTGATGACTGCTAGCCCCAGCAGTGACTGGCTTTGCGCACCGCTTGAAATAGCCCCTGGACCCAGGAGCAGGAATGTCCCGCAGATGAGGATCACTCTGCGCCCGATCTGTTCGACCGCCGTCCAGACCGTATGCCCTTCGGGACGTAGCGCGACGGTCGCACAGCGAGCGAGCAGGACCACTCCCGCGGCGATCACAGGAGGCAACATGACTGCGGCTGCAAATACGATCGGGACAGTGGTATCGACCGCATCGCCGCGGGGAAGCCAAACGTTGAAGAAGCCGAGGACAAGCAGCGCCACACCCAGTGCGATGGCCTTTGGCGCCGAATCGGCAATCGTCGCCGCGTCAGGCATCGCATGTGGAGCGAACACCGTCACCAAGCCCAGGGCGACACAGGCAACGAGGGACTGTACGACCACAAACAGACGGTCAGGCTTCATCGGGTGCCACCATTCCGGCCGTTCGTTCCGGTGCGGACTCATGCGCTTTCGCGTATCCAGCCTCGAACGCTGCGACCGAACTCGGATCGAACTGAGTACCACAGTTGCGGCGCAACTCCGCTATCGCATCCTCATGGCTCATCGCCCCGCGGTAGGGCCTCGCCGAGGTCATGGCGTCGTAGGAATCGGCGACAGTCAGGATGCGCGCCTCGAGCGGAATCTCGTCCCCGGCAGCGCCCCCGTATCCGCGACCGTCGTACCACGTGTGGTGATGCTCGATCATCGGAACGAGATCCGCGAGGTACGGAACATCCGCGACGATGTGGGCACCGATATCAGGATGTCGCTTGATCTCGTCGAACTCCCCGTCGGTGAGCTTGCCTTCCTTGGCTAGCACTCGACGGCTCACCCCGACCTTCCCCAGGTCGTGGAGCAGCGCTCCCTGCTCGATGCGACGTACTCTGTCGGGCGAGAAGCCCATCGCCTCAGCGATCATCACCGTGTATTCGGCTACTCGCACGGAGTGGCCCTTGGTATACACGTCCTTCGCCTCTAGCGCCGCCACGAGCGAACTGAT
>Ga0209638_1000684_pt1 | contig 22241 bp, 19 predicted proteins | sample BarGraNGADG00211_FD_184490 | JGI IMG/M metagenome (GOLD analysis project Ga0209638, IMG submission 184490) | Arctic peat soil microbial communities from Barrow, Alaska - Barrow Graham LP Ref core NGADG0002-211 (SPAdes) (version 2) | ecosystem: Environmental > Terrestrial > Soil > Wetlands > Peat...
AGCCGTGCTGCCTCCGCGGTGGCCCGCAGGAATATTGCTGAGCTGGGCCTGGCCGGGATCAGCATCCGCGCCGAAACGGTCGAGCGGGCTTTGCTCGCGCGCCGCAGCGAGGGCGAGGTGCCCTTCGACCTGGTCCTCGCAGACCCGCCGTATGACGTCACCGAGGAGGCTCTGGCCGACGTGCTCATGCTCCTGGTGACCCACGGCTGGCTCAGTGACGAGGCGCTGGTCGTGGTAGAGAGATCGGCCCGCTCGCCCGAACCTCGCTGGCCGGAGGGTCTCGACCGCGCCGGCGAGCGCCGCTACGGCGAGACCAAGATGTGGTTCGCGGACTTCGCTGGGCCCCGCGGCGTTGCCTGAGCATCGCGCGCAACTGACGCACTCGCTGCTAGGTTCGGCTGCGTGACGAACCAGCAGCGCCGGTGCGTGTGTCCGGGGTCCTACGATCCGGTGACGATGGGTCACGTCGACGTGATCTCCCGAGCAGCGACGCTGTACGACGAGGTCGTCGTCGCCATCATGCACAACCCGGCCAAACATGGCGCCTTCGGCGTCGACGAGCGCATCAAGCTGCTCGACGCCGCACTGGCGGCCGTGCCCAACGTGCGCATCGAGGCCTTCGCCGGGCGCCTGCTCGTGGACGTCTGCCGTGACGCGGGGGCACAGGCGATCGTCAAGGGGCTGCGGGGTGACACCGACTTCGCCTACGAGCTGCCCATGGCCCAGATGAACCGCCATCTCTCCGGCGTCGAGACGGTATTCCTCCCGGGCGACCCCAGGTTCGGTCACGTCTCGAGCTCGCTGATCAAGGAGGTCGCCGCCTTTGGCGGCGACATCACCGGGCTCGTGCCCGACGAGGTGCGCGAGGCCCTCCTGGCTCGGCTCCAGATTCCGGAAGGAGGCTGAGCCCCCGTGGACGTCCATGACCAGCTCAACCAGATCGCTGCGAGCGTTCGTGGCGCCAAGGCCATGCCGATGTCGGCGTCCTGCCTCGTCAACCGGGCCGAGATGCTCGAAGCACTCGAACGGTTGCGTGACGTCCTGCCGGCCAGCCTCGACCATGCGGACGCACTGTTGTCCGACCGTGATGCCGTCCTCACCGCCGGTCGCGAGGAGGCCGAGCGCTTGCTGGAGGCTGCCCGGGCCGAACGTGAGCAGCTGCTCGAGGAGACGGAGATCCTGGTGGCTGCCCGTGAGCGCGCCGCCGCCGTGGCCACGCAGGCCCAGGTCGAGGCGACCCGCTTGCTGGCCGATGCCGATGACTACATCGATCGCAAGCTCGGAGAGTTCGAGGTGGTTCTCGGTCAGCTCGGAACGCAGGTGAGCAATGGGCGGGAGCGCCTTGCCGCCCGTCGCACGGCCGATCTGGGCGATCCGGACCCGGTCCCCGAAGCCGAGGCCTCATTTGGGCGAACGACGTCCCCTCCGGTAATCTGACTCGTCGGCCTACGTCGTGTCTGGCGTGGGTCGTGCCGTGTCATACGGAATCGACGACAGACCCGCCATCATCGGAAGCCATGAACCGCCTGAACCCGCGCCTGCCCCTGGTGTTCGACACCCGGGAGCTCGGCCGACGTCCAGGGTCGATGGTCGAGATGAAGCGGACCGTCCCGGCTCCTGACGACCTCGGTGACATCGACCTGATCGCCATACCGCCGGGCCAGCCCATCGAGCTGGACCTTCGGTTGGAATCCGTGCTCGAGGGTGTTCTTGTGACCGGCTCGGCGCGGGCCACGGCGACCGGCGCGTGCGTGCGGTGCCTGGACCCGATCACCCGCGAGGTGGGTGCTCGCTTCCAGGAGCTGTTCGCCTACGCCGATCGCGCGGCGCATTTCCACGAGGTGGCGACCCAGGACGATGACGAGGAGGTGTACGAGCTCGTGGGCGACCTGTTCGACTTCGAGCCCGTACTGCGGGACGCCTTGGTTCCGGCGATGCCGTTCCAACCCGTATGCAGCAAGGACTGTCCGGGCCTGTGCTCCGAGTGTGGAGTGCATCTGGGCGAGGATCCGACGCACCATCATGACCAGCTTGACCCACGATGGGCGACGTTGCAGAACATCGCGACATCTCCCGGCAAACTAGAGAAAGGGAACTGACGTGGCTGTCCCGAAGCGGAAGACGTCGCGCTCCAACACCCGTTCGCGTCGTGCGAACTGGAAGGCGACGGCGACCACGCTGACCCCGTGCCCGCAGTGCTCTGCCCCCAAGCAGCCGCACATCGCGTGCCCCTCCTGTGGCATCTACGCCGGTCGCCACTACGGCGTTGCGGAGCGCAGCGAGCACCAGGGCTGACCAGGTCGGCCTGCGCGTGAGTCTGCCTCGGTCCCCCGACGGGGACAACGCGTCCCAGCGACCCGTCGATCGTCTGGCCGCCCACCTGTTCGAGGTGGTTGACGAGAAGATCGACGAGGCGCTGCTTCTTCGCGCCCTGATGCACCGGTCGTACGCCTACGAGAACGGGGGGCTGCCGAACAACGAGCGCCTGGAGTTCCTCGGGGACTCGGTGCTCGGGCTCGTGGTCACGGACAGCCTGTACACCGTGCACCCGGACCTGGCCGAGGGCCAGCTCGCGAAGCTGCGGGCGGCCGTCGTCAACATGCGCGCCCTGGCCGAGGTGGCACGGACGCTGAGCCTGGGCGACTACATCTTCCTGGGGCACGGTGAGGAGAGCACGGGCGGGCGCGACAAGGCATCAATCCTGGCCGACACCACCGAGGCCGTCATCGGAGCCATCTATCTGTCAGCCGGCATGTCGGCCGCCACCACTTTCGTTCACCACCTCCTGGATCCCCTGATGAAGTCCACGGCCAGCCTGGGCGCCGGGCTCGACTGGAAGACGAGCCTTCAGGAGCTCGCCGCCTCGGGCTCGCTGGGAGTGCCCGAGTACCGCGTCACCGAGGAAGGCCCCGACCACGAGAAGACCTTCCATGCCGAGTCGGTGGTCGGCTCGGAGGTGATGGGATCGGGCTCCGGGCACAGCAAGAAGGAAGCCGAGCAGAAAGCCGCCGCGATCGCCTGGGCCGAGCTGAACCGCAGGGCCAACGCCGTCCTCTCCAGCGTTGTCGAACCTGCCCGGCCTGACGACGACGACCCTGAGCAGGATGCCTGAGCTTCCCGAGGTCGAGGTCGTTCGTCGTGGGCTGCATGACCACGTCGTAGGCCGGCGCATCGAGACGGCCGACTTCCTGGGTGCCCGTGTTGCCCGCCGCCATCTGCCGGGGCCGGTCGATCTCGCGGATCGCCTGCGCGGCAACGTTGTTCATGAGGCGCAGCGGCGCGGCAAGTACCTCTGGCTGGTGCTGGAGGCGCCGGATGGTCATCGGCAGGGCCTCATCATCCATCTCGGTATGAGCGGACAGCTTCTCGTCGAGGCCGCTGATGCACGCCGCGAGACTCACCTGCACGCCATCTTCGACTTTGCTGACGGCGGACCACAGCTGCGCTTCGTGGACCAACGCACCTTCGGCGGCATGGCCCTCGCTGACCTGGTGCCCGATGTCTGCAGAGCACCGCGAACCTCGGGCGTCCCCGCGGCCATCGCCCACATCGCGCCGGACCCTCTGGAGCCGGCCTTCGACAAGGGCGCCGTCATCGCGCGGCTGAAGATGCGCCACACCGCGGTCAAACGGTCCCTGCTTGATCAGACCCTCCTCTCGGGCATCGGCAACATCTATGCGGACGAGGCGTTGTGGCGCGCCGAGACTCATGGCGAGCGCGAGGCCGCGTCGCTCTCGAAGCCTGCCCTCGGGCGGTTGATCGAGCATGCCCGCGATGTCATGTTCGAGGCGCTGGGGCAGGGTGGCACGAGCTTCGACTCGCTCTACGTCAACGTCAACGGTGCCAGTGGCTTCTTCGAGCGGTCGCTCGACGCCTACGGCCGCGAAGGCCGTCCCTGCCGGCGTTGCGGCACCCTGATCAGGCGCGAGGCATTCATGAACCGCTCGTCGTTCTTCTGTCCTCGATGCCAGCCCCGGCCCCGAGGCACCGTTATCGTGCTCCGGTGATGAAATCCGCACTGACGCCGCTGACCATGCCCAGCTCGCCCGATGGCTGGGGTGACTGGCTGGGCGAACGATGTGGGGCCCAGCTGGCGAGGGCGCATGCTCTGGTCAGGGCCATCAAGGACGCGCCTCCCACGGATTCCGTTCGGCTGCTGACCGACTGGAACGAGGTGTCGATCGCCCTGAACAACGCGATGTCCGCTGCGTCCCTGGTCAGTCAGGTCCACCCGCAGGAGGCCCTGCGCTCGCAGGCCGAGGCCGCCGAGCAGGAGGGCAACCAGCTCTCGACCGACCTGGGCCTGGACCGCGATCTCTTCGAGATCTTCGCCGCAGCCGACCCTGCTGGTCTGGACGACGCTGCGGCCCGGGTCCTGCGCCTGACCCTTCGCGACTTCCGCCGGGCAGGGGTGGACCAGGACGAGCCGACCAGGGGCCGACTGCGAGAGCTGGGTGATCGCGAGCTGGTCGTCGACCAGGAGTTCGGGAAGAACATTCGCGACGACGTTCGCAGCATCTCGGTGACCCCGAGCCTGCTGGCCGGCCTCCCACAGGACTACATCGACGCCCACCCGGTCGACGCCGATGGCCGCACCACGATCACCACCGACTATCCCGATGTCATCCCGTTCCTGACGTTCGCCCTGGACGCCGAGGCCCGCCGCGCCCTGATCAAGGAGTTTCTCAACCGCGCCTGGCCCGTCAACGACGCAGTCCTGCAAGAGCTCTTGGGTCTGCGGGCAGAACATGCCAAGATCCTCGGCTTCGACTCATGGGCCGACTTCGACGCCGAGGTCAAGATGATCGGCCGAGGGACCGCCATCGGGGAGTTCATCGACCAGATCGCCGCAGCCGCCGATGAGTCCGGCCGCAGGGACCTCGCGGTACTGCTGGGACGGTTGAGAGCCGACCGCCCCGAGGCAGACGTGGTGGATCGGGCCGACTCGTCGTTCTACAAGGAGGTCGTTCGGCGCGAGCACTTCCTGGTCGACGCGCAGCAGGTGCGCCGGTACTTCGAGTTCGCCAAGGTCCGCCAGGGACTGCTCGATGTCACCGGCGGGCTCTTCGGGTTGAGCTACACCCGGGTGCAGGATGCGCTCTCGTGGCACGAGGACGTTACCGCATACGACGTGCAGCTCGACGAGGCGCCGCTGGGCCGGATCTATCTCGACCTGCACCCTCGCGAGGGCAAGTACAAGCACGCCGCGCAGTTCGACCTCGTCGCTGGTATCCGTGGGCGGCAGCTGCCCGAGGGTGTGCTGGTGTGCAACTTCGGGCGCGGGTTGATGGAGCACTCCGACGTTGTGACGCTCTTCCACGAGTTCGGTCATCTGGTCCACCATCTCCTCGCAGGACGCCATCAGTGGGCGAGGTTCTCGGGTGTGGCCACCGAGTGGGACTTCGTCGAGGCTCCGTCGCAGCTGCTCGAGGAGTGGGCGTGGGACGCCGATGTGCTGCGCACGTTCGCCACCGACGATGCAGGTGAGCCCATCCCCGAGCCGTTGGTAGCCAAGATGCGCGCCGGTGAGGACTTCGGAAAGGGCTGCACCGCCCGGACCCAGATGTCCTATGCGGCAGTGTCCTACCGACTGCACCAGCTGCCGGTCGCGGACATCACTGACTTCGTCGCGGAGATCGTGTCGGCCTATGACCTCTTTGCCCCGGTCGAGGGCACTCACTTCCACGCCTCGTTCGGCCACCTGGGCGGCTACTCGTCCGCCTATTACACCTACATGTGGAGCCTTGTCATCGCGAAGGACCTCTTGTCCGCGTTCGACCGCAAGGACCTGTTTGCGCCTGAGGTCGCGCGACGCTACCGCGACAAGATCCTGGTCGCCGGCGGGAGCAAGGACGCGGCCGAGCTCGTGGCCGACTTCCTCGGGCGCCCTTACAACATCGAGGCATTCAGCACCTGGCTGCAGGAGGCCCCGGGCGGCTACGACTCGGCGGGGTAACGAACACCCAGGTCGGCCCTGGCCCGGTCGATCAGGCCGAGGATCGCGATCGAGTCAGCATGCGGAGCCAGAGGACTCTCGAGGAGTCCCACACGAAGGCAGCGCTCGACCTCTTCGATCTGGGGGCCGTATGCCGTGCCCCCGCCTTCGATCCGGGACTCACCTTCGCTCGTCGTGACCACCAGCCGCTCCGGGTCGAGGAACCAGGGTTCGACCGATATCGAGCCCTTGGTCCCGGCGATCGTGGCTCGCCCGGGAGTCCATGCCGTTGTTGCACAACGCAGCTGGGCGGTGGCCCCCGACGTGTAGCCCCATTGCACCGCAGCCGTGGTATCGGATCCAGTGGGGGAGAGAGTGCCGAGCACCTGCTGGACGTCCGGGTGGCCGAGGAAGAGCCACGCGAAGTGGAGCGGATAGATGCCGAGGTCGAGCAGGGCGCCGCCCCCGTTGGCGAGGTCGTACAGGCGATGGGTCGGGTCGAACGCGACCTTGATGGAGAAGTCGGCGTGGACAGCCACGATGTCGCCGATCACTCCGCGGGTGACCAGGTCATGGGCCTTGAGGATCAGCGGGTTGGCGCGCATCCACACCGCCTCCATGGCGAAGACGCCTCTGTCCCGGGCCGCCGTCAGAACCTCGCGGGCATGCGCAGCGTTGAGGGCCAGGGGCTTCTCGATGAGAACGTGCTTGCCGGCCTCGATCGCCATCAACGCCTGTTGACGGTGGAAAGGGTGCGTCGTGGCCACATAGACGATGTCGACGTTGGGGTCCTCGACCAGGGCCTCGTAGTCGCCGTAGCTGTGGCGAGCCCCGAATCGCGTGGCGAACGCGGCTGACCGATCGGCGTCGCGCGCCGCCACGGCATACAGACTGTTGCTGCCGTGACCGAGGTCAGCAGCCATCGAGGCGGCGATCCCCCCGGCGCCCAGGAATCCCCATCGGATCGGCCGATGAGCTGTGATCTGGGGCACATGTGGAGCCTATGTCACTGCGCCGACGCGAAACGTGACTAGTTCCGTCCGTTGACCTGCGCCGACAGCGGTGAGACGCTAGGAGAGGCCCTCTATCGGTTGGCGCCTGGGGAGCCTGTCATGAGTTGTCCATCTCCCTTCGCACGCGCGAAGGAACCCGTCGGAGTTGGTATGGCCAAGGCAATTTTGGGTCAGCGAGTTTATCGGGACGATCGTCTCGTCCTGGAGGCCGCTCGGCTGAGGTCGCGAGTGCGCGACCTTGAGACCTTGATCGAAGATCTGCAGAATGACAATGACCGACTGCGTGAAGATCCGCGCTCAAAGGTTGGGGTGCTCCAAGAATCCGTGCACTGAGCCACCGCGCGGGGAGCCGTACACCCCGCGGTCTGCGCTTCTCGCCGCTACAGTGAGGCCGTTGATCGTCGGCCCAGAGGAGCCCATCGCTCGTGTTCGTCAAGAGCCTCACCCTGCGTGGCTTCAAGTCATTTGCGTCGGCAACCTCGTTGCGCCTAGAGCCAGGTATCACCTGCATCGTCGGCCCCAACGGCTCCGGTAAGTCCAACGTTGTCGACGCCCTCGCCTGGGTCATGGGCGAGCAGGGCGCCAAGAGCCTTCGTGGCGGCAAGATGGAGGACGTTATCTTCGCCGGCACCGCCGCGCGCGCTCCACTGGGGCGTGCCGAGGTCTCGCTGACCATCGACAACTCCGATGGCGCATTGCCGATCGACTACACCGAGGTCACCATCGCGCGGACGATGTTCCGCAACGGCGGCTCGGAGTACGCCATCAACGGCACGGCCTGCCGCCTGCTGGACATCCAGGAGCTGCTGGCCGACTCGGGAATCGGCCGCGAGATGCACGTCATCGTCGGTCAGGGGCAGCTCGACGCCGTCCTGCGTGCCACTCCGGAGGAACGACGCGGCTTCATCGAGGAGGCTGCCGGCGTCCTGAAGCACCGCAAGCGCAAGGAACGCGCGCTGCGCAAGATGGAGGCGATGGAAGCCAACCTCACCCGGGTCAACGACCTCACCGGCGAGATCCGCCGCCAGCTCGGCCCGCTAGGTCGCCAGGCTGAGGCTGCCCGCAAGGCCGCCACGATCCAGGCCGAGGCGCGCGACGCACGCCTTCGACTGCTTGCTGACGATCTGATCCAGCTGACAAGTACCCTCGAGCAGGAGGTCGCCGACGAGACTGCGCTGATCGCGCATCGACACGAGGTGGAAGAGGCCCTGTCCCTCGTTCGCTCGCGCCTGGCGGCTTTGGAGCTGGAGGCGCAGGAGACGGCGCCGTTGCTGACGCGCGCGCAGGAACGATGGTTCGCTCTGTCGTCGCTTCGTGAGCGTCTCATGGCCACCGGATCGCTGGCCGCCGAGCGCGTCCGCCTGCTCTCGGAGGACGAGAGCGAGGACGGGGAGAACCGTGCGCGCGATCCGGAGAAGCTGCGTGCGGAGGCCGCCACGGTGCGACTTCAGGAGGCGGCGCTGCTTGCCGAGACCATGCAGGCCAGGGAGACGCTGGAGGCGGCGGTCACGGTGCGCGCTGAGATCGAGACGGCGTATGCCGCCGAGATCGCTCGCCTCACGCGTCTGGCCCGAGCCGCCGCGGATCGTCGCGAGGGGCTGGCGAAGCTCGCCGGGCAGGTGGGCGCACGACTGAGCCGGATCGAGGCAGGGGAGGCTGAGATCGGCCGGCTCCAGCAGGCGGTCGAACAGAGCCGGGCCCGCGCCGCCAAGGCCGAGAGGGAGTTCGCGGCCCTGGAGGCCTCGGTCGCGGTGGACGAAGAGGGCGAACAAGGCCTGGACACCAGTTTTGAGCAGGCCACCGCCGCGTCGGATCAGGCCGAGGCAGAAGTATCGCGTTGGCGAGAGGGAGAGCGACTCGCCGATCGTGACCGTTCCAATGCCGCCGCCCGGCTGGATGCTCTCGAGCTCAACCTGCGACGCAAGGACGGCGCTTCCGCGCTGCTTGCCGCCGGGGACGAGGTCGATGGGCTGATGGGTTCGGTGGCCGCCCTTCTGCAGGTCACGCCAGGACATGAGGCCAGCGTGGCTGCCGCCCTCGGCTGGGCCGCCGATGCCTTGGCCGTCGACTCCGTTGCGGCGGCCCGGCATGCGGTCGCAAGGTTGCGCGAACGTGAAGCCGGACGGGCCGGTCTGCTCGTGGCCGCCACCGCGAGCAAGGTCGACGTCGCCGGCTGGCCGACGCTGAGCGGCGGCGCCGTCTGGGCCCGTGCCGTGGTGACCTGTCCGGACAGCCTGCGACCGGCCGTCGAGCAGCTGCTGGATCGCGTCGCCCTTGCCCCCGATCAGTCCACGGCGGTGGACCTGGTCGACCTCGGTCAGGGCATCACGGCGGTCACTCCCGACGGCGACATCTTCGCTCCGGGTTACGTCCGTGGTGGCAGCGCGTCCGTGCCCAGCCTGATCGAGATCCAGGCGGCCGTCGATGAGACCAAGGCCAAGGTTCAGGATGCGGTCCATCGGGGACAGCAGGCCAAGTTCGCCCTGGGGACGGCCATCGATCGGGTGGCAGCGGCCAAGGATGCCGTGGCGGTCGCACTCGAGCGCCTGCACGAGTCTGACGCCAGGATGGCTGCGGTGGCTGAACGGCTGGGGCAGCTCGGTAGCTCCGTCCGCGCGGGGCGTGGCGAGTCCGAGCGCATCGAGCGGGCCATAGCCGCGGCCGAGATCGCCCTGGGCAGTGACCGTGCCGAGCATCTTGCCCTCAGCCAGCGACTCGAAGACGCCAGTGCTGAGCCGGGCGAACAGGATCCGTCCACCGACGAACGCGACCGCCTCGAGCGCGGAGCCGCCGAGGCCCGTGCCGCGGAGACCGAGCTGCGCCTCACCCTGCGCACCCGCGAGGAGCGGACGCGCGCCATGTCTGGCCGGGCGGAGTCGCTCGAGGCGGCCGCTCGCTCCGAGGTCGCGGCCCTACAACGGGCCGAAGCCCGAAGGGATCGTCGTAGGCGAGAGCTGAGCGTGGCGGAGGCGGTTCGCAGGGGCGCGGCATACGCAGTGGGGTTGGTCGCTCGCGCCCTGGAACAGGCGACATCGGAGCGGGCCGCAGCCGAGCTCGGGCGCACGGAGCGCGATGCGGCGCTGACCCTCGTGCGACGCGAGCTCGGGGTGCTGGGCGACGAGCTGCGCGACCTCACCGACTCGGTCCACCGCGACGAGGTGGCACGCACCCAGCAGCGTCTGCGGATCGAGACGTTGCAGGCCAGGGCGATCGAGGAGCTGGGAATCGACCCAGATGTGCTGGTCGAGAGCTTCGGCCCTCATCAGGAGGTGCCGGTGATCGCCGACCCTGATGACCCCGTTCATGACTCGGCCGATGCTGACTCCGACAATGCACCCATGTCCGTGCCCTACGTGCGCGACGTCCAGGCCAAACGCCTCCGCTCGGCCGAGCGCAAGCTCTCCACCATCGGCCGGGTCAACCCTCTCGCGCTTGAGGAGTATGCCGCGCTGGAGGAACGCCACAAGTTCCTCACCGAGCAGCTTGAGGACCTCAAGAACTCCAAACGCGATCTCATGGAGATCGTTCGTGAGGTCGACGAGCGCGTCGAGAGGGTCTTTGCCGAGGCGTATTTCGACACCGCGGCCCAGTTCGAGGGTGTCTTCAGCAGGTTGTTCCCCGGAGGTGAGGGCCGACTCGTTCTCACCGACCCTGACCACATGCTGACCACGGGTATCGAGGTCGAGGCCCGCCCGCCTGGCAAGAAGATCAAGCGGCTTTCGCTGCTGTCCGGTGGCGAGCGCGCGCTGGTGGCCGTGGCGCTGTTGGTCAGCATATTCAAGGCGCGGCCGAGCCCCTTCTACATCATGGACGAGGTGGAGTCGTCACTGGATGACGCCAACCTGGGCCGCCTGATCATGCTGCTGGAGGAGCTGCGCGACTCGAGCCAGCTGATCGTCATCACCCACCAGAAGCGCACGATGGAGATCGCCGATGCCCTCTATGGCGTCACGATGCGTGGCGACGGCGTGACAACGGTCGTCTCGCAGCGGATCCGTGACGTCCAGAACGCCTGAGAGTCGATCGGGCCAGATCTGGGGTGACCCGTCTCAGATCCAGGGACGCCGATTGGCGATGCGCGCGGTCAGGAGGCACCCTTGATACATGGTCATCCTGGTCGTCGGAATGCTGCTGTGTCTCCTCCTCGCCGTGGCTGTGGTGGGCCTGGTCGCGATTCCTGCCCGCCGCGAAGGACGTGACCTGCTCACACCCAAGGGCGAAGAGGTCGTCTCCCGCGTGATCGAGAGGACCAGCTCGGCCATGGAGACCGCCCGCGAGAAGACTGGCGGTGCTATCGGCGTTGCGCGCGACAAGGTGGACAAGGCCACGGACCGGACCTCCCGTGAGGACGACTGACATCCTCACCTTCATGACGTGATCTTCCGGCCGGTGCCGTCCGGGTGCGCGTCACGAGTCTGGGAGAATCGCCAACTGTGACCCAACTCCAACAGATCCTTGCCGTTGCGGCAGTGATCGCGTTCGTCGGTATCGCCTTGCTGTTCGGGCTGGTCCGTGGCCGTGGCCTCCGTGGCGGCAAGGCCAAGACCCTTCCGCCACAGACGAGCCCACCCCGGGTGGGTGGTGGCTCCGGGCTCGGTGACGAGGAGTCCTCTTCCGGTCCGGCCGGCCGCGCGAGCGTGGGCACTCTCGAGCCTGATGTCCTCGTGGTGCCCACTCCTGGCCCGCCGATCGAGCGTCCCGAGTCGGCGACCGGGCGCCTTCAACGCCTCCGGGCCAGGCTGGCGCGTTCCAACACCGCGCTGGGCAAGGGCTTGTTGTCCCTGTTGTCCAGCGGGGGACTGGACGATCAGGCTTGGGAGGACGTCGAGGGCACGCTGCTCAGCTCGGACCTCGGTGTCGAGGCGACGATGGAGCTGGTCGACTCGCTGCGCACCCGGGTCACGGTCGAAGGGGCTCGCGACGAGGAGACGGTCCGCAGCTGGTTGCGCGAGGATCTGCTCATGCTCGTGGATCCTTCGCTGGATCGCTCGGTTGCCTCGTCGCGGGTCGATGGTCGTCCGGCCGTGGTGATGGTCGTCGGGGTCAACGGGACAGGCAAGACGACGACGGTGGGCAAGCTGGCGCGCGTCTTCGTGGCCCAGGACAAGGACGTCATCCTGGGTGCGGCCGACACCTTCCGTGCAGCAGCCGCTGACCAGCTGCAGACCTGGGGGGAGCGCGTCGGCGTGCCCACGATCCGCTCCGAACGAGACGGCGCGGACCCTGCCGCCGTGGCCTTCGACGCCGTCAAGGCCGCGGTCGAGATGGAGGCAGACGTGGTCCTGATCGACACCGCGGGCCGACTGCACAACAAGGTCGGGCTCATGGACGAGCTCGGCAAGGTCAAGCGCGTCGTCGAGAAGCTGAGCCCGATCGATGAGGTGTTGCTGGTGCTCGACGCCACCACCGGACAGAACGGCCTGCGTCAGGCCGAGGTCTTCGGCGAGGTCGTCAACGTCACCGGAATCGTCCTGACCAAGCTCGATGGCACCGCCAAGGGCGGCATCGTCGTCGCCGTTCAGCGCAAGCTCGGCGTCCCTGTCAAGCTGGTCGGTCTCGGCGAGGGTCCCGACGACCTGGCGCCGTTCGACCCCGAGGCCTTTGTCGACGCACTCATCTCCTGACTGGTTCGCGCGGGTGTTCCAGCGCCCAACGGATGACGCTGGTCGCCGCACCGCCGATCGGCAGGGTGATGGCCCTCTCGGCCAGGGGCAGGTAGGGGAGGGCCAGGTACTGGCGAGCCCACAGCGGCAGGAGTGCGACGGCGGCACCTGCGAGTGCGCCGTAGCCCGGCCGGGCGCTCCACGGCAGCGGCGGGTGTAGCAGCAGGAAGCGCGCCGCGTCCCTGGCCGCAGGGGTGCCTGAGAGCTCGGGCCGGTAGGACGCGATCGCGGCATCGACCCCGGCGACGGTCGTCGGGGGGTCGATGACGCCGAGTCTGCTTGCCACCACGCATGACTGCGCCACATAGGTGTCGGCCTGGGCCGGCGTGAGGGGAGTGACGGCATACCGCTGGTGAGCCTGCAGGAAGCTGTCGGTCTCAGCGATGTGAACCCACGTCAGCAGGTGGGGGTCGCTGGCGGCGTATGGGCGCCCATCGGGTGCCTTGCCGCGAACACCCTCGTGGATGCCTCGAACTCTGGCGATGAGGGCCTCAGCGTCCTCGACCGTGCCGAAGGTCGTCGTCGCGAGGAAGGTGCTGGTCCGCTGGAGCCGACCCCACGGATCGCCCTTGTAGCCCGAGTGTCCGGCAACCCCCGCCATGGCCAGAGGGTGCAGCGACTGCAGCAGCAGCGCACGTATGCCTGCGACGAACATCGCCGCGTCGCTGTGTACCCGCCAGATCGGGTCGACCTCGGTGAACCACCGCTCGCCCGGCTTGCCCCAGATGAGCTCAGCTCTCGCGGCGTTGTCCTCGCCGGCAACCCGGTCGCGAAGTGCCACGGCGAGACTGCGGCGCAGCCTGTCGTGCAACGGACGTGCGGCGTCGACCAGCCGCGCCGTGCTCAACGCCATGACTCCAGTATGCGCGGCGGCTCCGTTACCTGATGCTTACCGGGGCGGGGCTTTGCTAACACGGCTGTAACAAAAGGCAGCACGATCGGAAACGGCTGACCGGCATGTTTGCCCCATGACCAATGACAGCTTTTCCTCAATCGACAGCGGGTCCCAATGAAATTCATCGACAGCGGCGACACCGCCTGGGTTCTGGCAAGTGCGGCTCTCGTGCTGCTCATGACACCAGGGGTGGCCTTCTTCTACGGCGGCATGGTCAGGGCCAAGAGCGTCCTGAACATGATGATGATGAGCTTCGGGGCCATGGCGACGATCGGCGTCGTCTGGGTCCTCTGGGGCTACAGCGAGGCGTTCGGTCAGTCCTGGCACGGGCTCGTCGGCAACCCGTTCCAGCACTTCGGCCTGAGCAACCTCCTCAGCGGCAACAACGCGATCTTCGGGTTCGTGCCGGCCGCAGGTGGGGCCGCGGCCCATGGGGGCATCCCGGCACTGGCGTTCGTGGCCTTCCAGGCGGTGTTCGCCATCATCACGGTGGCCCTGATCAGCGGTGCGATCGCCGACCGGGCGAAGTTCTCCACCTGGATGGTCTTCACTGTGGTGTGGGCGACGCTCGTCTACTTCCCGGTTGCGAACTGGGTGTTCGCCTTCAACGGCTATGCGGCTGACAAGGGTGGATGGATCGCCAACAACCTCAAGGCGATTGACTTCGCGGGTGGAACCGCGGTTCACATCAACGCTGGTGCGGCAGCTCTTGCGCTGGCCCTGGTTCTGGGCAAGCGGATCGGCTTCGGCAAGGACGACATGCGTCCGCACAACCTGACGCTCGTCATGCTTGGCGCGGCGCTGCTGTGGTTCGGGTGGTTCGGGTTCAACGCAGGTTCGGCGCTCGGGGCCAACAACACCGCTTCGGTGACGTGGGTCAACACGATGGCAGCAACGGCGGCGGCGTGCCTGGGGTGGCTGGCCACAGAGCGGGTCCGGGACGGTCACGCGACCTCGCTGGGTGCGGCTTCCGGCATCGTGGCCGGTCTGGTCGCGATCACGCCGGCGTGTTCGGCGGTCACGCCCTTGGGCGCGGTGGCTATCGGCCTCCTCGCTGGTGGCGTGTGTGCGCTGGCAGTCGGCCTGAAGTTCCGCTTCGGGTACGACGACAGCCTCGACGTCGTGGGCGTCCACCTCGTTGGTGGAATCGTGGGCACCCTCTCCATCGGCTTCTTCGCCTCGGCTTCGGCGCCGGCAGCTGTGGACGGGCTCTTCTACGGCGGAGGTGTGGACCAGCTGTGGCGCCAGGCTGTCGCCGCTGGCGCGGTGCTGCTCTACTCCTTCACCATGGCCGGTCTGATCGGCCTGGCTCTGCACAAGACCATGGGCTTTCGGATCGACCGTGACGCCGAGGTGGCAGGCATCGATCTGGAGGAGCACGCTGAGACGTCATACGATCTCGGTTCGCTCGGCGGTGGCGGTCTGACTCACGCCGGTGCTGCTCTGTTCGGGTCCCACCCCACGGCTTCGGCTCCATCGCCGGCCAAGTCAAACACGCAGGGAGCATCGGCATGAGACTGGTCACAGCGATCATCAAGCCCTTCAAGCTCGACGAGGTCAAGGAGGCTCTCGAGGCCTTCGGCATCACCGGCATGACGGTCAGCGAGGCAAGCGGGTACGGACGCCAGCGCGGGCACAGCGAGGTCTACCGCGGCGCCGAGTATACCGTCGACTTCGTCCCGAAGGTGAGGGTCGAGGTTGTCGTTGACGACGTCGACTCCGCCGCTGTGGTGACAGTCATCCTCAAGGCGGCCCAGACCGGACGGATCGGGGATGGCAAGATCTGGACGGTTCCGATCGAGGACGTGGCTCGGGTGCGGACCGGCGAACACGGTCCGGACGCGTTGTAGGAGGCGGTATCTCACAGAGGCGGTATCTGATGGTTGACACCGGTGCGACTCGAGAAGTGGGCCAGAAGGTGGACCTCAACCAGCAACGCCTTGACCTTGCCGACACCCGGGGCTTCGCCGCCCCGGGTGCCGGTCAGGAGAGACGCTTCGCCATGGCTGCGCTGGGCCGCACGTGGATCGCCGATATCTGGAGAGAGGCAACCCGTGGAGCTCGTCTGGACGGGGTTGCGTTGGCCGGAGTGGGCAGCCTGGCCCGCGGTGACGCAGGACCGCTGAGCGACTTCGACCTGGTCCTTCTGCACGACGGCCGCTCGCTGTCGACCAAGGAGGTGACGTCCCTCGCAGATCGCATCTGGTACCCGATCTGGGATGGTGGCGCCAAGCTCGACCACAGCGTCCGGACGGTCAACCAGTGCCGGACCGTGGCTGCCGGAGACCTCTCGGCCGCGATCGGGTTGCTGGATCTCGAGCTGATCGCAGGCGACGAGCAGGTGGTCGCAGCTGCACGCTCGACGGTGGGGCACGACTGGCGTGCCAACGCCCGGCGCCGGCTTCCGGAGCTGGTCGAGTCCCTGGAGGCACGCCATCAGCGCCACGGGGACCTGGCGCAGACCATCGAACCGGACCTCAAGGAAGCCCGGGGGGGCCTGCGCGACATGACCGTGCTGCGGGCGTTGACGGCAGCCTGGCTGGCCGACCGCCCGCACGGACAGGTCGACACGGCGTACGGCACGTTGCTGGACACACGTGACGCGCTGCATATGGTGACCGGTCGGGGACGCGACCGCCTCGGACTCGAGGAACACGATGCGGTGGCCTCGCTGTTGGGCCACCCCGATGCGGACGCGATGCTGGTCGTCGTCAGCAATGCCGCACGCACCCTCAGCTATGCCATCGATGGGACCGTACGTCGCGCCGCCCAATCCCAGAGGGCCCGCACGTTGCGCGTCGGTCCACGACGACCAGTGTTGAAACCATTGGGCTTCGGGCTGTTCGAGCACGATGGCGAGGTGGTGCTCGGAGCGCACCTTGACCCCTCCCGCGACCCGCTGCTGGTGCTTCGCGCCGCCGTGGCAGCAGCACGTCGCGGGCTGCCCCTGTCCCCGGCGACGCTGGCCAACCTCGCCGCTCACTCGCCAGCGATCACGGAGCCCTGGACACCTCTGGCCCGGTCCCTCTTCGTCGACCTGCTCGCTGCCGGGCCGGGGCTGATCGCGGTGTGGGAGGGACTCGACCTTGCAGGGCTCATCGACCGGTGGCTGCCGGAGTGGTCGGCAGTGCGGAGCCGACCACAGCGCAATGCGGTTCACCGGCACACGGTTGACAGGCACCTGATCGAGACCGTCGTGCAGGCGACCGGTTTGCGCCATGAGGTCGAGCGCCCCGACCTGTTGCTGCTTGCGGCGCTCATGCACGACATCGGCAAGATCGCCGACGCCCATGACCACTCCCTCGTCGGAGCTCCGCTCGCCGCCACCGCGGCTCGCCGGTTGGGGCTGGACGAGGCGGCGGTCGAGGTGGTCGAGCTGCTCACCCGTGAGCACCTGACCCTGATCGACCTTGCGACCCGGCGCGACCCTGCGGACCGGGCGACCATCTCGGCGGTGACCACCGCGGTCTCCGGTCGCCGCGATGTGCTGGAGATGCTTCGCGCCCTGACCGAGGCTGACGCGCGCGCCGTGGGCACCGCCGCATGGACGGACTGGAGAGCCCAGCTGCTCGAACAGCTTGTCGGCGGTGCCCGCGCGGCTCTGGGGGACGCCACTCGGCCCGTCGACGAGGCTGATGAGGTTGACGATCTCCTGCCGCCGCAGGTCGTGGCCGAGGTTGCGACGGGGGAACCACACGTCGTCGTTCACCCCATCGGGGGCGCCTACCGCATCGATGTCTTCGACCGCGACCGCCTCGGGCTGTTTGCCGACACCGCCGGTCTGCTCGCGGCATACGGCCTGATCGTTCGGACGGCTCGGGTGCGCACCCAGGAGGGCATCGCGGCCAACCAGTGGCAGGTGGACTCTCCGAGTGGTGATGCACCGGACGCCGTAGCCATCGCTCGCGGGCTCGTGCAGCTCGGCGCGGGTGATCGCGAGCCGCTGCGGGCCCTGGAGCGGCGCAAGGCCTCACCGGACGTCCTTGGTGCCGGCCCGCGCCCCCAGACCCGCGCGATGGTCGTGCCCCACGCTTCGCAGGACTCGACGGTGATCGAGATCCGGGCGCAGGACCGCCCAGGCTTGTTGCACCAGGTGGGCATGACCTTTGCGCGCGCAGGTCTGAGTGTTCACAGTGCCCACATCGCCACGTACGCCGGCCAGACCCTGGACACGTTCTACGTCAGTGAGTTCGGTGGACGAGCCCTGTCTCCGGCGCGGGTCGCCCAGACGATATCCATGCTCATGGACGCATGTGACGAGGCACCCTCGACGGGAAGATAACCTTGCGTCGTGTTCACGAGCCTGTCTGACCGTCTTACCGCCACCTTCAAGAACCTGCGGGGCAAGGGCCGACTGTCCGAGTCGGACGTCAACGCCACGATTCGCGACATCCGCGTCGCGCTGCTCGATGCGGACGTCGCGCTGCACGTTGTGCGGGAGTTCACCGCAGCCGTTCGCGAGCGTGCCCTGGGCGCCGAGGTAAGCGGCTCGCTGAACCCGGCTCAGCAGATCGTCAAGATCGTCAACGAGGAGCTCGTGACGATCCTGGGTGGGCAGACCCGCCGGATCGCGTTCGCCAAGAACCCGCCGACCGTCATCATGCTCGCGGGACTGCAGGGCTCCGGCAAGACCACGCTGGCGGGCAAGCTCGCCGCGTGGCTCAAGGGTCAGGGTCACACGCCGATCCTGGTCGCGGCTGACCTTCAGCGACCCAATGCCGTGACTCAGCTGCAGGTCGTCGGTGAGCGGGCCGGCGTTCCCGTCTTTGCGCCGGAGCGCGGAAACGTTGCGGGTTATGACGCCGTGGTCGAGTCAGGGGACGGCACGGCGTCATTCGGTGATCCTGTCCTGGTCTCCCGCCAGGGCATCGCTGAGGCCCGGTCCAAGCAGCATGACGTCGTGATCGTCGACACTGCTGGTCGCCTGGCGATCGACGAGAACCTCATGCGGCAGGCCGCGGACATCCGGGCCGCGATCTCGCCCGACGAGGTGCTCTTCGTCATCGACGCCATGATCGGCCAGGCGGCGGTCGACACGGCGCTGGCGTTCCAGAAAGGCGTCGACTTCACCGGCGTCGTCCTGACCAAGCTTGACGGCGACGCCCGAGGTGGTGCGGCGCTGTCGGTCGCCAAGGTCACGGGGCGGCCGATCATGTTCGCCTCAACGGGCGAGAAGGTCACCGACCTCGAGGTCTTCCACCCCGACCGCATGGCGTCACGCATTCTGGACATGGGCGATGTTCTGACGCTGATCGAACAGGCCGAAAAGGCCTTCGACCGCGATCAGGCCGCGGAGATGACCCGCAAGTTCATGGAGGACGAGGACTTCACGTTCGACGACTTCCTGAACCAGATGTCGGCCATCAAGAAGATGGGCTCCCTGAAGGCCATGCTCAAGATGATGCCCGGCATGGGTGAGATGCGCGACCAGCTCGACTCCCTCGACGAGCGCGAGTTCGACCGGGTCGAGGCGATGGTGCGCTCCATGACGCCCTTCGAGCGCACGCATCCCAAGCAGATCAACGGCTCACGCCGGGCTCGTGTCGCGCGGGGGTCGGGAGTGTCGGTGTCCGACGTGAATGGTCTGCTCGAGCGTTTCGGCCAGGCCCAGAAGATGATGCGTTCACTGCGTCGCGGCGGTGGCTCAGGCATTCCCGGGATGCCGGCGATTCCTGGCATGGGGGGGTCCAGGAAGGCCGCCAAGGGCCAGCAGCGCAAGAAGGGCAAGAGCGGAAACCCGGCCAAACGCGCACAGGAGGAGAAGGCAGCGGCGGAGAAGAGCGCAGGGGCCCGTGTGGCCGCCGCCAACAATGCCTTCGGTATGCCGGCTGGGCAGGATGCAGATGCATCAGCGGGAGCGCTCGATCCGGCCAACCTCGAGCTGCCGAAGGGCTTCGAGAAGTTCCTCGGCACGTAGGCTTCCCCGACCCCACTCTTCCCCGACCCGACTCCTTGCCCGACCCGACACCTCGAACGGACCGATTCGTGCATGTTCGGGTCCTCCAAAAGGGTGCCTCGGCGGTGTCCTGACGTCGGGGGCGCCATTGGGTAGCGTTGGTCCATGGCCGATACCGAACAGACCGGGGGAGCCGTTCGACGTCGTCCAGCCAAACCCGGAGTGCCGATGACCAGGGCCCCGATAGGGTCGCGGGCATGATCTCGCCAGTGCTGCACGTCAAGGGCTGCGTTCTGCTCGGATCGCAGGAGGTCCGTGACGAGCTCTGGGTCGTCGGAGGCCGCATCACGTATGCCGCACCCGCCACGGTCGCGGACATCGAGTCCGTCCAGGGCTGGGTTCTTCCGGGTCTGGTCGACGCCCACTGCCACATCGGGCTCGACAAGCACGGAGCCGTGGACAAGGCCACGACCGAGGCCCAGGCGTTGACCGACCGCGCAGCGGGCGCCCTGTTGTTGCGCGATGCGGGGTCGCCGGCCGACACCCGGTGGGTCGATGACCGTGATGAGCTGCCGCGGGTCGTTCGAGCCGGTCGACACATCGCCCGAACCCGCCGGTACATCCGCAACTTCGCCTGGGAGGTCGAGCCGGAGGACCTGGTCCAGTACGTCCGTCAGGAGGCTCGCAACGGTGACGGATGGGTCAAGCTGGTGGGCGACTGGATCGACCGGGACACCCTGGACCTCAGTCCCTGCTGGCCGCGCGAGGCCCTGGCCGCCGCCATCGCCGCCGCGCACCAGGAAGGCGCCCGTGTGACCGCTCACTGCTTCGGTGAGGAGTCACTACGTGACCTCGCGGCAGCGGGCGTCGACTGCATCGAGCACGCGACCGGCCTGCGCGAGGACACCATCGGCTCCTTTGCTGCACAAGGGATTGCGATCGTTCCGACACTTGTGAACATCGACTCCTTCCCGGCGATTGCTGCTGCGGCTGAGGATAAGTACCCGACCTATGCCGCGCACATGCGCGACCTGCACTCCCGCCGTTACGAGACTGTCGCTGCAGCACATGACGCGGGTCTGCCGATCTATCTGGGCACCGACGCCGGCGGCGCCCTGCCGCATGGTCTGGTCGCCCGGGAGGCAGCAGAGCTGGTCAGAGCTGGGCTGTCCACGATCGAGGCTCTTGGGGCGGCCACCTGGGGGGCGCGTTCGTGGTTGCGCAGGCCAGGACTTGACGAGGGCGCAAGCGCTGATCTCATTGTCTACCCAGCGGATCCGCGCACGGATATTGCGGTTCTGGCAGCGCCCGAACACATCGTTCTGCGAGGCAAGGTTGTCCTCTGAGCCGGTTTCCCTGCATATCCGGGGCGATCGCGTCTGGGTCGGAACGGTTCGCGTGCAGGACGTTGCGCCTTACCGGCTTGCCGTTGAGCGCTCGCGTCAACGGCTGTCCCGGTGGAACCCGGTCGATCCCGAAGATCTCGAGAGGCAGCTCGGGGTGCAGTCGCGTGACCGCCGAACGTTCATCATCCATTCGCTCGACCCCGAGGGCGACCACGACATCGTCGGCAAGGTCAACGTCACCGACGTGGTGCGTGGCCGTTTCGAGTCGGCCGCGATGGGCTACGACGCCTACGACCCGTATGCCGGTCGCGGGCTGTTCGCCGAAGGCCTGAGGTTGGTCCTGGATCTGGCCTTCGCGAGGCAGACTGCTGGCGGCATGGGCCTCCATCGCGTCGCGGCCGCAGTCCAACCTGGCAACCTGCGCTCGGCCGGACTGTTGCGGTCACTGGGATTTCAGCGTGAAGGCTTCTCGCCACGCATGCTCTGGCTACCGGGTGCGGATGGCAACCACGCGTGGCTGGACCACGTCTCCTACATCGTCAGGGCAGAGGAATGGCCGGCCGAGTCTTACGCAAGAGCGCCTGACCGAAGGGTTGTCGCCCTCGTCAACGGCGTGCCCGACTCCGGGAAGAGCGCGCTGGCCCGGCGGCTCGCGGCCGAGCTGAGGATCCCGTTGTTCTCCAAGGACGTCATTGAGCAAGGCAAGGAGGGCAAGGAGGGCGAGGAGGGCGAGGGACGCGCGTTGTGGGCTCTCCTGCAGGACTCGCCGGTCGGCGGAGTGGTTGCGGGTTGGTTCGGGCCGAACGATGTGAAGCGCGTTGTCGATGGGCTTCAACAGTGCGGGCTCGACCCGGCGGTGATCCCCGAGGTCTGGTGCTTCTCGACGCAGGTTCCGTCTCCGACGAGGCCCCTGGCACTCGGACCGACGGTGCCTGTTGACACAGGCTCAGTCATCAATCGGGGCGACATCGTTCGGATGGCTCTGCTGGTGAGCGAAGGACTGCCTCCAGCATTCGAGACATAACGGGTTGTTACTTGACCGATAACATTGGGCTATTACAAACTCCTCCTTGTCACATAGGAGATGGCCCATGCCAACACGGTGGGGGTCGGCGCGGCCGGCGGTCGCGCGGAATACCTGGAGCTCATGATGTCCCGACCCCTTGCTCGTACTGCCCTGGCGATCGGCGCTGTTGTCGCAACGCTGGGCATGTCGGCCTGTGGCGGTGACTCGCAGGCTGCCGGCGTGGTTCCGGCCGAGGTACGTCTGGGCTACTTCCCCAACCTCACCCATGCCACGGCGATCGTCGCGGACAAGGAGGGCTTCTTCAAGGAGCACCTCGGGGCGACCAAGCTCAAGGTCTCGACGTTCAACGCCGGACCCGCAGCCATCGAGGCGCTGAAGTCCGGCGCCATCGACGCCACCTACGTCGGCCCCGGCCCGGCCACCAACGCGTACATCAACTCCGAGGGCCAGGCCCTCACGGTTGTCC
>Ga0209638_1000685_pt1 | contig 22238 bp, 27 predicted proteins | sample BarGraNGADG00211_FD_184490 | JGI IMG/M metagenome (GOLD analysis project Ga0209638, IMG submission 184490) | Arctic peat soil microbial communities from Barrow, Alaska - Barrow Graham LP Ref core NGADG0002-211 (SPAdes) (version 2) | ecosystem: Environmental > Terrestrial > Soil > Wetlands > Peat...
CTCGGTCGGTCCCGCAGACGGAGGAGCAGATCGCCTAACCTACCAGCGCCGGAGAGCCTGCGCCGTCAGCGCTTTTCCAGCACAGCCGGGACGCGACCCGTGCTGGACGGCGGGCGAGTCTATGCAGAGCGCCGCAATACACAGAACGCGGCGGACGCAGCCGCCATGGCGGGCGCGGTTGTGCTCGTTAAGTCCAACATAGCCACCTCCACGCCGAACGTCATTGCCGCGGCGTGTGCGGCAGCCTTCGCGAATGGTGGGTTCGGTACCGGCAGCCCGGATGCTCAATGCGGCACGTCGGGCAGCGTCGTTACGATTCACGTACCGACGGGGAGCAATGGGCCCTCGTTGGCGGGGGTCAATCCAAAGTTCGAGAACCCGGGTTACGTCCAGGTCGGCGTCCACTCCTCGTTCAGGTCATTTATGTCAGGTCTCCTCGGGCTCGCTGACTTTGGGGCCTCGGCACTCGGGGTGGCAGTGAACATCCCGGGAAACGGCCTTACTGACACGCTCCTCGTGCTTGACCCGGTCAACTGCGCGGCGCTGACGTTCAACGGCACGACCGATCTCACCGTCAGCGGCGGCGACGTCACAGTCGACTCGAACGCCGCGAAGACCTCGGGTCCGTTCTGTAGCAACAAGAACGCCGCGATCAAGAGCGGCACCGGGACCGGCTCGATCACCAACATTGGGGGCCAAAACAATATCGTCGGGACCGGCGATACCGCGGGGTACTCACCAAGTTGGACGCAATCGGTCTACCATCCGGATCCGCTGACTCGGGTGAAGGTCCCACCCTTCGATAGCACTGCCCCGAGGCCGACCGGGTCGTCGGGAGGAACCTGGAACGCGCCCGCGCCCTGGAAAGTGAGCGGCACCGTCACGGCACAGGCTGGTGTCTACTGGGGTGGCATCTCGGTCCCGACATCAGGTGACACGCTCCATCTCGCGAGTGGGACCTACATCATGGCCGGCGGCGGGTTCAACGTCGGAAGCGGGACCGTCGATGAGACCGGCCCCGTTACGATCATCATGACCGACGACCCGTATTGCAACACCAAGCTGAGCGCGTTCCCATCGGGCTGCGGCAGCCCGCAGCAGAAGAACGGGAACCTCGACGGGTCACACGACGACGGTACGTCATCCACGTTCGGTCAGACGGGTGGCGGTAACTGGGGCACCTCGACCACGCCGCTCACGGCCCAGACATTCAGCCCCGACCCCTACAGCCTATCCGGCATCCTGATCTACGTCGATCGAAACGCGATCGCCAACGGTGCACCACCGAAGTGCATCAACACCACGTTGAACATCGGAGGCTCGGGCTACTTCAACTTCGCGACAGGCACGATCGTCTACGCGCCGTGCTCGGCGGTGATCCTCAGCGGCACTTCGGATCCTCCGAGCCAGGGCGGGGCAGTCATCGCCTACGACCTGACCGTCAATGGAACAAAGAACTTCAATCTCGGAGGACCGGGTCAAGGCCTGCAGCCGCTCGCGCAGTCGAACCTCGTCCAATAGGGGCCGAGCCTCAGCCACGGCTTTCCTGACATGCCTCATGGCTGCTCCGAGCTTCGCCCATTTCCAGCTGTGCATCAGCACCGATCCGGCCTGCACCGCGGCGGGCGCCTCGTACGGGGCCTTCATCAGCGGAGACAACAGCGCAGTCTGCGACACGGGCGACGGCGCCACCTCCTGCCTGATCGGCAAGTTCGTGAGCATCGAGGACAGCGGCACGATCGGGGCCGGCTTCGGGGGCGGGACCGGAAACAGCAAGGCGGTCGGCGTCCAGCTCATCAAGTAGGGCACCGGGGCGGCGAGGACCGATCCCGCTGCCCGGGCTCTTTCGACCCGCCCGCACTGCGGCGCATCGACGTCCGTGCCGCGCCGCGGCCGCGGGGTGGTAGCCTCGTCCCATGCACGATGCTGCTGCGCCGGAGGATGTGTCTGATCCGCTCGCCGCGCCCCGGACCGTCCGAATGGCCCGCCGCTTCCAGGCGCCGCCGGCCCGGGTCTACCGCTGCTGGACGGTGCCCGAGGAGCTGATCCGCTGGTTCCCGCAGCGGGTCGAGGGCTCGCTCGCGGTCGGAACCCGGAGCACCCTGGTCTTCCCCGACCAGCGGGTCTGGTGGGATGTCACGGTCGCCGAGAGCGACCGCCGCTTCGAGTTCCGCTGGCCGTGGGGCAAGGACGGGGCCTGGGAGACGATGGTCTCGGTGCGCCTGGAGCCGGCCGGCTACGGGACGCGCCTGACCCTCACCGACGGGCCCTTCGACCTGCGCGTCCCGGGCGTCCTCGACGCCTACGCCGAGGCGCTCGAGGGCTGGGGCGAGGCGCTCGCCTGGCTGCGCGGCGTCGTCGACTTCTCGTCGGACCTGCGCACCCGGCCGTACTGAGCGGCGGGAGCACGGGGAGTCGATACGACGTTCCGCGCGACCCGGCGGTTGAGTTTCTTGAGTCTCCGCCCTAGGATGCGCTGAGCAGCTAACCAACGCAGCGGAGCAGTCCGATGGCAATCAACCTCGCCTTGACCGAGCAGGACAAGAAAGCGGTCCAGGCCGTGTTACCGGCTGTTCGGCACACCTCGCCAGAGGCCGCGACGGTCATCTCCCGGTTGCTCCGGGCCGCGGCCGTGATCGAAGATCCGGCCGTTCGTCCATATGCGTCCGTCCGCGAGGTCGCGCGGGCGTTCTCGGTCACCGACCAGACCATTCGCAACTGGGTCGATCGCGGCTGGTTGCCCGCCGATCGTCGATTCGGCCGTGGCCCGCGCCGCATCCCGCGTTCAGTCCTCGCTTCGGCTGGTGCGTTGAGCAGGCCACGGCCGCCGACGCGAGACTTCACGCCGGACGAGACGGAGGCAATCCTCACGCGTCCTCGGCGCGCGGCGGCGAAATGAGTCATGACGAAGCCACGGCCACTTGTCGTCATCGACACGAGCGTCTTTCTCAAAGACGCGATGTCACCGAAACACAAGGGCGCGGCCTCGTAGGTCCTCGCAATCCTGCCGGCAATCGCCACGATCGTGATGTGCGACGAGATCCGCCAGGAGATCCTCGAGAAGTTCTCTGAGATTCTCGGCTGGACCGAGAAGCAGGTGCTGACAACCTACGGCCCGATCCTTGAGGCGGCAATCTGGGTCATCCCGGTCCCCGAGCAGCCCTGGCATCGCAAGGTCGTCCACGATGATGAAGACGACACGATGCTCGTGCGGACTGCTGAGGCAGTGTTCACCGAAGCACCTGACCGGATCGAGGCGGGCCAGCTCCGCTTTGTCGTGAGCGAGAACAGGAGGCACCTCAAACCGGGAACCAGCTACGCCTCCTTCCTGTATGTCACGTCGCACGGGTTGCTCGAGGCGATCAAGTAATCCTCGAGAGCGACCGGCGCTTCGAGTTCCGCTGGCCGTGGGGCAAGGACGGGGCGTGGGAGACGACCGTCTCGGTGCGCCTGGAGCCCGCCGGCTACGGGACGCGGCTCACCCTCACCGACGGTCCCTTCGACCTGCGCGTCCCGGGCGTCCTCGACGCCTACGCCGAGGCGCTCGAGGGCTGGGGCGAGGCGCGAGCCTGGCTGCGCGGCGTCGTCGACTTTTGGTCGGACCTGCGCACCCGGCCGTACTGATCGGCGGGCGCGACACGCGTCAGCGAGTGGCGACCCCTTCGCCCCGGGGGAAATCGTGCTCGCTGCCTTCCGCTCGGAGCAGGATTCTTTGGCTGCGGGATGAAGGCCTGGAGCACAATGACGAAGCGGTCAGCCGGCCGCGTCGCCCAGATCGCACAGGAGGGAGCCGCAGGGCATGCAGATCGTTCGCGAGCCCATCGCCATCGGGACGCTGACGCGGATGACCGAGCGGATGTTCGGGAACCTCGTCAAAGCCGTCGTCGACGTCGAACGGGAGATCATGGCAATCGACGCTGAGATGCACGCCGACGAGGAAGCCCTGCTCCTCGGCGACGGGTCGCGCCAAACCAGCCTCTGGGGCGTCAACCTTCACGCTGGCCAGTTCGGCACGCCGGACTTCATCGAATTCGACTCGGTCATCAACATCCGGCCAAGCCAGGGAAACCGCACTCGTTCCGTGGATGACCCTGACGCCCGAGCGCGGGTCGTGGCGATGGTCAACCGGCTCGTGACGGCATGACCATGCACGCGGGCATGGCGAGCGGACGATGGTGGACCCTCTCGCTCGCAGACCAGCTCGCGAATGCGGGAGCCGACGTCGGCCGTGCGATCCGGGCGAAGGCTGCGGGTGACGACAGTCGGTTCACCGCCGCCCTCGATCGATCCCTCGAACTGCTGGATCTGACCATGGCGGACCCGCGATGGGTCGGGCCGCGCCTTCGCGAGATCGCGCGAATGCGCGAGGTCGTGTGCGACTTCCTTGTCGGTGACAACGAGTACAAGTCAACGCCTGCGTCGCTCGACGGCTACTTCATGGCGTTCGCTCTCGCGTCGCGGCGCGATCGGTAGCCGCGTCGCGGCGCTGCGCCGTCCAGGCTGATCGGCGGCCCGCTTCTGCGGGGACTCTCCGCGACGCCCCGGCGCGTCCCCAGTCAGTCCCAGCCGAGGTCCCGGCGTGCCTCGGTCCGGGTGAGACGATCGCGGAGCTCGTCGGGAAGGCCGTCGATGCCGCGTTCGCGGGCGGCCGCGAAGCTGGCGGTCAGGGGCTCGAGCGTCGACTCGATGGCGCGCTCGGTCACGCGGCGCAGGAGAAGCTTGGAGGCCGGATCGAGCTCGTCGTGCTCGCAGCGCCCGACGACGTCGAGGGCGACCCGGCGAAGCTCCCCGTCGATCCGGTCCCTGGCTCGGACGCGCGCAAGGCGGCTGTCGAGCCAGTCGGCGACGTCGTCCTGGATCGGTGCGACCTTCGTTTCGATCATGGCGCACACCCTGCGGATGGTGCGCAGCAGCGGCCGAAACCAGGCTGCCGCGCGCTCTCATGATGCGCCGGGCACGTGGCGGGACGGCATCGGGTTTGGTGATCATTCGTCAACCCGGCTGCCGGTCGCCGGGAGCCCGGGCGCGACAGTTGCGCCACCGCCCGGTTGCGACGCCGACACCACGCGCCCGTTCAGGCGCCGCCGAGGGCATCGAGGACGACCCGGCGCACGAAGACGGGTGTGCCGAACGTCGCCCGCGGGTCCAGCCGATCGAGGTAGACCACGACGTTCCACCTGGTCGGGTCATCCAGGAAGCCCATCGACGGCACGAGCAGTGCCTGGACGTCGGTGTGCTGCCGGACGTAGCGCGCCGTTGCCTGCGTGCGATCGACGTCGGCGATCCAGTCCTCGATCCTCGAGAGGCCGATCGAGGCCGACGTGTCCGGATCCCGGAAGTCGGCGACCCGGCTGAGCGAGATCGGCACGTTCCAGACGTCTCGCGCCTGTCGCTCGGGCTGCCCGTCGGGCAGCTCAGCCTGGATGTGGCGGCCGAACTCGGCCACCACGACGGCGATGTCGCTCGCGAAGTAGAACGTCGGCGTGCCCGCCTCGTTCCAGCGATTGCGCCTGGAGCGGGCCGCGTGCGCGGCATCGAGGACGCCCCGGCTGGCCCCGGCCGGGACATGTCGCAGGCCGATCCCCGACCACGCGTGCAGCAGTGACCCGAGGGCCATGGCCGCCGATCAGCCCCACTGGCCTTCGTATGCCTGGGACAGGACGTCGAGGACGTCGTCCAGGTCGCCGCGCACGAGCGTGGCTGCCGGCGTCCGGTTGCCAAGGCTCTGCCGGGGCGTGGCCATGAACCGCGCGAGATCGTCGCCGTAGATCTCGTGGCCGAGGCGCACGATCTCGTTGAGCTCGTCGAGGCGCAGGAGCGCGTGGGCGTTCTCCGTGTTGGCGCCACCCTCCCAGCGCTCGACTGTTCGCGTGCTGACGTCGAGGACGCGGGCGATCGACTCCCTCGAGAACCCGAGGGCGGAGCGAAGCCCTCGCAGGTTCGGGCGGCTCAACTCGGTCGTCATCGGCCGGACCTCATGGACGTGCGCCGTGATGTAGCGACATGTGTCGGTACATCAGGATGCGGCGTTATCGGCGCGACGTCAAGGCGGGGTCGGTGGTGCGGGTTGCACTGCCGAGCTGCGGCCAACGTCGCGAGGATACGTCTCGGAGCTGCACGGGCGATCACATGCAACGTCGATCTCGTGGAGAATCGCGCCGTGCGACTCGCGCCGCGTCGCGATCGGCAGGCACGTCGGGCTTCCTGCCTCCCGGCGAAACGCCCGTCAACGGCCGCCGCCCGGATCGGGCCCGCCGAACCGATCAGATGAGCGTGTGGCGAACCGTATGCAGGGCACGTGAGATCCCACGCTGTCGCGATCGCCGACCAGGACCGTGAACCCTCTCAGGTGCTCGTGTGGCGTGTCAATTGATCGAGTTCGGGGGTCTCTGAGCGTGCACATCCGCGCCGAATCGTCTTCCGGACGGATACCCGCCTGCTGGAGGTGCCGTACGGTTCGCCACACGAACAAATGACCGAGTGGAGAGAACGGCCAACACGCGCAGACCCGGCACCTGCCCCCGACCGGCCCCCCGCGCCCTGATCCCCTACCCCCGGCGCGCGAATGCCGCCGTGAAGAGCGATCGGGCGCTCGGCTTCTGGCCGTAGGTGAGGACGCCCGCAGCGTAGATGCGGGCAGCGACCCACAGGCAGATGACGATCGCGACGACCAGGAGCACGGACGCGAGCGCCAGGTCCAGGGGGCCGGCAAGGCCGGTCGCGAATCGCGAGAGCATCAGGTACGGGCTGACGAACGGCACGTAGGACAGCACGACCACCCACGCAGCGTCGCCTGGAATGAGCCCGGACGACGTGTAGACGGCGATGAAATAGCCGGCCATCCCGACGAGGGTCATCGGCGCGACGACCGAGTTGATGTCCTCCATCCGGCTCACCAGCGACCCGGCGGCCGCGTACAGGACCGCATAGAGCAGGAAGCCGAGCACGAACAGCACGGCAAACGCGATGAGGAGCGACGGCGTCAGGCCGGACGCCGCGGGGGCCGCGGACGCCGCCGCCTCACCGAGGATGAACGCCGCGATCCGGTCCTGGAGCATGAGCGCGATCGCCGCGGGGATGATCGCCGCCACGTACTGGGTCAGGCCCAGCGAGCCGACGCCCACGACCTTGCCGGCAAGCAGCTCGAACGGGCTCGCGGCGTTGAGGACGATCTCCATCACGCGGCCGCTCTTCTCCTCCGCGACGGACATCGCGACCCACTGACCGTAGAGGATGATCGCCATGAACAGGAAGATCACGAGGGCCTGGGCGGTGAGCGGCCCGCCCAGCTCGCCGGCGAAATCCTTTGGCTGCTCGCCGGGCGTGGGTGGCGTCGGGCCGACCACGCTGACCGATGGCGGGATGCCGAGCGAGTCGATCTGGTCTGCCGGGTAGCCGCCGCGCAGCAGCCGGTCGGTTGTGGCGAGGACGCTGGAGCCCTGGCGCAGGAGCGTCGGGATGCGCAGCGTCGGGCCGTCCTTCGAGATGATCGTGAACGCGAGATCGCCGGCCGGGTCGCGGGCGATGTCCACGACGGCAGAGAGGTCACCCTTGTCGACCGCAGTGCGGCCGGCCGCGAGGTCCGACACCGTGCTGAACGTGAACGGGCCCGTGCCGCCCGGGGTGGCCGGCAGGTTGATGGTCGTGTCCAGGCGCGCGATCGGGTCGAACGAGAGCGTCGCCGAGGCGTGGATCCCGACCTTCGCCGTCGAGCCGTGGTCGAGCCGGCGGACGGCGAGCGGCGCCAGCGTCACGAGGACGGCGGCGACCACCAGGAAGACCGTGGCCACCTTGAAGGATCGGGTCCGCGCCCGAACCAGGTACTCGCGGCGGGCGATCGTGAGGACGTTGGCGAGCCGGATGTGCATCGTCATGCTCTCCCGCTCACGGGCAAGTGGGCCAGCGTGCGTTCCTCGTCGGGCGCCGCGTGCCGCCCGACCAGGTCCACGAAGACCTGCTCGAGGGACGGGTCGGCGATCTCGAAGAGGGTGACGCGCTCGCCGTGCTCGATGGCCGCATGGAGGATCGTCTCCGGATCGCGCGGCGGCACCACCTCGATCTCGCTGTAGTCGCGCCCGGACCGGCCGACACGGACGCCGTCGAGCTCCGCGAGCCACGCCAGCTCCGGATCGCCGGCCACTCCCAGCCGTACGACGCGCTTGCCGCTGGACCGCTTCACGTCGGCGGTCGGCCCGTTCGCGACCAGGCGCCCCGCGTCGATGATCGCGACCGCGTCGCAGAGCTCCTCGACGGTCTCCATCTGGTGGGTGGAGAAGATCAGGGTCTTGCCGCGCTCGCGCATCTCGAGAAACGCGGCTTTGAGGAGCGCCACGTTGACGGGGTCCAGGCCGCTGAATGGCTCGTCCATGATCAGGACGTCCGGATCGTGGAGGACCGCCGCGATGAACTGGATCTTCTGCTGGTTGCCCTTCGAGAGCTCTTCTGCGCGACGATCGGCGTACTCGGGCACCCGGAACCGCGTGAGCCAGCCCCGGACGTCCGCGGCGGCCGTCTTCCGGGGGACGCCGTAGAGGCCGGCGAAGAAGACGAGCTGCTCCAGCACCTGCATCCGCGGGTAGAGGCCGCGCTCCTCGGGCAGGTAGCCGAACGTCCGTCGCGGGAGGTCCGTCGACGGCCTGCCCTGCCACGTGACGGAGCCGGAGTCGGCGTGCAGGATGTCCAGGACGATCCGCATCGTCGTCGTCTTGCCGGCTCCGTTCGCGCCGAGGAAGCCGAAGACCTGGCCGGGCTCGACCGCGAAGCTGATCCCGTCGAGGGCCTGGGTCTCGCCGAAGCGCTTCCGGAGGTCGGTGATCTGCAGGCTCATGCGGGGCGCGGTGCTCCCTTCGCGGCGCGGATGGGGTCGTGGGGCCAGCGTACCGGCCGGGAACCGCCCGGGTCGCGGGCAATGCGGACTGTCCGGCCGTCCATCCGGACCGTTCGGCCGGGCGGATGGCCCCAAGCGGCCGTCCCCGCGTCCCGGCGGGTCGTGCCCCACCGTTCATGGGCCATCGCGCCCTCGAGCGCGTACGATCGCGGGCAATGGATCCCGCGGACGCGCTCATCGAGACGATCCGGCGTTCCGTCATCGGCGACGACGAGGCGGTGGCCGGGCCGTTCGGCATCCGGCGCGTCACCTATGCCGACTACACGGCGTCCGGGCGCTCGCTGACATTCCTCGAGGACTACCTCCGCGACGCGGTCCTGCCGCTCTACGCGAACACGCACACCGAGTCGAGCGGGACCGGCCTCCAGACCAGCCGCTTCCGGGCGGAGGCGCGCGAGCTGATCCGGCGAGCGATCGGCGCCACCGACGAGCACGCCGTGATCTTCGTGGGCTCGGGCTCCACGGGCGCGATCAATCGCCTCGTCGACGTGCTCGAGATCCGGCTCCCCGCGGACCTCGACGACCGATACGGCCTGCGCGCAGCGATCCCGCCGGCCCAGCGGCCGGTCGTATTCGTGGGCCCGTACGAGCACCACTCGAACGAGCTGCCCTGGCGCGAGTCCCTGGCAGACGTCGTCGTGATCCACGAGGACCACGACGGGCAGATCGACGCCGGCCATCTCGCCGCGGAGCTGGAGCGCCACGCGGACCGCGCGCTCAAGATCGGCTCGTTCTCCGCCGCATCGAACGTCACCGGGATCCTGTCCGACGTGCGCGGGATCAGCGCCCTCCTCCATGCGCACGGCGCGCTCGCCTGCTGGGACTACGCTGCGGCGGCGCCGTACGTCGCGATCGACATGGCCGGGGACGATCTCGACGCGATCTTCGTCTCGCCGCACAAGTTCATCGGCGGGCCCGGCACGCCCGGGCTGCTGGTGGCACGCAAGGTGCTCTTCCGGAACCGCGTCCCGTCGGTGCCCGGCGGTGGGACGGTGGCGTACGTCAACCCGTCCGAGCACCTCTATCTCGCCGACATCGAGCAGCGCGAGGAGGGCGGGACGCCGGCGATCGTCGAATCGATCCGGGCCGGCCTCGTGTTCGGGCTGAAGGAGGCGGTGGGCGTCAAGGCGATTCGCGCCCGCGAAGCGTCGTTCATCCACCGCGCGATCTCCCGCTGGTCGGCCAACCCGAACCTCGAGATCCTGGGGAACCCGCGCGCCGAGCGGCTCTCGATCGTCTCGTTCGTGGTCCGCCACCGGCGCGGCGACGAGCCGGCGCGCTATCTCCACCACAACTACGTCGTCGCCCTGCTCAACGACCTTTTCGGAATCCAGGCGCGCGGCGGCTGCTCGTGCGCCGGGCCGTACGGCCACCGGCTTCTGGGCATCGACCTCGAGCACTCGCATGCATTCGAGCGCGAGATCGCCCGCGGCTGCGAGGGGATCAAGCCGGGCTGGGTGCGGGTCAACTTCAACTACTTCATCAGCGAGGCCGTGTTCGACTACATCCTCGACGCCGTCGACCTGGTGGCGTCCGATGGCTGGCGGCTCCTCCCCGCGTATCGCTTCGACCCGGCGACCGGCCTCTGGGCCCACCGCGGCGGGGTCGTCGAGCCGCCGCTCTCGCTCGCCGCGATCCGCTACGACGACGGCGTGATGCGGTACGCCGCGCACCGCCACCGCGAGCCGGAGTCACGCCTGGCCGACTACCTCGCGGAGGCGCGCACGATGCTTGGCATGGCGCCCGGCGCACCACGTCCCGCGCGTCCCTGGTCGGCGAACGACCCGGCAAGCGGCCTCGTGGGCTCCCTTGACGTTGGGCCGGACTTTGAGGCGCTGCGCTGGTTCTGGCTCCCGGAGGAGATGGCCGCCGAAGCCTGACGAAGGCCGGTGCGCGGTCGAAGGTTGCCCGGCAGGAGACGAGGCCATCCAGGGAGGCATTGATGTACCGAAGCTCGACGATGGGCCGGCGATCCGGCCGGATCCTCCTCCTGGTGGCGCTGCTGGAGCTCGCGCTCGCGGGCGGGTTCTGGCTACTGTCGGCACTCGTGCCCGGCGGCCGCGAAGGGATGCTGATCGCCGCGGGAATCCTTGGCTCCACCAGCGCCGTCCTCGTCGTCGTCGCGGTCGTCCTGCTGCGGCGCGCAGCCGCGACCGATCGGATCAGCGCAGCGGGCGTGGCGGGGAAGGGCCAGATCATGGGCCTGCGCCAGACCGGGGTGCTGATCAACGGCCAGCCGCAGGTGGAGATGGACCTCCTGGTCACCGTCATGGGCCGCAGTCCGTATCGGGCGACGGTGAAGGAGATCGTTCCCCTCATCATGCTCAACCGCCTGCAGGGGACGCTGCCCGTGCGGGTGGATCCGGCCAGGCCCGAGTCCGTCGTCGTTCAGTGGGACCAACCGAACGTGGGCCTCTGACCGGCGCGCCTCGGCCGATCCTGGGCGGTCACAACCCGGCGGTCGGCGCTACGCGAACGGGTCGCGGACCTCGATCCGCGGGAAGCGGCGGTAGTCGCGGTCGCGGGACCAGATCGTCCGCACATCGTTCTCCAGCATGAGCGTGACGATGTGCGCATCGGGCACGAGGTTTCCCGCGGGCATCGCATCGTCGGCGACCTCGCGGTAGCGCCCCCAGAAGTGCTCCTGCTCGCCGGTTGTCCGGACGTGCGGGCGCGCGAGCAGCTGCTCGACGTTGCCGATGGCCTCCGCGGCAGTGAGCGGTCGCGCGAAGATCGCCGGATGGGTCGCGACGCGGAGGTACGCCGTGACGGTCGGCCAGAAGAGATAGGCGATCTCGGGCCCGTCCGCGAGGCGCTGGACGAATGCGCGTGCCGCAGCGTGGACCGGGCTCGTCTCGTCCGACGCGTAGAGCAGGACGTTCGCGTCCACGGTGTAGCTCACCGCGCGTCGAGCGCCCTGCGGACCGCCTCCGGGTCGTCGAGTTCGACGAGCGCTCGCATCGGTCGCGTCGACCAGGCGAGGAGGGTCGGCGGACGCGGTTCGTCGTCGACCTGCATCACCGTGCTCAGGAGTTCCGACACGAGGCGACCGAGGGTCTTCCCCTCCCGGCGCTGGCGCGCCTTCAGCTGCCGAAGGATCGTGGGATCCAGGTCGATGGTGGTACGTGCCATGATGCGTGATGCTAACCCATCGCACATCTGATGTCATCGCCCGACGCCCTGGCGGGACGCAGGTTGAGCTCGAACCCCGCCTCGTCGATCGTGACGATGGCCCGTCCGGGCGAGTCGTGCCACCATGCGGCCGTGAACGAAGGTCAGGGGCGCGGCGCACGCCTGGTCGGGCTCCTCGTCGGGGCCTGGCTCGTTGTCGCTGCGTGCGGTTCCCCGACCTCGCCGACCGCGATCCCGACGGCATCCTCCGGATCGGCCGCGGTCGCGTCGGGCGTCGACGGCGCGGCTCCTGCGTCGGCTCCCGCAATCGCCTCAACGGCACCGCCGCCCGACTGGCCGACCTACCACGGCAACGGCGCGCGAACCGGCATCGCGAACGGCTTCCCGGCCCTCCGCGGCAGCCTGGTGAAGGCTTGGGCAGCAACCCTCGACGGGGCCGTCTACGGGGAGCCCCTCGGCGTCGGCGGCCGGGTGATCGTGGCGACGGAGGGCGACAGCGTCTACGCGCTCGATCCGACGGACGGGCACGTCGTGTGGCGGCGCCATCTCGGGACCCCGGTGCCGCTCTCGTCGCTCCCCTGCGGCAACATCGACCCGCTCGGGATCACGAGCACGCCGGCCTACGACCGGTCGACCGGGTCGCTCTTCGTGGTGTCGGAGGTCGCGGGACCGCGCCACGTCCTGTTCGCCCTCTCCGCGGCGACCGGAGCGGTGCGCTGGTCACGCAGTGTCGACCTGGCGGGCGACGACCCGCGAACTCACCAGCAGCGCGCGGCGCTCGCGGTCGGCAACGGCTACGTGTACATCGGCTTCGGCGGCCTCGCGGGCGATTGCGGCGCCTACCGGGGCGAGGTGGTCGGGGTGCCCGTGACGGGCCGCGGCGCCACGATCGCCTACCGGGTGCCGGTCGCCCGGGAGGGCGCCGTGTGGGCCACCGGGGGCCCCGTCCTCGACGCCAGTGGCAACCTCTACGTGTCGATCGGCAACGGGAGCTCCACGGGCACCTACGACGGGAGCGACGCCGTCGTCGAGCTCTCCGCCACGCTCCGGCTCCGATCGCGGTTCGCGCCGTCCCAGTGGGCGCAGGACAACGCGAACGATGCCGATCTCGGGTCACTCAGCCCGGTTCTCGTGCCCGGCGGCTGGGTCTTCATCGCGGGCAAGAGCGGGATCGGCTACGTCCTGCGCCAAGGCGCCCTCGGGGGAATCGGCGGCCAGGTCTCGTCGCAGGGCGTCTGTGCCGCCTTTGGAGGTTCCGCCCAGGTCGGCTCGACGATCTACGTTCCCTGCGCGGACGGGCTCCGGATGGTCCAGGTTGGATCGGACGGCTCGATCCGGCCCGGGTGGCAGGTCCAGGCGGGAGCGACGGGGCCGCCCGTGATCGCCGGGGGCGTGATCTGGAGCGTCGCGATCGGGACCGGCGAGCTCCAGGCCCTCGCGCCGTCGACGGGTGCCCTCGTGGCGCACATCGGGATCGGGCCGGTACCCCACTTCGCGTCGCCGACGCCGTGGGACGGCCTCGTGCTCGTCGGCACGATGCAGGGCGTCACGGCGGTCCGGGCCGGCGCGTAGACCGGCGTCGGACGGGGACGTCCCGCAGCGTCGAGCATGAGCGAGGCCTCTCGAGGCGACGCCAGCTCGCGAGCGTCGCCATCACTGCCGCGCCAGGCGGCACCCGGCGCGTCGCGTCAGCGGGCGCCGGGCGCACCCTCCGTCGGGACCGATGCCGCAGGTGGCTCGGCTCCCGGGGGCACCGGAGCCACGCTCGGGACGGTGGGCGGCGGCGGCACCGGGGTCCACGCCGCAGCCGTCGCAGAGGTGGCGACCGGAGGCGGAGGCCCGATCGGGGCGACGGCAGGAGCCGGGGCGGCGAGGGCGATGGGCGAAGGGGGCGCGGCGGCCGGCGCCGGAGCGGCCGCCGGCGTTGGAGCGGCGCCCGTGCCTGGTGGCGTCACCTCAGGCGACTCGCTCGTCGACTTGCGGAACTCACGGATCGTCTCGCCGAGGCTCCGTCCCACCTCGGGCAGTCGCTTTGGTCCGAGCACGATCAGGACCACGGCCAGGATGACGATCAGGTGCCACGGCTCGATTGCGCCCATCAACTCACCTGCAGATACGCGTGCCGGATGGCAGGGTAGCACTCGCCCACGGCCGGCTCGCGATCGCTCCGCGCGCCGCCAGGGCGCCCGATGCGGCTTCCGACCATCGACGGTTGCCCGCTGATGTGCTCCACGTGATGACGTCCAAAGGGGGAGGCCCCACGCCGACCGGACCGTTCGCTCGCTCGATCGAACTCCCCGGTGGCTATCCTGCGGATGCCACGGTGCCACCGTGATGGAGCCTGAGGGAGCGCGATGCGGTCCTACACGAGCCTGGGTAACCGTGAAGCCGACCTGGCCGTCCACGCGATCACTGCGGAGCTGACGCGGACGGGCAGGGCCGCGGTCATCGCAGTGGCCGACGTGCACGGCGAGCTGGTGACCCTCGTGCGTCTCGACGGCGCACCGCCCGCCTCGATCCTGATCGCCACCAACAAGGCCTGGACGGCAGCCCGCGAACGCCGGCCCACCCGCGAGCTCGGGCAGTCCGCGCGTGATCCCGAATCGGGCTTCGACATGGCGTACTACGGCGATCCGCGCTACCTCGGCTGGGGCGGCGGCGTCCCGGTCGTGCTCGACGGCGCGGTGGTCGGGGCCGTCGCCGTGAGCGGCCTCGCGGAGCACGAGGACATGGAGCTCGCCGCGATCGGCGTCACCGCGATCGCGGCCGGGAGCGCGCCCAGCCGATCCTGAGAGCGCGGTCGCCGTCCGGGGGCCGCGACCCGCCGGCCGGGGGGCTGCGGCCTCTCCGCCTCTCGAGTCACGCCTATCGATGGGCAGGGTCTCGCTCGTAGAGCCTCCGCGCCCACAGGAAGCCGAGGACCGAGATCGCGACGCACCACGCGACCGCGATCACGCCGCTGGTGCCGATCGGGGTCCCGAACAGCAGGCCACGCAGCGTCTCGATGATCGGCGTGAAGGGCTGGTTCTCGGCGAACCACCGGAGGCCGTCGGGCATCGTCCTGGTGGGCACGAACCCGCTGCCCAGGACCGGCAGGAGCATCAGGAACATGGGGAGGTTGCTCGCGGTCTCCACGCTCCGTGTCGACATGCCGAGCGCGACCGAAAGCCAGGAGATCGCGACGGCCGTCAGCGCCAGCATCCCCGCCGCGGCGACCCACGCCACGGGAGCGGTGGTCGGCCGGAACCCGATGAGCAGGGCGACCGCCGTGACGACCGTGATTGGCAGGATGGACTGGATGATGCTCCCGACCACGTGGCCGGTCAGGACCGAGGCGCGCGAGATCGCCATGGTGCGGAAGCGACCGACGATGCCCTCCGTCATGTCGATGGCCACCGAGATCGCCGTCCCCTGGGCGACGCCCGCAATGGTCATGAGCAGGATCCCCGGGATCACGTAGGCGAGGTAGGCGTCGCGGCCCACGGCGACCCCGCCGAGACCCGCCCCCAGCGTGCCCCCGAAGACGTAGACGAACAGCAGCAGGAACACGACCGGGATGCCGGCGATGAGAAGGGTCAGCGACGGATAGCGCCGCATGTGGCGCAGGTTCCGCCGCAGCATGGTCGCCGTATCGCCGATGACGTACGAGCGCGAGGTCATCACGCGGCTCCTTCCTGGGTATCGGTGCGGTCCGTGAGCGAGAGGAAGACGTCGTCGAGATCCGGGGTGCGAACCGACAGCCCGTCGACGTCGATGGACGCCTGGTCGAGCTCGTCGAGCAGCGCGCGCAGGGAGCGGACCCCGCCGTCGCTGGGGACCAGCAGGGCGAGCGATTCGTCGTCGCGGGACGATCCCCGGAACGTGCTCGCAGCCCGCTCCAGCTCGCTCGAATCGGCGAACTCGAGCCGAACGTGGCCGCCGGGGACCCGGCGCTTGAGCTCGGACGGCGTGCCCTCGGCGACCAGCCTGCCGCGGTCGAGGACCGCGATCCGATCGGCGAGTCGATCCGCCTCTTCGAGGTACTGGGTGGTCAGGAAGATCGTGACGCCGCGGTCGACAAGATCGCGGATGACCTGCCACATGGTGCGCCGGCTGCGCGGGTCGAGCCCGGCGGTCGGCTCGTCGAGGAAGATGATCCGCGGGTCGCCGACCAGCGTCATCGCGAGGTCGAGCCTGCGCTGCATCCCGCCGGACCAGGTCGAGACCGGCTTGCGAGCGGCGGCGACGAGGTCGAACCGCTCGAGCAGCTCCGCCGCCAGCCGTCGACCGTCGCGCGCGCCGAGGTGCCGGAGGTCGGCTATCAGCAGCAGGTTCTCCTCGCCGGTGAGGAACCGGTCGACGGCAGAGAACTGGCCGGTGACGCCGATCGCGGCGCGGACCGCGTCGGGCTCCCGCCCGATGTCATGCCCGGCGACCTCGACCTGGCCGCCGTCCGCGGCGATAAGCGTGGAGAGGATATGGACCGTCGTCGTCTTGCCGGCACCGTTCGGCCCGAGGAGTGCATAGACCGTGCCTTCGGCGACGTCGAGGTCGATGCCGTCGAGGACGACCTGGGCGCCGTACGACTTACGCAGGCCGACCGCGTGGATCGCGACCCGCGACGCGATGGCGGTCATGCCACACCGCCCGGGCGGGCATCGCGACCACCGCGATCAGATGTCGAGGTCCTCGACAGGCGGATGCTGGAGCGAGCCGGCGACCATGTCGTGGAGCTGCGGCGGGATCTTCTCGCGGAGAGCGTCGAGAGAGTCGACGACCTCGAGGGTCGACTCGGCGGGCGTGGTCCCGTAGCTGACGTTCCAGTCGAGGCCCAGGGCGCCTCGCCACCCGGCCGGCTTGCCGTCGGCGTCGACCATCCTCCACTCGGGCGTCCGATCGACGTGGACGACGAACTTGCCCGTCCGGCTCCGGTAGACGCGGAAGATCTCCCCTCGGCTCGACGACGAGTTGACCCATTCGCCGATGAGCACGCCGCTGAACCGCACCTTGCGCATCTGCTTGCCGGATCCAACGCGGACGACGATCTCGTCGAACCCCTCGCGCCGACCCTGCTCGACGTCGACATATCGGCGCAGGGCGCTGGCGATGGCCGACGAGAGGTTGCCGCCGGCAAGCTCCTGCGCACGCTGGTAGAGGGCAAGGTCCCCATCGGAGACGTAGATCGTCTTGTTCGGCACGGCGGCATCGTAGCTCCTCGCAGCTGGATATGTGATACGTAGGTGTATACGTATACCACACCCATGGCCGGAGGCCAAGGCCAAGGGGTACAGGCACTCGGCGCGAGGGACGGCGAAGCCCGCGGTGTTCACGAGGGCGTCGATCCGCCCGAACCGCTCACGTGCCGCGGCCATCGCGGAGTCATTGCGGGATCCGCCCGACTCGCCTGAACACGACGCCCAGCAACACGCCGGACGCGATCAGGACGACCCAGGTGATCATGAGGACGGTCACTTCGAACGCGACGAGGTCGTGTCCCATCACCGCGAGAGCGACGGAGGCAGCGACCGCCAGGACGAAGCCCAGCGTGAACAGGGCCCGGATTGCGCGCTCGGCCTTTCCACCGGCGAACACGGGAGCCGCGAACAGGAGCGCGACGGTCAGCATCGAGTAGCCGAGCGACTCGAGGGCGATGAAGAGCCCGCGAGGGTTGTACTGCGTGAACAGGGAGAGGCCCTCGGTCTCGCCGGCCTGCAGGCTCGGCGCGACGACCGTGAGTTGCACGAAGTAGTCCACCAGGACGACGACCGCGTAGACGAGGGCGAACGCGAGGCCGATGCGGCTGTAGACCTTCTTCGACTCCGCTGCGGAGGCGTGGATGCATGCCATCAGCACGACGAAGGTCGGCGCCAGCAGGATCCCGGGCAGGAGCCAGAGGTAGTCGCCGGGGATGTATTGGGCCACGTCGACGTACGGGTAGGCGACGCACACGTTCGCGCAGTAGGGACCACTGCGGGCCGGGGTCGCGACGGCGACCACCGCGAACACCACCACGACGACGACGGTCAGGATGGCCGTCCAGAAACCGAGCCGACTCGCGCTGCCTCCGCTCCGGGAGTCGAGATCGCGCTCGAGCGGCAGCGTGTCCATGGTGAGCTCCTATCGCCCGAACATCGTCTCGGGCGGCCAGCGCATCCCGAGCAGCGCGACGAGCACCGCGACGTCCATTCCGAGCGCGGCCACGGTGTTGAACGCCGGCCAGGTGCCGATGAACAGCACGATCCCGACTATCGAGACGACGGCGGCGATGGTCGCCAGCGGCCGCCAGGCGTCGGCGGGCACCAGGATCCCCGAGAACCCGAGCGCGGCCGCCACGAAACCGAGGAGCGACGCGATCCAGAAGGCGCTCGCCACGACCGTGGCGGTCTCGGCGGACAGCCCGGGGAGGAGCCAGGACTGCGCGGCTCGCCAGGCGCCCGTGTCGGTACCCGGCCGTGCCGCGATCCAGGCGAGCGCGCCCACGGCCCCGCCGTGACCCAGGCCATGCACCGCGAGGGCCCCGGTGATGATGAGCTTGAGCGTCTGATCGGACATCCGTGCGACTCCTTGTCTTGCGGGCGGGCTTCTACCGGTCGCCCGAGACCGCCCCGGCTGGCTCGATCCGGAAGACGGGGTGATCGGCCGGGTCCGGGAGCGCGGTGAAGAACTCGCGGGCCCGCCAACCCATGTGCTCCCGGTAGGCAGCCACCACCCGGTCGTGCTCGTCGCCGTGGACCTCGATCCCCACGAACGGCTCGCGAACCCGGCCCCGACCGAGCTCGCCTTGGCCCGCAGCCCGCAGGTTGCGCACCCAGTGGGTCTCGCCACCGCCCGACACGAGATAGCGGGCACCCTCGAACTCGAGCGTGGGAACGGGCGTGCGGATCGGCCGTCCCGTGCGCCGGCCGCGAACGGTGAGCGTCGGGCCGCCCAGCCAGAGCGTGATCGGGTTGACGACGCGCGCCATGAAGAACCGTGATGGGACGTACGGGCGCGAGGCGGCCTCGGCCGGACGCATCGGATCGTCAGCGAGGGACATGCGGGGTCTCCTTGGAAGGTGAGTCTGACCGTTCGCCGGCACGCACGGTTCCGGCGGATATGCCGACGCGCCGGACCTCGACGAGCTCGATCCCGGCGTCGCGAAGTCGCGTCATCAGTCCGTAGAAGGCGGCCTGGTCGGCGGCGACGAAGACGAGCTGGGAGCCGCCGTCCGGGAGCAGCCGAAGCTCCGTACATCCGAGGGCAGCTGCCCGTCGCTGGTCGATGTGGCCGGCGACGCGGATCTCGTAGCGGTTCATGGCGCTGATGGTCGGCCCCGGCAGCCGGGAGGGCGCCTCGCGAAAGGCCGGTTGTTCGCGTGCCCGGATGCCCTGCCGAAAGGCGGGCCTGTCGTCCGTCCGCCCGCCCGATGGCGGACCCGGTTTCAGGCCAGGCCGACCCGCTGAGCGCGCACGAGCGCCTGGGTACGGCTCGTCGCACCGAGCTTGGCCAGGACGTGGCCGACGTGCCACTTCGCCGTGCCGAGCGAGACGGTCAGGCTGGCCGCGATATCCGCGTTGCTCGCGCCCTGGGCCATCAGGCGCAGGACGTCGAGCTCGCGCGGGGTGAGCGCCTCGACAAGCTGCCCATCGGCGTCTTCGCGCAGCCCGGATCCGCGGGCGGCGGCCGTCGCCGATCGGCCCGTCGCGCCGTCAGCGACGGCCGCGACCAGCTCGTCGACGAAGGTGGGTGCGGTGCTCCGGACGAGCGGCAGGAGATGGGCCGTGCCGGCGCCGTCATCGACGAATCGCCGGACGTAGACGCCGGGCGCGGCACGCGTGACCGCGTGCTCGAGCGCCCGCAGGGCCTCGGCGCGGCGACCGGACGCTTCGGCGACGGCCGCCTCGAGGATGCCGACCGAGACCAGGTCCGCGACGGCGCCGGATGCCTCCAGGCCCGAGCGTGCCCGCGCCAGGAGCTCGCGAGCCTCTTCGCGTCGTCCCTGGGCAAGGCGAACGCGCGCGATCGTCACATCCATCGAGCGGCGCAGGACCTCCCAGAGCGGCGACCCGGGCGGCGCCTCCGGGCTTGCCCGGTCGGCCCAGCGCGCGGCGCCGGCGACGTCGCCCTGCCGGACGAAGAGCCGGGCCTCGATCTCGCCGGCCTGCCCGGGGAGGGCCATGCCGGTCGTCCGAAGGTCGCGCTGGCTGGTGCGGAGCGCCTCGAACGCACCATCCCGGTCACCGCAGGCGTGGCGAACGAGCGCGAGATACGAGATCGCCCAACCGAGGACGGGGCGGCCGATTCCCATCTGACGCGCGGCATCGAACCCTGCCTCGAGCTCAAGGCGGGCCTCGACGAGGTCATTGGCCTCGTAGCGGACGATCCCGAGCACGACACGGGCCGGCCAGGCGATCAGCCGCGGCCTGCCGTGCCCATCGGCCTGCTGCGTGAGCACGGCACGGCAGATCGCCTCCGCCTCGCCGGGGAGGCCAGCCAGGGCAAGGGCCTGGCCGAGGGGGTTGACCGCCAGCAGGACGGCGTTCGGGTTTCCTGTCAGAAGCGCCGTCTCGTACCCCGCCCGCAGGGTCTCAACGGCCGCCTCGTAGTCCCCGCGCGCGAGCGTTGCGAGTCCTGCGGCCAGCAGCCCCATGGAGCGGAACAACAGATCGCCGCCGACCAGCTCGAGCCCCTCGAGGGCCAGGCTCTCGGCGTTGGGCCCGGTCACGGTTGCCATGAGCGCCCGCAGGACGAGCAGCCGTCCCTCGGCCGGCCCGCGCGCGTCGGACGAGGCGAGATGGCGCTCCGCGAGGGCGACCGCGGTCCCCACCTGGCCGGTCTCGAAGAGCGTCCAGGCCTGCAGCGACAGGAGCTCACCGCTGTCGGCAACGCGATCCGGGGACAGGGCCTCGAGCCAGCCGAGGAGCGTCGTGAGCTCGCCGGCCTCGAAGGACGGGCGCGCGAGACGTTCGAGGAGGCGGACGGCGCGATCGAACGAGCCGGCCGCGAGGGCGTGCTCGAGCGCCTCGGCCTCGAGCCCGGCCCGCTCCAGGTGGGCAGCCGCGCGCTCGTGGAGCTCGCATTGCTCGTCCTGCGTGAGCTGGGCGCGCAGGTAGTCGGCGAACAGGCCGTGGAACCGGTACCAGCGTCGCTCCGCGTCGAGCGCGACGAGGAACAGGTTGGCCCGCTCGGCACGCTCGAGGAGCGCCCCGGCGTCCTCGCGACCGGTCAGCTCGCGGCACAGGTCGGCGGTGAACCGCTCGGCGATCGCCGTCCGGACCAGGAACCGGCGCAGGTCGGGGTCGATCTCGCCGAGGACCTCGTCGGCGAGGTAGTCGAGCACGAAGCGCTGGCTGCCCGCGAACGTCTCGATCATGGCCGCCGCGTCGGGCCGATCCCGCAGGGAGATCGCGGCCAGCTGGAGGCCGGCGATCCAGCCCTCGGTTCGCGCGACGAGACGATCGACAAGCTCGGGCTCGAGCGAAAGGCCCGAGGCATCGAGGTAGACCGACGCCTCGTCGGCCGTGCACCGCAGGTCGTCGGCGCGCAGCTCGACCAGCCGTCCGTGGGCCCGCAGGCGGGCGAGCGGCAACGGCGGGTCCTCGCGCGTGAGCAGGACGAGGTGGGCGAAGGGTGGCGCGTGCTCGATCAGGAAGCGGACCAGGCGGTGGATCGAGTCGGCGGCGATGACGTGGTAGTCATCGAGCACGAGCACGAACGGGTCGTCTCCCCCTGACACCTCTTCGAGGAGCGTTGCGCCGACCAGGTCCGGACCCGGGCTCGCCCCGGGACCGAAGAGGGCCGCCGTCGCACCACCCGATCCCGGCCGGACCGGCTGGAGCGCCGCGACGAGGTAGCGGACGAAGCGGGCGAGGTCGTTATCGGCGGGGTCGAGCGAGAGCCAGGCATGCGCGAGGCCGCGCGACGCGAGCCAACCGACGAGCGCCGCGGTCTTGCCGTACCCCGGCGGTGCGGACAGGATCGTGAGCCGGGTGCTGTCCTCGAGGCCGCGGTCGAGGGCCACGCTGATCCGTGCGCGCTCCCGGTACGCCGGGACGGAGGCCGGTGCTCGGAGCTTCGTCGCAACGAGGGGACCCCGGACCTCGGGTGCGCCAGCCGAGCCGCCCTCCACTGCCGCCCCGGCCCGGCGCTCAGCGAGAGGCGTGCTCCCCCGTGGTCGCCTCGCCAGCCCACCCGGTGTTGGAGAAGGTCGGGATGAAGCGATAGCCCTCGCCGGGGACGGTGGCGATGAAGCGCGGGTGGC
>Ga0209638_1000686_pt1 | contig 22233 bp, 25 predicted proteins | sample BarGraNGADG00211_FD_184490 | JGI IMG/M metagenome (GOLD analysis project Ga0209638, IMG submission 184490) | Arctic peat soil microbial communities from Barrow, Alaska - Barrow Graham LP Ref core NGADG0002-211 (SPAdes) (version 2) | ecosystem: Environmental > Terrestrial > Soil > Wetlands > Peat...
CGAGACGGCCTCGCCCACTGCCGGCAACAGCAGATCGGGCCCAAATGCCTCATCGGCCAACGCTCCTGCCTTGCCCCAGGCATCCAGGATGCCCAGCGCTTGCCTGTTGGCGCGGTACACCAAGAGGCTGCCAACGCGGACACCGATCTGTCCCTGACCGGGTCCTGACCAAGGAAGGATCAGCTGGACGTGGATGTCCTGGGCTCGCACCGCCATGACCCGACTCGCTACGTCAAACCTGTAGTCGAATCCGACCTTGCCCACCAGAGGCGCCACGGCCCGCCTCCCTTCGCAGGGGCGGGGCCGCGACGTGCCCAGACAGGTGGCGCCGAAGATACGGGTTCAGGTCCCGGAAGTCCGCTTGGCCAGAGCTACCAGTGCGGCTGAGACCACACTCCTGCGGTCCTGCGGCGTGAACTCCATCGGTCGCCCCCCGCCTGCTGTGCCGCGGGTCAGGCGCGACTAGCCAGGAAGGTGGCGCTCAACGCGATGACGTGGATGTCCGGTGCCGGCGCTGTGCTTCGGCGACAGGTCGGCCGACGTCCTGCGCCCGCGACGCAGCCCGGCTCAGGGCCATAGGGGCAACGGCGCGGTGCTACCGGCGCCGGGCCTTGGTCCCCAGCCGAAGCGAGGCGATGGCCGCCATGGTCGCCGGGAGGTGGAAAGCGTCGTTGACGCGACCGGCTCCCCCTGGCTACCGCCGGTTCTGGGCGTCACATCGCCCGGCTTGGCTCCGCGGTTCAGATCGGCACGCGGGTGGAGAGTCAGGAACAACTGGTCTGAGCTCGCCAACCCACCGCCACGCGATGTGGCATTTCCGGCCACGGCATGGCCTTCACCCCGCGACAGGGGAAAATGGCTCACTGCAGGTCTTGCCACTGTACGTTTTGGGTATGGCCCGACCCCACGCCGCGTACCTCATCGAGGATGCCTTCCACCGCCGTTCAAATGCCCTGATGCGGGGACGCGGATGGGGTACCCGGACGATCAGCCACACGGGATATGGCAGCCAGGACTTTGTCCGGGTGCTGGGTCGGGTGCTGCTGAGCCGTCAGACGCAGAGTCCGGTGGTCAGCGAGGCGGACGGGAAGATCCGTGAGCTTAGAGACACCGCGGGTGAACAGCGCGGCTGGCGGGCCTTCATCACGGCCGGGGCGATGAACGTGCCTGTTCGTGTCGTCGTCGGCGACCGCACGGCGCGGACGTTCTCAGATCGCAGCGGCTACATTGACGTGGTGATCCCTCAGCCGGGCCTGGAGCCGGGCTGGCGTGCGGTCACGGTCGAGGCAGAAGGTGGCAGGCCGGTCCAGGCCGCGGTGCTGATCATTGACCGCGAGGCCCGTTTCGGCCTCGTCAGCGACATCGATGACACGGTCATCTCCACATCTTTGCCGCGTCCGCTGATTGCGGCCTGGAACACCTTCGTCCGGCAGGAGACCGCCCGGCACCTCGTTCCCGGCATGGCACCGATGCTTCGTACGCTGATCAGCGAGAACCCCGGTGCGCCGACCTTCTATCTGTCCACCGGTGCCTGGAACACGGCCCCGACGTTGACCCGCTTCCTGAAGCGCCACGGCTACCCGGCGGGTCCGATGCTGATGACCGACTGGGGTCCCACCAACACCGGCTGGTTCCGTAGCGGGCAGGAGCACAAGACCGAGGCCCTGCACCGGTTGGCTAGAGAGTTCCCCAGGATCCGCTGGGTTCTCATCGGTGACGACGGACAGCACGACCCTAAGATCTACGGCGACTTCGCCAGGGATCGCCCCGACGTCGTTGAGGCGATAGCGATCCGGGAGCTGACCCCGACAGAGCAGGTGCTCTCGCACGGCATACCGGTGTCCAACGAGGAGTTCGCTCCGCGGGTGCGACGGGACGTGCCGGTGTGCCGCGCGCCCGATGGCTACCTCCTCCTGCGTCAGTTGCAAGCCTTTCGCAACTCCTTGAGCTGAACCTCTGGTCATGAGCCGTTTGCCACCTGATGGAAGAGCATCCGGAAGGGCACGGCTCCGGAGAATGCGGTAAGGATCGCGAAGGTGACCATGTTGATGACGCTGAAGACGGCTAAGGCCAGCAGCGACGCAACTTCGTGACAGAGGCGCCGTCCGCGTCTGGGCAGTGCGACGTTCACGACCGTGCAGTCCAGGACCGCCTCAGCGCTGCCCACAATGGTGGTGAGCACCACGACCCGACCGCGCAGGTCACCCACCCACAACGCCGCGCCTTCTGGTTCGGAAGCCAGTGAGCGAGAATAGGCGAGTGCCCGAGCTCCCCGAGGTCCAGGCGCTCGTCGACTTCCTCCGCGAGGCCACCAACGGCCTGGCCATCGTCGCCGTCGAGCTTGGTTCCATCAGCGTCCTGAAGACCTATGACCCGGCCCCCTCGTCTTTGCACGGACTGCCGATCAACAACGTCGCCCGGCATGGCAAGTTCATTGACATCGAGGCCGAGGGGCTGCACCTGGTGTTTCACCTTGCCCGGGCGGGCTGGTTGCGCTGGTCGGATGCGCTGCCTGCCACAACGATCCGGCCAGGCAAGTCGCCGATTGCGTTGCGCTGCAGGCTCTCTGATGGCAGCGGTTTCGACCTCACCGAGGCAGGGACGCGTAGGCGTCTGGCGGCATACATCGTCTCGGACCCTGCCCAGGTGCCGGGCATCACGCGCCTTGGACCCGATCCGATGGCAGCGGACTTCACTGCCGCCGACTTCGCGGCCATGCTCCGAGGCCGCCGAACGCAGGTCAAGGGGCTGCTCAAGGACCAGGAGTTCCTGGCCGGCGTCGGCAACGCCTACGCGGACGAGGTGCTGCACGCCGCTGGACTCTCACCGTTTGCCTTGGCTTCGGGCCTGGATGAAGAGCAGGTCAAGAGGCTGTACGCCGCGTTGCGCGACACCCTGGCCGTGGCAGTCAACGCCGCGTCGGGCAAGCCGGCCAAGGAGCTGAAGGACGCGAAGCGTGCCGGGATGCGGGTACATGGACGTACAGGCCAGGCGTGCCCGGTGTGCGGCGATGTCGTTCGTGAGGTGTCGTTCGCGGAGTCGTCGCTGCAGTACTGCGCCACGTGTCAGACCGGCGGCAAGCCCCTCGCGGACCGGCGGATGTCACGACTTCTGAGATGAGGCTTCCCTGGCGGCCAGAAGAGCGGCTGCGGGCGACACGATGAGCGTCTCTCGCTATGTCTCACAAAAACGCGATACAGGCCGATAGTCTGCGATCGTGGACCCGATCCGAAATCCTTACGCTCCCGGAGCTGGCCAGCGCCCGCCTGAGCTCGCCGGTCGTGACGACCAGCTAAGAGCGTTCGCCGTGGTGCTGGAGCGCATTGCGAGATCCAAGCCGGAGCGTTCGATTGTTCTGACCGGGCTGCGAGGTGTGGGCAAGACCGTGCTTCTCAATGCGTTGCGTTCAGCTGCGGTCCGCGCGCACTGGGGCACCGGCAAGCTTGAGGCGCGTCCCGATCAACGGCTCCGACGGCCCATCAGCGCGGCGCTGCATGTCGCGGTCCGTGAGCTCGGGCACCCCAAGAGCGAGGACGTCGACTACGTTCTCGGTGTCATCAAGGCCTTCGCCCAGCGCGAGTCGGCCACGACGGCGAGGCTTCGAGATCGCTGGAACCCAGGAATCGATGTCCCTGCGGTGACCGGGCGGGCCGACTCCGGAGACATCGAGATCGACTTGGTCGAGCTGCTGACCGATGTCGGTGGGCTCGCAGCGGATGTTGGCAGGGGCGTGGCGATCTTCATCGACGAGATGCAGGACCTGGCACCTGAGGACATCTCCGCACTGTGTGCGGCCTGTCACGAGATAAGCCAGAGTGGCCTGCCGGTCATCGTCGTGGGAGCCGGGCTGCCCCATCTGCCGGCGGTTCTGAGCGCCAGCAAGTCCTACAGCGAACGACTGTTCAAGTACTCACGCATCGACCGGCTTGACCGACCGTCTGCGGATCTGGCGCTTCAGGCTCCGGCTAAGGACGAGGGTGCGGAGTTCCATGAGGATGCCCTAGAGGCGATGTACGCCGCGACCGGAGGCTACCCGTACTTCATCCAGGCCTACGGCAAGGTCGCCTGGGACAGCGCACCTGGCTCGCCGATCACCGGTGATGACATCCGGGTGGCTGCACCGGAGGCCGAGGCGGAGCTCGCCGTGGGTTTCTTCGGGTCCCGGTACGAACGGGCGACACCCGGCGAGCGGGAGTACCTCCGGGCGATGGCCGATGCGGCCCAGATCGCCGATCAGGACACGCAAGGTCTGGACCTGGACGACAGCGAGTCAGTGACGACTGCGTCGGTGGCAGCAGTGCTCGACCGTAAGCCACAGTCACTGTCGGTGGCCCGCGACGCCCTACTGAAGAAGGGCCTGATCTACAGTGCTGAGCGTGGGCGGATCGCCTTCACTGTCCCGCACTTCGGCCGGTACCTACGCGCGACGGGGTGAGCATCGACGCTGCGTCGGGCACGCCGTGGCACGGGGGAATCACCGCGACTGGACAACGAGGGCGCTCGGCTACAAAATGCACGTGTGACCACAACAGATGGCAGCGGACAGACACAGCCTGAGGTCGAGGGCGAAGCTCAGCACATCACTGAGGTGCGCCGCCGTCGGGCCGAGTTGCTCGAGTCGATCAACGCGCTGGAACAGGCACTGGCGGCGCCTGTGCCGAGCGGGCAGATCCGTTGGGTCCAAGGGGTATCGGATGCTTTGCTCGAGCTGTCCGGAGACTTTCACGAACACGTTGAGATTACCGAGGGGCCAGCCGGCCTGTACGCCCGGGTGAACCGCTCGTCGCCCAGGCTGTCTCATCAAGTCCTCAGATTGACCCAGGACCACGCAACGCTGACCGGGCTCATCTCGGAGCTCCTCACCGTGGTAGGCCAGGCGGCCGGAACCTTCGCGCGCGGAGACTCGATGCTCGTTGCCCTCGATGAGGTGCGCGATCGCGGTACGACACTCATCGCGGCACTGGTTCGCCATCGTCAGCGCGGCTCGGACCTTATGTACGAAGGCTATTCGGTGGACATTGGCGGCCAGGACTAAGCACGGATCAGCATCCGGCAGGGTCGTGTTCGGCCCGCGGTGTGCCATCGGTGTCCCAGCGACCCGCTAGACTCCTGGCAGCGGTCCGCACTGTTCTGCCTCGGACCTGCTTCTTCATGTCGATAGCCACGCGCCGCAACCGCATGGGTCTGCGCCGGGCAGAACGACTCACTTAACGTACGGAGTACTCACCTGTGTCGTCTGACACCACTTTCGCCAGCCTTGGCGTGCCCACTTCCCTGACCACCGTTCTTGCGGCGTCAGGCATCACCATCCCGACTCCGATCCAGGCGGCGACGCTTCCCGACTCGCTCGCGGGCCGCGACGTTCTCGGCCGCGGCCGCACCGGCTCGGGCAAGACCTACGCCTTCCTGCTCCCACTGCTCACCCGACTGGCCGCCAGCAAGGCCACCCGCCAGTCACGCAAGCCACGAGCACTCATCCTGGCGCCGACCCGTGAGCTGGTGAACCAGATCCACGCCGCGATGGCTCCCCTGGCCAAACCGCTGGGGATCAACAGCCTGACCATTTTCGGCGGGGTCGGCCAGAACCCCCAGGTCAGCGGCCTGCGCGGCGGCATCGATGTCGTCGTCGCCTGCCCCGGCCGGCTCGAGGACCTCCTTGGCCAGGGCGCACTGACCTTGGACGCCATTGAGATCACCATCCTGGACGAGGCCGACCACATGGCCGACCTCGGCTTCCTTCCCGGCGTGCGCCGGATCATGGACCGCACGCCCCGGACCGGTCAGCGGATGCTGTTCTCGGCCACCCTGGATGCCGGCGTCGACGTGATCGTCAAGCGCTTCCTGACCAATCCCGTGACGCACAGCGCGGACTCGGCGCTGTCGCAGATCTCGACGATGTCGCACCACATCTTTCACGTGCGCGCTGACGCCCGTCTTCCCGTGCTGGTCGACCTCACATCGGCTCCAGGTCGCACGATGATCTTCACCCGCACCAAGCATGGTGCCAAGAAGCTGTCCAAGCAGCTCAACGCCTCCGGGATCCCGACGGTCGAGCTTCACGGCAACCTGTCCCAGAACGCCCGCACGCGCAACATGGACGCGTTCCAGGCTGGCAAGGCCAGCACCCTGGTGGCCACCGACATTGCGGCTCGTGGTATCCACGTCGACGACGTCAACCTGGTCATCCACGCCGATCCGCCGGTCGAGCACAAGGCGTACCTGCATCGCTCCGGGCGCACCGCCCGGGCCGGCGCCGAGGGCATCGTCATCACGCTGATGACCGACGACCAGATGGCAGACGTCCGCGACCTCACCCGCAAGGCCGGCATCAAGGCGACCACGACCCGCCTGGACGCCAACCATCCCCTGCTCAAGCAGCTCGCCCCCGGTGAGCGAACCTTCACCGAGCCTCTCGTCTTGGTTGCGGATGAGGCCAGCACGCCCCGGCGCAGCGGGGGTGGTCGTTCCAACGGGGCACGCTCTGGCAGTGGCCGTTCCAGCGGTGCTCGGGCCGGTGGCGCAGCAACGGGCGGCCGGGCGAGCGGCGGCCGAGCAGGTGGGCCCGGCAACGGGACCGGTCGCAAAACGGCTTCAGGCGGCGGGTCGTCACGTGGCGGCTCAACTGGTGGTACCAGCCAGCGTTCCTCGGGTGCCAAGCGCTCGTCGTCGCAGGGCCGCGGACGCTCTGGCGGCCAGGGCGGATCGTCCTCGGTCTACTCGACGTCCTCCTCGCGTGGGGGCGCTGCGGCATTTTCAGCAGGTTCCAGCCGCGCCGGTCGCTGACCCCTATCGGGGGTTGACATTGCCATCTGGTGATCCCCGCTGGACAGATCGCCGGTGAACGCCCGAGCGACCTCGGCGGGGTCGACCTCCGCAATTGTGCGATGCTGCCAGCGCGGTGCATTGTCGCGGTCGACGAGCAGGGCGCGCACACCCTCGACGAAGTCAGCCGAGTCCGCCATCGCCCCGGCCAGTTTCAAGTCCTGCTCCAGCACCTGCGCCACGGTATCCATCCGGGCGGCTCTGCGGACGGCCTCCAGGGCAATGCAGACGGCCAGTGGCGAGCGGCTCGCCAGAACATCGGCGGCATGCTGGGCTGCCCGCGCGGGATGTGCACGAAGAGCCCCCAGAATGGCGACCGCGTCGTTGCCCGCGTAACACGGGTCGATCCAATCGCGTTCTGTCGCAAGGCGGCCCACGGTGTGGGTGCTGCCGACGCTGCCGTCCAGCGACTCACCCGTAGACAGGCGGTCGATGACCCCGGGGATGTCCTTGCTGGCGATCAGCGCATCGGCCAGGCCGCAGTTGATGGCATCAGTGCCCCCGACCGAGAGCCCGGTCATGGCTAGGTGCGTCCCGATCTCACCGGGCGCGCGTGACAGCAGGAACAGCGAGCCCACGTCTGGGGAGAAACCGATGGCTGTCTCCGGCATGGCGACCTGCGCAGTTTCGGTGACCAGCCGCAGACTGCCGTGCGCCGAAAGCCCCACCCCACCTCCCATGACAATGCCGTCCATGAACGCCACGAAGGGTTTGGGGTAGCTGGCTATGACGGCGTTCATCTGGTACTCGTGAGCCCAGAACTTCATCGCCTCGCCTGAGCCCGCCATGACGACCGTGCGCAGGGCCCGGACGTCGCCACCGGCACACAGACCGCGCACGCCGGCGCCCTGGATCGAGACGGCGACCACATCGTCTTCCTGCGCCCAGTCCTGCAGCTGGGCCAGGATCGAGGTCACCATCTGGTCGTTGAGGACGTTAAGGACCCTTGGCCTGTTCAGCAGGATGCGCCCACAGCGCCCGTCCCGGGCATACAACACGTGTTCGGTCATTCCCGGCCTGGCCACAAACTTCGCTTGTCTCACCCGCGAGATCCTGTCAGAGGCCGGCGAGGTGCCGCGCACCGGTTCAGGTGTGAGCCTCCAGTGCGAGAAGGTACTCCTTGGCGGCCAGCCCGCCGGCATACCCGGTGAGAGCGCCGGACGAGGCAACCACACGGTGACAGGGCACGATGATGCACAGGGGGTTAGCGCCAAGGGCCGCACCGACGGCGCGCGCAGCCTTTGGGCGCTCGATGTCGTTGGCCAGTGCACCGTAGGTGGTCCGGTGGCCGTAGGCGACCGCCGCGCTCAGATGCCCCAGGACGATGCGCTGGAACGGGGTGGCCAGGACCAGGGCAGTGGGCAGATCAAATTCCTTGCGCCGCCCGCCCAGGTAGGCGTCCAGCTCATGCCGCGCCAGGTCCAGGGCGCGTGGCAGACGCAGCACTCGAGGCGAGACCTGTCGTGCCAGGCGGCGCAACCAGAAGTCCTCAGTGTCGGAGTCCGGGACGAAGGCCGACGCGATCAGGGCGCCTGACTCACTGCGGGCAAGCAACATACGCCCGACGGAGGTGTCATCCACGACGTAGGAGACGTCCGAGATGGGCAGCTCGGGGGGCATCGCGGGCAAGGAGAACGCCGTCAGTCGCGCGGCCACGGTGTGCTCGGTCATGTCAGTTCGTCCTTAGATGTGGCCAGTCTCAAGGTGGCGAGGGCGTCGCTGACCAGCCGCCGGCTCATGCCCGGGGTCGTGCCCAGGGTCTTGGCAATGCCGAGATGGTCGAGGTCCACCACATACTTCAGGACCACGGCATGGCGCTGGCGCTCGGGCAGATCTGCGACATGGGACCACAGGACTTCGTCCGGGCGATCTGCGTCCGGCCCCTTCTCCTGCGAGCGGCCCGCGACCTCACCGATGGCGATGATGTCCTGCACGGGCACCGGCCTTCGGGCCCGCGAGCGATGGACGTCCATCGCGCAGTGGGACGTGATCGTCAAGAGCCAGCCCCGTAGGTTGGTGCTCGAGCGTAATCTCGGATAGGCCGCCAGTGCCTGGGTCCAGGCCTGCTGGGCCACGTCGTCACCGTCGACCGGCCCTGCCAGGGCATGCGCCAGCCGACAGACGTCTCGCCAGTGGGCGTCGACCAGGTACTGAAAGGGCGGCAGTGTCACGGGAGTCCAACGTCTGCGGGGGCAGATGTGTGAGGTCTGTTGCTGAACGCACCGACCATGGCTCGACCGTATCTCACGGCCGGACCCGCGTCGTCCCACAGTTGCGGGCCGTCGATGACAGGATGGTCGGGTGCAAGACGCTGCCAGGCCCACACCCGACCGGGCTCCGCGGATCATTGCCCACCGGGGATCCAGCGAGCACCTGCCAGAGCAGACCCTCAAGGCGTACGTCCGTGCGATCGCCGAAGGTGCCGATGCCCTCGAGTGTGATGTACGGCTCACCGCCGACTCGCACCTGGTATGTGTCCATGACCGAAGGGTCGACCGGACCTCGAACGGGAGGGGCCCGGTCTCAACGCTGGAGCTGGCCACCCTTCAGGGTCTGGACTTTGGCTCCTGGAAGCGGGCTCATGGCGCCGACGTCGAGATGCCCGAGGTGGACCTCGAGCGGGACATGCTGCTGACCTTGCCTCACTTGATTGACACTGTGCTGAGCTGTGGCCGCGAGGTTGGTCTGGCAATCGAGACAAAGCACCCAACGCGGTATGCCGGTCAGGTCGAGCGGGAGCTGGCTAAGGTACTTCGCGACTTCGGGCTGGATGGCCCCTATCTGCCGGGGCGACCACATGTCAGCGTCATGTCCACGGCGCAGGTGGCGATCGCCCGGATGCGACAGCTCTGTCCGGAGGTGCCACTGGTCTACCTCATCAGGGACTCAGTGCCTCTGCGGTTTCGCGACGGTGGACTGCCCAAGGGCTCGCGGATCGCCGGGCTGGACAAGGCGATCATCCGACGCTGGCCCAAAACGGTGCAAAGACAGCACGATCGCGGTCATCAGGTCTATGTGTGGACGGTTGATACCAAAGCCGACATCGAGCTCTGTCTGAAGTTGGGAGTGGCAGGAATCATCTCAAATCGTCCGGCTTTCGTCCGTGACTATGTGTTCGGCAAGGGCTAGCGTCAGCAAGGGGCGGGGACACCAACGCCGGAACACGGACAGTGGGACACGAACAACGTGACAAGCAGGGGGGTGAGCATGCCGGCGCAGACCCTGCGGGTGCCGTGGAAACTGAGTTCCGGGCGGACCGCACGCGGCGCCCTGGTCTCCTCGCTGCGTGATCTCGAGGTGGATCCGACAGTCGTTGATGAGGCAGAGATTGTGGTCTCTGAGCTGGTCGGCAACGCGGTTCGCCATGCCAGACCTCTGCCGGACGGGAAGATCCGGGTGAGCTGGACGGTCAGGGCGGGCGTGGTTGAGGTCGAGGTCACCGATGGTGGAGCACCCACCACCCCGCGGCCGGCACCGCGCTCCTTGCTGGCCGCCACCGGCCGGGGACTGCGGATCGTGCGAGGCTTTGCCCACGAGTGGGGTGTGCTGGAGGATCGGGGAGGCCGTACCGTCTGGGTCTCCCTCGGCGGCCCCTCTCGTCGCAGAAGTCATTGACCCGCCGCAAATGATCCCCGCCGCGTCCCGTCCGCGCGCGGGCGCACTAGTGTTGGCGAGCATGGGCAAGGCATCGAGGCGTCGCAGAACGCGCAGCGACAGCGTTCACGAGAGCCGCGTCAGGGATCTTTCGGTGGCACCGGTCCCGTTTGTGGCCAGACCCTTTGAGGGCCTAGCCGGCGAGACCGATTGGGTGGCGATCCGTGAGGTCGTTCCGGCGGCCACCGCGACCGTGACCTTTGTTGATGGTGCAGTTCCCGCCGGTGGCCCTCAGAGCGCAACGGTGGCAACGGTTCTGCCACTTGGCTGGTCAGGTCTGCGACGCGCCGACGGTACGGCGATGGTGGCGCTCCAGTCCGGATCGACCACCGGAGACGCCAGTCGCGATGTGGCCCAGGTGCTGCTGGCGACCGCGGCAGCGGAACCCGGCATGCCGTTGCCGTCTTCGCCGTTGGCCACTGCGGCCACGCCGCGTCTTCAGGATGTCCTGGATCTGACCGCCCCCTTCGAGGTCGCGGTGCATCAGGGATTCGACTTCTGGGTGCCGGACACCGGTGACCTGGATGACGAAGCCAAGGAGTCCCTGGAACGTGCGAACGCTGCCGTGATTCCGACCGCCAAGCTGGAATCGGCTCCGGCAGCCTACTGGTGCCGGGTCGGTGAACGCGCCTACCTTCGCTGGGTGCTCCCACACGACGAAGACGCCGCAACCGACGCACTGGCCCGACTGCGGGCGGCGTCGGCCACCTCGTTGGGCGAGGGCACCCGGCTGCTCGGCGCCTTCCGTGCGTGTGGCCTCTTGGTCCCCGTCTGGGACCTCGACCCGAGCCTGGCCGGCGCAGACTATGAGGACGCGCTGAGGCAGATGGCCGGGCGCCTCGATGACGCGCTATCGCACAACGGTGCCCTCAGCGGTGAGGAACGGCGGGCCCGTTCGGGCCTGCTGAGTCGCCAGGTCACCTTGCGCTGAGAGCGGACGTTATGCAGCCCACGACGACGGTCACCGCGGTCGCGGTGATCATCGCGGCCAAGGACGAAGCACGACGGATCACGGCCACGATCTTGGCGGTGCGCCGGATCCACGGGGTGGACCAGGTGATCGTGGTGGATGACGGCAGCTCCGACTCCACCGCACAGGTGGCTGGTGGGGCCGGCGCGTTCGTGGTCCGCCATCCCCACAACCAGGGCAAGGCTGCGGCCATGGCCACCGGCGCCAGGGCTGCTGCCGACCTTGACCGGCGTGACCCTCCGGTCTCCGGGCGCGCCCGTGAGCTGTTGTTCATCGACGCCGATCTGGGGGACAGCGCCACCAACGTGGCAGTCCTGGTTGCGCCGGTCGCTTCCGGAGTCGCGGACATGACCATCGCGGTGCTGCCGCCGCAGGAGACCTCCGGCGGCGGGCACGGGTTTGTGGTTCGACTGGCGCGCCGCGGGATTGAGCGCCTCACCGGCTGGACGCCTACCCAGCCGCTGTCGGGCATGCGATGTCTGTCCCGGCATGCCTTCGAGGCCGCCTCACCGTTGGCGCGTGGGTGGGGAGCCGAGGTCGGTCTGACCATCGACGTGCTGGGAGCCGGCCTGCGAGTGCTGGAGGTGCCCTGCGATCTGCAGCATCGGGTTACCGGCTCTGACTGGAGAGGTCAGCTCCATCGCGCGAGGCAGTATCGGGACGTCTGGTCTGCGCTCGCCGTCCGCCGGGCCCGCGCCCTGCACAACGGTCGCCGGGTCGGGACCCCAGTGAGAACCAGGGGCCGAGATTAGGTTCTCTCGAGCCGACCGGTCGCTGGGATGGCTTCGCGCCGCGGCGCTGGCCCTCTCGTTCTCCCTGATGCTGCTGGTGGCGGCAGCTGGCCCCTCGGCGGCGAAGCCCGGCCTCGGCCCCCGTGGTTGGGCTCCGGGTGACCTACCCATCGCCTTGTCGTCGGCCGTGGTCACGGCCGCCCTGTGGACGGCATACCTGCTAGGGGCCCTGGCGGTGGCCGTGGGGCTGTGGCGCGGCCGGGCCGGCGGCCAACCCCCGCCGCGGGGCTGGCCGCGGGCCCACCCCTGGATCTGGCCCGTGGGGTTGGGCGCTCTCGCGCTGTTGACCGCCCCGATCGGCTCCGCCGACCACATCAACTACGCGGCCTATGGGCGGATCGCGGCGCAAGGGGGGGATCCATACGTTGTCGCCCCGATCACCTGGGCCGGGGGACTGGACCCCGTCACCAGTGCCGTCCAGCCCCCCTGGACGACGACACCAAGCGTCTACGGCCCGTTTGCGACGGCGTTGCAGACCCTGAGCTCCCTGGTGGGGCAGGACAATCTGCGTCAGACCGTCTGGGTCTGGCAGCTGCTCATCGTCGCAGCCTGGCTGGGCGTGCGGCTGCTGTTGCGCCGCGCCGCCATCGATGACGTTGCCCGCCGGCGGGTCGACCTGCTGTGGACGGCCAACCCGCTCGTGTTCGGCGTTGCGGTCCTCGGTGCCCACGTCGATCTCATCGCGACGGCGCTGGCTCTGGCCGCACTCCTCCTCGCGGCGCGTCGGCCCTGGATCGCCGGCCTGGTGCTCGGGGCGACGGTCAGCACCAAGATCACCTACGGCATCGTGGGTCTGGCGATTCTGTGGTCCTGGCGTTCCCTGACCCGCAAGGACCTGGAACGCCATGTCGTAGCCCTCGGTGTGCCGTCCCTGGCCGTCTTCGCATCGCTGCACCTCTGGGCCGGGCCGCATGTCTTTGATCAGCTGCGGAAGGCCAGCAACGCCGTCTCCCTGGCCACTGCCTGGCGCCCGGTCATTAACGTGCTGTCGGCCGTGATGCCGCTGGACGCGGCTCGCATCGTGGTTTCCGCGGCCTCTGCCGTCGCGGTCATCATCCTGGCATGGGTGCTGTCCCGTCTTGTGCGTTCCCGCCCAGCCGTGCGGCAGAACTCGCCGGCCGAGCTGACGCAGACGGCCATGACCGCGACGTTCGTACTGGCCACCGCTTACGCGTTGGGCGCGCCCTATGCCCTGCCGTGGTACGACGTGCTCACCTGGGCCACCCTCCCGCTGATGCTGGGTACGGCCCTGGACGGGATCCTGCTGGCGAGCCTGACGGTGATGGCCATGGCCTATGTCCCAGGCCGCGTGGTCGCCCTGGGCTCGGACGTGGAGTCGCTGACCTTGGGCTTCCGCAAGATTGTGGGTCCGCTGGCGGCGTGGCTGGTGTGGCTGGCTGTCGCCGGTGTCGCAAGGCGCGGGTCGTCGCGACGGGTCAGGCCGCCCTCTCGTCCTGGAGTGTCGTGAGCGCGATCGCGATCACCAGCGGACAGGCCAGCGTGGCACCGGCGGCTGGGATCGCTGCTCCGGAGTCGTTGAGCGCAGCCCCGATTACCCACACCACGATGGAGATGAGCCCGGGCCGCAGAAGCTGAACCCGTGCGAAGGACCGACGCAGTGGGGCCGCCGCCCACCAGTTCGGCCGGGCGAGGATACCGGCGAACAGGACGAGTACGAGCGGGATGAGCAGCCAGAGGGGGTTGCCGAACACGAGCATGATGTTCTGCACGAGCCTGCGGACGATGTTGTCCCAGCCGCCACCGTCCAAGATGGTGTGCATGAATCAGCCCAGCAGCGATCGGGACTGCGCAGGACGCAGCCGGTCCAGAAGGCCCAGAAGGCCCAGAAGGACAAGGAACCCCCAGACCCCGCCCGCGATGGCAAGAATCAGGCGCCAGGTCAGCCTGGCTGCCAGGATCGCCAGCACCAGCAGGACCACGCCCGGCAGTAGTGCCGCCGGCACACCCAGATCGCCGCCGAGCGGTGCTGACACGTCGACCAGGAGTGCGCCCATCCCGATGGAGGCCACCGCTGCGGCGGCGTATCGGGTCTGCCCGATGCTGGCGAGATGATGGCCCACGGCCGTGCAGAGCCTCAGGGTTGCCGTGGCAAACACGGCGAAGGTCACACTGCCCATCCCGCAGAACCTGCCCCCAACCACCGGCTGCAGGCTCATCAGTGAAGACAGCTGCAGTCGCGACCCGGTATCACCTCCAGCGTCAGGACCGCCATGGTGGTGGTGCAGACCACGACCATGGGCCCGAACAGCCGGTAGCGCCACGGTCCCAGGAGAGCCAGCGCCGAGATTGCTGCCGCGAAGAGCCCAACGATGCGACAACGCTGACCACCGGAACAGAGAAGCGCCACCACGGCAGAAGGTTGGCCAGGAACGTCGACACCGGGACGGTCGCGGCAATGCCGGCCACTCGGTGAGTGTCGAGCAGGAGTTGCAGACGTTGCCCGTCCGTGCCCCACCCGCGCTTCCAGAGCAACGCGACGCACCGATACAGCGCCAGCTGCAGCAGGACCCACCCGTAGAAGAACGGCTCGACGAGGCTGCGGACGCTGTGCGAGGCCTGGTCGTAGTCGAGCAGGGTGCGCAGACGCTGGTCGGCGAAGTGATCGAAGACCTCCTGTGCGGGGACGAACTGCAGTGGCGTGCCGCCCAGCTTCGAGGGCTGCGAGATGCCAAGGTGCTGAAGAACGGTCGGGGTCAGATCCGTGAGCTGAACCAGCCCAAGGGTTCGGGTCGAGCCCGACTCGAGTGTCCCGCCTCCGAAGTGGGGCCCGGTGATGGCAATCATTGCCTAGTGTTCGGTGTCTCCGGCGTCGGCGAGGGCTGGCCACCACGACATCTGCCCCTGCCGGCGCGACCTTGAGGACGGCGCCGACCCGGGCGCCGACAACTGCGACCTGCTGGGCTCGGGAGGTGGTGGTTCGTGTCTCATCCTTGGGGTTGATGTCGGCCGGGTCGCGGATCGGGCCGACATCGATCAGTGTCAAGGGGCGGGTGGCTAAAGCTGAGGGCAGCGTCGACTCGTCGTAGCGCTGGTAGCAGGCAACCATCCCGCTGGCTCGGGCAGCGCCCAGAGCGGCTCCGGGGCCAACTGCCTGGACGCATCCACCGTGACTGGCGATCTGGTCGCCGAGGAGGCCGACGCAGGCATCGAGCCCGCTGGCACCTGCCGCTGCGCGGTACTCGTCCCAGTGAGGCACCGTGCCGGCGGTCATCTGTGCAGGCAGCGCCCTAGACGGGGTTTGGTGTCATCGATTCCGCCATGCCCGCCGCCGCCTCCGAACGAGTCACCGGCTTGCGCGCCTGTGGCCAGAGTCAGCCAGCCGTCCACCGGACAGGTTGGGCCTGAACCGAGCTGACCGTCAGAGCGGCGGTCGTGCCGTCTCGCAGCAACGACCACAACGTTGGCGTGGCCTGCGGCGACAGGTCAGTCCAGGACAGCCCACCGGTCCCGATGACCACTATGGATCCGCTGGCTTTCGTGGCGGCAGCCGTGGGCGAAGCGCCCGTCGATACCGAGATAAGGGAGCCGATCACCAGACCGGCCAGCACCACGGCGACTGCGGCGGCGGCGGGCAGCTGGCGTCGGGTCACGGAGGGTACGGGAGCCTTTCAGTGCCCGATGGCGCCGTTGCGACCCGTGGCAAGGACAACATCGCCAGGAACCGGCACGCGGCACCGTCGTTGCGCCAAATGGTGACCCAACGTGCACCTGGGCAGCGTTCGACCCAGCACCCGCCCACGCTCACACCATGGCGAGCCCAAAGGAGGCGCCGGCCCCGACCGATAAACGGGTCGTGGCACTTCACGGCTACCCCTTGCCGGTGAGCAGCTGTGAGGTCGCCTGGTCTTCTCGAGCTGCTGAGGCAGCTCGGAGCCGGTGGCGTCATCCAGACCGAATTGAGTCCCGTCCCGAGGTGGCCAAATCGGGGACAGCTTCTCGATCGCCTGCCAGGGGCACATCAACCACGAAGGGGTGGGCGAGACGCTGATGAGGCGGCACGGGCCTGAGCTCACGTGCGCTTCCTGGGTGCCTGCTGTCCCGCGAGTGGACGGTTCGAGGCGCGGCTGTGGGGCAGCACCGGCGAAGGGAGTTCCTCCCGGCTCGGGCCTGGTTCGAAGCGATGGCGCCGTTCGGCCCGACCACGGTCAGAAGTTCTGCGCCAACCTCAGCCCACCCGGACGACCAGCGCCTGGGGGTCCACGGTGGCAGAAAGGGAGCGGGCTCGGCCGACCGTGTCGCCGTCGATCTGGACCGCTTCGGGGTGGTCGCAGTGGATGGACACCGATTTCAGACGGTGGTGGTCCACCCGTCTGTGACCTTTGCGTTTTTGGGAGACAACGCGCGCGGCCACGGCCACCCAGCCAACAACCCCGACTGGGGACAAGATGATCGCGTCGAGCCAGCCGTCATCTACCTGGGCGTGAGGCATGAGCACCAGACCGCCGGTGAGCTTGCCGCAGTTTCCGATGACGACGGTGCGGGCCCGGCGGCTGAACTCGGGCTCGTCGTCAATTCTGATCCGGACCTTGAACTGTGGGCCGCGCAGGTTCTTCGCGCCGGAGAACGTGTAGGCCAAGGGGCCCACGGTCTTCTTCAGGCGCTCTGGTGCATCAGCCATGATCGCCGCGTCGAAGCCGATGCCGGCCATGATCAGGAAGATGTACTCCTTGGGGCGCTCGTGCTCGCCCGAGTGGTCCACCGTGAGCCGACCCACGTCGATGCGCTTGTTCTGTCCCGTCAGTGCCACTTTGAGTGCGCCGTCCAGAGAGTCCATGGGCAGGCTGAGGTTGCGGGCGAGCAAGTTCGCCGTACCGCCGGGCAGAAGTCCAAGGGGGGTCTCAGTGCCAACCAGCGCTGCCGCAACGGCACGAACGGTCCCGTCCCCGCCGAGCGGGCAGATCAGCGCCGCACCGTCTAAGACGGCCTGTCTGGCCTGGCCGGTGCCCGGGTCCTGTGCCGTCGTCTCGACCCAGAGCGGCTCCGCCCAGCCGGCGGCCAGACAGCCCTTGGTGACCTGGGTCCGAACGGCGTCGACGTTGTCGAATTTGGTCGGGTTGACAATGATCGCCGCCACTCGCTTGGGCGCTTCGGACTTGTCGGCCCCAACAGGACGGAAGTGCTCGCGTGGCGGGCGGCGCCGGCCGAAACCGCGGACGCCCACGGCCTGAGCGATGGTATCGCCCGAGGCCGAGCGCAGGAGCCAGGCAAGCAGCAACAACAGAGCGATGGCTCCGATGGCGATCCTTCCTGCAGTGTCTGTCAGCACGAGGCGAGGTTACCCCGAAGGGAACAACTGGTGATCTTCACGACCGCGAAGACACGACCTGCACGAAGATGGCGCCATGACCTCTGCCCATGATCGTGGCAACAACGCACGTGACATCGAACCCGACGCGAAGGACTGGACCTGGGTTCTGCAGCGGCCTTGTCCCCACTGCGGGCTGGATGCCGGCTCCGTGCCTGGCCCGCTGATCGCGGCGAGGCTGCGCATGAACGCCGCCCGATGGCTGGCGGTCTGCGCCCGTGCTGACGTCAGGGTCAGGCCTAACCCACGGGTGTGGTCGCCGCTGGAGTACGCCTGCCATGTCCGGGACGTGTGCCGGGTGTTCGAGGCGCGGGTTACTGTCATGCGTTCGGAGGTGGATCCCCTCTTGGAGAACTGGGACCAGGACGCCGCGGCGATCGCCGGTGCCTACTTCGCGGCGGACCCAGGGGTGGTCAGCGCTGAGCTGGCAGCGGCAGCGCAGGCGGCTGCCTTGTCGTTCGACGCACTTGAGGCGGGCGAGTGGCAGCGCAGGGGACGACGCAGCAGTGCTCTGGTATTCACGATGGAAACCCTCGGCCAGTACTTCCTGCATGACCTGACCCACCATCTCCACGACGTACGTGGTTGACACCTCGGGCCGGGGTACCGATGCGGCTGCGGCGCCGTGGGGGAAGGGATTCGATGGCGCTTGGGCCCCGCAGATAGGCTCGGGTCGTGATCGACATCAAGCTCCTGCGCGAGAAGCCCGATGCCGTGCGGGCCTCGCAACGTGCCCGCGGCGAGGACGAGGGGGTCGTCGACAAGATCCTGGCTGCGGACGAACGCCGACGCTCGTCCATCGCCGAGTTCGAGTCGCTGCGGGCCGAGCAGAAGTTGTCGGGCAAGCAGGTCGCTGCAGCACAGGGCGAGCAGAAGGCAGCCCTGGTGGCCGCGGCCAAGGCCATCTCTGGTCGGGTCAAGCAGCTGCAGGCTGCCGCGGCCGCCGCCGATGTTGAGCTCTCTGCGCTGATTCGCAGCGTCCCCAACGTTGTCATCGAGGGCATCCCCAGCGGTGGCGAGGATGACTACGCGGTTCTGGACACCGTTGGCACCGCACGGGACTTCCTGTCCGAGGGCTTCGAGCCCAAGGACCATCTCGAGCTCGCCGAAGGCCTGGACGCTCTGGACATGGAACGCGGCGCCAAGGTCGGTGGATCGCGCTTCTACTTCCTCAAGGGTGTTGGTGCACGACTCGAGCTGGCTCTGCTGAATATGGCGATCGCCCAGGCGCTCGAGACCGGGTTCACCCCGATGATCACCCCGACCCTCGTCAAGGCCGACATCATGGCCGGCGCCGGGTTCCTCGACTCCCACGCCGAGGAGGTCTATCGGCTGGAGGCGGATGACCTCTACCTGACCGGGACCTCCGAGGTGGCTCTGGCGGGGTACCACGCCGACGAGATCGTCGATCTGTCGAGCGGCCCCAAGCGGTATGCCGGATGGTCTTCCTGCTACCGCCGCGAGGCCGGGTCATATGGCAAGGACACCCGGGGCATCATTCGGGTGCACCAGTTCCAGAAGGTCGAGATGTTCAGCTACTGCCGAACCGAAGATGCGGAGGCTGAGCACCAGCGGCTGCTGGAATGCGAGCAGCAGATGCTGGCCAAGATCGAGGTGCCGTACCGCATCATCGATACCGCGGCCGGTGACCTTGGTAGCCCGGCAGCGCGTAAGTTCGATTGCGAGGCCTGGGTGCCGACGCAGGGCCGCTACCGCGAGCTCACGTCCACCTCGAACTGCACGACCTACCAGGCCCGCCGCCTGAACATTCGCGAGCGAGACCCGCACGCTGGGGGCAACGCCACCCGCCATGTCGCGACCGTCAACGGCACCCTGGGCACGACTCGCTGGCTCGTGGCGATTCTGGAGAACCACCAGCAGGCCGACGGCTCTGTCGTGGTGCCTGCCGCGCTGCGTCCCTTCCTCGGAATCGACGTTCTGACGCCGACGTCCTGAACTGGGTACGGCAATGGCAAGGTGGCTGGTCGCCATCGATCTGGACGGCACGATGCTCACCCGCGACGGTCTGATGTCGCCGGCGGTTCGTCAGGCAGTGCGGGAAGTCGCTGCCGCCGGCGTGCATGTCGTCATCGCCACGGGCCGCGCCATCGGGTCCACCATGCCGATCGTCTCCCACCTGGGGTTGGAGCAGGGTTTTGTGGTCTGCTCCAACGGTGCGGTCACCCTCCAACTGGACCCGGGGGAGCCTGGCGGCTACCGGATCCTGGAGATTGTCACCTTCGACCCGGGGCCGGCACTGGAGATGCTCCGTGGGTCGTGGCCGGATGCCGAAGTCGCCGTGGAGGAGATCGGCGTCGGTTTCAAGGTGAGTGGGCCGTTCCCTGACGGCGAGCTGGTTGGTGAGGTTCGGGTCGTTCCCTGGGCCGACCTCTCGGCCTCGCCCGTGACCAGGGTGACCTTCCGCAGCGCTACCGGCACCGCTGAGGACTTCTTGGACCTGGTTGAGCGGATCGGTCTGCACTCGGTGAACTACGCCGTCGGATTTACGGCCTGGCTGGACATCAACCCTGAGGGGGTCTCGAAGGCCTCGGCCCTTGAGCTGGTCCGACGCCGGCTTTCCGTCGAGCCGGCACAGACCGCCGCGGTGGGCGACCAGCGCAACGACCTCGAGATGCTGCACTGGGCGGCTCGCAGCGTCGCGATGGGCAACGCCCCCGATGAGGTCAAGGCGATCGCCGACGAGGTCACGCTCGATGTCGGCCAGGATGGTCTGGTTCCTGTCCTCAGGTCGTTTCTGCGGTGACCTTCGACTACTGCTGGGTGCTCGGTGCTGGCATGCTGGGCAGGTTATGTCCGAGCTCATCATCACCTCGCCGGCCAACGCCCGCCTGAGGTCACTGGTTTCCCTGCGCCGTCGTCGTGCACGCGAGGACGCCGGGCTCACCCTCATCGAGGGGTATGACGAGCTGTTCCTCGCGCTGGACGCGGGCGTCGTGCCGAGAGCGGTCTACCACTGTCCCGAGCTGATGCTTGACCCTTCGGTGCAGCAGGACGTCGTGCGGCGGGTGAAGGCACTGGGCTCGGACACCCAGCAGCTCGGGCGGGCGGCGTTCGAGAAGGTCGCCTACCGCCAGGGTCCCGATGGCTTCCTGGCGGTGGTGGACTCGGTGGTTCGCTCGTGCGCTGACCTGAGTGTGGGGCTCGCGCCGCTTGCCCTTATCTGCCAGGGGGTGGAGAAGCCAGGCAACCTCGGCGCGATGTTGCGGACCGCCGATGCCGCCGGCGTAGAGGCCGTTGTGGCCGTCGACCCGGTCACCGACTGGAGCAACCCCAACCTGGTTCGCGCGAGCAAGGGCACCGTGTTCTCGGTGCCGGTCGCGTCCGCTGGGACTGCCGAGGCGTTGACGTGGCTGTCCGAGCACGGCATCGCGCTGGCTGCCACCACGCCGGACACGGACCTCAACTACACGGATGTGGACTACACGGGGCCGATCGCAATCGCTGTGGGGGCCGAGAAGTACGGACTGACCGACGAGATGCTGGCGGCCGCGACGTACAGGATCCGTATCCCGATGGCAGGCCGGGCGAACTCCCTGAACGTTGCCACGTCGGCGGCCGTGGTCATCTACGAGGCGGTCCGACAGCGCGCAGTGCGCTGACCAGAGAACGTACCCCGGTCAAGGACACTCGGTGCCGGAGTGGAACGATGATGGCATGCGAGTTGACCACGTCTCATATGCCGCCGAAACGGACGGGCTGAAAGCGACTGCGACCCGCCTCGCGGACATGCTCGGAGTCACACCCATCGATGGGGGTCTGCACCCCCGCTTCGGAACTCGCAACATCATTCTTCCCCTTGCCCATGAGCGGTTCGTCGAGATCGTCGCGGTCCTAGACCATCCCGCCTCGGACAAGGCGCCGTTCGGCCAGGCCGTTCGTGCTCGTTCCGAGGCTGGGGGTGGCTGGCTGGGCTGGGTTGTCTGCGTCGATGATCTCTCGGAGGCTGAGCAGCGACTGGGCAGGCAGGCCGTCGCCGGTAGTCGGCATCGGCCTGACGGCGTCGAGCTCAAGTGGCGTCAGCTTGGGGTCAAGGGACTCATGTCCGACCCACAGCTGCCCTACTACATCCAGTGGGAGGACAAGAGCGTTCACCCGTCGGTGGGGGCCACCACCGATGTGACGATCAGCGGCCTGAAGATCGCGGGAGACCCCGGTCGGGTCTGTGAGTGGCTCGGCCTGCCGGCTGACCAGACCTCGACCGTCATCGATTTCACGTTCGTCGACCCGCACGGGGCCCCGTGCCTGTTGGCTGTCACGTTCGACACACCCAAGGGTCCTGTCTCCATCTGAGTGGGGCGGGGAACGCCGACCAGGGGTTCAGCGCGGGTGAGACGCGGCGCTAGGTTTTGGCCATGGCGCAGCGACGTCCGTTTCAAGGCCATGAACGTCACTTTTTTCTCAAGGCCATGAACGTCATTTATCGCATCTTGCTCGTGGCCAGTGGCGGGCGGTTGTGGTGGACGGCGCAGGGCATGCCGGTCCTGGAGCTCACCACAACGGGTCGCAAGAGCGGTCAGCCCCACTCGGTGATGCTCACCTCAGCGCTGCAAGAGGGCGCCGCGATCGTCGTCGTGGCATCCGGGGCGGGGATCGCACCCCACCCGCGTGGTTTCTCAACGTGAGGGACAGCCCGGCCGTAGGGGTCAGGC
>Ga0209638_1000688_pt1 | contig 22193 bp, 17 predicted proteins | sample BarGraNGADG00211_FD_184490 | JGI IMG/M metagenome (GOLD analysis project Ga0209638, IMG submission 184490) | Arctic peat soil microbial communities from Barrow, Alaska - Barrow Graham LP Ref core NGADG0002-211 (SPAdes) (version 2) | ecosystem: Environmental > Terrestrial > Soil > Wetlands > Peat...
TTCTCAACTCTTCGTCGGTCGGCATGCATTTCACACATATTGCGGATTCGAATGGGTCTGGGAACACGCGTGGAATCGCCGTTCATCCAAGTTCAGGATGTGGGGGGCTTCCGTACCGCTACTCTACAATATAGTGTACCCCCTTGTCGAGACAGCTTTCGGGCAAGTTTAAGCTATGATCCTGTACACAAACGACCTGTCCAGTTTTCGGGGGACACTATACCGAAGCGGAACATCCACTTTCCGACACGGCATTTGACACCGCCCCACTACCAACCGATACTCTCCCCGAGACCATCCAGCCGGCGCACGGCCGGTGAAGCGCTGGAGGCATCCTGAAATGGACCAGGCCACAAGTTCAGAGTCCAACCGCCGGACATCACCCGTGGCTCCGACGGGAGCCATCGCCCTCAGCCAGGAGCGCCTTCGGTTGCTGGCGCCCGTGTGGGAAATGACTTCCAAGGGGCTGCGCGCCATGGACGACCTGCCGTTGGGCGAGACGGAGCCCGCCACCATCTTCGTCTGGGAGGCAGGGGAGCGATGAGCGGCCGGGAGCTGTGTTTCCTAACGGTTGCCGAGCAGGGCAGGCTGATCCGCGAGCGGGAGGTATCTCCCGTGGAGGTCACCACCTCCGTCCTACGGCAGATCGATCGTGTCGACGGCAAGGTCAACAGCTACATCACGGTGATGGGCGATGCTGCCCTCTCCGCGGCGAACGAAGCTGAGAGGGAGATAGCGGCGGGGGACTATCGCGGCCCGCTCCACGGCATCCCCGTCGCCGTCAAGGACCTCTTCTACACCCGCGGGGTCCGGACGACGGCCGGCTCCAGGATACTCCGCGATTTCGTCCCCGAAGAGGACGCCACGGTGGTGTCCCGGCTGCGCGACGCCGGCGCGATCATAGTCGGCAAGACCGGCATGCACGAGTTCGCCTACGGCTGCACCAACGTCAACCCCCACTTCGGCAACGTCCTGAACCCATGGGATCTGAACCGCGTGCCCGGCGGCTCCAGCGGCGGCTCCGCGGCGGCCGTGGCGGCCAGGATGGGTAGCGCGGCCCTGGGCAGCGACACGGGTGGCTCCATCCGCATCCCCTCCTCCCTCTGCGGGCTGGTGGGGCTGAAGCCCACCTACGGCCGGGTGAGCCGGCACGGGGCAATCGTCGGCGCCTGGTCGATGGACCACGTGGGGCCGATGTGCAGGACCGCCGAGGATGCGGCCCTCGTGCTGCAGGCCATCGCGGGTCGAGACCCGAAGGATCCGGCCTCCAGCGGGGAGCCCGTGCCCGACTACGCGGCACAGCTATCCGGTGAAGTCGCAGGACTCAGGCTGGCAGTGATCCGGGAGTACGCGACCGACCCCACGGACCCGGAAGTCGCCGCGGCGTTCCAGGCGGCCCTCGATCTGCTGAGGGGCATGGGCGCGAGGGTGGAGGAGATTTCGATCCCGGAGACCCGATACGCCATCGGCGCCTCCACCGCCATCATGGCATCGGAGATCACCTCCTACCACGAGCAGTACCTCCGGGAGAGGCCCGAAGATTACGGGGAGGATCTCCGGCTGCGGCTGGAGTCCGGTCTGCTGATCGCCGCCACCGACTACGTAAAAGCCCTGCGGGTCCGGAGGCTTGTAACGGATAGGCTACTCGAATCGTTAGGGGAGTACGATGCACTGCTCTGCCCGACGGAGCCGACCACGGCGCCCCGGATCGACCAGGAGATGGTGCAGTTCCCGGGCTGTGAGGAGGCACGGGTGCCGGCGCTGGTTCGCCACACCCGGCTGTTCAACCTCACGGGGCTGCCTGCCCTCACCGTGCCCTGCGGGTTCGCCTCTAACGGCCTTCCGATGGGGCTGGAGATCGCCGGCGCGCCCTTCGCCGAGGGGAAGCTGCTTCGGATTGCCCATGCCTATCAGCAGGGCACCGACTGGCACCTGAGGGTTCCGCCGGTGGCATTGAGTTAGTCCTGCAGCGGGTCTTTCTTGGCGATAGGGCAGTGCTCACCGCAGAGGACGCGGGGATTCTAAAATATGATCCTCCGCATACGGCGCGTGCTCCGCGGTTATCGGCAACTGAGTGCCGTTGATAGGACTCGCGCGCTGTTTGGTTCTAATTGCGCACCCCCAATTAGCGGAGTATACTGACGTGTGCTACAAACGCTCGCGCTGTGCCGGCTTTCCGCCCAACGGGTCGGGCAGGAGCGTACGATTCGCGTCGCCACAGAACGATCGGGAACGGCAATAGAGTCGAGCGCGCGCTCACTTTCCGCTATCTGGCGTGCTCTGCCGCATCCAGGTCTTCTCAATTTTACTGAAGTCTGACGAACTGTTTAGTTGGCGTGTGGGAGGTGCCAGGGTGTTCAAGAAGACTGAAGAATCCGAGTGGTCGCGCTTTTCGCGAGCGCTCTCAGGGCAGTCCAAAGGCGGCCCCGAGGAGGAAGAGATCAAGGAAGAGCCTGTGGTCGAGACCGAGCCTCTGCCTCACGAGACAGTGCAGCGCGAGCCCTCGGCGCGCGATCCGATGCCGCGCGAGAGCATTACGCGCGAGGCGCCTCAACTTCCGCGCGATGTGCCGCAGCCGGTGATTACTCCCGTTCCTGCCCCTGCCCTGGTTTCCAGACCAGCACCGCAGCAGAGCTACAACCGCCCCCACGGCGGCGTCCAGCAGCCAGAGACTGAAGAAGCCGAGACGATAATCGGCGCCCAAACTTCCATAGACGGTACCCTGAAGTGCCAGGCCAATCTCCGGATCAAGGGCGCCGCTCAGGGCGAGATAACCTGCAGCAAGTCGGTGGTCATCGAGGAGAGCGCCAAGATCAACGCCAACATCAATGCCGCCAACGCGGTGGTCGCCGGCCAGGTGGAGGGATCCATCGTCTGCGAGGGACGGCTGGAGGTGCTGGCCACCGGTCGGGTGAGCGGTGAGCTAACCGCATCCGTACTCATCATCCAGGAGGGCGCCTTCTTCGAGGGCCACCTGAAGATGAAGGATCGGGATCCGAACTCTCAGCCCGCGGCCGAGCCGCCGGCAACGCCCCGCGGCCGACACAGCGCCCCTGAGGGTGTGGTAAACTAGAGGGGAACCGGCACTATGGTCCTCATCGGCCGGGCCGCTTTGGCCCGGTCGTACTTATTTGTGGAGCCATGCACGAACTGTCCATAACCGAGAGCATCCTCCAGATCGCCAACGACGAGGCTAATCGGGTGGGAGCCACCCAGATCAAGGTGATCCGGCTGAAGGTGGGCGCCATGTCCCAGATGGTGCCCGACTCCGTCCAGTACTACCTGGACCTCTTAACCCGCGGCACCATCGCCGAGGGGGTGAAGCTGGAAGCCACTGTCATCCCCGTGGGAGCCACCTGCCCCGACTGCTCCGAAAGTTTCCTGGTGGAGAACTACGACCTCACCTGCCCCCGCTGTGGCGGCACCGGCAAGATCACCCAGGGACGAGAGCTGTCGGTGGAGAGTCTCGAGGTGGAGAAGTGACCTCTGCCAGGGACACCGACGGCACGGCCCGCTGCCGGCTCGTGGTCACCGGCGTGGTCCAGGGTGTGGGGTTCCGCCCCTTCATCCACCGTCTGGCCGGCGAGTTCGGCCTCAACGGCTGGGTGCTGAACTCGACGGAGGGGGTGGTGATCGACGTAGAGGGCAAACCGGACTATCTGGATCGGTTTGTTCAGGCTATCCCCAACGATGCGCCCCCGAGGGCCCGAGTTGAGCGGGTCGACCGAACCGACCTGCCCCCCATCGGCTACTCCTCTTTTGCCATCGAGGAGAGCAGGGAGGGCGAGGGACAGTTCGTCCTCATCTCGCCGGACATCTGCACCTGCGACGACTGCCTGCGGGAGATGCGGGACCCCACAGATCGGCGCTACCGCTACCCCTTCATCAACTGCACCAACTGCGGGCCGCGCTTCACCCTGGTGAAGGACATCCCATACGACCGGCCGAAGACGACCATGGCCTGCTTTTCCATGTGCCCGGAGTGCAATAGGGAGTACCACGACCCCACCAACCGGCGCTTCCACGCCCAGCCCAACGCCTGCCCGGTATGCGGGCCGAACGTCTGGCTGGTGGAGGGGGTGAACGGTGGCCCTCACCCGCCCCTACGAGACGAGGCGGCCCTCCAGGAGACCCGCCGCCTCCTCGCCTTCGGTGCCATACTGGCCGTCAAGGGGATCGGCGGCTTCCACCTCGCCTGCGACGCAACCAACGACGACGCGGTGGCCGAATTGCGCCGCCGCAAACGGCCCAGCGACAAGCCCTTCGCCGTCATGGCTCCCGACGCGGAGACTGTTGCGAGCTTCTGCCACCTGAGCGATGAGGAGCGACAACTACTGGAGTCGCCTCAGAGCCCCATTGTGCTGCTGCGCCGGAAGGACAGCCTCGCCATATCCCCCATGGTGGCACCCAACAACCGCTTCCTGGGGGTGATGCTCCCCTACACCCCGCTGCACCATCTGCTGCTGGAGCAGTCAGCAGTCAGCGATCAGCCGTCAGCAGTCAGCCGTCAGCACCCGGCACCCGGCACCCGGCACCCAGTACCCAGCACTCCCCGCTTCCCCCTGGCCCTGGTGATGACCAGCGGCAACCTCTCCGAGGAGCCGATCGCCGCGGGCAACCGGGAGGCGCTGAAGAGCCTCGGCAGCCTTGCGGACGCATTCCTGCTGCACAATCGGGACATCCAGGTGCGGTGCGACGACTCCGTCACTCGCCTCGTCCGGGGCAGCGAGGCGGTGATCCGCCGCTCCAGGGGCTACGCACCCTTCCCGGTGCGGCTCAGCTTCGACCTGCGGGACCTGCTGGCCTGCGGCGGCGAGCTGAAGAGCACCTTCTGCATCACCAGGGGCAATTACGCCTTTCTCAGCCAGCACGTCGGCGACCTGGAGAACGCCGAGACACTGCAATCTTATGTCGACTCCGTGGAGCACTTCCGCCGCCTCTTCCGGGTGGAGGTTGCCGCCGTCGCCCACGACCTCCACCCGGACTACCTCTCCACCCGATTTGCCTGGGACCTGGCCGAGGGCGGGGCGAAGCTGCCCCTGGTGCCGGTTCAGCACCACCACGCCCACGTGGCCGCCTGCATGGCTGAGAACGGGGTGGACGAGCCGGTGCTGGGTGTATCCTTCGATGGGACCGGATACGGCGACGACGGCCACCTATGGGGCGGCGAGTTCCTGGTGTGCGACTTCGCCGGCTACCGCCGGGCGGCCCACTTCAAGTACCTGCCCCTCCCGGGTGGGGAGGCCGCCATCCGGAGACCCGGCAGGATGGCGGTGAGCTACCTGCTGGACAGCTTCGGGCCCGACATCCTCAAGGAGGATCTGTTACCGCTCAGGGCCATCGACCCGGCGGAGGCCGCCGTGCTCCTCAAACAGCTGGAGCGGGGGCTCAACTCACCCCTCACCTCCAGCGTCGGCCGGCTGTTCGACGCGGTCTCCGCCCTGCTGGGGATACGGCAGGTGGTAAACTACGAGGGCCAGGCGGCCATCGAGTTGGAGATGGGGGCGGCCGAGGGCATCGATGATGGCTACCCCTGGGATACGATCCCCGGCGAACCGACGGTGATCGATCCGGCCCCGGCCATCCGCCGGGTGGTCGACGAGATCCGACAGGGAGTGCCGGTGGGTGTGATCTCCGCTCGATTCCACAACACGGTCGCGGATATCGTTGCCGCAACCTGCCGCGGGTTGCGGGCTGAGACAGGGATCGGGCTGGTGGCGCTGAGCGGCGGTGTGTTCCAGAACCTGTATCTGCTGGAGCGCGCCTGTAGGAGACTGGAGTCGGGGGGCTTCCGGGTGCTGACCCACCACCAGGTGCCCGCCAACGACGGTGGGATCGCCTTGGGCCAGGCCGTGGTGGCCAACCGGGTGCTGGGTTCTGGGCGCTGAGTGCTGAGACGTTGGATATGCCGTGCGAGAAGCTGCGCTTCCTGAGGCGGGCGCAGACCTGCCTGGGAGCGCGGGCGTCTCGCCCCTTTCGTTGGGGGGGCAAGCCCCCGACGCTACAGCTGTGGAGGTAGACAGATGTGTCTTGCTGTGCCGGCCAGGATCACGGAGATCCACGGGAATAAGGCCACGGTGGATATGGCCGGGGTTGTGAGGGAAACCAGCGTCAAGATGCTCCCCGGCGCCGAGGTGGGCGACTATGTCATCATCCACGCCGGCTACGCAATAGAGAAACTGGACGAGGAAGAGGCCGCGCGCACCGTAGAGATGTTCAAAATGATGGACTCCCTGGGCGCCGAGGAATCGAAGAACTAGCACATGAAATACGTCGACGAGTTCCGCGACAGCGAGACGGCCGCCCGGCTGGTGGAGCGGATCCGGCGCCACCCCCCCATCCCCGTCAATCTGATGGAGGTGTGCGGCACCCACACGGTAGCCATATTCCGCCACGGGATCCGGCAACTGCTGCCGGAGAATGTCAACCTGATCTCCGGGCCGGGCTGCCCGGTGTGCGTGACGGCGAACCGCGACATAGACTGGGCCATCGCCGCCGCCAAGCAGCCCGACACCATCCTCACCACCTTCGGAGACATGCTGAAGGTGCCCGGCTCCCACTCCAGCCTCCAGCAGGCGAGGGCCGAGGGGGGCGAGGTGCGGGTAGTCTACTCCACCCTGGATGCCCTGCAGATCGCGCGAGCGAATCCCCAAAAGAGGGTCGTCTTCTTCGGGATCGGCTTCGAGACCACCGCGCCCACGATCGCCTGCTCCATCCTGGAGGCGGAGGAGACAGGGCTGGAAAACTACTTCGTCTTCTCAGTCAACAAGGTGATGCCCCCGCCGATGAAGGCGCTGGTGGACTCAGGGGAGGTCCGGATCGACGGGTTTCTCTGTCCGGGCCACGTGAGCGCCATCATAGGCTCGGAGCCCTACCAGTTCCTGGCGCGGGACTATGGGATCCCCTGCGTCATCGCCGGCTTCGAGCCGGTGGACGTGCTGCAGTCCATAGACATGCTGCTGGCCCAACGGGTCGAGGGTCGGGCAGAGGTGGAGATCCAGTACAAGAGGGTGGTGCGGCCGGAGGGGAACCCGGCAGCGATGGCGCCCCTCTATCGGGTGTTCCAGCCAGCGGATGCCGAGTGGCGAGGACTTGGGATGATTCCCGGCAGCGGACTGGAGGTCCGGGAGGAGTACGCTCGGTTTGACGCACGCAGGGTGACGCAGATCGATCCCGGACCTACACGGGAGCATCGAGGCTGCCGCTGCGGAGATGTGCTCAGGGGCGTGATGAAGCCGCCCGAGTGCCCCCTCTACGGCCGGGCCTGCACCCCAGAGACCCCGGTCGGCCCGTGCATGGTCTCCAGCGAGGGGACCTGCTCAACCTGGTTCCAGTTCGCGGGGGCCGAATGAGGGGCGATAGGATACTGCTTGCCCACGGCAGTGGCGGCAAACTCAGCTCCGAACTGATCCAAGAAATCTTCTTTCCGGCCTTCGGGAACCCGGCCCTCGCCCGCATGGACGACTCGGCTGTCCTCCCTCTCCCCCTGGGAAAGGGTCAGGGAGAGGGTTCGCGCCTGGCGATGAGCACCGACTCGCACGTGGTTAAGCCTCTCTTCTTCGGGGGAGGCGACATCGGTCGGCTGGCCGTCTGTGGCACCGTCAACGACCTGGCGATGGTGGGCGCAACCCCCCTGTACCTGGCCGCGGGCTTCATCTTGGAGGAGGGTCTGCTGCTGGCCGATCTGCGGCGAGTGGTTGCCTCCATGAAAGAGGCCGCCGCCGAGGCCGGTGTTTCCGTGGTGACCGGCGACACCAAGGTAGTGGAGCAGGGGGGCGCCGACTGGCTGTACGTCACCACCACCGGCGTGGGTATGGTGTCCGACGGCGTCAACGTTTCCGGCAGCAACGCTCGGGCCGGGGACGTCGTCCTGCTCTCCGGCTCCATCGGCGACCACGGCATAGCGGTGCTCAGCAGGCGGGAGGGACTGGAGTTCGGCTCGCCGGTAACCAGCGACGTGGCCCCCCTGAACCATATGGTGGCGGCGATGCTGGAGGCGGCGCCTCACCTCCGCGCCCTGAGGGACCCCACCAGGGGCGGGCTTGCGACCACCCTCAACGAGTTCGCCGCGCAGTCGGGGGTGTCCATCCAGATCGAGGAAGCGCAGATTTTGGTGAGGCCGGCAGTCCAGGCCGCCTGCGAGATGCTGGGCTACGACCCCCTATACGTGGCCAACGAGGGGAAGCTGGTGGCGATCGCGCCGGAAGAGGAGGCGGAGGCGGCCCTTTCCGCCATGCGCCGCACCCGCTATGGGGAGGATGCCCGCATAATCGGCCGCGTGCTTCCTTCCCCGACAGGGAGGGTGCTGATGAAGACCCGCATCGGCGGCACCCGAATAGTCCAGATGCTGATGGGGGAGATGCTTCCTCGCATCTGCTGACTCGCCGGGCTGCGCCGGAATGGGAGCTCGACCTACTCTGATATGCGGGTCATCTCAACTCGCCTGAGATCCTCACGCCGTGCGGAAAGTTGCCTCAACCCGTCCAGACGCGCGCAGTTGAGCGGGTTGAGCGGATTGTCCCAATTCATCGAGGGATCTTCGCCCCGTAGCCGAGATCCTTTAGCCCCCTGGGTGGCCGGAAACCAGGTCGGCGGGTTTCAGATGTCCCTCATCCGGCCGATCACTCCGGCGCCGCTCCGGCCACAAGAGGCTCTGAAGAAGCATCGCCACGAAGAGGGCTATCCGGACGAGCCCGCCATACGGGAGTCCGACCCAGGTCATGGCAAGGGTAGCCGCCCCGACCAACAGGTCGCCGTACTGCGCGGCGTAGAAGAGCCCCACGGCGAAGGCGAACAGGAAATACCTCTCGGACATCACCGGCAGCGTGATCAGATATGCGATCCCCGCCGCCACCAGAACCCTCAACACTCGCCGGTCCCTGAGCGCCGCCATCGCCACCAACAGGTTCAGCCCAAAGGAGAGGAGGCTGGGGTTGCGCTGTAGGAAGGAGGTTGCCCCCTGGGAGAGTATCGGCAGCAACGTCGCCATCAGCATGGACATCTGGTTCGATGCGTCTCGCTGGATCTGGCCCCGCACCGCGTAGTCCATGGCCTCCGGATCGTACAGAAAGAAGGGGGCCGCGATGGCCAACAGGGTGGTTCCGAAGAGCGCCAAGAACGCGACAGCCTGACCGACGCCCCGCTTCGTGGCGAAGTGAAGCGCCAGGGGCAACAGGAAGAAGACTGTCTCGCTACGGGTCGCCACCCCGAGGGCCAGCAGCAGCCCGCACAGCCAGGCCCGATCCAGAAAGGCGAAGGCAGCCAGGGTGAAGGCGATGGCCGGCCCGATGGGATGGTCGTCTGCCCCCACCACCCAGGGTGCCAAGAGCCACGCCGCCGCCAGGGCCAACCCCCACGCCCTGTGCCAGCGTATCCCAGCCTGCCTGTAAATCAACACCCCAACCACCAGGTCCGCGACGGCGGTCAGCAGCTTCGCCGACCACTCTTTTGGAAGGTTCACCACGTTTTCGAAGAGCCAGTAGATGGGGGCGGTCATCAGAGGGAAGAGGGGCAGGTGGTTGTATACCCAGGTCTGCGGCCGATACAGGTGGTAGTAGTCGGTGGGAGGCCATATCAGGATGTTGTAGGTGATGGCCAGCTGCACGTCCATGTCGCCCCCATGCCAGGCCATTCGGTCTATCCACCTCAGCACTACCCCGGCAACCATCAGCAGCACCAGCAGAGGGTGGGTCCAGAGCTGTCTGGCCGTCCAGGCGGGGATCCCCTTCGCTCCCGCGCAAAGCCCCACCGCCCGGCTCCAACCATCAGACAGCAATCCGGCTATGCTCTCTTCACGGACTGCTCCCAGGAGTATCAGCTCCTGCATCACAATCACGAGCCCCAGAATGATCCCCGCGATCCAGAGCCAGAGGGACTGAGTCGCCGGATCGAAGGTCAGGCTGTAGGGAAGGCGACCCGAGAGAGTGAGGGCCGCGTCGGGGAGAAGCGACAGGGAGAGAACGGCGACCGGCACCCTCGACTGGAGGATGCCAAATCTCCATGGCCACCCGGCGAGGCGGTGAAGCAACCACAGGTAGAGAGCCCACCAGCAGCCGCAGGCCACGAACAACCCCAGGAAGACCAGCAACCAACCTAAGTTGGCGGACGCGAGGCTAGGGTGGCCCAACACCGTATCGGCAACCAGATCGGCTGCCCCGATCGACGCCATTGCCAGCGCAAACGACACACCGGTGACAGCTGCGGCGGATGGACGGTTCGGGTCGCCTCGAGAAGAAGGGATCATCGATGGGTCACCGGGACTTCCCCCCTTTGGGTACAGATGAGGAGCGGACCACGGGAATGTAACGCCCCCACGCCCAATGGTAATGGTTATCGGTCACTTCGTGAGGCCGGATGGCTCGCGCACGTCCGCGCGGCCAGGCCGATCGAGTCGCAGCAGCCCAAGGACGGCCATCACCCCGGCTGTGGCCAATTGAACGGCCGCACCCCACACGATCGCGGGCCAGGTCGCCGCGACGATGGCGACTGCCACCAGCGGACTACCGTAGCGCGCAGCGTAGAACAGTCCAACGGCGTAGGCGAAAACTGTGTAACGGGGATGCAACACGGGAAGCGCAAGCAGGTAGGCCAACGCGACCACGAGCACTACCCTCGTCACCCGGCTGTCCCGCACGGCCAGGAGCGAGGCTGGAAAGGTCACCGCCGCGGTGAGCAAAGTGGGATTTTGCTGGATCGCGAGGGTAATCCCGGCGGACAGGTGGGGTTGCAGGTATCTCAACAGGGTGGACAGCTCGACCGCGGCCTGCCGCAGGCTCTGCCGGCGCATGGCGTAATCGATAGCCTCTGGATCGGTCAGGACGAAGGGCAAGCCCACCACCGCAATTACGGTCAAGAACGCACCGAGGAACGCCACCGTCTCGCGCAGCTCTCGCCTGGAGACGAAGTGAACGATCAACGGCAGGGCCAGGAAGACGACCTCGTTCCGGGTGGCCGCCCCCAGGCCTATCATCAGTCCACATAGCCAGCCCCACTCCAAAGTTGCGAAGGCGACGATAGTGAAAGCCGTCGCCAGACCCACCGCATGGTCGTCGGAACTCACCACCACCGGGGAGAGAAACCAGGCCGCGGCCAGGATCAACCCCCAGTTACCCTTCCAACGGTTCTTTGCCTGATGGTAGATCAGCGCCGCGGTTGCCACATCTGCCAGGGTAGATATCAACTTGGCTGCCCAGGGGGTTGGCCACGTCGTAACGGTTTCGAAGAACCAGGAGAACGGCGCGATCAGCATCGGGAAGAGGGGCAGGTGGGCGTATACGGAGGGCTGGGGACGGTAGTAATGAAAGTAGCCCCAGGGCGTCCAGGTAAGGGTTGAGCGCGCCACGTTGAGCGTGTCGTTCATGTCGCCGGAGTGGAACTCGTTTATGACCACCACCCGCTGGACGATGCCTACTGCCAGGATGACCACAAGCAACGGATGGCGACGGACTTGCCAAACAGTGGCACCCGGCAAGCGAGCGACCCCTCCGGGAAAAGCCGACAGGCGGCGCAGCCCGTCGACCAGCAGCCCGCGGAGGCCGTATCCCTGAACCGCCCCGGCCAGCACCAACTCCTGTCCGATAAACACCAGGAACAGCAGCAACCCGGCCATCCACTGATAGAGCGACTGAGTATCGGCGTCGAAGGGCAGCGCGTAGGGGAGCTTTCCCGAGAGGAAGACGGCAAGGTCGGGAAGCAGGGACAGGGAGAGGATCGCGACCAGCGCGGTCGATCGGTTCAGCCCGACCCACGGTTCCAGGCCGCCCAGACGGTCAAGCAGCCACAGGTAGAGCGCCCACCAGACGAAAGCTCCCGCCAGCACAATGAGGAAGGCGACCAGCCACGGCAGTCTCATCCCAGCCAGGGTCGTGGTACCCATCACCGCAACAGTTACCAGCGCGGCGGTGCCAACCGCCGCCCCAACAAGCAGCACAACCAGAGCCCACAGACGGCGGCCAGAAAAGGTCGTCGACGAGCTGATCTGCCGAGTGTCTGAAAGCAATTGAGGGTTTCTCCCCGTTGAGATAGACGGTCGGCCACGGCCACAAGCCAATACGGCAGGGGCCGCTCGACCGGTGGATGGGGGCCTTCCCACCCGGTTGTCGGTCGGGCCGCCGAGCAATTCTACCCGTCCACCGCCTCTGCTACAACGCCCCCAGTTTTCCCTTCGTCATTCACCCCCTCTGGCCCCGAGCGCCGGTGGCCAGCCAATGTTATGATTGTGTAGCTTCTTTGGACTGCCGGCCCACAGAGGGTCCACGGGGCACGGTCCAACGGCAGGCGCAACGGCGAGCTCGCCCGTGACCAGGGGGATGTCCCCCGAATTCCTTGTTCCTCGAATCTGACAAGCAGCGAAGCGCTGAGGGGATATGATCCACATGGAAATCAAAGTCCTTCGTAACGTCCTGGAGGCCAACGACGCCCTGGCAAGCGAGAACCGCCGCCTGCTCAGGGAGAAAGGGATATACACCATCAACCTGATCGCATCGCCGGGGGCCGGCAAGACCACCGTCCTGGAGCGCACCATTGACGGGTTGAAGGGTGAGTTCAGAATCGCGGTGGTGGAGGGCGATATCGCCGGCAGTGCGGACGCGGTGCGGATCGGCCGGCATCAGGTTCCCGTGATCCAGATCAACACCGGGGGGGACTGCCACCTTAACGCCAACATGGTGCGCTCTGCACTGGGGGATCTGCCGCTTGCGGAGATCGACCTTCTGTTCATCGAGAATGTGGGCAACCTGGTATGCCCCGCGGGGTTCGACATCGGCGAGGAGATCAAAGTGGTGATCCTGAGCGTGGCTGAGGGTGACGACAAGCCCGAGAAATACCCGCTGATCTTCGAGCAGTCCAGCGCAATGGTGCTGAACAAGCTGGACCTGATGGGGATGGTGGACTTCGACATGGAGAAGGCCAGGTCTGCCGCCCGGGCCACCAATCCAGAGCTGCCGATCTTCGAGCTGTCGGCCAGGACCGGCGAGGGGATCGAGGGCTGGCTGGAGTGGCTGCGCACCAGGGTGAAGACCGGCCGCCCGACCCCACGAGCATAGGGCAGCGCGCGGCCCACAACCCATACCTATAGCATGGATACATGGATAATGGAAGGGCGCCTTACTTTCTGGGAGAGGGGTCGTGCCGGTGCCGGCCCTGAAGGGTGGAGGAAAAGTTGCGACAATCGGCTCCCGTGGAGGTGGAGCTAACTCAGCGGATCCACTGGCTTATCCAGCTAAGGTGGGTGGCTGCCGTTACGGTCCTCTACGGCACCTTCCTGGCGACCGCTGTGGCAGGGATAAGGCTGGATCCGTTGCCCCTCTATCTCATCGGCGCCGCCATCGCCATGTACAACGCCCTCTTCATCATCGGTCTCAGGTGGAGCGAGGTGGCCACCGATGCCCTTCGCCTGTCTCATGCCAAAGGGATGGCGCACGGGCAGATCGTGACCGATCTGATCTTCCTCACCCTGCTGATCCACTTCACCGGCGGCGTCGAGAACCCGCTCTCCTTCTACTTCATATTCCACGTCATCATCGCCAGCATCCTGCTCTCCAGGCGGGAGACCTTCGTCCAGTCCACCGTGGCCATCCTCCTCTATGGAGGGCTGGTATTGGGCGAGTTCGCCGGTGCGATCCCTCACATCACCCTGTTTGGACCGGTTCGATCCGACCTGGCCCGAGATGGCCAGTTCGTAGCCGTCTCCCTACTGGTTTTCAGCAGCACCATCTACCTATCCGCCTACATGGCCACGTCCATAGTGAAGAGGCTAAGGGAGCGGGACAGGGAGATCCTGCAGTTGACCCAGGAGTTGCAGCAGAAGGCTCGAGAGCTGGAGGTGGCCTACAACCAGCTGGCAGAGTTGGAGCAGGTGAAGAGCCAGTACATGGGCCGGATGTCTCAAGAGATGAAGGCACCCCTCATGGCCATTCAGAGCTCCCTCGAGGCTGTGCTGGAGGGCCTGGCCGGAGAGGTGTCCACCACCCAGAGGGAGATGGTCGCCAGGTCGGAGACGCGCACAAGGTCGCTTCTGAACCTCGTAACCGATCTTCTGATCCTCTCCCGGGCCAAAGAAGCCAAGCTGCTCACGGAGCGAAGGCCGGTAAGCCCAAGGGAGATTGTGGAGAAGGTGGCAGGGATCGAGAGTGCGCGGGCGCTATCTAAGGATGTCACCCTCTCCACCCAGTTCTCGGACGACGTCCCCGCCATGTATGCGGATCCGGAGACGATGGAGCAACTTGTCCACAACCTGGTGTCCAACGCCGTGACCTACACTCCCAGCGGGGGGAGGGTGGAGCTTCGGGTTGACTCCATTGGTGAGGCCATTCGCTTCCGAATCAGCGACAGCGGGATCGGCATTCCGGCCGCGGAGATCCCAAAGATCTTCAACGAGTTCTACCGAGCCGAGAACGCCCGAAGGTACAGCGATGAGGGCACAGGCCTGGGTCTATCCATCGTGCGGAGCACGGTCGATACCTTGGGCGGTGATATCCAGGTGGAGAGCCAGGTGGGAACCGGCACCGCCTTCACCGTCGTCCTCCCCGTTGGCAAGGCTCCGGACGATCGAGGGGAGAGCGGCGGAGAGGGAAACTAGACTGAAGCCAGGCCTCTACGTCAGCGGCCTGCTGAGTAGAGCCATGATGTTACCAGGATGGCTGGCTCCGCTCAGATCGAGGAAGGCCCCGCCCTGACAGGTACGCACCTTGCTTGATAGCGTGGTTGCAGCTCCTGCGGTTAGGCTGCCCGGAATTCAGGGCAGGAGGTCTCCATGACGTCTCGCGCTCTCCAGGCGGCGATATACCTGGCAAACTCCCTGCTGGGGATCTCCATCCTCACCATGTTTCTGGGTCTAGCGCTGGGCGCCAGGCCAGAGCTCTTCGCCGGATTCGGGGATTCGGCCTCCTCGAGAACGGGCCTGGCCATCGCCCTGGCTGGAGGGTTCGGGGCGATCTTCAGCGCTTTGTTGGGTCGCCTGCTGGAGTTGATAGCGGGCTCCGTGGGCAACGGCGACAACGCCTAGTCCAGCTCGAAGGTGGCGTGCAGCTTCTGCACCGCCTCTTGCACCTTTTCCCGATCCACTATGCAGGTGATTCGGATCTCCGACGTGGTGATCATCTCGATGTTGATCCCGGCCTCGTACAGCGCCTGGAAGGTTGTCGCCGCGATGCCCGGCGCGCTCTGGATGCCGGCCCCCACTACCGAGACCTTCCCCTGGTTGTCGGAGCTGAGCAGCTGCTTCGCCGTGATCCGCTGGGCCACCGGCTCGATGATCCGCATCGCCTTCGGCAAATCCCCGCGCGCCACGGTGAAGGAGAGATCCGTGGCACCCTCCACGGTGACGTTCTGTACGATGACGTCGACGCTTATCCCGGCCTCTGCCAAGGGCTGGAACACCGATGCCGCCAGCCCGGGGCGATCCGGAACCCCCACCAGCGCGATCTTGCCGACATTGAGGTCGTGAGCTATGCCGCGCACTCGGCTTCTGGTTTCCATTCGACTAACCTCATGAATCAGGGTGCCCGGCTCATCGTTGAAACTCGACCGGACCATGATGGGCACTCCGTAAGCCTCGCCCAACTCCACCGACCTCGGATGCATAACCTTGGAGCCCAACTGCGCCATCTCCAGCATATCCTGGTAAGAGATTTCGTCCAGCTTGCTGGCCTGCGGGACCAGCCTCGGGTCGGCCGTGTAGACCCCGTCGACATCGGTGAAGATGTCGCAGCGGTCCGCCTTGAGCGCAACAGCTATCGCCACGGCGGTGGTGTCTGATCCGCCCCTGCCCAGGGTGGTCACGTCGAACTCATCGGTGATCCCCTGAAAACCGGCCACGATGACGATCTTGCCGGCATCCAACTCCCGACGGAGCCGTGTCGAGTCCACCGACTTGATGCGGGCCCGCCCGTAGAAGGAGTCCGTGTGGATCCCTGCCTGCCCGGCGGTGAGCGAGACAGCCTCATGGCCCATGCCACGAAGCGCCATGGCCATCAGGGTGCAGGAGACCGTTTCGCCGGTGGACAGCAGCAGATCCAATTCCCGCTCGTCCGGCTCCGGCGCGACCTGCTGTGACAGACGGATCAGCTCGTCGGTGGTCTTCCCCATGGCAGAGACGACCACAACCACGCTGTTGCCGGCATCCTTCGTGGCCACAATTCGGCGCGCCACCGAAAGGATCCGTTCGGCCGTGGCGACCGAGGAGCCGCCGTACTTCTGAACGATGAGTGCCATTGCAGCCCCCTAATCTCTGTCGGTGATCTGCGCCCCGGAGTAACAGACCCTGGTGATTATGGTCTTGCCCTCAACCCCGGCCTTCGCCCCGGCCTCGGCCATCCCCTCGGCAACTCGCTCCTCGCCCCCCAAAGAGAAGGCAAGGATACTGGAGCCCGCACCGCTCAAAGCGGCGCCCGCGGCACCCGCATCCAGGGCCGCGCGGATGATATCCTCCATGGCGGGGAACAGCTTGAGCCGGTAGGGCTGGTGAAGGGCGTCCTCCGTGGCCGCCTTCAGATGTCCCAGCGATCCGGTGGCCATGGCGGCAATCAGCAGCGAGGCTCGGCTGATGTTGTAGATGGCGTCCGCCCGGGAGACGTTTCGGGGGAGGATATCCCTAGCCTCGGAGGTGAGCATGGGAAAATCGGGACTGAAGACGATGATCCCCAGGTCGGCAGCCAGGGGAACCCGCAGGTGAGACACCGTCTCCCCGTTCATCACGGCAACCTGCAGCCCGCCGAAGAGGGCCGGCGTAACGTTGTCCGGATGGCCCTCCATCTTGGTAGCTATCTGCAGTAAGGCCTCGCTGGAAAGGACATGGCCAAGGAACTCGTTTCCGGCCACCAGCCCGGCCACCAGGGCAGCGCTACTGCTGCCCAGCCCGCGCGCCAGCGGAACCCAGTTCTCACAGGCCAGAACCAGCGGCGGAACCCGCTTCTGTAGCTTCTCGTAGACTGCCAGAACCCCCTGGTACACCAGGTTGTCCTGCCCCTGGGAGAGGACATCCTCCCCCTCGCCGGCCAGCCGGACGCCGAACTCGTCCGCGGCCTCGATCTCAACAGTGTTGTAGAGTTCCAGCGCGATTCCGATGGAGTCGAAACCGGGGCCGAGGTTGGCGCTGGTAGCAGGAACTCGAACGGTGACTCGTCTGGGCATAATGAGGATTCTCAACTCCGCCTAAGGCTGAATGGGAGGAACGCGCGGCGAACATAATACTTCACCCCGACACCCCTGTCCAATTGGCTGAGGCAGCGGTAGGTCGGGTTGAGTTAACCTGCCCTACACGCCTTCGCGTTGCCCTATAATTGGTGAACGCGCCGCGCGCAGCCGGCCCCGCGGCAAGACAACGGCGAGGTAGGAGAAGAAGCCACCATGTATCGGAAGTACGGGTTCATCGCCCCCCGTCGAGGGATGGCTACCACGGCCGACGACGCGGCAGCCCTGGCGGTGACGCTCGGCTTCCCCGTTGTGTTGAAGATCGCCTCACCGGACGTCCTGCACAAGACCGACATCGGCGGCGTCGAGTTGGGTTGCACCTCCCCGGCTGAAGTGAAGGCCGCTTACTCTCGCATCGTCGAGAACGTTCGCCGGAAGATGCGCGAGGCAAGGATCGAGGGGGTCAGCGTCGAGGAGATGGTTGGAGTGGGTGTGGAGGTGATCCTCGGCCTCACCCGCGATCCCCAGTTTGGCCCCGTCTTGATGTTTGGGCTAGGCGGCATCTTCACGGAGCTGCTCCACGACGTGAGCTTCCGCCCCCTGCCAGTGAGCCCCGAGGACGCCAGGGGCATGCTCAAGGAGATCCAGGGCCGCCCGCTGCTGGAGGGTTACCGGGGACAGCCCCCCGTCTCCGAGGAGATGCTGGTGGGGTTGCTGGTGAATCTGAGCAGAATGGGGATTGATCTGGGCGACAGGCTCGAAGCAGTGGACCTGAACCCCGTGGTGGTGTGGGGAGACCAGCATAGGGTGCTGGACGTCAAGATCCTCCTCCAGCCCGAGGGGCAGGTGCCCCCGCTTGCCCAGCCCAACACCGCTCACCTGGCCCGCTTCTTCTCGGCCAGGTCGGTAGCCGTGGTGGGAGCCTCGGCCACCTGGGGCAAGGTGGGCAACTCGGTGCTGGACAGCCTGTCGAAGCACGAGTACCGGGGTAGAGTTTACCCGGTTAACCCGACCAGGACGGAGATCATGGGGCTGACCTGCTACCCCAGCGTCTCAGCCATCCCCGACCCCGTGGAGCTGGTGGTTGTGACTGTGCCGCTCTCCGCCGTACCGGGCATCCTCCAAGAGTGCGCGGAGAAGGGTATCCACAACATGATCATCCACTCCGGCGGCGGGAAGGAGTTGGGCGGCGAGAGCGAGGCGCTGGAGGCGACGATCAGGCAATCCGCCAGGGCAAAGGACGTGAGGATCGTCGGCTGCAACTGCATTGGGGTGTACGACCCCGAGACCAAGCTGGACACCCTTTTCCAGGTCCACGAGCGGATGGAGCGACCCAAACCGGGGCCCATCGCCATACTATCCCAGTCGGGCACCGTGGGAGCCGCGGTGGCGGAGGCGTTGGCCGACGTGGGAGTCAGCAGATTCGTCAGCTACGGCAACCGGATCGACGTGGACGAGGCGGATCTGGTCAGCTTCCTCGCCGAAGACGCCGCCACCAAGGTGATGGCTTTCTACGTGGAGGGGCTGGCCGAGGGTGAGAAGTTTGTCAGGGCGGCCCGAAAGGTGACACCCCACAAGCCGATCGTGCTGTTCAAGGCGGGTAGATCCCAGCGAGCCGCTCGCGCCTCCATGTCCCACACCGGGTTCTTCGGGGGATCCTACGACGTGGCAGTGGGCGCGTTCCGGCAGGCAGGCATCATCGCCGTGGATTCCTGCGAGGAGCTGGCGGCGGTTGCCCGAGCGCTTGCAATGCAACCTCGGGCCCGGGGGGCAGGCATCGCGATGATCAGCAACGGCGCGGGCACCATGGTGCAGGCGATGGACCTGATGGAGGGCAGCGCGCTCACCCTCCCGGCGCTCGCCGCGGCCACGGTGTCGACATTGAAGGCGGCCTACCCCCCCTTCTACCTGTCCCAGAACCCGGTAGACGTGACGGGCTCGGCCACCAGCGCCGATTACGAGGTGGGCATCCGGGCGCTGATGGAGGATCCCAACGTGGACATCGTGATGCCCTGGTTCGTCTTCCAGGACACGGCTCTGGACGAAGGGATTGTGGAGGTGCTGGCTCAAGCCTCGGCGCGGCAGGAGAAGCCGATACTGTGTGGCTCCATGGGCGGCCCATTCACGGAGAGGATCTCCCAAGCGATCCAAAAGCGAGGCGTTCCCATGTACCACACGGTCCGGGAATGGGTCGCGGCGGCCAAGGGGCTGGCTTCACAATAGCAGCCGCAACAAGCTTGGCCGGGGAGATTGGCAGAGCACTCATCCAGATGTCGGCCCTGGAAGTAGCCGTCGGCTGCCTTAAGGGCTCGCACTGATATAATCAGTTTTAAGGAATCAGTGATGGAGACAGCCGCCAATCTCGCGCCCCTCGAGGGCGTGGTCGAGCGGGTGACCTACAGCAACGCGGAAAACGGCTACACCATCGCCAGGCTGCAGCCCCAGGGCGACCGTGACCTGGTGACTATTGTCGGCAACCTCCCCTCCGTCAACGTGGGAGAGACGCTCCGGCTCGAGGGTCGGTGGACCACCCACCCTCGCTTCGGCCGGCAGTTCCAGGTGGAACGCTACCAACTGCTGCTCCCCGCCACCACCGATGGGATCCGCCGCTACCTGGGCTCCGGACTGATCAAGGGGATCGGGCCCGTCACCGCGGGCCGGATAGTGAAACACTTCGGGATGGAAACCCTGTCGGTGATCGAGGAAGAGCCGGAGCGGTTGAGGCAGGTGCCCGGGCTGGGCGACAGGCGGGTGGAGATGATCACCCGCGCGTGGGAGGCCCAGAAGACCATCAAGGAGGTGATGCTCTTCCTCCAGACGCTCCAGATCAGCAGTGCCCTGGCCGTGCGGATCTACAAACACTACGGCGAAGCCTCCCCCTCTGTGGTCAAGAACGAGCCCTACCGCATGGCCCGAGAGGTGTTTGGCATCGGCTTCATCACCGCCGACAAGATCGCCCAAAGCGTCGGCATACCGCAAGACTCGCAGGAGCGGGCCATGGCCGGGGTGCTCCACCTCCTTTCTACGGCCACCGAAGATGGTCACACCTACCTACCTCGCCAGGAGCTAGTGGCCAAGGGCGCCGGACTGCTGGAGGCCCCGGCGGAGCGGGTGGAGGCCGCCATCGACCGGCTCGTAGCCGAGCGGGGGGTGTGGAGCGAGCCAACCGAGGAGCACGAGGCGATCTACCTGCTGCCCATTCACTACGCCGAGGTCGGGGTCTCCAACAGGATCAAGTCGATGCTGAGCGACCCCGCCGACCGGCTGCAAGCTTTCCAGACGGTGGACTTCGATGCCGCCTTGAGTTGGCTGCGGGAAACAGGCGGGGTGGAGCTGTCGGATCGGCAGAGGGAGGCCGTGGTGGCGGCCCTCACGAACAAGGTTGTGGTTGTAACCGGCAACCCCGGCACCGGCAAGACCACCTGCGTGCGCTCCATCATCCGAGTGGCAGAGGCGAAGGGGGCAGAGATCGTGCTCGCCGCCCCCACCGGGCGGGCGGCCAAGCGACTCTCGGAGGCGACCGGCCGTCCCGCGAAGACTATTCACCGGCTCCTGGAGCTGCGGCCCGGCGGACAGGCCCGCTACAACCAGGACGACCCCATACCCGCCGACCTGGTGATCGTTGACGAGACCTCCATGATGGACCTTCTGCTCACCAACTCCCTGATCAAGGCGATCAGCCCCGAGGCCCACCTGGTGCTGGCCGGAGACGTGGACCAGCTTCCGTCCGTGGGCCCAGGCAACGTGCTACGGGACATCATCGACTCAGGGGCGGTCCCCGTGGTGAGGCTGGACACCATATTCCGGCAGGCGCAGGAGAGCAGCATAATTCTGAACGCCCACCGCATCAACAGGGGGGAGATGCCCATCTTCGACCGAGACCAGGGCGAGAGCTTCATGGTCCACGAGGAGGACCCGGACAGGGTGCTGGAGCTGCTGGTAGACCTGGTAACCAACCGCATCCCAAACAAGTTCGGCTTCCACCCGGTCACCGGCATCCAGGTGCTCAGCCCCATGTACCGTGGCAAGGCGGGGGTGGACTTCCTCAACGAGGAGCTGCAGCGTCAGCTGAACCCGCCCCACCTGGACAAGCCTGAGAAACAGTTCGGCGGCAAGCTGTTCCGGCTCGGCGACAAGGTGATGCAGATCCGCAACAACTACGATAAGCAGCTGTTCAACGGCGACTCCGGACGCATCACGGCCATCGACCTGGAGGAGCAGACGGTGATGGTGGCCTTCGACGACGACCGGCAGGTGGACTACGAATTCGCCGAACTGGACGAGTTGGTCCACGCCTTCGCCATCTCGGTCCACAAAGCGCAGGGTGCCGAGTACCCGGCGGTGGTGATACCGGTGCTCACCCAGCACTACATGCTGCTCCAGCGGAACCTGATCTACACCGCCATAACCCGGGCAAGGGAGCTGGTGGTGCTGGTGGGAACGAAGCGCGCCCTGGCCATGGCGATCAAGAACAACCGCATCGCCGCCCGCTACTCCGGCCTCAAGCGACTGCTGGCCCCCTCGGTTTCGTAGGCTAGGCACCACCCACCGCAAGAGACTCCGCACGCGCCTTGATCCCAAGGAGCGTCTTCCTCTGCATGATAAAGCTCCCCGGCTCCAGCAATGCGCGGTAGAACAGATCGTTCGTCAGGCTAGGGTTGTAGTCCGCCCGAAACCGTTCGACCAGTCTGGTGGCACCCCCGCTGGCCGCATCGAGCAGGAAGAGCCAGCTCGCGCTCATGTAATCGCCGGGCCTGGTGGGAACGGGAGAGCTGCCGTCGCGGGTATCGCCGTGGAGAAGCAGCATCCGCCGGGGTTCCACCTCCACCACCGGCAAGCCGAACCCGCCCGGTGCGAGTGGAATCGTGTCCCCCCTCTCCAGATGCTGATACTCAGGGATGACCCTATCGGCGCTGTGGATGCTCAGCCCCATCAGATTCTCGATCCAGTCATAGCTGTAGAAGCCGCCCCGGCCCTGGCCCAACATCCGCAGCTTGAGGACGCAAGATCTTCTTCGTGAGTTCTGTGGCGCCATTCGGGGCCTTGAGTGGCCGGTGAGCGGG
>Ga0209638_1000689_pt1 | contig 22168 bp, 18 predicted proteins | sample BarGraNGADG00211_FD_184490 | JGI IMG/M metagenome (GOLD analysis project Ga0209638, IMG submission 184490) | Arctic peat soil microbial communities from Barrow, Alaska - Barrow Graham LP Ref core NGADG0002-211 (SPAdes) (version 2) | ecosystem: Environmental > Terrestrial > Soil > Wetlands > Peat...
GCCCTGGGCATTATGCTCAGGGCGCGCCAGGTCGAGTGTTCGAGTTCAGTGCAGGATCTTAAGGGTGTTGTCGCCGTCGTCGACGAAGTACACGCCAGTGCGGTCGGCAGTGACGGCCAAGCCAAACAGGGTCCCAGCGCCGGGCGGTATGCCGGTCGCGTCCAGGGTCCTGTTGGCGACTTGTGCGCCGGCTGGGGTGGTCTCGACGACCAGACCGTCAGCGGCGTTCACCGAGAGCACGTCCCCGTTGGGGGCGAGGGCAAGGCCGAGGGGGCCGTTCAGGTGGCCCCCTGAGGTGAGGTTGGCGCCGGTGAACGCCGTGCGGGTGCGTGTGGAGGCGTTCGGGATCGCGGCAATGCGGTTGGAGGCGGTGTCGGCGACGTACAGCGTCTGGCCGTGGCGGCCGAGGGTGAGCCCGGTCGGACCGACGACCAACGCGGCGGGGTCGCTGTGTTCGGCGAAGCCGGATCCGATCACGACCGGTGAGGATGCGACCGGGAGACGGTGGCCGTGGTCAGGAAGGCGCAACCGGATCCGCACGACCGTGCCGCGGTTGACGTTTGCGCCCCCGGCAGCCACGGTGCCGTTCAGGACATTGGTCACGAACAGATCTGCGGTGTTGCCGTGTTCGGACGCTGTCATGTCCCAGGGCCCGTTGATCTTCTTGTCCGCGATCGTCTCGCGGACCCGTCCATGACTGTCTAGCACCAGAAGGCAACCGGCCTTTGCGGTCGCCGCGGTGCCGTCAGTGGTCGGCAGGCTTCCGACGATCACCCAACCCGAGGACAGCACGGACAGGGCCGTGGTCAGACCGACACCACCTGGACAGCGACCTGGCAGGTGCGCCGGGTCGACCTGGGCGAACAGTGACGCTTTTCCGGTTGGGCTGATCTGCATGATCGTCGTGCCGGTTCCTTGCTTGTTGGAGGCCGCATTGAAGTTGCTGACCAGCACCGCCCCCCTTTGCAGGTGCCCGGTGCTGTGGGCCACCACCGCAACGCCGTAGGGGTTGATGTCCCCGTTGCCAGGAACAGTCGAGCTCACCGTGCTCACCGTGGTCAACGCGTTGAGGAACGGGGTGGCTGCCGCAGCTGCGGGCAGCGCGGTACCGAGCAGTACTGCCCCCGCTGTAAGGAGGATCGATGTCCGCGATATTCGTGTCATGAAGACCTCCGAGACCTAGCACCGGGTAACCGGCCGGATACCCGTTGAGACTGAATACGGAAACCAGACAAGAAAGGTTCAAGCAGCAGGGTCTACCTCGGAAGGGACCGCCCACGTCTTTGGTGCCGGGTGTGCCGCCCGGGCACAAACGTCCGGGCAGCGAAGGACAACAGGGGTGTTGGTTAACGGCCGATGGGCGGGGCTGTGCCTGGTGCGCTGCGGGGTCGATCGCGGTTGTACTGGAGGATTGGTCACGGGAATGCTCTCTTCGCCGAGCAGGTTTCTGAGTTGTAGAAGGGTTGAATGCCCATCGCATCGGAGGGACAAACCAAGGACCCTGCGCGCCCCTCCGCGACGGCCTGATCCGCCCCACCTACATCGGCCGGCCCTCCACTGACCAGATCCACGCAGCGGATCGTCGATGAAACGTGCACAGGGATCCTTGGCCACACGACGTTCCCAGACAGTAGCCGGACTCCCGGCCCAAGTCCCGGCCCACCGCCACCACGAGCAGGTGGAGGTGGTCGCGCCCTGTGGACCGGCCGGCCTGGATGGTCCCTACAAACCGGTCTGCGCGGGAAGCCGCCCCGATTTCACGGCCTTGACCAGTGCTTCGTAGTCCTGCTCGTTTTGCTCGGCGTAGCTGGCGGAGAAGTCTGCGATGGCCCGGTCGAAGGAGTCGCCTCGGCCCAGGTAGGAGGCGATCGCGATCCGGTCCCCCCATCGGGCATGGGCGCGAGCCAGGGCCGTCCCACAGACCCGGGCGTACAGAGTCGCCCCCGGCACACTCAAGGTATCCACCTGCACAGACCCCTTCCAGTCGTGGAACTGCCGTATGTAGTAGTCACGGCTCTGGTGGTCGATGTCGGTGACGCGCTGCCAACCCAGAAAGATGTCGGTCGCGGCCTGCATCAGGTGCTGTCCGGCCACGATGCGCTGGCCGTGGTTGGCGTACTCGCTCGCGGCGACGAACCGCTCCAGGACCGAGGCCTGCGCCTCCTTTGCCTGCAGGAACAGGGGATCGTCCAGGTCACGGCCCTCCATCAGGAAGATCCAGCACCGGGTTCCGACACTGCCCACGCCGACCACCTTGCGGGCCATGTGCACATAGCTGAACTCTTCGATCGGATGGTGCTCGTGCGCCAGCGTGCGCCGGTATGACCCGAGCAGCCTGCTGATGTTCTTCTCGGTCTCCTGGCGCGCAGACTGGGACAGGACCAGGTCCTCGATCGGCATGATCAGTGGCGGGTCGCGAACGATCCGCAGGTCTCCATCCACCTCGCCGGTTCGCTTGGAGAACACCCGCACGCTGTCGCGGGTCCGCGCCTTGGCGATGTCCCGCTCGACCTCCTTCTCCTGCCTTCTTCCGAGGCGTTTCTCGCTCACCTCGGCGCTGATCCAGGCGGTGACCTCATCGATGTTCAGATGGGCATACCAAGCGTCAAGGGTGCTCATCTTCGCGGCTTCCCGCATCCTTTCCCGGTATTCGCCGACACCCGCCTTGACGATCGCGCGTCGATCCGATGGGGCGAAGCCAAGGTCACGGCCAGCGATCTCGAAGCTCGCGGCAAGCCTTTTCACGTCCCACTCCCACGGACCGGGAAGGGTCTCATCGAAGTCGTTGATGTCGAACGCGAGCTGGCGCTCGGGCGAGCCGAACAACCCGAAATTGGACAGGTGGGCATCACCACACAGCTGAACGGTGACTCCCGACCGCGGGGTCGCTGCGAGGTCGGAAGCCATGATCAGGGCGGCACCCCGGTAGAAGGTGCCCGGCGAGACGAGCATCCGCCCATACCGGATCGGGACAAGCTCCGGGATCCGGCTCTCGGCCTGCTCCTGCAGTAGCGACATCGGTTCGGGTCGGGTCCCGGCTGGTCCCCAGGTCCCATGGCTCGACCTGGGCGCCTGAGCGCGCGCATCCTTACCCCTGGCGGCCCGCTGCTCCGGAGTGAGGTGAGCGTGCCTCCACGCCGGCGTACGCCGCCGACCGGCCGGGCCTGCCCCGGTGGCACCTTCGGAGCCAGCGACGCTCCCTGAGTCGTCAACGCCACTGAGCTTGCTCATCGCGATCCCCGCGCCGGGCTGAGGCAGCAACTGCGAGGACAAGAATCTCACAGGACCCCGCGACATTGATATCTGTTCAGGGGTGTGTGGCCGTCAGTCTGGCCAGTCCATGCATATCAACGCGCAGCTCATCAGCCGCCTCGCGCGGTCGTCTTCCCGGTTGGCGCAACGACCCGACGGCGGGACCTCATACGGCGCAGTTGAGCATCCGAACTGGACGTCGACGACAGGTCCCTTGGCACTCTCACATCTGGATCGGTCCGCGATGGCGCACGACGGCGCCGCCATCGCGGAGACCAGGGTGGCTGGACCTCCTCAGGGGACATATGCACCGTGGTTGCCCACCCGATCCCGGCGCGCACTGCGGCGATTGCGAGTGCGACGACAACCGCGGTGAGGGTCCGGCCCCCTTGGGGATGCTCATGATCCACGCGGGACCGTCCGGTTGGGCAATCACCTGCGGACGCCACCGAAGACGTCTATACTGTTTCGCCGCCGTCCGTACCCAGCAAACAAGGGTACGTTCAGGCCATGCAATGCCGATCTTGTCACACATCGAGGTTTCCGCCCGTGGTCACATCAGTTCGTGGGCGCGGCGACATTCAGGTGTGTTCGACGACATTGCAGGCAGGTGTCGGCCGCGTTCAGGTAAGCGCCCGCACCACGTACGCCGAGCGGCGCTCGCCCCTGGACAGTGCCAGCGTGGTTGACAGGCCCGTCGCGGGCCGCGGGTCGCCAGTGGCCCCTGCCGTCGACCGACCCCACCGTGGCGCCTACCCAGCCCAGCCCAGCTCAGAGCCAGCGGCAGGTTTGGCGCTGGCGAACCTGACCCGCACCTTCGGCACCCGAACCGTCGTGAACGGGCTCACCCTGACTGCAGGCGCCGGGCAGGTCGCTGGGCTGCTCGGCCCGAACGGTTGTGGGAAGTCGACCACCATGAAGATGCTGGGCGGGGTCCTGGCGGCTACGTCGGGAACCTTCACCCTTGACGGGGCCCCCGGTGGTGTCGGCGCGCTGGGTGTCAAGGCCCGCACGGGTTTCATCCCTGACGTTGGCGGCCTGTTCCCGCGGCTGAGCGCATGGGAGCACCTGGAGCTGTGCGCGCGGCTGTTCGCTGTGCCGAACTGGAGGATGCGCGGCGCCGGGCTGCTGGCCGACCTTGACCTGGACGGTGCCACCCACGAGCGTGCGGGGGAGTTCTCCCACGGCATGAGCCGCAAGCTATCCGCGGCGATCGCGCTCCTGCCCGGCCCGGGTTTGCTGCTTGCCGACGAACCGTTCGACGGGGTCGACCAGGCCGGGATTGACTCCTTGTGCACCCTGTTTTCTGGCGCTGCCGCCCGCGGCGCCGTGGTCTTGGTCAGCACGCACCTGCTGGGGGTGGCCGAATCGTTGTGCGACCAGGTGCACCTGGTCAAGGCGGGCTCGGTGCTGGCCGCCGGGACCCCTGCCGACCTGGCCGGATCAGGGTCGCTGGCTGGCGCGTACCAAAGGGTGCTGTCGGCACGCCAGCACGCTGGTCGATGACCGGCAAGCAGGCACTGCTGGACTCGAAGAGGCTGCCCGCCGGGCGCGGGACGGCCGGTGGACAGCTGCGCAGCGATGTTGCCGTCGTCATCTGGCTCAAGGGCAGGGACCAGGCCGCGATGACCGGGCGCCCAGCCCTGGTCCGGGCCGGCGCAGCCGGGTACGTCCTGGCCGTCGGCGCGTTGCTGGCTGGCTCGTCCTACCTGCACAGTGTCGCGCCGCTGGCCGTTTCGGTGGTCGGGAGCGTCCTGGCGCCGTTGTGGCTGCTGTGGGCGCTGCTGCCGGCCATCGGCGGCGGCGGGGGTGTGGCGGAGAGCGCTGCCGCCCTTGCGCCATACCCCGTGCGCCCGCGGGTCCACCTGCTGTCTGCGTGGCTGTCAACGGCCCTGGACCTGCAGTACCTCGCGGTGGTGCCCGCGCTGGCCGCGGCCTTAGTCGCCACCTACGGGCTGGCGGGGCTGGTCCCGGGTTTCGGGTTTGTTGTGGGCGCCTCGGCCATGGGCCAGCTGCTCGCGTGGGCGCTGGGCGGAGGGCTGCGCCCGGCCCGCGGCGTCGGTTTGTCCGGTACGGCCCTGGTAGTCGTGGCCCTGGTTGCCCTGTTCGTTGTTCGCGGCCAAGGCGCCCTGTCCGGGCTGGGGGTGTGGCCCGCCGGGTGGTTGCTGGCAGCCTGTCGAGCTGGTGCCATGGGCTCGTGGGGGCCGTGTCTGGGCCTTGCGCTGGTATGCGCGGCGCCGGCGCTGGTCCTGGCCGGTGTGGGGACTCCGCTGGTCGGCCGAGCGCTGCTGGCGCGGGCCGTTGGAGTCACCGCTGGGCCTCGTAGTGGTCGAGCGCCGAGTCGGGGACTGCCGCAATGGTCCCGTGCAGCGCTGGTCGTCGCCGCTGTCCGGGGTGTGCTGCGCTCGGTGGCGTTCCGGGTGGCAGCGATGATGGCTCTGGCCATCCCCTTCGTTACCACCGCCGTCTTCTCCAGGGTGAGCGCCACGATGCTGGTTTCCATGGCGTTGATCTCGGGCGGGCAGTCGGTGGCTGCCAATGCGTGGGCGTTTGACGAAGGCGGGGTGGTGGCGTGGTTGAGCGCCCCCGTGTCCCTGGTGCGCCTGGTTCTGCTCAGGGCCGTGGTGGTCCTGGCCTGTCTGTCCGTCCTGGTGGGTGCGGTTGTGGTGGGCGCACTTGCCGCCCGAGTGCCGCTTGCCGGCTGGGGCACGGCAGGTTTCGCCGCGATGCTTTTGCTGGTTGTGACAGCGGTCGGCCTGCGTACCGCGACGAAGTACCCAGCAGCGGCCGACCTGGACTCGCTGCGCGGCCGGCCGACGTCGTCGTGGGCAGTGTTGACATACACGGTACGGGCCGGTGTGGGGGCCGCGGTCCTGGCGCTGGCATGGACGGTGCCCGGCGTGGGCCCTGTGCTTGCCGGCGCCGGCGTAGCACTGTACTGCCTGTGGGCTCTGCAAGCGGTTGTCCGGTCCTTGCGTAACCCCGCCCCGCTGCTGGCTGCCTTCGCCGGGGTCCGCTGATGCTCGGGTCCTGCGGGGAGCCCAAGGACCGCCTCACAGGTGTGCACTCCATGACCTGTGCCCAGTCGCGAGCCGCGGGTACCCGCTTGCGGGTGCCCAGCGGCGTTCATTTCCACGGGCACGAGGCGCATGTCGGGGTCGCCACCAGGTTGGACCCAGGCAGGTGCGGCCGGCTCGGGCGCCCTAGGGTGCTTCCCAGTTCTCTGGCGAGGCGGCCGGACTTTGCCTCGGCCACATGATGACACTCGATGGGACACGGGATATCTGTGCGGGCGGCCAGCGCCGGGGTGTGGTCCGCAGCTCTGGCCGCATCGATCAGTTTGTGGGATGACAACAGGGCCACCCTTTGCTGGCCTGAGGCGGTGTTCCCACAGCCGCCTGCTCGGGTGCCCGACCCTGGGCCGAGGACCTGTGAACCTCAGCCAGGGGACCAATGCCGCCGGGTCGATCCGTTGGTCAGTGGCTTGCAGATGGAGCCTCCCGGCCATCGCGCATACCATCCTTGATGCTGACCGCAACCCGATGAGACCTGGCGTCCGTCCGCCGGTAGGTAACCGCAGGCGCAGCCCGGCACGGGAGCAGGTCACACACAGATCTGTGGTGGACAGTCACGAGCCAGCGAGTCGGTAGGTGCCAGGCAGATCTTCAACTGTGCCCATTGCCCCGACTAGCCAATTGGCCCGTACTCCCGATGCCGTCTCGGGTTGAAGTGCCTGCGTAGGAAGGCTCGGTGAGCGACTTAAGACCTCGCCACTGCAGGATGGGCGCCAAGTTGCTGTTGGTCTGGATTGCCGAAAGGATCGAAGGAATCACAGGCTGGCCCTGCTCATCGACCAGAACACTGCAGAAGGCGCCGTAGTCAGCCGGGCTCTTGTCGAAGGCCACCTTCAGCAGGGAGCTGGCCGTACGGACGCCGTGCTTAGCCAGTCTGCGCCGCGCAGACTTCTCGTCGGCGTTCGTTGCTTCGTCGGGGCCCAGCTGGGTCAAGAGGATTGCCTGGTCGATCCAGTCTATGACGCGATCCGCCGGGATTCGGGTGTCAACCAGCAGGTCGACGATGTCGGCCGTGGCCATGTTGTGAACGTTTTCGATGTCCTCCTCCTCGAGTCGGGTCTCGTGCCACACAGTGAGACCGTCGAGGCGGTTGAGCGGCATCCGTGACTCCACCGAGGGCAGGGCAAGGCGGAACAGCTTGGTCGTCGCGCTACGGATCACCTGCCACACCACCATGGGAAAGACCCCGATGACGAAGGCGAGCAGCAACATCTGTGAAGCGCCCTGCCACCCGGCCGCCTTCCCCACCGCCGAGATCACCCACACTCCAATCACGGCCAGGACGATACGCATGACAACGGCCACATATGCGGTGCCGCGAAGATCCGCCCGTACGTACCTGCGAAACAGGGCTCAGCCCGCAGCGCTCGCGCTGAAATCGTCGTGTCGCCACCGCTGAAAACGTAATCTCTCATCACTATTGAACGCGTCTTGGTTAGTTGTCAAGGCCTTAAGATCCACGCGTTGTCGGCCCCCTTCTGGGCGAATTTGGCAATTGTCTGACACGGTCATGGGCAGGTCGCCGTGACGACTGATACTGGACCGCTACGTGTACAGGCCCCATGAGGACTAACAATTGTGGTTGTTGCAAGACGTTCGGCACAGCACTGCTGAGCATCCGCGATAGTGGCCGTGACCCGGTCGGTGACCAAGATGCGACCAGACTCCAACCTGCCGGGTCGGGACGGATGCGATATCGCGGCCGACGAGCCCGACCAAGGGGATGGAAAGACCGATGGGAGCCCCGAAGGTCTGTCTTCTCATTACCGCGAAGGGCGCGCATTGACCTCGCCAGGTGCGACTAAGTCAAGGGCGAGGCCGCGGAGCACGTCCTTGCACGCGATCCCGGGGGCGCACGAGCAGGTCGACCCGCAGCAGTTGGCGCAGCCCGTCGCGGGGTGGAAGCGGGGCGTCAGCCCCCAGTGGTGGGTAACCCGAGAGCTGCCTCGCGCCGGAACGCGACGGTACTGGTGGTCATGGTCTGAGCGCCCAAACGGGCCATCGCTCGGATGCGAACTGTTCCTGGCGCAGCGTAGGGTGTGCGCGTGGCGCAGCATGCAGGCAAGTTCGGTGCATACGTGGCGGGCGAGCCGTCGCGGCTTCTCTTGCCCAACCGCCAAGCCGGGTCCAGTGTGCGTCAGGTCTTCGGTGGCTTGTCCGGCACTGAGCTGGTGCGTGCCAGGATCGCACTTGAGGTTCGACTCGGGGACCTGCTGCCGGGGGACCGGCTCACCGACGCTGGCGTGATCTCGCAGGCGCTCGGCGTCAGCGAGATCACGGTGCGCAGGGCGCTGGAGACGATGGGCCAGGACGGTCTGCTCGAACGGCGCCGGGGACGCGCTGGCGGCACGTTCATCTCCCAACGCTGGGAGGCGGTAGCCGCCGCAATGCGCGACGATCAGCAGGCCATGCAGCTGGTGGAGTTCCAGAGGGTGCTCGAGTGCGGGTTGGCGGCACTCGCCTGCGGTGAGCTCGACCTGGGCGACCTGGCGGCTTTGGGTGAGCATGTCCAGCTCGGCGAATGCGAGCCAGACCCTGACTCCTACGCCCTGGCAGACGCGCACTTCCACCTCGCCCTGGCCACCGTCCTGGGTGGTTGGCGTGCCCGGGAGCGTCAAACCGACCTGTTGGGCAAGCTGTGCCTCCTGCTTCCCAAGCCGCCGCTGGACGTTGCCCAGCAGCAGAACCGAGCTCATGCCCAGCTGCTGACCGGTCTGCAGAGCAGGTCGATCGGCCTGGCGGTCGAGGCGGTCAAGCTGCATGCGCGGTGCTGGCCCGTGAACGGCGGCTCGTAGCCCCTGTCTTTCATAACGGTTGCTCGCGGACCATTGACTAATGGATCGGCATGAACTAATTTACCGAGGAATCGGTGTAGGCCTCCTGGCCCAGCACCGACTCGGAGGCGGCGATCTAGCCCCGACCCATTCAGTCGCCCCAGGGCGAAACCGACGTGGCCGCTGGACGGTCCGAGTGGAGTTGCCATGAGCCCGACCGACGACCGACCGGTGTTTGCTGAGTCGAAGGCCCCGGTGCTTCCGGCTCGTGAGCCGGAGAGGTTGCGGTCCGGGGCTTTGGGCATGGTTGATATTGCTGCTGCGACGATGGCGAATATCGGGCCGGCGATGAGCTTCTTCTTCGGGTTCGCGTTCCTGGCCGAGACTGCGGGGGTTGCCTCGCCGCTGACCATTATTGCTGCGGGTATCGCGGTGGGGCTGCTCGGTAATACTCTGGCGCAGTTCTCGCGGGCTCAGCCGTCTGCGGGTGGTTTCATCACGTTTGTGGGTAAGTCGTTCGGCCCGACCAGCGCGGTCACGACGGCGCTGCTGGCGGGGTTGGGCTATATCATCGCGATGGCCTCGGTGATCGCGGTCTCTGGTGGGTTCCTGGCGATCACGGTCAAGCACTATCTGGGCTGGGATGTCCCGTGGGTCGTCTGGACCTTGGTGTTGACGGCAGCCTCGGTGGTCATGATGGTCCGGGGTGTCGCGGTCTCGACCAGGCTGGCTGGTTTGTTCTTCGGTTTCGAGATGCTGGTCCTGGTCGTGGTGTCGGTGGCGGCTATCATCAGCCATCATGGGCATCTGTCTTTGACGCCGTTCGAGCCCAGTCACATCACGGGTGGGCTGGGTGGTCTGGCTGCGGGGTTCCCGTTGGCGATCTACCTGTTCATCGGCTGGGAGAACTCGGCGGCGTTGGCTGAGGAGACCGACAACCCGCGGCGCAACGTGGGTCGGGCGGTGTTCTCCTCGGTGGCCATCATGGCGGTGAGCTACATCTTGTTCGCCTATGCCACGGTGACGGGGTTCGGGTACAACGTCGACAAGCTCGCCGCCGCGCAGATCCCGTTCATTGATGTTGCGCAGGGCACCTTGGGCCTGTTCGCGTTCTTCGCCTACCTGGCTGGTCTGACGTCCACGCTGGGCTGTCTTATCGCGGGAACGAACTCGCAGGCTCGGTTGGTGTTCAACGCCGGTCGTGAGGGTCTGCTGCCGTCTTTCATGGGCCGGGTCCATCCCGAACGTCGTACCCCCACCAACGCGATCTTCACGTTCATCTCGATCTCGCTGTTGATCATCGGCGGGTGGGGTGCGGGTCATATTGTCGGCGGGCATGCCGACTCGATGGACCCGGTGACCTTCTTCGTCGAGGCTTCCACGATGGGCACGATCCTGGTCCTGCTGGTGTACCTGGCCTCCAATATCGCGTTGCCGTTCTACTACAAGAAGTTCCGGCCGGCGGAGTTCAGCTCGATCAAGCATGTCCTGCTTCCCGGCCTGGGTGCGGCGGCGATCGTGATACCGCTGTTCTACCTGGCCAAGCCCGGACAGCCCGCCCCGTACAGCTGGTTCCCCTACGCCGCGGTGCTCATCCTGGCCGCCTCGATCCTGTACGCGGTGTACCTGACCCGGCGGGACCCGAGCCTGGGTGAGCGAGTGGGGTCCATCGTCGCTGACGCGGAGTGAGCGACGCGCTGGATGCGGGTGCCGGTAGGTCGCCGGCGCCCGCCTGCGGGGTCACCGTGGCCGTGTGTCAGCTCGGGCCGGTGTTCGGCCAGGTCGGCGCCAACCTGGCCGCGGTCCAGGATGCTGTGCTGGCCGCGGCCGGGGCCGGCGCCGCGGTGGTGGTGCTTCCCGAGCTGGTCACCACCGGCTACGCGTTCGAGTCCGCCCAGGAGGCGCGGACTCTGGCAGAACGTGCCGACGGGCCGTGCCTGGGTGCCATCGCGGCGCTGGCCGCCGAGCATGATCTGGTCATCGTCGGAGGTTTCGCCGAGCTCGCTGACCACGACGGGGTGTACAACAGTGCCTTCCTGATCGACCGGTCCGGGCTGCGAGCGGTCTACCGCAAGGTCCACCTGTGGGCCGACGAGCGTCGCTGGTTCACCCCAGGCCAGGGGCCCGCCCCCGTCGTGAACACCCACCGCGGTCGCATCGGGATCCTCATCTGCTACGACCTTGAGTTCCCGGAGTGGACCCGCATCGCAGCCCTGGCCGGGGCGGACCTGCTGGCTGTGCCGACCAACTGGCCGGCTTCGTCGGTTCCCCATGGGGAGCGCCCCATAGAGGTCATCCGGGCCCAGGCGAGCGCATCGGTCGACCGGGTCTTTGTCGCGGTCTGTGACCGGGTCGGTCCAGAGCGGGGCTTGGAGTGGGTAGGCGGGTCGGCCATCATTGGCCCGGACGGGTATCCGCTCGCCCTGTCCGAAGCTGGTGGCAGGCCGCAGACCCTGCTCGCGCGCTGCGCCCTTGCACAGGCGCGCAACAAGTCGACCTCTGCGGTCAACAACGTGGTCCAGGACCGTCGTCCGGAGCTCTACGGTCGCATTGCTGACGCCCGAGGCATGCGACCGTAGAGTCCTGCACTCAGCGGAAGGCGGCCTGGCCGGTCAGCGCCTGGCCGATCATCAGCGTGTGCATCTCGGGGGTGCCCTCGTAGGTCAGGACTGACTCGAGGTTGGCCATATGCCGGATGACGGGGTACTCCAGGGAGATTCCGTTGGCGCCCAGGATGGTTCGCGCGGTGCGACAGATCTCCAACGCCTTGGTGACGTTGTTGAGCTTGCCGATGCTGACCTGCTCGGGGCGCAGGCCTACCAAGTCCTTGCGACGTCCCAGGTGCAGGGCGAGCAGGGTGCCTGTGGTGAGATCGACGGCCATGCCCGCCAGCTTGTTCTGGGTGAGCTGGAACCCGCTGATCGGACGGCCGAACTGCTCGCGTTGGCCGGCGTACTCCAGCGCGGCTTGGAACGAGCTACGCGCGGCGCCCATCACGCCCCACAGGATGCCGTAGCGGGCCTCGTCCAGGCAGGACAGCGGGCCGATGAGGCCGCGGACCTCTGGGAAGACGGCATCGTGGGGCAGACGCACCCCGTCCAGGACCAGCTCACTGGTCACGGAGGCTCGCAATGACATCTTGTGCTTGATCAACGTCGCGCAGAACCCGGGCGTGCCGGTAGGTACGACGAAGCCGCGGATACCGTCGTCGGTCTGGGCCCAGATGATCGCCACTTCTGCCACGGAACCGTTGGTGATCCACATCTTTGACCCGTTCAGGATCCAGTCCGCGCTGTCGCCGTCACCGTCTCGACGGGCCCTGGTGCGCATCTTGGCGGGGTCGGAGCCGTGGTCGGGCTCGGTCAGACCGAAGCATCCGATGGATTCGCCGGCAGCCATCGCGGGCAGCCACTGCTGCTTCTGTTCAGCCGTGCCGTGTTCCCAGATGGCGAACATCGCCAAGGACCCCTGGACACTGACCAGAGAACGGATGCCGGAGTCGGAGGCTTCCAGCTCCAGGCAGGCCAGGCCATAGTCAACCGCAGACATGCCTGCGCAGCCGTAGCCCTCCAGGTGCATACCGAGCAGGCCGAGCCTGCCCAGCTCCTTGGCAAGCTCGTGGATGCCGGGCAGGTCGCCGGACTCGAACCATTGCGCGACGTACGGGTCGACACAGGACGCACACACCTGACGCACGGCGGCCCGCACCGCCTTCTCCTCGGCGCTGAGCATGTCGTCGATTCCGGCGAGGTCCAGCGGGTCCGCCTTGACGCGTGCCCTAGGTGGTCTTGGGCTCATCGAGATGCACCCGAGAAGGCCCCGGCTTGGGCCGTGGGCAGGCAACGGTGTTCGCTGGCTCCAAGTCTGGTGGTTGGCCAGCACGGGGCCAGACACCTTTTTGAATCGAAACGTTGAACAACGCGGCTGGTCTTGACCGCGCTGGTGGGGACGAGGTAGGTCATCTGTGTGGTCTCCTTCGGGTTTCGCTTTGGTGCGCTCTGAGCCAGGAACTTCCTTACTCCATCCCTGCGGGGGATCAACGGTGCGCCTCATCGGTCGCGCTGTTCGTCGATAAGGCCTTGCCTGACCGGTCGGCCAGCCAGGCCCGTAGCGCGTCCGTATCTGCGCCCAGGGCTGGTGGGGGGGTGGGGCTGGTGACCAGCTCGGGGTGGAAGGTGGCGGCATGGCGTACCTGACGGGTATGACCGGGACCAACCTCGACAGTGGGCGCGAGCCCGAGCCGCTCGGCCAGCGCGAAGCCGTCGGCTATGGTGCCGACTTTGCCCGCCGGGACCTGCACCGCAGTCAGTCGCCTCGCCCAGGAGTCGGCGTCGTGGCTCGCCAGGGCTGACTCGAGGGCGGCGGCGAGCTCGCCGCGGTGGGCAACCCGGGCAGTGTTCGTCGCGAAGCGAGCGTCGTAGCTCAGCTCTGGGGCGCCGACCACCGCAGCGAACCTGACGAACTGGCCGTCGTTACCGCAGGCCACCGCGAGCAGACCATCTCGGCAGCGCAAGGTCTCGTAGGGAGCGATGGAGGGGTGGCGGTTGCCCATGCGCCGGGGCGCGCTGCCGGTCTCGAGGTAGCCCTGGGCCTGGTTGACCAAGGCGCCCAACAGGCTGGACAGCAGGTTGACCTCCACCCGGTACCCGTGCCCGGACCGAGCGCGGGAGGCGAGTGCGGCAAGCACGCCTATGGTGGCGTCCTTGCCGGTCAGAACGTCCACCAGCGCGACCCCAGCCTTGGTGGGCGGCCCGTCGGGGTCACCCGTGATGCTCATGAGCCCGCCCATCGCCTGCACCACGAAGTCATACCCGAGCAGGTCGGCGCCTTCGACGGAGCCAAAACCGGTGATCGAACAGTAGATGATGGCCGGGTTCAGCCCCTGGACCTCTTCGTAGCCGAGGCCGCAGCGCGCCAAGGCCCCGGGACGGTAGTTCTCCACCAGAACGTCAGCGCGAGTGGCAAGCTCTCGGGCCAGGCCGCGATCGGCTGGGTCTTTCAGGTCGAGGGTGACACTGAGCTTGGACCGGTTGATGCTCTCGAAGTACGTCGACCCGCTCGAGGACCAGGGAGGGCCCCAGGTGCGCGTGTCGTCTCCGGTCCCAGGTCGTTCGACCTTGACGACAGTGGCCCCAAGGTCGGCAAGGTTCACGGTGCACAGCGGTCCGGCAAGCACGCGGCTGAAGTCCGCGACCAGGACCCCATCCAGGGGGCCGCCCATCAGGACCCGCCCCGGGTCTGGGCCGGGTCTGCGTTGCCGCCGGCTTCCCGTCTCGGCTGGCCGTTGACCCGTCGGGGCACTGCCCAGGGGTTGCCACGTTGCAGAGGCGGCGGCAGAACGCAGTCGTCCACACCCTGGAAGACCACCGGCCGGGTGAACCGGTCCAAAGCTGAGGCGCCCACGCTGGACGCGTCCGGTCTGCTGGTTGCCGGCCAGGGACCTCCGTGATGCTGCGCCCAGGTGTTTGCGACTCCGGTGGGCCAGCCGTCGACGATCACGCGTCCAGCCCGACAGGCCAGCAGCGGAACCAACCACGGCAGGTCGACGTCGTCGGCACCCTCGGACGCGATGGTTGCCGCCAAGGCTGGCTGAAGTCGCCCGAGCACCTCGCGCAGCTGGTCGAGGTCGGCATACTCGATGACCAAGGCCGCCGGCCCGAAGCACTCCTGCAGCAGGGGGGACCCTGTCGTGAGGTCATCAGCGGCGGCGGTGAATACCGTTGGTACCGCCGCGAACCCAGCCGAGGCGCTGTTACCCTCCCCGGCGACCATGGCCCCGGCCGCAGTCAGGGACGCGCAGCCTCGACGGTAGGCGGACGCCATGGCCTCGGTGAGCAGCCATCCGGCGGGCAGGTCCGCAAGGGCCACGGCGAGGTGGCGGGCGGCGTTGCTGCCGGCGGGGGCGAGCAACAGGCCAGGTTTGGTACAGAACTGGCCGGTGCCCATCGTGAAGGACCGCGCGAACCCTTGGGCCACGTCGCTGATGCGAGTGCGTGCCGCCGCAGGTGTCACGACCACAGGGTTGACGGTTCCCATCTCTGCGAACACCGGGATCGGGTTCGTGCGCTGACCTGCTCGGGCGACCAGTGCCATTCCGCCGCTCGGGGACCCGGTGAAAGCCACAGCCGCGACGGGAGCGGCGTCAACCAGTGCCAGGCCTGCGTCAAAGCCCACGACGACGGCGAAGACGCCTGCCGGAGCGCCGGATTCGGCTAGTGCAGCCGAGGCGATCTGCCCGAGACGGACGCTGAGCCGGGGATGGGCGGGGTGAGCCTTGGCCACCACCGGGCAGCCGGCGGCGATCGCTGAGGCGGTGTCGTGACCTAGCACGCCGAAGCCGAACGGGAAGTTGCTGGCACCGAAGACCGCGACCGGTCCCACCGGTAGGCGCATCCGGCACAGGTCAACTTGTGCCGCGGCCTCGGCGGTGTCGATGGTGGCCTGAAGGTAGCCGCCGTCGCCCGCGACGGCGCCATAGAACCTGAGCGAGGCAGCCGCCGTGGCGAGCTCGCCGCTCAGGCGATCCTGCCCGAGGGCAGTCTCGGCATCAGCCAACGCGACGAGCGCGTCAGTGTGCTTCTCCAACGAGGCAGCAATGGACTCTAGCCACGTCGCTCGCGCCACCGGCGCGAGCGAGCCGACCAGTGGCGCACAGCTAGCCGCGGCAGCCACGACGCGCGCCACGTCGCCGGCGGTGGTGTGCCGGACACCGGGGTGTGCTGCACCGGTGCGCGGGTTGCGTCCGATGTCTAGCCCAGCGGCCGCGGCCGGGGCGCCGTAGACCGGCGTGCTCACCGCTGGCTCCGCAGCGCGCCGGCGAGAATGTCCAGGCCCTCGGCCAACAGCTCCTCGCCGATGACCAGCGGGGGGGGCAGCCGGATCACATTGCCGTACGTCCCGCACACGAGCAGGACGACGCCTTGTGAATGGCATTGTGCGCCAACAGCTTTCGCCAGCTGTGCAGCGGGAGCGAGGGTGTCAGGGCTGACCAGCTCGATGGCCATCATTGCCCCGCGGCCCCGGACCTCCGCGATGGCATCCACTTCCTGGGCCAGTGGTTCCAGCTTCTCGCGGATCACGGCCTCTATCCGGCGGGCCCGGCCGAGCAGGTCATGGTTCTCCAGCATCTCGAACACCCCCAAGGCTGCGGCGCACGCCAGAGGGTTGCCTGCGTACGTGCCTCCCAGACCACCGGCCGGGACCGCGTCCATGAGCTCGGCCCGACCGGTCACCGCCGCCAGCGGGATGCCCCCGCCGAGGGCCTTGGCGGTGCAGATCAGGTCGGGCACGATGCCCTCGTGATCGCTGGCGAACATGTCGCCGGTGCGACCGAGTCCGCTCTGGACCTCGTCGGCCACCAGGACGATCCCGTGCCGCTTCGCGAGCGCGGCAACTGCGGGCAGGAAGCCGGGGGCCGGCACGATGAAGCCGCCCTCGCCCTGCAGCGGCTCGACGACGATGGCGGCGACGTGGTCGGCGCCGACCTGTCGGAGCAGCCTTTCCAGTGCCTGGCTCGCCTCGCTCGCGCAGCGATCGGCGCCGCCGGGCCAGCGCAGCGGATATGCGTAGGGCGCCCGGTGCACCGCGCCGGGGAAGGGGCCGAACCCAGCCTTGTAGGGGACATCCTTGGCGGTCATGGCCATGGTGAGCAGGCTGCGCCCATGGAAGGCATGCTCGAAGACCACCACGTCGGTGCGCCCGGTTGCCACCCGCGCGATCTTGACGGCGTTCTCAACGGCCTCCGCGCCGGTAGAGAACAGCGCGGTGCGTTTTGCGTGTGTGCCCGGGGTGAGTCGGTTGAGGTGCTCGGCCACCTCCACATAGCCGTCGTACTCGGTCACCAGAAAGCAGGTGTGAGTGAAGCGGGCCACCTGAGACTTCACGCGCGAGACGACCTCGGCGGCGCTGGCGCCGACGCTGGTGACGGCGATGCCGGAGGCCAGGTCGATGAGGTGGTTGCCGTCGACGTCGACGATGACGCCACCACCAGCACGTTCCACGAACACCGGAAGGGCTGACCCGAGCCCGCTGGGGATGGCTTCGTTGCGGCGTTTCTGCAGTGCACGGGACAACGGCCCTGGCAGGTCCGTGACGAGCCTGCGACTTTGCTCCGGCTGGTCCAGTGAGCAGGACGCCGCTGTGATGGGCGCGGTCTCAAGAGCGGTCATGACGTCCTTTCGCAGCGCCACCGGCGTATCCGGAGCTCACTGCGAACGGTAGGTCCTGCGGCTCCTAAGAACTTCGTATGATTTGCTGCACCATGTGATGAGATTCGACGTTCTGTCCAACTTTGGAGGATGAGCTGTGCCTACCCTCGCGGCACTGTGCCGGGCACTGGGCCCGGATCTGGCTCCGGCCTGCGAGCTGGCCATCCCTGACGTTGAGGTCGGTGGGGTCCATGTCAGCGAGCTCACCGATCCCACGCCCTACCTGCAGGGTGGGGAGCTGCTGTTGACCACGGGCATGGGTCTGACCGGGCACGGGGCGCAGGCTGGCGCCTATGCCGCGCGGCTGGCTCGACACGGTGTCGTGGGTCTTGGCCTTGGGCTCGGCCCGATCCACGACGCGGTGCCCCCAACCCTGCTGCGTGCCTGTGAGGCCGCCGGCTTGGTGCTGTTTACGGTGCCCGCGCCGACGCCCTTCCTGATGGTTGCGCGCACCTACTGGGAGCTCGTGGCCCAGGCCGGTCATGAGGAGCTCAGCTCGGCGCTGGGCGCCCATCGCGAACTGGTTCGCGCGGCTGCCGGTTCTGCTCCGGTGCCGGCCGTGGTACGGACCCTGGCGGCTGCGGTGGAAGGCTGGGCAGCACATCTGTCTGCGGACGGCCAGGTCCTGGAGGTGTGGCCAAGGGCGCGCAGGGCATCGGCCAGGGCGGCCGCCTGGGAGATGAGCCGCCTTCGCACGGCCGGCCCGCACTCCTCGGCCACCTTCCCGATCGAGGGCGACGACGTCGTGCTCCAGCCGCTGAGCAGTCGCGGCCATCTGACTGGGTATGTGGCCACTGGCTGCCCGCGTCCGATGCGCGCCCAGGACCAGCAGCTCGTTCTGGCGGCATGCTCGCTGCTGGCCCTACAGAGCGAGCAGTACCGCCGCGGGACTGCCGGCCCACGCAGTTCACGTGCCTGCGTGGCCAGGTTGGTGACTACGGGGTATGTCGATGCCGCACGCTCGCTGTGCGGTGACCTCGGACTGGGCGCCCTGCCCTCCTCGGTGCGGATTCTGGCCGTGGCGGGTCTTGGCGAGGGGCGCGGGGATGACCTGTATGACGCCGTGGCCCGGACGGTTCCGCCGCGCAGCAGCCAGCTGTTGGCCATCGGCGGGTCCGGTGACCTGTGGGTGCTGCTGCCGGACAGCGATGTCGGCTCCGTCCTGGATTCGGTACGACGGTTCCTGCTCTCGCAGGCCAAGACAGCCCGCGGGGTCGTGTCGGCGCTGACGCCTCTGGGAGAGGTCGCACGGCAGGCAGGGCTGGTGCACCAGGGGCTGACCGTGGTGCGACCTGGCCAGCTACGGGACCTGGCAGAGCGTGAGCAGGCCGTCCTGGGCGACGACGTGGTCGACCTTGGGCCGATCGTGCAGTACTCGCGCGCTGATCTGGTCGCCTCGGTCGTGGCCTATCTGCGCCACCGCGGTCGTTGGGAGGACGCCGCCCGGGATCTTGGCATTCATCGCAACACGCTTCGGCACAGGATCGGTACCGCGAGCCGGGTCATGGGATCGGACCTGAACGACCCGGACGTGGCCAGCCGGCTGTGGCTGGCGTTGCGCGCGGCCGGGCTTGCCTGAGGCCACCTCACCTGAGACGGCGCTGATGCAGCGGTCGTGGAATACGCGGCGGTGCCTGTTAGTTGAAGCATCAACAAAACAACTCGCCAGCAAAGGAACTTCTCATGGGTATCTTCACTCGCAAGACCACCGGCGGCTCCGTCGCCGTTCTGGACCGTGACGACTTCGACGCCGCCACGCAGGCCGTTGACGACGTCTCGGGCGACTACGTGCTTGACCCGTCCCACACCCGTATCGGCTTCTCCGCCCGACACGCCATGGTGACCAATGTCCGCGGCCAGTTCGACAGCTTCGAGGGCGCCGCCCACATCGATGTCGCGGACCCGGCAGCCTCCACCGTGTCAGTGACGATCAAGGCCGCCAGCGTCACCACGGGCCAGGAGCAGCGCGACGGCCACCTCAAGACCGCCGACTTCTTCGACGTGGAGAACTACCCTGACATCACCTTCGTGTCCACCGCAGTCGAGCGTGACGGTTCCAGCTGGAGTATCACCGGCGACCTGAGCATTAAGACCGTGTCCCACCCGGTGAGCGTTGTCTTCGAGGAGATCGGCTCCGCGAAGGACCCCTACGGCAACATCCGCGTGGGCTTCGAAGGTGGCGCGAGCCTCAACCGTTCCGACTGGGGCCTCACCTTCAACGCGGCGCTGGAGACCGGTGGCGTACTGGTCAGCGAGAAGATCAGGCTTGAGTTCGACATCTCGGCGATCGCTGAGACCACCGCGCCTGCCTGAGGCATAGTCGTCCAGGTCACCACCGTCACCCGTGGGAGACGGTGCTGACCTGGAGGGTAGGTCGAAGGCCACCGTGCGGGCATCACTGCTCTGAGCCGGGCTGCTGCACCAACCAGCTGGTCACTGGCGCCAGATGATCGTCGCGTCTTGGCAACCTCACCTTCGGCCAGCGGGGTTGGTGAGGTCAGCGGTGGTCGATGAACGGTTGCGGGATGCCGAGTCGGCCGTCGCTCCAGGCGAAGTAGGTGTGGGTGCCGTCAGTGGCGTTGTCGGTGTAGTCGCCGAAGCTGGGGAAGATCAGCGAGGAGGTGGCAGCCCAGTCGGTGGCGCCCGTGGTGACCCGGATGTCCCGGCTGTTATCCCCCGCGGTGGCCCTGCAGTCGGCGAAGTAGTCGGTACGTGTCGAGTTGGCCCCGCCCAGGCGCCGGTCATACCACGAGGTGCAGATCGAGCCGTTGCTGCGGACGCTGACAGCCGGCAGGAAGTGCAGGCCATAGCTGGAGTCGTCGTTGACCCGGACTGTTTTGCCCAGCCCAGCCAGGCCCAGGGGCGCTGTTCGGAGCCAGATGTCACCCAGGGGGTGCAGGCTGGCGTCGTTCCAGACGAACACCACGCTGCGGGTGGCGGTGTTGATCGCCAGGCGGGGGAAGTCCTGGCCCGGGCCACGGTCGTAGCCGGCGATCGAGACGGTGTCCAGTGACTTGACGCCGCCGGATGGGTTGGCGTGGGGCTGACCGGCGCTCAGGACGACCGGGTGGGAAGGCCCGCCGACACTGGCCTGGCTTGCTCGCGCCGGGACGAGGGCGGCGTGGATGTATACGGAGGGGTCGCCGTTGCCCGAGGAGTTGCTGTTGGTATTGCGCTCCCACCCGAGGTAGGCGTCTCCACCCGGTGCGAGCCCAACGTAGGCACCCTGGTCCGCGGCCCCGCAGCGAGCCTTCTCCGATGAGGGCCTCCCGGCCGGGCACGCGGGTTCTTCGCCCCACGCCACCACCGGCTTGGTGAACGACACCGTGCTCAGCGCTGCGGGATTCGTCGGGACGTGGGCGCGGATGACCTCGATCTGCCCGGTGCCGGTGTGGCTGCCCGGCGGGACGGTACACCCGTTGGGGCCACAGACCGGCGGTGGCGGGAAGAAGAACCTGGTGTACGAGACTGCCAGGGTCCTGGACGCCGGGTCAAAGGATATCCAGTCCTTGTCCAGGGTGCTCAGCTGGCTGGGTTGGCCGGGGGTGCCCAGGCTGCACAGGTTACCGGGCAGGGTCACCGGCACTGGCAGGCTCAAGGTCGCGCTGGTCCCGGCGGCGTTGGCGGTTGCCATCGATACCGCGATCGTTCCGTACGCGGGACGGCCATCACTGCACGCGCTGGTGGAGGGGTAGTAGAGGCTGCTCACGGCGAAGTGCCGGCCATCTCCCAGCGCCGCGATCGACGGGTCCCCAGACCAGTGCTGGTCGGGATTCTGGTTGGGTAGCCCGATCAGGTCGGTGAAGTGCCGGCCGCCGTCACCGGAGACAGCGACGCCGGTCAACGAACCCGACGCGGTGGTCGGGACGCCGAACATCCCGCTCGCGTCGTTCCAGCCCACCAGCAGCAGTGTCGAGGCGCCCCGCCGCTGCGCCGCGACCGCGGTCTCGCTCTGTCCTGCGCCCAGATCCAACGCCGGGTCGTTCGCGTCGACGTTGGTGCCGATGGAGGGGGTTGCCGCCGTCCGCCGCGCACTGGCGGGTTTCGAGGGCGGGCCGGCCAGCCAGGCTCGCAGCCCCGAGGACAGCGGGTCGGTCCTGCCCAGGCGCGAGGCGACCCGCGAGCGCATCACCGACGATGCGGACGCCTTGGCCGGAACTGGTGTCGGGTGCGCAGAGGGAACGGCCCCGGCCGTCAGGAGTAGTCCCAGTCCCGCGACGGTGGTCCCTGCCCGGTTCAGCTTGTTCCTCGCCACGGTCACTACGTCCCCCCACGTCATAACCAGTCCCAGTGCCGACTGGCAAAATCTAGCGGGCGGCAGGTGCAGTACCGGGCAGAAAGCGTGCGACTCGCCGGCCTGGGACATGCTCATCGTGCATCCGGGGTGCAGTACTGACACCAGCTCGCCCCTGGGGTGAGGCACGGCCCCTGCCGGCACGACCGGTTCCCCGCCGCCATCACGTCCTGCAGGACCTTCGCGACGGGGTGACCGATTCCGGTCGAGCAGCCGGTGAGCAGAAGGACCCGCGCGCCGGCGGGCCGCCCACCCATGGCGAGCGCCTCGGGCCGCGGGCAGCCAGCCACGATCGAGGTGGAGCTCTTCGGCGGCAGCCAGCGGCGTGCTCGCGGGTCAGCGCCTCGTGGCGATGACCTCAGGGGTCGAATGCGATGCCCCGTGGCGGATGGTGGCCAGTGCCCACAGTGCCACCATCGTGCCCGTCAGCGTTGCCAGCGCCGCCGTGCTGCCACCGGAAATCGCGACGAGGGGGTATCCATTTCACTGCCCCCAAGCACCAGGAAGCGGTGCCGCTACCCCACCCGTTGTGGCGGCGGCGACCGTTAACCACAAGCAGTAGTGGCG
>Ga0209638_1000690_pt1 | contig 22155 bp, 25 predicted proteins | sample BarGraNGADG00211_FD_184490 | JGI IMG/M metagenome (GOLD analysis project Ga0209638, IMG submission 184490) | Arctic peat soil microbial communities from Barrow, Alaska - Barrow Graham LP Ref core NGADG0002-211 (SPAdes) (version 2) | ecosystem: Environmental > Terrestrial > Soil > Wetlands > Peat...
TCGCCGGCGAGGAGGGCCGGCCCGGCCCGGGGGCAATCATGTGGACAAAATGGAGGAACTACCCCCGCCGCTGGACTCGCCCGAGGCCGTTCGTTGCAGCACTAGCCTCGGTGCGTGCTGTGTCCCTGGTGCCTGACTGACGATGATCGGGTCGTCGACTCTCGGTTGGCGGAAGACGGTGCGGCGACCAGACGCCGTCGGGAATGCAACGGGTGCGGCCACCGGTACACCACGTTCGAGAGAATCGACGAGGTTCCGTTGATGGTCGTGAAGCGTTCGGGGCTCCATGCACCATTCGATCGGATGAAGGTCATCAACGGCTTGCGAGCCGCGACGAAGAACCGACCGGTCTCTGAGAAACAGCTCGAAGGGGTGGCGCAAGCTGTCGAAGATGCCTTGCGGGAGGATGGCACTGTGCCAACGACTGAGCAGATCGGCCTTGCGGTGCTTGATCGGCTGAGGTTAGTGGACGAGGTGGCATATCTCCGGTTCGCCAGCGTGTACAAGGGTTTTGAAGGTGTTGACGATTTTCGGCGCGAGGTCGGGCTCCTGACCAAGACCACTGCCCCCAAGCAGATCGGGTCGTAGGCGTGGCGGAGCTCTTGGAGGATGCTCCCGCCCGGGCGCTCGCCATCTATGCCCATCCCGACGATCCCGATGTGGGTTGTGGCGGAACGCTGGCGGCGTGGGCGGCAAAGGGGAGCGAGGTCCATACCCTCCTGTGCACCGATGGGGACAAAGGATCGACCGACCCTTCGGCCGATCCGGGAGAGCTGGCCACCAGGCGAGCCGTCGAGGCTGGCGAAGCCGCGGCGCTGATCGGGCTGGCCGGCCAGGAGTTCCTGCACTATCTGGATGGGGAGCTCCATGACGATGTCGGATTGCGGCAGGCGTTTGTCTCGGTGATCCGTCGTCTCCGACCGGACGTCGTTCTCTGCCCCGATCCCACAGCCGTCTTCTTCGGACAGGACTATTTCAATCATCGGGATCACCGGATCACCGGATGGGCGGTCCTCGACGCGGTGGCCCCGGCGACGGCGCTACCCCTGTATTTCCCCGAAGCCGGACCCGCCCATCAGGTATCCACTGTGCTGATGTCGGGCACACTCGAACCCGACGTCTGGGTGGATATCTCGGCAACCGTCGAGGTGAAGGTGCTGGCGGTGGGGCGCCATCAGAGTCAGTTCCCCGACGGTGCCGAGTGGGCCAGGTCTGCGGTTCATGGGGCAGCCGAGGATGCCGGCCGGAATGCCGGGGTCCGCTTCGCCGAGGGGTTCCGGAGGCTGCGCCTCGGTGGATGACCTCCCGACCCATCCACAACCTGACGGCATGGCGCGCAGCCCGGGGAGCTGGGTTCCATCAGTTGATCGGGTGATACTCCACGTCGACATGGATGCGTTCTTTGCCTCGGTGGAGGTGTTGGACGATCCGACCCTGGCCGGACGCCCGGTGATTGTGGGGGGCGCCGGCAGCCGAGGTGTCGTGGCTGCCTGCACCTACGAGGCCCGGATGTTCGGTGTCCATTCCGCCATGCCCTCGTCGGTCGCCCGCCGACTGTGTCCGCAGGCCGTATTCGTCCACGGCCGATACCACCGTTACGTGGAAGAGAGCGCCAAACTGCACGCCATCTTCGAAACGGTGACGCCGTTGGTCGAAGGGATCTCCATCGACGAGGCGTTTCTCGATGTGACGGGGTCGGTGCGCCTGCTCGGGGATGGCCCGAGCATCGCCGCTGACATCCGCAGAAGTGTGCAGAACGACTTGCATCTGACCTGTTCGGTAGGAGTGGCATCGAACAAGCTGTTGGCGAAACTGGCGTCGAAAGCGGCCAAACCGGTGGCTGACCGATCGGGTGTTCACCCTGGGCCGGGAATCGTCGTGGTCGAGGTTGCCCGTGAACTCGAGTTCCTCCACCCATTGGCGATCGAGGCTCTGTGGGGTGTGGGCCCGGTGTCCGCCCGCCGCCTCAACGGGCTGGGGGTACGGACCGTCGGTGATCTGGCGTCTCTCCCGACCGCCACGCTTCAGCGGCATCTCGGAAAGGCGCAGGGCTCACATCTGGCCGGGTTGTGCCGAGGTGAGGATGCACGGCAGGTCATCCCCGACCAGAAAGCGAAATCCATAGGCCACGAAGAGACATTCCCATCCGACTTGTGGGACCCGGACGTCATTCGGGGCCACTTGGCCCGGATCGTGGATGCGGCTGCATCCCACCTTCGGGGAAGCGAACTCGGGGCCCGCACCATCACTGTCAAGATCAAGTTCGGTGACTTCACCATGGTCACTCGATCTCATTCGATGGTCACCCCGGTCGACTCGGCGCCGTCCATCGGAGTGATCGCCACGGCGTTGTTCGACTCTGTCGACCTTTCCCAGGGGATCCGACTTCTCGGGGTCAGCCTGTCCGGTTTCGGCGCTACCGGTGCCAACGAACAACTCTCCTTGGACCTGGGGGGCGCCGAAGGTGTGGTCCTCCACGCGGGTGTCGACGGCCATGGCCTTCATGATGAGGTCGATGACCGGATATTCCGGGCAGGAGAGGAGGCTGAGCGCCTTCAACAGTCGTGGGGCGGAATTACGGCCGCAGTGGACAGCATCCGGGCTCGATATGGCCATGCTTCGGTCGGTTCTGCATCGTTGGTGGGGGTCGACGGGCTCCGGGTCCGGGATCGGGGCGAGTCCCAGTGGGGCCCGGCCGCAGAGCCAAAAGACGATCCCGACCAGGATCGGAACCTTCGAACGTGAGCCTTTCAACGACGCCCGGAGCGGATGGAGAACGAAAAGTGATTCTGCGTTGTCAGGGCTTGTCGCAGTGCGCGATGCTTTATGCAGGGAGGTGCGCGATCATGGAGTCGAGGATGACAACAAGATCGATGACTAGACGGAGGGGAGGAGTTCTTGCCGCTCTCTGATCACGAGCAGCGAATTCTCCACGAACTGGAGGAATCCCTCTATCGGGAGGATCCTGCGTTCGCGGAACGAGTGCGCTCCGAAACCGTCTACCGGCATGCCGGTAGGTACTGCATCTGGTCAGCCCTGGTGTTCGTGGCCGCCCTCGTATTCATGTTCCTGACCTTCTCGAGTTCGGTGGTGCTCGGATTCCTCGGCGTCGTCATCATGTTCCTTTCCGCCGTGGTGTTCGCCAACAATGCACGGCGCATGGGCAAAGCAGGTATCGACGATATCTCGCGGTCGATTCATAACCGGAATATGGGCACCGCGGTTCATGATCCACGGGACTGGATCCGCGGTCGCCTCCATCGCGACGACTGAACCTTTGTCGGACGGCTTGGTGGTATTAGCTGTCGATGTCGGCGGTACCAAAATGGCGGCCGGCCTTGTCGACGACCGCGGCGCCATTCTGGTTGAAGCCCAAACCCGTACCCCGAGCGACGATGATCCCGAGGTGGTATTCGCGTCGATGTCGTCGATCATCGGTCAGGTCTTATCGGCACCGGCACCGTCACCGGTTGTCTGCGGCGTTGGCTGTGGAGGTCCCATGAGTGCGAAGGGCCAGACCGTTGCGCCCCTCAACATCCCGGGATGGAAGGACTTTCCCCTCCGGGCCCGGATCGAGGCCCTGGTTCAGCTGCCGACCGCCGTGGACAATGACGCCAAAGCGCTGGCCTTGGGGGAGGGTTGGGTGGGGGCCGCGGTGGGGGTGAGCGACTATATGGCCATGGTGGTATCCACCGGCGTCGGTGCCGGGATTGTGCTCGACGGCCGACTGCTCGATGGGGCAAGCGGAAATGCCGGTCATATCGGCCACGTGATGGTAGAACCCGAGGGGAAGCGGTGTGTATGTGGGGCCCGGGGCTGCCTGGAGGCGGAAACTTCCGGACCGTCCATCGCGGCCATCACCGGGTGCCCTCCGACGGAGGCCTCGGACGAGGTGCGGAGGCGAACCGGCACGCTTGTCGGCCGAGCGGTTGCCTCGGTGGCCAACTTGTTGGACTTCCAGTTGGCGGTGGTGGCCGGCTCGGTGGCCCTGGGGTTCGGCGAGCCCTTCTTTTCGGCCGCCCAGACAGAGATCGACTCCCGGGCGCGGCTGAGTTTTTCCCGGGGGACCCGCATCGTCCCCGCCGGGCTCGGGGCGGACGGTCCACTGGTGGGAGCGGCGGCGGTGGGTCGACGGTCCGTATTCGGTCGAGCCGATTCTCCGGTGTACGGGTGACCGAGGAGTCAGTGGTGGCCTCACGGGCGGCGGCACCGACGGTTGTACTGGCCGTGGTGTTCCGTCCGAGTCTGTGGCTGACCGCCCTCGGTACTGCTCATCGATTGGCGGCTCCCGGTTGGTGGAAGCGACGCCCGTTCCTACCTCTGCCCGACGAACGGCTCTGGGCGTTCCGGATGGTCACAGCCTACGGACACGCTGACGCCATCCCTAATGGTCCGGACGTCGTGTCCTTCCTTGAATGGTGTCGGTCGGCCGGTAGATCGTCACCCCCTCGTGCACCGGCACCAACGTTGCACGATGTGGGGAATCGGGAGAATCGCCCATCGGCGGCTCGACAGGGCTAATTTCCGATCTAGTGATTCGACGGTCGAAGTCCGAGGCGAAGACGGTGACGGGGGATTTGATGGTGCCCGTCCCCGTCAGGTCCCCAATGTCACCCTCTCGGCGGGCATTGGTTCTCAACGCCACCTTCGAGCCATTGGGCATCGTGTCCTCGCGTCGGGCGGTGCTTTTGGTACTGGGGACCAAAGCCGAGCTGCTTCACACCACTGACCGTGTGTTCCGAGCGGAACGGGTGACAGTCCCCGAGCCCTCGGTGGTCAGGTTGGTGCGTTACGTGCACATCCCCCGTCAGTATCGGGTGGCTGTCAATCGTCGTACGGTCTTCGCCCGCGACGGTTCGCGCTGCCAGTACTGCGGGGCGGCGGCTGAGAATCTCGACCATGTCATCCCCCGGAGCAAAGGTGGCCCACATACGTGGGAGAACGTGGTGGCGGCGTGCAGGTGGTGCAACACCCGAAAGGAAGATCGACTACCCCACGAGGCCGGGATGGTGCTCCGAGCTACGCCGGTGGCGCCTCACCACCGTGTGCAGCTGCTCGCATCGTGTGGGGGAGCCAGCGACGATTGGCGTACGTATCTGGGCGGCGGCATCGACCACTTCGAGCCCCTGACTGCCTGAAGGCATAGACGACGATGGGGGACATGTGGTCGATCGAGGAGCGGGCCGGCGCGGCTGGAATGCTCCATGCGTCGTGGCCGGCGACCGAAACGCACCCAGCACAACGCGCCATTGCCGTGTGCCGGGTGACCGGACCTGCCGTCGTGTTGGGTTCCACCCAGGCCGAGGGCGTGGTCGACTCCCGGCGAGCCGGGGCACAGGGGATCGAGGTGGTTCGCCGCCGGTCGGGTGGGGGAGCCGTCCTGGTGATGCCGGGCGATCCGGTGTGGGTCGACGCCTGGGTCCCGCGGGGGGACCCACTATGGAACGACGACGTGGGACGGGCTTTTGATTGGCTCGGAGACGCCTGGACCACGGCGCTCGAAGCCGTGGGGTGCGAGGGGATGTCCGCTCACCGGGGTGGGTACGCGGCATGCACGCGCTGGTCGTCGTTGGTCTGTTTTGGAGGGGTGGGGACTGGTGAGGTGGTCACCTCCGACGGGCGCAAAGTGGTGGGGGTGTCCCAGCGTCGGACCCGCAACGGCGCCTGGTTCCACAGTGCCTGCGTTCTGGAATGGGACGCCACCGAGTTGCTAGGAGTCCTGGACCTCCCCGACGCCGAACGGGCGTCGGCTCGGCTCGGACTCGCCGACGCGGTGGCGGGGGTGGTTGACCTGGTGGGCACGTCCGACGGCGGAGTCATCGATGGGCCCACGATGGTGGCCGCCCTCGTCGATGCATTGCCGTCGTGACATTTCGTTGCTGACCGCGGTACCGGTGGATCCCAACGTTCGAGGTCTGCTCCCAGGTCTGAGCACAGCCATCGGGTGAGGGCCCTGACCTCCATCACGTGATTCCACCCTGAGCCGACCCAGGGGTTGGCCGTCCCGTTCGACCCGAGGCGGTGGCGGGCGCACTGGTGGATGGTTTTCTCCAACCCTGTCGGGTCCGCAGACGTCTCCCGTACCGGTGCAGCCGACCCTGATTTTGGTGATTGAGGAGCCAAAGTTGTTGACGAGTGGGGGGCGGGGGCGTAAAGTGGTAGAAAGTGGTGTGAAAGGGAGGGATCCGAACAATCGGTTTCCGAGCACTACGAGGAGCATTGTGGGAGCAAGCGCCAGTGGCACGATTTTTCGGAAGGTACGAGCACTCGCTCGACGACAAGGGGAGGGTGATCCTTCCGGCGAAGTTCCGTGGGCCCTTCGACCATGGCGGTTTTCTCACCCAGTACCAGGACGGATGTCTGTCGTTATGGACGCCGGACGAGTTCGAATTGCAGATGGAGACCATGCAGGGCCGGGCCTCGACCAGCAAAAGCGACCGCAATCTGGCTCGGTTGTGGGCGTCGACTTCACACGAGGTGGAAGTGGACAAGCAGGGCCGCATGGCCATTCCCTCCCATCTTCGGGCCTTCGCCGGCTTGGAAGGGGACGTGTTGGTCCACGGAGCCATCGATCGGGTGGAGTTGTGGAATCCCACATGGTGGGAGCAGAAAGTGCAGCCCGAGGAGCAGCGGCTTACCGAGGGCGACGACGGCTGAGCGATGCGGTCCGTCTCCACGTTGTCCGACATGTTTACGAAGGCGGGCAGCGCCCAGGATCCACAGGTTTCGACCCGTCAGAGATCGACGCTTACCCGAAACTACCGAATGAAAGGACCCACGCCACTCGGACCATCACCACTTCCACATCGGCGGCCATCCCCGCTGGCAATGGGACCGACCACCGCCCGACGCCATATGAGGCGGCAATGGCGGCGGTTGCCCGACCCGATGTGCACATTGAACGCGTCTGGCTCATGCGCAGCCCTTCGACCGAACAGTTGGAAGAATCCTCCTCCGCTTGCTTCCACGCTGGTCGCTCGGGAACTCCACCCCCAGGCACCGCACCGGTCGTGGGGCTGCGAATGAGCCAGGCATTTCAGCACGAATCCGTCATGACCACCGAGGTGGTGGACCTCTTTGCCCCGGTTCCGCCGGGGCTGATTGTGGATGCCACCCTCGGGGGAGCCGGGCACGCCGCCGCCATCCTGGCATCACACCCTCATCTGAGTGTGCTCGGCATTGACCGTGATCCGATGGCTGTTGCGGCCGCTGCCACCGAACTCGCCCGTTTTGGCGAGCGGGCCATTGTCCGTCAGGCCCGGTTTGACGACCTCGCCGCCATCGTCCGCGGCGTGCAGATGGAGATGGGAATCCCCCTCGATTCGCTCAGTCTCTCCGGTGCCCTCTTCGACCTGGGAGTCAGCTCGCCTCAACTGGATCTCGCCGAGCGCGGCTTCTCCTATCGCCGGGATGCTCCTCTCGACATGCGGATGGATCCGACCTCGGGTCGTACCGCCGCCGATGTGGTCAATGAGTTCGACGAGGCTTCCTTGGCCCATTTGTTCGCGGAGAACGGTGAGAGCCGGTTCGCCCGACGTATCGCCCGGGCTGTGGTTGCCGCCCGCCCGTTCGCCACCACCGGGGAGTTGGCCGAAGTGGTGCGAGCAGCCATCCCCGCCGCCACCCGCCGCACCGGCGGCCACCCGGCTCGGCGGGTATTCCAGGCAATCCGTATCGCCGTCAACGAGGAGCTCGACCAACTCAATCGGGCCCTCGATGCCGCCCTCGACATGGTGGGTGCAGGCGGCCGGTGTGTGGTGATCTCCTACCACTCGGGGGAAGACCGGCTGGTCAAGGCCAAATTTGTCAACGCATCGACCGGCGGCTGCACGTGCCCGCCGGGTCTCCCGTGTGTGTGCGGTGCGGTCCCCGACTACCGGTTGGTGGTACGGGGATCACGTCGGCCGTCATCGGAAGAGATCGGCCGGAATCGTCGTTCGGAAGCGGCCCGGCTACGGGTCATCGAACGGATATCAGCGCCAGTTGGCCACTCCTTGGCCAATGGTGAGGTGGCCTGATGGCACCGCCTGCTTCTTCGGCCGCTCGGCGACCGGCGGTTCGGAACGCGCCGGCGCCGAGGCGCCCGCCGCTCCGGCTGTTTGAATCGGCGCCGAGGGCCCGCCATCGGTCACGCCGCCGCCCCACCATGCTCATCGCCAGTGTGTTGATCGTAGGGAGCCTGCTGTCCGTGGTGGTAGCCGATGACGTCGTTGCCCAAGGCCAGATCCGTTTGGCCAACACCCAACGCCTAGCGGCGGTGGCGTTGATCCAGCAGAAACAACTTCAGGTGGCGGTGGCCCAGCTGTCCGCACCGCAGATCGTCGTTATCAAGGCCCGACAACTGGGAATGGTGAGCCCCACCCAGTTCGTTGATCTGCCCTCGGTACCGCTGAACGTGGCACTGCCCGTCCCCAATACCGGGCAGTCATCTTCCGCTAAGACGCCGCCGACGACGCCGTGAGCCCCATCGTCCTTCTTGGACGCCGAACTCGAGCGTTGCGGATTCTGCTCTTCGTGGTGTTTGTGGCCATGATCCTTCGATTGGTGGCAGTTCAGGAATTCTCCCACCAGCGCTATGCCTCGCTCTCCAGCGCCGAACTGACCCAGACGGTGACGGTCCCCGCCGTTCGTGGCGGGATCTATGACCGAAACGGTGAGGTGCTGTCCGAGTCGGTCACCAAGCAGACAGTGGTGGCCGATCCGTACCTCATCAAGGACCCCGGTACTGTGGCGGCTTCCTTGGCCCCGGTCCTGGGCCTCTCGGCTGACAAACTCCGCTCCCAGCTGACCGAACACTCTGGTTTCGTCTACCTGGCGCATCGGGTGGCAGATCCGGTGGCATCGGAGGTCACCGCCCTCAACCTCACCGGAATCAATCTGGTGGCGGAATCACAACGGGTCCAACCTGTTGGGCAGCTGGCCCTGCCGCTTATTGGGACGGTGGGAACCGCAGGCTCCGGGCTCTCGGGACTCGAATACCAATATCAATCACTATTGGCCGGTATCGCCGGATCGAAGATTTTGCTTCAGTCGCCCAACGGGGTGACGCTGCCCGGTGCGACCGGAGCCGCGGGCACGTCGGCCAAAGCCGGGACGGGGATCGAGCTGACCATCGACGAATCCGTCCAATACGTGGCCGAGCAGGCTCTCGGAGCCGAGGTGCTGGCGGCTCACGCCTTAGGTGGGACTGTCGTCGTGATGGATGTCAAAACGGGTGACGTGATCGCCATGGCCAACCTTCAGGCGACGACTTCGGGATCGAGTACTCCATCGACCGGATCCGCGTCGGCCGTCACCGCGTCAGCCACCTCTTCGACCTCCCCCCAGTCGTCGTCGGGGGCAACGCTCATCGCCCGAGCCGACACGCTCCCGAGCGGTGTCGAAGAAGCACCTTCGAACACGGCGCTCACCCAGGTCTACGAGCCGGGGTCCGTATTCAAGCTGGTCACGTTCTCTTCCGCGTTGCAAAACAATGTCATCAGTCCCAACCAGACATTTTCAGTCCCAGGTTCGCTGTCCATAGGCGCCTATACCTTCCATGACGCAGAAAATCACGGAACGCAGAGCATGACCGCTACGGACATATTGGATCAGTCATCCAACATCGGGACAATCCAGATCGCGGGAGCACTCGGAAAGGACCGTCTGCTGGCCCAAATCGGCAACCTGGGATTCGGCAAGCCGACCGGGCTCAACTTCCCCGGCGAATCTCAAGGGCTGGTCCCCGGGCCCAATGCCTGGACGGGTAGTTCGATCGGGTCGACCCCTATCGGTCAGAACGATGCGGTCACAGCCCAACAGCTTCTGGATGCGTACAACGCGGTGGCAAATGGTGGCGTGATGGTCCAGCCCCGCCTGGTACGCGGCACTATCTCGTCCAATGGATCAATGTCCGCCGCCCATGCCTCGACCACCCGGAGGGTGATCGATTCGACTACCAATGCTGAATTGACCACCATGCTCGAGAGGGTGGTGAAAAGCGGCACCGGTACATCGGCTGCCATCGACGGGTACACGGTGGCGGGTAAGACGGGAACCGCCCAGATCCCTGACCCCAGCCATCTGGGGTACATCCCCGGGGCGTTCTTCGGTTCCTTCGTCGGTTTCGCTCCCGCCGAGAAGCCTGTGTTGTCGGCGGTGGTGGTGCTCGACCACCCCACCCCGATCTACGGGGGCGCGGTGGCGGCACCGGTATTCTCTACGATCATGGAGTATGCCCTTCAGCACTACGGCATTCCCACCAATGCCGCGGCCACGACATCTACGTCGAGCGGAGGCATCGGGGGTACCGGGTCGGTGACGGTCCCGGCCGGCGCCGCCAAGGAAAGTGCGTAGATGATTGTGAGCGCTCGGGGAGCACACGTGGCTTCGATGCGAGTGCCCGCCGCATGCGAGTGACGGAGTTGCTCGGAAGCGTCGACGTCATCGGAACCCGTGGGGACCCGGGTGCGGTCGACGTGAGCGCCATTGAATTCGACAGTCGCCAGGTCGGGGTGGGATCCCTCTTCTGTTGTGTCCCCGGACGGACCTCCGACGGTCATGACTTCGCCGCCGACGCCGTGCATGGTGGTGCCACTGCTCTCCTCTGTGAGAGGTTTCTCGACGTCGATGTTCCCCAGATACGGGTGGCCGAAGGTGGGGTCCGCCCGGCGATGGCCCAGGTGGCTTCGGCGTTCTTCGGGTTTCCTTCCCACCACATGGCCATGGTGGGGGTGACGGGCACAAACGGCAAGACCACTGTGACCCACCTGGTACTGTCGATTCTCGCCGCGGCCGGAAGACCGGCCGGAATGATCGGCACGCTGACCGGTGAACGGACGACCCCGGAGTCACCGGAACTCCAGGCCACGCTGGCCGGGATGCGGGATGAAGGCCGCCAGGCGGTGGCCATGGAGGTGTCATCCCACGCGTTGACCCAGCACCGTGTGGATGGAATCGTGTTCGATATCTCCGCATTCACCAACCTCAGTCATGACCATCTCGACCACCACCACACAATGGAGGCATACTTCGCGGCCAAGGCGAGCCTGTTCGCCCCGGAGAGGACCCGGTTGGCGGTGGTCAACGTGGACGACCCCTGGGGTGCACGACTTTCCCGGCAATTGGGCGGAGTCGGCGTGCTCAACGTTCGCCGATCAGACGCCTCCGACGTCGTGCTCACCGTTGGCTCATCGTCGTTCCAGTGGCGGGGGCGCCACGTGAGCTTGCCGCTTTCGGGGGTATTCAATGTCGACAATGCCCTTCTGGCCGCGGCCATAGCCACCGGCCTCGGAGTCGAGGAGGATGCCATCGTGGTCGGCCTCGCCTCGGTGACTCCGCCGGCGGGTCGCATGGATGTGGTGGCGCCCGGTCCCCCGTTCGCCGTCCTGGTGGACTTCGCTCATACTCCGGCTGGACTCGGTGCCGCGCTTGACTCCGCGCGTCTGTTGGCCGGACCGGGCAGAGTTGTGTGCATGTTCGGGTGCGGAGGTGACCGCGATCCCGAGAAACGCCCGATGATGGGGGAGGTGGTCGGCCGGCTGGCCGATGTGGTGGTGCTCACCTCGGACAACCCCCGATCGGAGGACCCCTTGGACATCATGGCCCAGGTTCGAGCCGGTATCGGCCCCGGAGTGGAATTGCTGATGGAGCCGGACCGGTCCACCGCCATTTCGCGAACCTTGGCCCTCGGTCGTACCGGCGACGTGATCATCTTGGCCGGGAAGGGTCACGAGACCACCCAGGTGATCGGGGACCGGATCATTCCGTTCGACGATCGGGCCGAAGCTCGTCGTGCTCTGGCCGCCCTCGACATGGGGAAACGCCGATGATCTGGTTGATGACCTCGGGCGGTGTGGCCTTGCTGGCGGCGGCACTCCTGACCCCTGTCCTCATCGGGTGGCTCATCAAGAACAACATCGGCCAGCAAATTCGCGAGGACGGTCCCCAGGTCCACATCGCCAAAGCCGGCACGCCCACCATGGGCGGTATCGGTATTGTCATCGCCGTCATCATCGGGTATCTGGCCGCCCGGGCCATCCCTGGTGCGAAATTCTCTCCCTCCGGGATGCTGGTGTTGTTGACGGTGTTGGGGGCGTCGTTGATCGGATTTGCCGACGACTGGATCAAGGTCCGTCACCGCCGCAGCCTGGGTCTGAACAAGCGAGCCAAGTTCGGCGCGCAAATCGCCCTGGGCCTGGGGTTCTCGCTGCTCTCTGTGTATTGGGCCCACGTGTCGACCAACCTGTCCTTCACCCGTTACGACTCCATTGGTATCGATATGGGTACCGGGATATGGGTGGTGTGGGCCACCGTGATTATCGCCGCCACCGCCAATGCAGTGAACCTGACCGATGGCCTGGACGGCTTGGCCGCCGGGTCTTCGACATTCTGCTTCGCGGTTCTGGCTGTGATCGGCTACTGGCAGTACCGCCACTTCGGGATCTATCACGTCGCCGATGCCCTCGATCTGGCCCTGGCCTCGGTGGCCTTGGCCGGCGCCTGCCTGGGGTTCCTGTGGTGGAACGCCGCCCCGGCGAAGATCTTCATGGGCGACACCGGGTCGTTGTCGATTGGATCAGGGCTGGCCGCTCTGTGCCTGTTGATGAACCTCGATCTACTGCTGGCCATCATCGGGGGCCTGTTCGTCATCGTGACCCTGTCGGTGGTGATCCAAGTGATCAGCTTCCGGGTCTTTCACCGACGGGTATTCCTAATGGCCCCGCTGCATCATCATTTCGAACTGATGGGGTGGCCCGAGACAACCGTGATCATCCGATTCTGGATTCTGGCCGGCCTGTTTGCCGTCGGCGGTCTCGGCATCTTCTACGGCGATTTTCTATCCGTGTACAAGTTGGCGGGATGATGGCGCCGGGCTTCAACTACGCACGAATTCGAATCAGATGAGACGGAGGTTCCACCACTTGGGTACCGGGCTAGGGGATGCTGGTGCTGTCTATGGTTGACACCTCGAGCATCCGAACACCATCTCGAAGCCCTTCGCATCGTTCCGCCACCCGTGGACGCCACCCGTCGCGCCCTACCCGGCGCCCGTCGACCACGAGTGCGGGGTCCCGCGGCGCGGGTGCCGCTCACCCGAGATCGGCCGCGGCTTCCTCGAGGCTCGCCCGTGTTCCCAACGTCACACGCCTGACAGTTCTGGTCGGGGTGCTGTGTGTGTTCGGTCTGGTCATGGTGGGATCGGCGTCCCCGGTTATCTCGATGGGCCTCTACGGGTCGACCTGGGCAATCTTTATCCGCCAGGTGATGTGGATGGGAGTCGGAGTCGCGGCGATGCTGGCGTTCTCGCGGATCGATTACCGGAAATGGCGAAAGATCCGGGTGCCGCTGCTGGTGGGGACCATGGGGATGTTGGTGGCGGTGCTCACGCCGGGTCTGGGCGTCACCGCCGGTGGCTCCTCACGCTGGATCGGGTTCGGGCAGTTTCGCCTCCAGCCGTCCGAGTTGATGAAACTTGCGCTCATCGTCTTCGTTGCCGATTTGTTGACCCGTCGGGTGGACAAAACCTCGGACACAAAGTCGGTGATCCTCCCGGTCCTCATCATCTTGGGGATCTCATCGCTGCTGATTCTGAAGCAGCCGGACATGGGTACCGCCCTGGTTCTGTGCTGTGTCGCCTTCGGGATCCTCTTCATGGGCGGCGTTCCCATGCGCCCGATCGTCAAAATTCTGATCGCCTTTGTGGCGTTGGCCGTGGTGGTGGGGCTGGCTGACCCCTACCGGCGGGACCGAATCCTGTCGTTCCTCAACCCGGGTGCCAACCATTCCGGCTCGGGATACCAGGTCTGGCAATCCCTGATCGGCCTCGGCTCCGGTCATCTGTTCGGTCTCGGTCTGGGTGGCGGCCGCCAGAAGTGGGGCCTTTTGCCCAATGCTCACACCGACTTCATCTTCTCGGTAGTGGGAGAGGAACTCGGCCTCGTCGGTGCGGTCGTGCTCCTGGGCCTGTTCTTCCTCTTTGCCTGGTACGGGTTGCAAGCGGCCACCCGGGCACCCGACCGGTTCGGGAGCCTCATGGCCATCGGCGTGACGATTTGGATCACCAGTCAGGCATTGATCAATATCGGTGCGGTCATCGGCTTCCTGCCGGTGACGGGAATTCCCCTCCCGTTCGTTTCCTTCGGAGGTTCATCGCTGGTGATCTCCCTGGCTGCCGTGGGCATTCTGTTGAACATCGCCGGGCACGAGCGCCTACCGCGGCCCGCGGCGCGCACGGCCCGACGACCGCCCTCGGCGTAATGGTGCGACGGTACGCTTTGATGGCGGGAGGAGGTACCGCCGGCCACCTGCAACCGGCGTTGGCGATCGCCGAATCCCTCGTCTCACGTGGTCATGATCGGGAGGCCATCGAGTTCGTGGGCTCTTCCCGGGGACAGGACCGAATCGCCCTCGACGGAAGAGGGTTCCCCTTCACCTTGTTGCCCGGCCGGGGGATCAGCCGCAGCATGCGGCCAAGGGTGATTGCCCAGAACCTGGGAGCGCTGGCCGGGTTGGGGATAGCCCTCATCCGTGCCTTGGGCCTGGTAGCAAGCCGCCGCCCCCGGGTGGTCGTGTCGGTGGGTGGGTATGCGAGCCTTCCCGCTTCCCTGGGCGCACTGGCGCTGGGGGTTCCGTTGGTTCTCGTGAATGTGGATGCGGCCCCGGGTGTCGCCAATCGCCTTCTTGGCCGCTTCGCCCGGGCCAGCGCGGTGGGCTGGCCCGGTACCCGGTTGCCTCGGGCCGTAGTGACCGGGACGCCGGTGCGGACCGACATTGCTGCCGTCGGGCGCTCCGCGGACGATCGCCGGGCCGCCCGTCGGGTACTCGGACTGCCGACCGGCAGTCCGACGGTTGTGGTGTTCGGAGGGTCCCTGGGGGCCCGCAGCATCAACGCGGCGGTGGCGGGTCTGGCCGAACAATGGAAGGACCGGGATGACCGGTCGATCTATCACATCGTGGGGCGACGGGACTGGGAGGCGACCCAGGCGGCATCGGCATCACCTGGACCCCACGACCAGGTGGTCCGGGTCCCTTATGAGGAGCGGATGGCAACCGTCTACGCCGCGGCCGACGTCGTCGTCTGCCGGGCAGGAGCGATGACGGTGGCTGAGTTGGCCGCGGCCGGCGTGCCTTCGGTGCTGGTGCCGCTGCCCGGGGCACCCGGAGACCATCAGACTGCCAATGCCCGGGTCCTCGAGCGGGTCAACGGGGCGGTTCTGCTCGCCGACGGCGACTGCGATGGACCTCGACTGGCCATCGTCCTCGACAAGTTGCTGGCCGAGGACGGGGCCCTCGACGCCATGGGTCGGGCGGCTCGCTCGCTCGGACGGCCCGATGCCGCAGATGCCGGGGCGCAGGTGGTCGAAAAGCATGCCCGGAGCGGTCCACAATGAAAGGGCGAACGATGAAGAACGAGCGCACGCCGCCGAGGCTCGATGTCTCCCGACCGATGGCCATCCACGTCGTGGGGATCGGCGGGGCCGGGATGAGTGCGATCGCCATGGTGCTCGCCACCATGGGCCACACGGTGACCGGAAGCGACCTGAAGGATTCATCGGTCACCGACCGATTGCGGGGCGCAGGGATATCCGTGGCTGTGGGCCACGACCCGGTAAATCTGGGAGCGGCCGACGTGGTGACCCGTTCTTCCGCCGTGAGCGATCTCAACCCCGAGGTGGCCGAAGCCGTGCGCCGGGGGATTCCGGTCTACCGCCGGGCCGAGGCGTTGACCGCCATCGCCTCCTTGCGGCGATGTATAGCGGTTGCCGGGACCCACGGGAAGACAACCACGGCTTCGATGCTGGCCCTGATGCTGGTCGAGGCGGGACTGCGCCCTTCGTTCATCATTGGCGGCGAAGTCAATGAGATCGGGACCAATGCTGTCTGGGACGACGGAGAGTGGTTGGTGGTCGAAGCCGACGAGAGTGACGGGACGTTCCTGTCTCTGGATCCCGAGATCGCCATCGTGACCAATGTGGAGGCCGACCATCTCGATCACTATGGCTCTTTCGACGCGGTACAGGCGGCATTCGAGGATTTTGTAGCTCATGCGTCGCTTCCGCCCGTGGTGGGTGGGGATGACCCGATAGCTTCGGAGATCGGACGTCGCAACGGGGCAGAGACGGTCGGGACCGGCACCGACTGCAGCCGGAGGATGGTCAACATCAGCCCGTCCCGTAGTTCGATCGCTTTCGATCTGCTCGATGGAACAGGGGCGCCGCTGGGTCATCTGTCCATTCCCGTCCCTGGGCTTCACAATGCCCGGAATGCGGCGGTGGCGGTGGTGGCCGGTCTGGCTGCCGGGGTTTCCTTCGATGCCGCAGCCCGTGCCCTGGCCAGGTTCGCCGGTGTAGCCCGTCGGTTCGAGTTCAGGGGCGATGCCAACGGCGTGACGTTCGTGGACGACTATGCCCATCTGCCCAGTGAGGTCAAGGCGATGCTGGAAGCCGCCCAGGACGGTGGCTGGCAACGAGTGATCGCGGTATTCCAACCCCATCGGTACAGCCGGACCCAAGCGCTGTGGGAGGAGTTCGGTGGTGCCTTCGCCGACGCTGACGTGGTGGTGGTGACCGACGTGTACGGGGCGGGTGAAGCTCCGATTCCCGGTGTGTCGGGTGAACTGGTGGCCGACGCCATCCGTCGGTCGAGCCCGGACAAGACTGTGCGATACGTGCCGGAGCGGAGCGAGCTACGCCAAATTGTCCAGGAGATCGTCCGGCCCGGGGACCTGTGCTTCACCCTTGGCGCCGGCGACCTCACGTCGCTCCCCGACGAACTCCTGGACAGCCAGGGATGGTAGGCGGTCGGTGACGGCCGTCTCCGACGACCTGCGTTGCGTTGGAGAAGCGCTTGGGCACCGGGCCCAGTGGGATGCCCCCCTGGGCGTGCGCACCACCTATCGGGTGGGAGGGACAGCGGCACTCCTGGTCGAGCCGGCCGACGAAGATGACCTGGTGGAGGTGGCCAGGGCGGTCAACGGGGTGCCAGTTCCCGTGCTTGTCCTCGGCCGGGGCTCCAACCTCCTGGTGGCCGACGGTGGATTCTCCGGCCTGGTGGTGACGCTGGACAAAGGATTCGAGGAGTTGGCCATCGACGGCATGGAGGTTCGGGCGGGGGCGTCGGTCAGCCTTCCCGTACTGGCCCGTCGGACGACGGCGGCCGGGCTGTCCGGGCTGGAATGGGCGGTGGGGGTCCCCGGTTCGGTTGGCGGTGCCGTGCGGATGAACGCCGGTGGGCATGGTTCGGATACCGTCGCCACCCTGGTTGGCTATCGATGGGTGGATCTCATGACGGCTACGGCAACAGACGGCCCGGCCGCACGCTTGCAGAGTGGGTACCGCCACACCGTGCTGTCCTCCACCGATGTGGTTGTGTCCGCCACCTTCGGGTTGATTCCCGGTGACCCCGAGATCGGAGCGGCCACGATTGCCGACATCGTGAGATGGCGCCGTGCCAACCAACCCGGTGGAAGTAATGCCGGGTCGGTCTTCACCAACCCGGACGGTGACTCAGCTGGGCGGTTGATCGAGGAGTCCGGATTGAAGGGCTTCAGGCTCGGAAGTGCTGAGGTTTCGAAGAAACACGCCAACTTCATTCAGGCCGACGAGCGCGGCTCCGCTGATGATGTGGCCAGGTTGATTGCTCACGTGCAGGCAGTGGTGGCTGAGACGACCGGGGTGGCGCTCAGGACGGAAGTGCGTATGGTCGGTTTCAGTGGCCCGGGGTCGGGCGCCGGGTGACCCCGCCACCCCGCGGCACATCCACTTCGGGTCGTCCGTCCATCGACCCTCGGATCCGGCAACGGCGTCTTGCCGTGCGGCGACGGGTCGGTCGGCGCCGCCTCCGGGTGGTCATCGCCGTAGTGGTAGCGGTGGCGATCGTCGCCGGGGGAGCGGCACTGCTCCACACCTCGCTCTTCACCGCCCGGGTGGTGGCGGTGACCGGCACCCATCCTCATACCAGCACGGCCGCCATTGTGACGGCTGCCGGTCTGGCCCACCGACCCCTGATGATCAACGTGAGCCCCTCTGGTGCCGAGGCCCGGGTGAAGGCACTGCCCTTCATTGCCTCTGCTCGGGTCACCAGACACTGGCCCGACGGCGTGCAGATCGCGGTGAGTGAAAGGATTCCAATGGCCATGATGGCCGGGCGGGCCAACTCGTGGTCACAGGTGGACGGTTCAGGGCGAATTCTGGCGGTCCAACCGACCCAGCCGACCGGTCTCATTCAACTCGTGGTATCCACGGCCAAGGGGTCCGTGGTTCCGGCCGGGGTCGGAACCACGCTGCCTGCGGCAGCCGGACCCGGACTACAGGTGTGTCGGACTCTGCCTTTGGCCTTTTCTGCCCAGGTGCTCTCTATCACCGTGGCACCGGACACAACTGTCGACCTCGCCCTCAACTCGGGCCTCACGGTGGTCATGGGCACGGTCACCGATCTGACCGTCAAGTACCAGGACGTGGCCAGTATCATCGCCCACGCATCGCTCCAGGGGAAGAAGACCATCGACGTGACGGTCCCCGAAGCACCCACCGAGAGCTGATGATGACCCATCCCTCGTTGCGGGTCCGAGACGACGTAGACTCACGACAGCGTCGATGGTGCTTGACCAGGTACTCCACTAACCGTATCGTTGTGTCGAACTCGCTGGTTGGAACGGTTTCAACCTTTTGTCGAGGGTAAGGGAATAATGACCGTTCCTGCTCAGAACAATTACTTCGCTGTCATCAAGGTGGTAGGCGTTGGAGGTGGCGGCGTAAACGCCGTCAATCGCATGATCGACGCCGGCCTTCGGGGGGTCGAGTTCATCGCGACCAATACCGACGCGCAAGCACTCCTGATGAGTGACGCCGATCTCAAGTTGGACATCGGTCGTCAGCTGACCCATGGGCTCGGAGCCGGGAGCGACCCCGAAGTCGGGCGCCTGGCGGCCGAAGAGCACCGGTCAGAGATCGAGGAGGCGCTGAAGGGTGCCGACATGGTCTTCATCACCGCTGGCAAGGGCGGCGGTACGGGAACCGGCGCCGCCCCGGTCGTGGCCGAAATCGCCAAGAGCCTGGGCGCCCTCACCATCGGTGTTGTGACCCGTCCCTTCACCTTCGAAGGCCGTCGGCGCTCGGTCCAGGCCGAGGCTGGTATCCAGAACCTGAAAGAGAAGGTTGACACCCTCATCATCATCCCCAATGACCGGTTGCTGACCGTGTCGAGCGAAAAGACCACCATGGTCAACGCATTCAAGATGGCGGATGAAGTTCTCATGCAGGGCGTCCAAGGCATCACCAGCCTGATTACGATTCCCGGTCTGATAAATACAGACTTCGCCGACGTGAAGATGATCATGAGCAACGCCGGTACGGCGATCATGGGGATCGGATCGTCCACCGGCGAGGGACGGGCGGTGAATGCAGCCAGGGCGGCCATTACCAGTCCCCTCTTGGAGGCATCGATCGAGGGCGCCCGCGGCATCTTGCTCAACATCGCCGGCGGTCCCGATCTCGGCCTCTTCGAGGTCAATGAGGCAGCGGAGATCATTCACGGGGTGGCTCACCCCGATGCCAACATCATTTTCGGTAGTGTCATCGACGAAGAGATGGGCGAGGAAGTCCGGGTCACGGTGATCGCGGCTGGATTCGAACGCTGGGAGTCCGGCGGCCGCGGTGGGGCCGAGCCGGCGCCGTCCACGACCGGCCGTGACGAAGGTCGCAGCAAGGTGCTCGGCTTGGAGACGGCACACGAGGATATTTTCGCCTCTCCGGCGGATGACGACCTCGACATCGGGGACGACGACTTTGACGTCCCGTCGTTCCTTCGCTGACCCAGAGCCCTTCTCCGGCCATCGTCACCGTTGTCGGTGACATCCGGGCCACTTGGTCGGATCGCTCGCACGGGGACCTGCGGTCGCGACCGGACGGGCATCAAGGCGGGGAAGCACTCCGGAGGTTCGCCACCGAGGCAACCGGAAACCCTTCGGGCGGAGGGTACCTCCATTGCCTTCGGCAGGTGCACGGGGCCGAAGTCCATATCATCCATGAGACCGGCGACGCCGCAGTGGATGATGACCACCGGACCCGATCTGTCCTCGAAGGGGACGGAATGGTGTCGGCGTCGCCTTTGGCGGGGCTGGCCATACTGACCGCCGATTGCGCGTCAATTGCGCTGGGCAGTGAGGAAGGGGTGTTCGCGGCAGTCCACGCCGGGTGGCGGGGACTGCTGGGGGGAGTGATCGAGGTGGCCACCGCGGCCATGCGTGATCTCGGTGCCACCGTGGTGCACGGGGCCCTGGGCCCGACCATCCACGCCGAATGCTATGAATTCTCCGAGGATGATCTGGCCTCGGTGGCTGCCCGGTATGGCGACGGGATCCGCTCGGTGACCTCAGGTGGCCGCCCGGCACTGGACGTGCCCGCCGCCGTAGCTGCCGCCTTCGATGGTGCCAACGTCTGTCCTGTCCCGGGGATCGATGCCTGCACCTCCTGTAGCGACAGGTACTTCTCGCACCGGGGCCGCCGAGATGACGGCCGCCAAGCGCTGGTTGTCTGGTCGATGGCAGAATCCCCCCGACCATGACGCCGGCACAATTCAGTGCCGACCTCATCTCTGGCCGCCTGGCCGCCATTCGCCAAAGGATTTCGGCATGTTCACCGGATCCTGCAGCTGTCACCGTGGTGGCCGTCACCAAAGGCTTCAGTGAAGATGCGGTGCGGGCGGCCCTGGCGGCCGACATCCTCGATATCGGGGAGAACTATGCCGATGAGCTGCTGGTGAAGGCGACAGCGACGGAAGGAACCGAGCCCATCCCCAGGTGGCATTTTCTTGGCTCCATACAGCGCAACAAGGTTCCGCGCCTGGCACCGGTGGTTGCATGTTGGCAAGGGGTCAGCCGGGTGGAGGAAGGACGAGCCATCGCCCGACGGCGCCCCGGCGCGACCGTGCTCGTCCAGGTCGACATTGCCGGGCTTCCCGGACGGGGCGGTTGCGACCCCCAGGATGTACCGGAGCTGGTGTCGGACTTGCGCGACGTGGACCTCGATGTTGTCGGTCTGATGGCTGTTGGCCGGCCGGGGCCACCCGAGGGGTCCCGGCCGGGATTTCATCTGGTGGCAACGATGGCGGACCGACTTGACCTGCCCGTTCGTTCCATGGGGATGACCGATGATCTTGAAGTAGCGGTGGCTGAAGGTTCGACGATGGTACGCATCGGACGGGGACTTTTCGGCGAACGACCACCCAAGGGCTGAAAGTGCCCGGGTATCCACCTACCGGGTGAGACACGCACTACGCTGTCGGGCGGAGGGAAAGATGGCAGCCTCATTTATGAAAAAGACGATGGCCTATCTAGGTCTCGTCGATGACGATTATGACGACTATGACTACGACGAGCCCCGGGGTCCCGGGACGTTGGGTCGCGCCCCTCAGCGCCCCAGACGGATGGACGAGAGGGATGAGGCGCTGCCGACGGTGGCGCCCAGCCGGATCCGGACCCTCTCGACGGAGGACACGCCCGGTCCCGTGCCTGTCGCCCAGCAGCCTACGATTGCGGCCCGCACGTCCTCGATCAGGCCCATGTCCGCAGAGTCAGTAGGGGCCAAGGTCCACGTGGTGGCGCCGAATCGCTTTGCCGATGCCCAGGAGATTGCCAACCGGTTGATGAGCAACCAGCCGGTCATTGTGAACCTTCAAAATGGCGATCGCGACCTACAGCGAAGGATGATCGATTTCTGCAGCGGCGTCACCTATGCGTTGGCGGGTGGCATGGAACGGGTGGCCGACGAAGTGTTCCTGCTGACGCCGTCAAACGTCAAAGTGTCGGACGAGGAACGGCAGCGCCTCACCGAGCGCGGCCTGGTCAACCCCTGATCGAGAACCAGTCGGCTGGCGACCTCGCCGAGAGGCTCTGAGCTGTCATGTTGAGGTTCGTCGGTTACATCCTTCAGCTCTATGTAGTGGTCTTGATCGCGTACTCCCTCCTGAGTTGGGTACAGCCCTCATATGACTCACCCATCCGGAGCATTCAGCGTGGGCTCGCCACGGTGTGCGATCCGGTACTCAATCTGGTGCGACGGGTCATTCCCACCGCCCGGATCGGTGGGGTCGGGCTGGACCTGTCGGTCCTGATCGTCATCATCGTCATCGAGGTCGTGCTGCTCCCGCTGATCCTTGGCTAACCCGGGCATCACG
>Ga0209638_1000691_pt1 | contig 22129 bp, 18 predicted proteins | sample BarGraNGADG00211_FD_184490 | JGI IMG/M metagenome (GOLD analysis project Ga0209638, IMG submission 184490) | Arctic peat soil microbial communities from Barrow, Alaska - Barrow Graham LP Ref core NGADG0002-211 (SPAdes) (version 2) | ecosystem: Environmental > Terrestrial > Soil > Wetlands > Peat...
GGGGGTCGAATTCACCCCCTGAACTCCCCTCCATCGCCTTCTGAGGGTCCGTTTATCGGTCCTCCGGCCGGTCTGGCCGCTCACGGGACTCACCACCTTCGCGGCATGGCCCGGCAAGGCCCGGCATAGCCCGGCACGGCCGCCGCAAAGTCGGGCATGACCGCCGCACGGCCCGGCATGGTCGCCGCAAATCGGGCACGGCCGCCGCAAAGTCGGGCATGACCGCCGCATGGCCCGTCACGACGGCCCGCAAGCCCGGCATGACAGCCCGCAAGCCCGGCATGGCCGCCCGCATGCCCGGCATAACAGCCGCATGGCCCGGCAAGACGGCCCGCAAGTCGGGCACGACAGCCGCATGCCCGGCATGGCCCGGCAAGACCGCCGCATGCCCGGCATAACAGCCGCATGGCCCGGCACGGTGCGCCCGATGACGACTATCGGCCCGGGCGGCCCCGATGGTCTCCGCGCGAGGCAAGGAAGTCGGCAAAGTCAGCGACTTGCCGGCGCTGGGCGCCACTAAGGCGATCGAGCTTATCCTCGTCCGCAAGGCCGACTCCGAGCGAGCCAAGCTCATCGGCGAGTCTCGTGCGCTCGATCCCCCAGAGCGACTCGAGCAGCTCGACGAAGGTGATGCCGGTCGCATCGCTGGCCGCGAGCAGATCGGCCGGAGTTGGTCGAGCCCGTGACGGACGGGTGGGATCGAGGATGGCAGCGACATATCCGGTATCGCGACCCATAGCCGCCGACAGTGCCCGCATCGAGAGACCGGAGCGTGCCAGGAGCTCACGGATGGCCGCCCGCAATTCGTCATCTGGTGGCATGTAGCCTTCCTCTCGAGCCTGATCTTGGACCCCAAGAAATGGTTGCTGCCCACGTCATACCGACGTAATATAGCGGCATGCTAGCGCGTATGGAGAGCGGTGTCGAGCCCCGCCCCGATCTCGCTCGGAGGCCCCTCGCGCGCAAGCGTCCGGCTCGGGTGAGACGGACCGCAGATCTACCCGAGACACCGTCCGCATACCGGCGCCCCCGAGGACCTGTTCGTCTCCGGGCCGAACCGCTCCGGCCGCTCATTGCCGAGTACACGGCCACGTTCGGATCGACTTGGGCCCAGGTCACGCGGCGCAAGCACGCCGACGACTTCGCCCGCCTGCTCGACTGGCTCGACGCTCGCGGGTTGCCGGCAACGACCGATTCGCTCGACTTCATGACCCTCGTCGAATATGTGAGCGACCTGCGAACGAGGCCCAAGGTCTCAAGGGTCTGGCGCGGAGCACCCAATGCCCTCGCGCGATCCTTAGAAGTCGGCCCAGTTCAGACGCTCTCGGCCAACAGCGTCAATGCCTATGTCCGACCGATACGCTCACTCGCGATCTGGCTCGTAGATGAGGGCCTTCTTGCGGCCAATCCCTTCCGTCGCTCTCGGCGGCGAGCGGCCCTCAATCCCCTCCTCCCCAGCGAGGAGACACCGACAAAGAGCGCCACACTTGACGACCTGCATGCCCTCGAACGGGGCTGTGCCGGAGAGGGACCACTTGATCTGCGGGATGCGGCGATCGTCTCGATCCTGGTCACAACCGCGGCCCGCAACTCAAGTGTCCGTCTCCTGCGGATAGGCGATGTCGACTTCGAGCGCGCGGTCATCCGCTTCCGGCGGGCCAAGGGCGCCAAGACCCTCGAGCTTGCCCTGCAACCGGGAACCGCGAGCGCGATATCTGCCTATCTCGATCACGGACGAGCCGCCTTCCTGCCCTCCCCCACCCCAGCCGGCGATCCCGGCTGGCTCTTCCTCTCGCATGCCGGCGGGAAGCCGGCGCCACTCACGACCAATTCCCTCTCGCTCATGCTGACCCGCCGATACCACGCGGGAGGCGGGAGCCTGCGCTGCTTCGGCTCACATCGCATCCGCCACGGCACAGCAACGCTGTTGGTCAACAACGGCATGCCGCTCGAAGAAGTGAGTCGATACCTTGGTCACTCCTCGACCGGGCCGACCCGACGCTATGCCCGCCAGACTCCCGAGGCGCTCGGTGTTCGGGCCGCGGATGCTCTGACCCGAGCCGGACTCGTGGCGGGCTGACTCGCATTCTCGACGCGTTGGCGGCGAACATCTAGGGCCCCATAAGAGCGCTTGTTCAACCGCACGCCTGTTCACTTATGCGGGATTGGGGTGTATGATCGCGACAGCTTCCTGAATCTATGAAAGTCCCCAGGTCCGACGTTCGGACTCATCGAGGACTTCCAAAGCTCCAGGACGCCGGAGAATAGCTATGTCACGCGTTCAACGCACCCGTTCGTCCTGCCCAAAGCCAGCCCCCGAGGAAGCAACCCCCTGGCGCTCCCGTATCGTCGGCCACGGTGAAGAGCCACCCGGAGGGCTCATCGCCAATCCTGCCAACTGGCGAGTTCATCCGGGCGAGCAGCAACGCGCTCTAGAGGGTGCGCTCTCCGAGCTTGGCTGGGTCGCCGCTGTAATGGTCAACCGCCGGACCGGACATCTCGTCGATGGTCATCTCCGAGTCGAGCTTGCCCTCGCGAGAGGTGAGCCGTCCGTGCCGGTCACCTACGTCGATCTGTCCGAAGAGGAGGAGCGCCTGGTCCTCGCGTCGCTCGATCCCCTCGCGGCGATGGCCGGAGCCGATGCAGCCAAGCTCGAGGAACTGCTACGCGATCTCACGCCATCCGACGAGGCGTTTCGCGCGATGCTCGCGGATCTCGCGCAGCAGAGCGGAATCACCGCCGGTGGCCTGACCGATCCCGAAGCTGCCCCGCCCGTTCCCGCCGCCGCGGACGTCTACGTCCAGGCAGGTGATCTCTGGCTCCTGGGCGGGCACCGCCTGCTGGTCGGCGATAGCACGAAGCCCGACGATGTGGCGCGCTTGTTCGACGGAGAGAGCGCGACCCTTATGGCGACCGACCCGCCGTATCTCGTCGACTACGACGGGGGCGCTCACCCCCAGAGCTGGCACAACCGCCGATCGGTCAAGGACAAGCACTGGGACGCTTATGTAGACCCGGCCGCAGGCGTGGCGTTCTTCCGCTCGTTCATCGAGGCCGCCCTGCCCCATCTCGCGCCGCACGTCGCGATATACCAGTGGCACGCCCACAAGCGTCAAGCCCTCGTCGAGGCGGCTTGGAGCGCGTGCGGCCTGCTCGTCCATCAGCAGCTCATCTGGGTCAAGGCGCGGGCCGTGTTGACGCACTCGCACTTCATGTGGCAGCACGAGCCCGCTTTCTACGGCTGGGTGGAAGGTGCATCCCCACGCCGCAAGCCGCCCGCCAACGCGAGCACGGTCTGGGCGGTCGATCAGATCGGCGAGTCCAACGGCATCCACCCCACGCAGAAGCCGGTCGAGCTATTCGCCCGCCCGATCGCCTACCACACCCGTCCGGGCGACATCTGCTACGACGCGTTCCTGGGCTCGGGAACGAGCCTCATCGCGGCGGAGCGCTCCGCTCGTCGCTGCTACGGCCTGGAGATCAGCCCTGCCTACGCTCAGGTGTGTATCGAGCGCTGGCAGGGTTTCAGCGGCGGAAAGGCGGTACGGGTCGATGGCTAGGGCGCACAGGGCTGACTGGGGCCCCCGCTTTATCGAGTCATTCCGCGCGTCGGGCATTGTCCGTCTCGCGGCCTTGAGTGCCGGGATCGACCGCGACACCGTCTACAAACGCCGGGCACGCGATCCGCGGTTCGCCGCGGACTGGGCCCAGGCTCGCGAGGACGCCATCGACGGCCTCGAAGCCGAGGCCCGGAGGCGTGCTCTATCGACAAGCGACTCGCTCCTCATGTTCCTGCTGCGGGCACATCGACCTGCGGTGTACCGCGACAACGCCCGCCTTGAGCTGACGGGAGCAGCCGGCGGTCCGATCGTGACACAGCAGGTGCTCGCGGGGATGGGCGACCACGAGAAGGCGGCTCTGCGCAAGGCCATCGACGAAGTCCTAGCCGAGGAGGAGGAATGAATACCCCCGCAAGGGACCTACTGCGCGGCATGCCCCGCACGACGCTCGAAGCTCTGCGAGCCGAGCTTGGGCCTCGTTTCATAAACGAGCAGCAGCGGGTCTTCTTCGAGTCGCGGGCTCCCGAAGTCCTCTATTCGGGTGCCTTTCGGGCAGGCAAGAGCCGCATCGGCTGCGAGAAGGCCTACTACCTCGCCCAGACTTACCCAGGTATCCCGATCGGGATCTTCCGCAAGACCGCAGCCTCGCTGCCGGCCTCGACCGAACGGACACTCCTCGTCGATGTCGTGCCACCGGGCGCGATCGCCCGATCCAACGCCGCCCAGCACTGGTATGAGCTCGCCAACGGCTCGCGTATCTGGCTCTTCGGCCTAGATCCCGATCCGATCACAGGCGTCCCCTCCAAGGTCGGCTCGGTCGAGTTGGGCTGGGCCTTTCTCGACGAGGCGGCAGAGTGCAGTGAGGGCGACTGGGTCATGGCCAAGGGCCGCCTGTCCTGGCCAGGCATTCCCTACCACCAGATCACCGCGGCCACCAACCCCGCGGGTCCTTGCCACTGGCTCAAGGCCCGCTTCACGCCACAGTCACCCTCGCGTGTCTACCTCCATGCCTCTACGTTCGAGAACCCCACCCTTGCGGCCGACTACATCGCCGAAGCCCAGGCTAGTCCAGACGACTACTTCCACCGCCGCTATCACCTTGGTGAATGGGTCGCCGCCGAGGGTGGGATCTGGTTCATCCCCGACGACCAGATAGCCGAGCCAGAGCAGACCGAGTGGAAGCGCGTGGTGGCGGGCGTGGACTGGGGCTTTCGCCATGCCTTTGCCTGCGAAGTGGTGGGCGAGTCGGGCTCCGGGCGCCGCGCTACCCTCGCTGAGGTCTACGGTCGTGGCCTCACGATCGAGAACGTCATCCCGGCCCTCAAAGCCCTCCACGCCCGCTACCACTGCAGGTTCTACGCGGATCCGTCCGAGCCCGCCTACATCGAGCAATGCCGCCGCGCCGGGCTCGCCATGGTCAAGGCCAACAACGACGTGCTCGCCGGCATTACCGCGGTCACCGATGCGCTGGCAGCGGGCATGACGGTCTCACCGACCTGCACGGGCTTGCTGGGCGAGGTACCGGCCTACGTCTGGAAGCAGGAGCGCGGCAGTGGCGAGATGGCTGACTCGCCGATGAAGTCGAACGACGATGCCTGCGACGCCTGGCGGTATGCGAATATCGCTCTCTCGATCAACGACGAGCCCGGCCTCGTCCTCTTCGCCCGCTCCGAGATAGCCAGGATGCGAGCGGCACGACTCGGGACGCAGGCGCAGTAGGGGGACGTCCGGCTCCTCGCCCCTGGGCCGTCGATCGAACTCTGCGGCCTGCCGGCCGGGCACAGTGGGGCGTATCGCGGTGGAGGGGTGCGGACCGCGTGGAAGCGCCGAGTCGAGGTCGCGTCGAAGGCCCGAATGACCGACAACATGAAACCATAGCGCCGATCCGATCGACTTCTAGTAAGGCCGCGGTTCGAGTCTCCTCAAGTGGTCCTCGCCCGACAGTCGGCGAACCGCCCGCTCGGAACTGTCCGGTGCGCGTTGGTAATGCCGAGGAACCGGCGCCGCCAACCCGGACTACCATAGCGTTGACATACTTTGCCACCGCTGTTCGTTGACCTATGTGGAGGTCAGAATGGCGTTCGCGCAAACGTTGAAGGGGCGGGGAGCGGTGGCCGAGATAACAGGGGCCGAAAGCCACCTCGAATTCGAGGGCGTCTATCGCTGGCCTGGTGCCCGACGCTTGGCCTGATGGTGCTAAGCAGATCCGTCGGCGCAGACCCCGGTGAACTCGATCTTGAAGCCATCATAGGGCTCGAGCGTGATCGAGGTCCACCGGTCGGCCAGGACCTCCGCCATACACGCTACGGTCCAACGGCCTTCGTATAGATTCCCGAACTTGTCCGCGACCCCGCCGGTCAGCGCCAACGTGCCACCCCTTCGCCGCCGGTCGGGAGGCCAAGAGACCACCGGTCCCGGCCGAACGTCCACGAAGATACGCCTACTGTGACCCCAGCGACCGCTTGGTCGGGGCCGCAGGGCGATTGTGACTTGCTTTCCGGCAGGAACGGAGCGAATGATGTGGCCCGCTTCGACGTGCACAGGCAGCCGACGCAAAGCAAGCCCGACGCGTCGCTGCTCCCGCCGCCCGGCTAGGTGCTGCACACACGTCGCGGCGCTGCCGCAACTCCCTCATGATGTGCACATAGCATGGCGGTGAGCGTCGAGCGGTTGACTTGCTCCTCGTAGACCGCGAAGACCTCGCTCGGCACGACTTGGGAGCTTGGCGGCAACCCTAGTTCGCGGAATCGGCCTGGTGGGAACCGGGATCTCCCTCGTCGCTCCCGACCCCTGGCGGAAGGCCGCGGAGTCGAGAGCACCGACGCTTGCGTTTGAGATCGAATTGCGGGGGATCGCAATGAAGCGAGACGGGACACATTGACTCACCTGGAGCGAGCCGAGTTACTGCGGACGGGCGCGCCGGTTATTGAGGTGTCGACCTCAACCGACGTAGGCCGAGTCCGCCCCAACAACGAGGATTACGCAAGGGCCGAGAAAGTCGCTCGCGGCGACCGGCATTTCTCCATCTGGGCGGTCGCAGACGGAGTCGGTGGGGGGCCGCAGGGTGAGCGCGCAAGTCTGACGGCAGTCGAAACCGCCGTCGACTATCTCGCCAACGAACGTTGGACCGATCCAGCCGCCGCACTCACCGAGGCATTTACCCTCGCCAATCGCAATGTGTTTGCGATTACGGGCAATGGTGCCGCGGCCTCAACTCTGGTTGTCGCCGTCGTGTCGGAGCCTGACGCGACGGTCGTCATCGCCAATGTCGGGGATTCGCGTGCCTACCTCGTGACGGGCGGGAAAGCCTCACAGATTACCCACGATCACTCCCTCGTCGCTGCGAGGGTTGCCGCCGGCCAGATCACAGCCGACGAAGCGCGCGCCGCCCCAGATCGAAACGTTCTGACTCGAAGCATAGGGTCGGAGCCGGTGGTCCTAGTGGACGTCTTCGGTCCACGGCCGATCCAGCCCCTCGAGCGGCTTGTCCTCTGCACGGACGGCATTCACGGCATGATCGAGGACCCCGCCATTGGGCAATTGGCTAGCGGCCTCACAGTAGCGGAGAGTGCCAACGCCCTCGTGGCTGCCGCCCTGGAGGCAGGTGGCCGGGACAATGCCACTGCCCTGGTAGGCGGCTTCGCGATGGCCGCCGCAAACGGTCAGGCCTCGGCTCCGACACCGACCGCCGCGGCGGCAACAAACGGTGTGAGTCAGGCGCCGACCTCCGGCTCCGGCGCCAGCTCGAGCGAAACGCCAGCACGGTCTGTAGCGCATCGCTCACCCAGACTGTCGATCCTGTCGGCGATCACCAGATCCCGGTCGCCCTATGACTGAGCGCTACACCCTGCTCGCCGAGATCGGGCGCGGCGGCATGGGTGTCGTCTGGAAGGCCCGAGACGAGCAGACCGGATCGATGGTCGCGTTCAAGCGGCTACGCGAGGTCTATGCGGAGGACCCGGGCTACATCAAGCGCTTTGAGCGCGAGCTCGAGCTTGCAAAGCGAATCCATTCGCGCAACGTCGTACGGGTTGTCGAATACGGCGTCACAGAGGGGACGCCGTATCTGGCGCTGGAATTCGTGAACGGCAAGACGCTGCGCGAGCACATATCCGCGCATGGTCCCTACACCTGGGCCGAGGCTAAACCGCTGCTCACGCAGATAACCCAGGGTCTCTCCGATGCTCATGCCGCAGGTGTGATCCATCGCGATCTCAAGCCCGCCAACATCCTGATCGACTCAAATGGGGTCGCCAAGATCGCGGACTTCGGGATCGCGCGAGGGCTAGATCTGTCGCGCGTCACCGGCACCGCGACGCTTCTGGGCACGCCCGCCTATCTCGCGCCCGAGGGGCCCGCGGACGAACGATCCGATCTCTACAGCCTCGGCATCATCGCCTACGAGATCCTCACAGGCGTCGTGCCGTTCGAAGGTCGAACATATCAGGAAGTCATCCTGCGCCACGTTCGCGAAGCCCCCGACCTCACCAGGTTGCCGGAAGAGGCTCGTCCGATAGTGGCCTGGCTCCTGGACAAGAACCCGGAGGACAGACCGCAACGGGCAAGCGACCTGCTGCCAGTGCTATACGGAGCGTCGTTACCGGCGGCTGTATCACCGACCCGAGTTGCCGACGCACCCACGCTGTCGGCCCAGGCGGTGGCACCACGGCGGGTCGCCCGGCCTGCCGTGCCAGCTCCGGATGCGTGGCCGACTCGGATTGCGCCGACGCAGGTTTCGTCGGATCGGGCCACCTTAGCTCAGGACGCTCCGACCCAGGTAGTACCGGCCCAGGACGCGCCGACCCAGGTCCTGGCGGCCCAGACGGTCGTTGTCAGGAAGGGGCCGGCGCCGGTCGCTCCCCCGTCCATTCAACACTCCTGGCACCCTGCGCGGATGCCTGGCTGGTGGTTCGTGGGTCTCGTGATAGGTCTGGTGGCGGCTATCGCCGTGGGCACCTTCGCTCGCTCCTCGACGCCGACGCCGACGCCGACGCCGACGCCGACGATGGGCGCTTTCAGCCATACAGGCTCGATCGGCACGGCGCGCATCAGCCACACCGCCACGCTGCTTCCTGACGGCCGCGTGCTCATTGTCGGAGGCACGGGCAACATCGGCGTTGTCGCCTCGGCGGAGCTGTACGACCCGAAGACCGGCACCTTCACTGCGACTGGCTCGATGGGCACGGCGTGCGTTGGCCACACCGCCACGCTGCTTCCCGATGGCCGCGTGCTCATTGTCGGAGGTACGGGCGACAACGGCATTGTCGCCTCGGCGGAGCTGTACGACCCGAAGACCGGCACCTTCACTGCGACTGGCTCGATGGGCACGGCGCGCATCGGCCACACCGCCACGCTGCTTCCCGATGGCCGCGTCTTGATCGCCGGCGGCTCCGACGTGCAAGTGGGGGTCGGGCAAGGTGGCGCCAACAACATGCTCGCCTCCGCCGAGTTGTATGACCCAAGAACCGGCGCCTTCAGCCCGACCGGTTCGATGGCTACGGCTCGCGGGGGCCACACAGCTACCATGCTCCGTGACGGCCGCGTCCTGATTGCCGGAGGGGCGGACAGCTGGGCCACGTCTTTCCCATCAGCCGAGGTGTATGACCCGAAGACCGGCACCTTCAGTCAGACTGGCTCGATGGCTGCGGGTCGTGCGGGCCACACAGCTACCTTGCTCGGTGACGGCCGCGTCCTGATCGCCGGAGGCGAGTTGGGTGCTTACAAAATTCTCGCGGGCGCCGAGTTGTATGACCCGAATGCCGGCACGTTCAGCCCGACCGGTTCGATGGCCAGCGCCCGCAGTGCCGCTACGGCCACGCTCTTGTCCGACGGCCGCGTCCTCATCGCGGGAAGCGGGGGCGGATTGGTCGAACTGTATGATCCGGCAACCGGCGCCTTCAGCCCCACCGGCTCGATGATCGCCAGCCGTGTCGATTGCACCGCCACGCTGCTTTCCGACGGCCAAGTCCTGGTCGTCGGAGGCACGGACGGGATGTCCAATCTCGCTTCAGCTGAGCTGTACACTCCATGACTGAGAGCGCTACACCCTCCTGTCCGAACTGGGCCGTGGCGGCATGGGAGAGGTCTGGAAGGCCCGCGCCGAACAGACCGGTGCGACCGTCGCGGTCAAACTACCGCGTGACGCCTACGCCGAGGATCCCGGCTACGTCCGCCGCTTCGAGCGGGAGGCCGAGCTTGCCCAGCGAATCGACTCGATCCATGTCGTGAAGGTCCTCGACTGCGGCTTCCGAGACAAGGTGCCGTTTCTCGCCCTCGAGTACATAGAGGGCCCCTCGCTCTATGAAGGGCTGACAAGCCATGGCCCATATAGCTGGCCCGAGACAAAGACCATACTCGCCGGGCTCGCCCAGGACCTCGCCGATGCCAACGCCACTGGCGTCATCCACCGCCACGGGGCGGCCTCGACCAGGACGGACGCCCAACCGAGAATGGCTGATCGCCAAGCGGAAGAACGTCGCCTCGACGCACCGCGATAGCTTCAATTACGTGTCCGACCGGTACGGTTCGTGCCACCGTGATGGTTGACTCCGCCGTGATTGAGCGACCAGAATTCGATGAGCGCATCCGAGTCCAGCTCGTGAACCGAAAACGGACCTCGGGATGCCAACAGGTCGCACTCGCGGCCACCTACACAAACCCTGGAGGCGGGGACAATGGCCCAAATCGGTGCGGACATCCAACAGCTCGCGACACTTAGCCGAACATTCAGCGCGAAGGCAAGTGACGTTGAGGGGCTGATCAGCTCCCTGAACAGCCAGATAAGCGGCACTTCGTGGACCGGCCCCGCCCACGACAAGTTCCTCGAACAGTGGAACTCGCAGTTCGTGCCCACCCTGCGCAATCTCACGGAAGCGCTCCGCACCGCCGGCGCCGACGTCGAGAACCGCCGCCAGCGCATCGAGGCCGCCGGCTCCTAGTCCCATCTGGTCGAGGCTCCGAAATGGGTCGGCCCAACGGTGATCCTGAGGGCATGCGCCAGGAAGCGCGTGGCCTGCAAGACGAAGCATCACGGATGCGAGCCGCGGCGCGCTCGCTGCCCGAGATTCCCCAGTGGGCGTTTCTCGGGCCAGCCGCGGATCGACTCCGCAACCGCCTCGGCGACCTCCGAGATCAAGGCCTTCGGGCGGCCGGAATCGTTGAGGCGGCAGCGCAAACGCTCTTCGACGAAGCGTCCCGCCTTGAGTCCACGATCCGGCAATGGGAAGACGACCAGCGGCGGGCTCAACAGAAGTCGGGACGGCACTGATCTAGGACGGTATGGCCAAGCTCCAATTCCAGCTGGAATTCCTCGACGACATCGTTCGCACGCTCCATTCGCTGGCTTCGACGCATGACGACCTTTCCCGGTCGATAGCGTCGAGGGCGCGGTCGGCACAGTCGCGCGGTGGTTCGTCATGGGTCAGCGACCAACTCAGGTACGCCAGCTCCATTCTGGGCGGCCACCGAGAGTCGCTGCAGACCGAATCGGCCAATCTCCGGGATCGACTGGTCGTCGCCCGGAGCACGGCCGAAGGCTGGGATGGCAACCAGGCCGACCTGCGGATGGCGCTGGCCTCGGTCATGGCGACCGGCACGGGCGCGGCAGCAGCGCAGGCCAAGAGTGTCGCGACGAAAAGCGGCGTTCTCGACGAGTCGCTTGCCGTCATTCTCCTGGCCGGAACGAAGGGCATGGCATCCATGACCAACGCTGCGGGAGACGCTCGGTCCAATGACTGCGTGCAGTACGTGACCGCGGTTATGCAGAAGATGGGAATCTCCAAGCGACCAGGCGACGGCGGGGGGGGCATCTATTCCAGCGCCGGTTGGACGGCCGCCGGCTTCATTCATGCCGCCAACGCTGCAGCCCCAAGGCCGGGCTCATTCTTCGAGATGGGTCAGGACGGGGATTCTGGCTATCACCACTCGGGGATCTACCTTGGCTCGAAGAACGGAGTGGCCTACGTCGCTCAGTCGAACTGGGGGTCGGGCGCCGCGTTGGCCGATCGACCACCCGGTGTCTTCAGCGTTGGAGCGGATGGCCTCCCCCACCGGCTATCCTCAACTGAGGTCGCGTCCCTCGCCAACACCACCTTGGGATCCGACCCGGGAGCCAAGACCTCGCTCCTCTCCATGTGGCACCAATTCGGAGCGGATGGAAGCGTCCTACCGGACTCGGACAACCAAATCAACTTCTACTCGGCCCCGGCGAAGTAGCGCCTGCCATGAGGCTCCTGTTCCAGCTGGACTTCTTAGACGGAGTGGTTCAAACGCTTCAGTCGCAGGCCTCCACGCACGACGATCTGGCGCGATCGATGGCGTCGCGGTCACGGTCGGCGCAGGCGCGCGGCGGATCGTCGTGGGTCGGCGATCAGCTCAACTGCGCGAGATCGCTATTGGGCGACAACCGGCAGTCGCTTCAGAGTGAGTCGGCCGATCTTCGAGACAGGTTGACCCTCGCTCGCAGTACGGCCGAGGGCTGGAACGGCACGCAGGCAGACCTGCGCGCGGCGCTGGCAGGGATCATGGCGGGGTCAGCAGGGGCCGTCCTGGGCGCGTCGACATCGGCAGTCCGAAGTGCCGGGGCCTCTTCGGCGAACGCGCCGAGCCAAGCGCTTCTCGACGCAATCTCGCGAATGAACGGCGTGCCCGAGCACGATTGCTTTGCCTACATGTCCCGGGTGATGCAGGATCCGGCTCTCAATTTGACTGTCCCTTCGGTCTACTGGCCAGATGGTTGGACTGGCTATGAGATTGTCCCCACAGGACAGCATTGGGAGCCCGCCAATCCCCTGACGTCGATGCCCCCTTCAGGATCGTTTCTGGAACTTGGCCCCAACTTCAAAGAGCTGACGAAGGACGGCGAAGTCCTAAACGACCTGGACTACTATCCAGGCACGGCGAATGGGGTTCACCACTCAGCGATATTCCTGGGAACCTCAGGCAGCAAAGTGTATCTCGCGCAGGCAAACTACGGCACGGCCCAGAGGGACGGCGTCGGTGAAGTCGTGACGCTTCCAGACGATCACAAAGCGAGCCTCCCCTCAACGTGGGATAAAGGGGATGAAGGCCTCAAGACGCTCAACGAGGTTCTCGGCTTGATGACCGATGGTGGCGGAAACCACTTCGGCCAGGCTTACTTCTATCAGCCGGCGTCGTGGGCTCCGGCGGCGATCGTCCCTCCGCCACAACCGAGTCTTGGTCCCACGCCGATGTCAGCCCCATCGGCGACCCTCAAGCGCAGCTAGCTCAGGCGCGAGCGACCTGGACCAGTTCCAGCTCCTCGCGGCGGACCAGGTAGCCGCGGCCAACGCTGCCGGGGACCGTCGAGAAGCGCGGCAGGCGCGCCCCAAGCAGCTCGCCGTCGACGTCGATGTCCGGGCTCAGGAGCAGGCCGTGGCGGTGCCGCCGCAGGACCTTGAGCCCCTCGCGGTAGGCGCTCCGGGCCGCGTCCGCTTCCATCGCGACGACGATCCACAGGCCCGGCGGCCGGCGTCGAGCGGCCTGGACAAGAGCCGGCGCATCGAACTGGTCGATGAGCTCATCGCAGTCGTCGATCATCAGCACCACGTTGCCGGACCCGTCGGCCGCGGCTTCCCACTCCCGGTTCTGCAGGTACTCGGCGCATGCGTCGATGCCGACGTGCAGCTGATCGAACGCTTGTGGCGCAACGCTCTTCGGCGCGTCGCGCGGCGCGAGGAAGTGGATCGGCCACTTCTCGCCACCCCGGCGGATCGAGTCGGCCAGAGACACGAGCGCGGTGGTGCGTCCGCTGCGGCCGGGGCCGGCGATCAGGACGTGCCCGTCTTCCATGCGCATCCCCACCGGGGCAAGCGCGGAGTCCCCCACTCCGATCGCGAACGCGCCCGACTCGAGCCGCGCCGGCAGTGACGCGATCGACACGCTGGTCGGCAGCCGGCCGATGGTCGGAACATCAGCCGCGGCGAACTTCTCGCGGGCCCGAGCCGCGACTTCCTTGATGCCGGCGGTTTGCTCGGACTCCTGTGCTCCGCCCACCACCGCGCACTGGATCAGAGTGGTCGTTTCGGTGAAGCCGCGGCCCGGCGGCAGTTCGGGGATCTGCCTGGGGTTTACGCGCAGTCCGAGCTGCAGGTAGTCGTCCGGCTCGGCCTGGCGCAGGACGAGGCGTCGTTCCAGCGTTCCCACTACCGGTGAGGGCACCGCAAAGCGCCGGGCGGCGGAAACCAGGAAGTGGATGCCGACGGCGCGCCCGTCGACCACCATCCTGGGGAGGGCGTCCGACCACTCGCCGAACGCCACTCGTTCGAATGCCGTGGTGAAGCCCTCGTACCCGTCCAGGACGACAACGATGCGGGGCAGGGCGAATGCCGGGTCATCGGATCGCGCGGCCGCCGCGAACGAGAGTCCCGCTTGCGAGAGAGTCGCCTTGCGAAGCTCTATCTCGCGTCGAATGAGTCGGAGCAACCGCACGGCTCGCTCCATGTCGTCGCCCTGGATGATCGCCCCGCACTGCGGCAGGGCCTCCAGCACACGCAATGCCCCCGCCCCGAAGTCGAGCCCGTACAGGTGGAGATCGGCCGGCCCCATGAGATCGGCGAGGCCGACGGCCGCGGCCCGCAGCGTGGTGGTCTTGCCCGACCCGGACGTCCCGTAGACGATCAGGCCGCCGCTTGCCTCCAGGTCGAGAGTGGCCATGACCTGGCGCTGGTTCTCGGCTTCGTCGACCAGGCCGAGCGGCACCTGGCCGTCCTCCGACGCAAGGTCCGAGGCCTTTACGACAAGCGGCAGCGGCGGCAGCCACGGCCGGTGCGGCTCCGGCTGGCCCGACGCGGCGAAGACGCTGCATGCGGCCTCCGCGATAGCTCCGAGATCGGTCGTGCCCTCGGAGCCTTCGGCCTTCTTGCGTCCCGCCCCGCCGCTCAGGAAGCCGAACTCGCCGACCGAGACGCTGGCGGTCTGGTCAGTCGTCCGTCGAGCGTTCGCGTACGCGGCCTGGAAGAGCAGCAGGTCGCCCGACGGCATTCGGGCGTAAGCGCGGCCCGGGACGTCGGGTGAGATGCCCGAAGCCACGTCGCTGCCGACGACGGCGGAGCTCTCTTCCGAATTGGCAGTTCGCAGCGCGATGCGGAAGCCGATGTTCGCCTGGATGGCCTGGGCAACGGTTCCGCCTGGCGACTGCGTGCCCAGGACAAGGTGAACACCGAGGGCTCGACCGCGTTGTGCGACGTCGACCAACCCCGACACGAAGTCGGGGAGCTCTTTGAGGAGAGTGGCGTACTCGTCGACGACGATGAGCAGGCTGGGCGGCGCCGCTGGGTCGACGCGGCGTAACCCCTTGAGGTCCTTCGCGCCGGAGGCACTCAGAACGTGCTCGCGGCGTCGGATCTCGGCGTTCAGCGAGGTGAGGGCTCTGGCAGTTAGGCTAGGGCTCAGGTCCGTGACATAGCCGACGGTGTGCGGCAGATCGCGGCACTCCCGGAACGCGGCGCCACCCTTGTAGTCGATCAGCAGGAAAGTGATGCGGCTCGGTGGGTGAACGGCGGCTAGCGCCCCGACAAGCGTCTGGAGGAGTTCACTCTTCCCTGCGCCCGTCGTTCCGGCGACTAGACCATGTGGGCCGTCGCGTTCAATATCGAGAACAAACGGGCCATCGGCAAGGGCCCCGATTGGAACGCCGAGAGCATCGCTCGGACTGCGCCAAGCGTTTCCGAGCCACTGCTCGACTGATCCACCCGGAGCATCCAGAGCCTCGAGCAATCCGACCTCGGATGGAACACCCCCCGAAGCCTGTTCGGCGCTGACGTCACTTACGGGCGCCATCGCCAGGGCTATCTCGCGCGCGGCATCGACGATAAGACCGTCGGGCGCGATCCGAGAGTGGCACCGACCGGAGCGATCAGTGAGGCTCGCGGACCCGTCCGCAGCAATCTCGATCACTGACTGACAGTCGCCGGGAATGTCCTCGGTTCGGCCCGCCATCCAGATCGCGACGATTCCCGAAGTTGTGGCTGACGAAAGCAGAGGTGCTATCGCCGCTCGGTCTACCGGTGCGGTTCCATCAACAAGCAGCAGAACCCAAGGCCGCTTCGACTCTCTCGACTGGAGCGCCGCACCGTACTTGGGCGAACTCCGATCAGCCTGGAGCCGGCGAAGGTCTGACACGAGGGCTGTCAACCGCGACGGCCCGGCGAGTGAACGGCCGCGCAGAGGCGAATTCTCAGGGCGCACATGCGGGAACCATTTCAGCCACTCCCACGAAGGCGCTCCTTGATCGCTGGCAATCGCAGCGATAGCTAGATCGCGTGGGCTGTGAAGGCACGCTACCTGAACTGCCAACCACCTGGCCAGCGACTCGACGTGCTGCCTGGAACCGACTATGCCCACGGACCCAACGGCCGCCAGGTCAAGCGTGATTGGAACCTTTGCCAGTGTCGCGTTCGCGTCCACCTGCTGCTGCGCCCAAGCTCGTAGCTCGTCGTTCCCTCCGCCGGCGACGTCAATACTGATCAGCGAGTCGTCTGTGCCAAGGCCAACCCTCAGGCGAAGGAAGTCCTCGTGGTCGAGGCGCCGCTCCCACAGTCGAGTGGCGCGCTTTCGGGCCCAGTCCGCGACAGTGTCGGGAGACGGACAGTCGGAGACTCGACGTTCGGCTTCTCCTCGACGTAAGTCGGCGGCCCGCCGTATGGCCGATTCCACGGAGGTACGGAATCGAGCGCTCTGGTCTTTGAACGCCCCGCTCCCGTGGCGCCGATCCTCCCAGAAGGAAGCAACGGCGATCGCTGGACTCATGAGCGCGAACAGCAAGAATGTTGGCGGCGAGTTGGGCGCAAGCAGGAATAGCGAGGCGGTCAGAACGAGTGGCACCACCGAGGTGGCGATGGGAATCCGGCCTTTCTGCGGATCCGATGGAGGCGACGCCACTGGCAGGGTTTCTTTAGGCAACGGCCGGACGACCCGCGGCGGGCGGTTGAAGAGAATGTCCCCATTGCCGTTGACGGCCTCCACAGGGCGCGCCGTGCGCTCGCGCTGAACGTCAGTACGCTGGGTGTTCGAATCGCTCAGCACCGCGATCGTCATAGTTGTCTTGCCCATGAGCAGATCCGCAGGCAGAGCGACGGTGGTTACGGCCAAGGGGTCGAGCCTTTGACCGTTGAGGCGCGTGCCATTCGTAGACTTCTGATCGGTCACTGTCACGCCTGCGCTCGAGATGCCAATCCTCGCGTGCACTCCCGAGACGGTGAGGTCGTGGAGCCGGACGGCGACGCTGTGCTCTGAGCGTCCAACTAGATGCTCGCCGGTAGATAGAGAGACCGTCCGAGCGGGTCGCTCGGGCTCCTGGATAGCGAGCTCGATCAGCAGGTCCGCAGATTGTGCCTTGCCGCCGGCAGGGCATTCGCGCAGCAGTATTTCGTCGCCCTGGCGCAGGCCAAGCGCCGACAGGGGGGCATCGCCAAAGGGGTCGCCCGTCGCTAGGAGTACTGCCTGATAGCGACCTCCGCCTAACCCGAGTGCGTCCGCAATCGCTGCCCCGGCGACGCGAGACGGCATGTCGGCCGGAGAAGACAAGGCGAGTTCGCGGCTCGCACCTTTCGGTGGCCGGACGACAAGTCGGATGGTGACGTCGGGAATGCGATTCATCTGCGGAGAGCATGCCCCATCTCTGAGCCAGCGTTGGGACGCCCCGAACGACGGGAAGTCGCCGCGGATCGCAATTGCTGTGTTCTGAGGAGGCGCTCCATGCCCGCATGGCTCGCCGAATCTGCTGGGTGCCAATCGTGATAGACGAGCCCATCGAGCTCGCTGCATACGCTCACGACAGCCACGAAATTGATCTGCATGTTCTGGCCGTCTTGCCAAACGACTTCATAGGTGGACTGGGCTCGCGGTTGGGCAGCCTGTGTCGTCTCCCAGACGCGAAGAAGCAGCCTGATAGTCGAAGGGTTTCGCGCGGCGCATTCAGCCAGCAACGCTTCCGCGAACTCGGAATCGTCATTCGAGGACGCCTTCAGGATGCCTACCGCGGCCGCGAAACAAGCATCGAGGTTTACGAGGTGGTGAGCGACCCGGGGCTCGGCCATTATCGCGAGCAGGTTGAGCTGGGCTCGCGTGCGACCGGACGCCTCGAAACCGGGCTCGAGTTTCCAGAGGCCGACCGTAGCGCGATTGGCGGCAACTACCTCAAGTGCATCGTTGACTACGAACCTGGGCCAAGGTGAGGTCTCGATCTCGGCTCGAGCCTCGGCCTCGCTGAGGTAATACGTGGGATACAAGTGGGCAGGGAATAGTGTGTCCGGCGAGGCAAAACCAGCAGCCGTTAGGACTGCGCGCGCTCTTGCCTGCGGGACCTGCATCGACTCGAGTAGGTGACTGAGGCGATCTCGGCTCGGGCTTCGAAAGCCGCGCTCGTACTTGCGGATCGTTTCGACTGAGACCTGCCCGCGGTCAGCGAGCTGCTGCTGGGTAAGGCCAAGCCGGAGCCGCTCGGCACGAATCATTGCGCGCCATCCAGCGCCAGGCGTCTCGAACGACTGCCCCGGCAGCCCCCGCTCCCTCGTCATGTTTCAGACCCGTCTCCCCCAAAGAACCACGTCGGCGCCTGGCGTCCGCATTCCGAGACCCAGCCAGGATAGCGCAGTCAACCTCCGGACAAATGGGATGGTTGCACCGCGATCGATAGGTCGCGGACACCTGAGTCGCCCTGGGAATTCTGAGAGTTGCATCAAACCCAGAGCGGCTCACATGTTCGACCACGTGGGCAGCCTGCCGGCCGTCAGCAGATCAACCGCCCCAGGGCAATCAACCGCCCCAGGGCAACTGACCGTCGATGCCGGTGACAGCGGAGGAGTCGATTGCGATCGGCGTCGCGGCTCCTCTGTCCGTCGTGATACCAGATGGCGACCACCACGACTCCTTTGTCGTACCATCTGGGAAGGATGTCGTGAACCTGATCACATAGGTACCGGCGGGTACCCAACTCGTGCCCCACTGCCCTCCATAGGTTGGCCCGCCATCCGAGCACTGCCCGTCGCTGGTGCTGCAGGCGACTCCGAAGGTCTTGAGGAGCTGCGTGCCAGGCGGAGGAGTCAGTGTTCCGGTGATCTGATAGCCCAGCGGTAGCTTGATGTCGATTCCCGAGACACCACCTGGCGGCACTTTGAACGTCGCCGCACGGGACCTGTCTATAGCGATGCCTTGCGGCGTCCAGTAGACGGGTGAGGCGCGCTTGAACGCGACCTCGTCGTCGATGATCAGCCCGTACTGGCCGGGTCCGACTGCGACCGAGTACGTTCCATCCGATCCCGACTCACCCGTGTTCGGCGCATCGGGTCCTTGCGGCAACACATCTATGCCGGCGAGCGGCGCTCCGTTCTCATCGGTGATCCTGCCCCTGATGTACGCCAGTGGTTGTGGCGTCGGAGCTGGTGCTGGCGTTCGGGCGGGCACCACGACAGGCCGTGGCGTGACGACAGTTGTGGGCGACGCGGAGCCGGCGGCATAGGCCGTTGCTTCGGCACTGGCCACCGCGCTGGCTTGAGCACTGGCGTGTGCGCTGGCTTGAGCACTCGATTGGCCACTGGCCACCACGCTCGCCCATGCGGCGTCGTGTGGAGTGGTTGTCGCCACGAGAGGCTTCGTATTGGCAGCCTGAGTAGCAGCGCTTTCAGCCTTTCCGCCAGCGAAGACGAGCCGACCGACCAGCGAAACCAGACCTATCGCCAGGAGCACTCCGATCATGGTCTTCATGGAAGGGCCGCTGCCGCGAGATCTAATCGGCGATCGGTCCGCGGAGGCGACAGCCAGCGGCCCCTCAGCTGAAGGCGGAGGCGGCATCCCAGGCCGGCGGACGCTGGTGGTCTGGGTCACTACCGTCCTCGCCATCACCTGAGTCGGCATGATCTGAGCGGAGAGGACGTGGGTTGGCATGAGGTCAATGTTCTGGGGTGGCGTTGGGGCTGCCCCGGTTGGTGCTGGAGCGACGGCTCCCTGTCCTGGAGCCGCAGGCTTTGTCGGATGCGGTTGGGCCGCGACCGATGCGAGTGCGGCTCCAGCCTTCTTCGCTTCCGGCACTCTCTCCGCGCCATAAAGCACAGGCAGCAGAGCGCTGGCACGCTGTGGTCGCTCTGCCGGGTCCTTGGCCAGGAGCCAGGCGATAACGGGCTGGGCCTCCTCAGGCAGGATCGAGAGGTCAGGAGCTTCGCGGATGTGGGCGATCACGACCTCTTGGTAGGTGGTGCCCTTGAATGGCACGGCACCGGTCAGAAGTTCGTAGCCGATGATGCCCAGGGAGTAGAGATCGGAGCGGGCATCTTTGGGCCCCTCGGGGGCGAGGTAGGCCGGGGTGCCCACGATCGTACTGGTAGCCGTGATGCGGCTGAAGTTGAGGCCGCGGGCAATGCCAAAGTCGGTCAGCTTGGCCATCCCGTCGGGAGCTATCAGTACGTTGGAGGGCTTGATGTCGCGATGGATGACGCCCGCGGCGTTGGCATCGGCGAGGCCTTGGGCCAACTGGGCGAGAAAGGCTCTGGTCTCCGGCCACCCATAGGTACCATGCGCGGTTAGGGCGTCGTGGAGCGAGGGGCCGTCGACGTACTCAAGGGCCAGATAGGGCACCTTGTCGCGCAGTCCGAAGTCTAGAACCTTGACCACGTGGACCGAGTCGATTCGCTGGGCCAGCTGGGCCTCTCGTTCGAACCGGCGGATGTAATCGGGGTCCTCGGCGTAAACGTCGCGCAGCAGCTTGATCGCTACGATGGAGCCTGTCTCCTCGTCGCGGGCCCTCCATACCAGGCCCATGCCGCCACGGCCGATCTCCGATTGGAGGCTGTATCGCTCAGTCATGGCTTGAGGAGGCTCCGCATGCCCAATACGCTGTCGCCCATTTCCCCTAGACAGATGCCGACAGCAGACTGGACTCTAAACCTGTCATAAGTGGTTCGTAAGCCGCGGGCGTCACTCTTGTGATGGCCTGGCTCAGCGACCCGACGATCCCCTCATATCCGGCCATTCTCTGACCTGGCCTCGGAACCAATTTGCTCAAGGAGCACGGCTGCGGAAGTCTCCGTCACCATTCCGCTCCTGCCGAAACCTACCCTTGATGATTGTCTTGAAGGCCTACGACTGCTTCGCCAACCCGGAGCATCCATCTGGCTGGCATCCACAAGACTCAGCCGACCCCGGCTTGCCGTGGGGGTCAGAAACCCAGATTCGCTCATGCGGCGAGTCCGTGGTACTCGTGGATCAGGCCGCCAAGCAGGTCCCTTCGGCGCACGTCTGGGGGACGCACAGGTGGCGAGACCTCATCTTCGGCCACGAGTGTCGCAAGGCCGAGAGCACGATGAGGCCGCTCACGGTTGTAGTGAGTGGCGTATGTGCGGAGCGTCCGATCGAGATGGCCGCGACCGAGGATGAGCGACCAGTCGAGACACTCCGCCCGGACGGTTTCGATCACCCGTTCCGCGTAGGCATTGGCGTTGGGCGCCCGGACCGGAGTCAGGATCACCTTTGCCCCCTCGGAGCGGAAGACCTCGTCGAATGGCCCGACGAACTTGGTGTCGCGGTCGCGGATGAGGAACCGGACGGCGGTCGGGCGATCATCGAGTTTCATCGTCAGGTTGCGGGCCTGCTGGGTGACCCAGGCTGCATTGGGATGGGCGGTCGAGGAGCTCAGGTGGATGCGCCTGCTGCCGAGTTCGATGAAGAGTAGGACGTAGAGCGTCTGGAGCCAGGCTGTCTCGACGGTGAAAAAGTCGCAGGCGATGAACCCTTGGGCCTGCGCTCGGAGGAACTGAATCCAGCTCGGTCTGGTCCGCCGCGGGGCGGGACCGAGTCGCGCGGTCCGCAGCAAGCTGCGAATGGTCGTGGCAGATACCTGGATCCCGATCTTGGCGAGTTCGCCTTGTATCCGGACGCAGCCCCACTTCGGGTTCTCTCTCGCGATCCGCAGGATGAGGTCACGGGCTTCCGGGTCGATCGGCGGCCGTCCCGGCAGTCCTGTCTTGCCGTAGGTCCACTTCCTTCGCACGAGGTCCCGGTGCCAGCGCAGGAGTGTGGCCGGGGTGACCAGAAAGCAGGACCATCGCTCGCGCGGGATAGACCTGCTGGCCGCGGCGAGGAGGACCCGATCGATTGCTCGGAGCTTTGGCGGGCCGGTCTTGCGCCGGAGGACCCGAAGCTGATGGCGAAGGACGAGGATCTCGAGGTCCTTGGAGCCATCGTCGTCGCGGGAGCCAACCGAGAGACGGGAGAGGGCTCTAATGATCAGGCCCAAGAGGAACAGCATCGGCGCATTCTAGAGGCCGGAAGGTCACGAATCTGGGTTCTTGATCCCCACGGCCAAATTGGGCTTGATCGCACCCGCACGGCATCACCTCGCCCCGAGGACCGCTCTCTCCGCCAGCCCGAGCGGCAGCGACCCGCTCCCCGCCAGCCGGTCGTGAAACTCGCGCAGGACTGCGACCGGTGCCGTCGGGCCCGATCCCGCCGGTAGCCCACGCGACTCGAGGAAGCGGTCGCGGATGCGCATGATTTCGAGGCAGCCGGTCAGGTAGGAGGACGCCTGCGTCGGCCACCAGCAGTAGCGCCCGACTTCT
>Ga0209638_1000692_pt1 | contig 22126 bp, 21 predicted proteins | sample BarGraNGADG00211_FD_184490 | JGI IMG/M metagenome (GOLD analysis project Ga0209638, IMG submission 184490) | Arctic peat soil microbial communities from Barrow, Alaska - Barrow Graham LP Ref core NGADG0002-211 (SPAdes) (version 2) | ecosystem: Environmental > Terrestrial > Soil > Wetlands > Peat...
GGGGGCGCGCTGGACCAGCCACTCCTCGACGCGCGGCAGGCGGGCCTTGAGCGAGTTGACGTTCCAGGTCGCAATTCGCATCCGCGTCTCCCTGCGGGTCGCCGGCCGAGGCGCCGGCTTGGCGCTAGTAGCGCCGGCCCTTCTGACGGGCAAAGTCGAACGTGGCGGTGTCGGCGATGCCCATGACCGCCATCGTGCCCGCCTGGACGGGATCGGTGACCACGAGATCGGCGACGTCCGGCACGGTCCCCGCCATGTTCAGCGAGATGACCGGGATGCCGAGAGCCTGCAGCTCCTGCACGGCTCGGGTGATGTCGCCGCCCATGATCGAACCGGCCAGCAGCAGGGCTCGGGCCCGATCCAGGTCCGCGACCGCGCGAACTGCCGCAGCCAGGTTCTCCTCACCCACGAGCGGGATCGTGTCGACGCTTATCTTCTCGCCGCGGAGGTTGTGGCGGTCCGCCTCGCTCACCGCGCCGAGGACGGCCTGGGCGATCTGGGCCCCGCCGCCGATGACGATTAGCCGCTTGCCGAAGACCTTGTCCAGGGATTTGGTGAGTCGGCAGCCGCGCAGGTCCGGCAACTCGCCGAGTATCGCCGTGACGCGCTCCTCGGCCACTCCTTCGACTTCGAGCTCGATCTCGACCAGCGGTCCGGCCTCGACTTCTGTCCAGCGGCGGACGGTGCTCAGGGTTCGGACGGTCCCGCCGGTCGCAGCAACCTTGGCCGCGATCTCCGGGATCGCGCCGGGCCGGTCGGCGTAGTCGAGACGGACCGCGACGGTTGGGGCGTTGTGCTCCGAACGTGCCATCGTCGTCAGCTCCCGAGGCTCATGCCGCGATCGGCAAGACCCTGGGCGAGCTTGGGCATTTCGTCCAGAGACAGGCCGGCTTCGGGATCGTGCTCCTCGAAGGGCAGCTTCAGGGCTTCGAACGCCGCTCGGGTTCCAGCAGCGTCGCTGGTTGCGAGCATCAGCGCGCCGTCGGTGTCCTCCGCGATACCCACGATGGCACTGATGTTGATGCCGCGCTCCCCGAGAGCAGCCGCCATCCGCGCCAGTGCCCCTGGCTTGTCGTCGAGTTGAAGGGTGAACCAGATCACGCCGCACCTCCTGCGTGGATGGTACCCGCCGCGCGCCCACTCGGGGAGGAGCAGGCGGGAAGCTTCGCGCCGCCCGGCCTGGCGCCGCCCCTGGCCCGCGCCATCGGGGGAGTGGCGTGGGTCGCGGGACCCCACGCGTCCCGCTAACCTTTCCCGCATGCCCGCACCGCAAGGCCCCACCGTCCAGATGTTCGGCCTGGCCGATTCCCGCGCCACACAGGCGGCGTTGCGGTTCTTCAAGGAGCGCCGCGTCAACGTGACGTTCGTGGACCTGCGGCGCAAGCCGATCGCCGCTGGGGAACTGCGCCGGTTCGTCGAACGGCTCGGCGCAACTGCTCTCCTCGACACCGAGGGTCGCGGGTACAAGGACCTCGGCCTGGGTTACATGCGCTTCTGCGATGAGGAGATCGTGGAGCGGCTGCTGGCCCACAACGGGCTGCTCCGACTGCCTCTCGTCAGGTTCGGGAATGCCTTCACCGCCGGTCCGGCCGACGCCACCTGGAAGGCATGGCTCGCGGGGGCCAACGGCTGACTTCAGACAGGTTTCCGTCAGATACCCCCACAGGACGTGGGTGCGCGGGAACCATGCGGTTTGCCGTCAGATACGCCTACCAATGGTGCTAGATGCGATGGTGGCGCGGCCGGCAGGTTCCGAATGCCGCGTCGGCGCTGGGCTGAACGTGGGATGGGGGCCTGGGGACCGTCGAACCCAGCCGAGTTGCGGATAGCACGCCCACCAGGCGTATCTGACACTTTCGGACCGGCACGGAAGCGGAGTGGCCGGCGGTGGCGGGCGAAGCTACCGGCGACCTATCGGTCTGAGATTCGCTAGTCCCGTCAGACTGACGATTGGGTTCGGCACCGTTTGGCCGGCCCGTTCCGCCCTCCGCGGGTGATGAGATCGCCTCAACCGACCGACCACTCCGGAGTCGCTCGCGCAGCGGCATTGCGACCGTGTCATCCTCTGCGTGAACGATCAGGAGACTCGAATGCCCAGATCAGATCCCAAGAAGGCGAGCAAGAAGGTTCGCCCCGTGCCGCCGACGCCGCCACCGACCCCGCCGCCGACGCCGCCACCGACCCCGCCGCCGCTCGAACCCACGCCGGCTGCTGCAGCCGGACTGCCGGCTCAAGCCAACACCAACAGCCACGAGCGGCGTCGCAGCGGCCGCGTGACCTACCGCCCCAAGGCCGCGGCGATGTTGACCGTCCACGCCCGGACCGAGGACGAGCGACTCCTGGCGTCGAGTGTCCGCCCGGCCTTCCTCGACTCCGACCCATGGCGCTCGCTGCGCATCCTCGCCGAGTTCGTCGAAGGCTTCGATGCCCTGGCGGCGGTCGGGAAAGCGGTCACGATCTTCGGCTCCGCTCGACTCCACGAAGGCGATCCCTACTACGCCAAGGCCCGGGAACTGGCGGGACTTCTAGCTCGGGAAGGCTTCGCGGTGATCACCGGGGGAGGGCCCGGGATCATGGAGGCGGCCAACCGAGGCTGTCACGAAGCGGGCGGGCTTTCGATCGGCTGCAACATCGAACTTCCGCACGAACAGTCGGTGAACCAGTACGTCGATCTGGGCGTCGAATTCCGCTACTTCTTCGCGCGCAAGACCATGTTCGTGAAGTACGCCGACGGCTTCGCCATCTTCCCCGGCGGATTCGGCACGCTCGACGAGCTGTTCGAGTCGCTGACGCTCATTCAAACGGGCAAGATCCGCCACTTCCCGGTGATCCTGATCGGGACCGAGTATTGGGCCGGTCTGTTGAGCTGGCTGCGGGCCAAGGCCGTGACGCGCGGGGCCGTAGCGCCGGAGGATCTGGACTTGATCCGTTCCACGGATGACATGGCGGAGGCCTGCGCGATGCTTACCGCGGCCTACACGGCGAGGGCGAGCGAGGACGCGAACGTGGCTCGGGCGGCCGACAGCGAAGGCGGCCCGAGCCGCTAGGGCTACTCCGGCACGATCGGGAGCTGAGCCTCGAGGCGACCGTTGCGGACGCGGGCGGGGTAGTAGCGCAGCCTTCCGACGCGGGTCAGCCGCCGCGCCTCCAGCTTCTTGCTCGTTGGCTCCGGTTTGAGCGCCGCTCCCGAAGGCGACCACGGCGCATGGTACGTGCCCTCTGCGTCGAGGCCGCCGGTCGTGGGCATCCGGACCGTCTCGCCCGTGCACAGGCTGAACCGGCCTTCGTGGAGCGGGCATGCCACCACGCAACCGTCCAGGACACCGATCGAGAGTGGCGCTGCCATGTGCGGGCATCGGTCCGAGGTCACGAGAATGCCATCCGGGGTCCATGCCACCAGCAGGTCCAGTTCGGCGATCGTAACGCGCCGCATCGCTCCGGGACTCAGCTCCTCTATGCCGAGAAGGTCGAAAAACGGTGAGGTGCGAGTGCCGGGGGCGCGGAGCTCGCGGGGCAGGCGAGCGATCGGCACCGGCGCCACCGACGCGTCGATAGCTTCGGCGTCGGCCAGATCGTCGGGCGTCATGGCGAACATGACCACATCCACCGGCTGCTCCTGCCGGCCGGCCTCCCAGTTCCGGACGATCCCCTCGTACCGAAACCCTGTCTTCTCGGCCACGGCCTGGGATGCCGCGTTGCCGGTCAGCGTCCACAGCGCAAGGCGTTCGATGCCGAGTCGCTCGAATCCCCAGCGGGTCAGGAGTCGCACGGCCCTGCTTGCGTATCCGCGCCCGCGGACCTCGGGCGCGACCAGGTAGCCAACGGCGTGGCGCCGCGGGTTGGGTCCGAGGTGGAGCCCGATCGAGCCGACATAACAATCGGTCGACGCGTCCGTGATGGCGAACTCGTAGCCCGTTCCGTCGTGCCAGGCCTGGAGAGTCATCAGGATGAAGCGGCGGGCGTCGGCTTCCGTGTATGGCACGGGGATCAACGGGATCCAGCGCTGGATCTCCGGGTCCTGGCAGGCCGCCACTATGGCCGGCACGTCGTCGGCGCGAAAAGGCCGCAGCGAGATCACGCCGTCGCTCAACGGCGGACTGGGCGGGATGAGCTTCTCGATCATGGCCGAAGTATGCCCCGAGTTGAGCGGCGCGTGAGCAACCATGCCGGCGGCTCGCCTTGCCGCGGGCAAGAAGAAGGCGGGCCGGTGAGGGGGAGCCGGCCCGCCTGAAGGTGGTTGCAGCGTCTGGATCCCGGGAGGCTTCCCTCCTCGCCGTCCCGCGGATCACGGAAGTCTAGCGAGGAACGGCCGAGTCTGCATGGTTTGCGGCGCACCGTTTCGGTCCGGCCTGCGCCCTTCGAGAGCGTGACCAAACCGCGAATCCCGTTCGCCTCGCGTCGCTTACGGGTGCCGTCTGGCGCGCCTGCCCGGCGGGCGTCATGATCATCCCGGCACCGATGTCCGGTGGACGCTGTCGCCCTGGGTGTCCTGGAGGGTTCCGTGCGCTTCTCACTGATGATCGAGCCTCAGCAGGGCCTCAGTTACGTGGAGCAGCTCGGTCTGGCGCGACTCGCCGATCAGGTCGGATTCGAGGCTTTCTTTCGATCCGATCACTACAGAAGCTTCCCCGGTCCCGACGACCGACCGACCACGGACGCGTGGACCGTACTGGCCGGCCTGGCGCGCGAGACGACTCGCATCCGGCTCGGCACGCTCGTATCGCCGGTGACATTCCGGCATCCTGGAGCGCTGGCCAAGGTCGTGACCACGGTCGACGAGATGAGCGGCGGCCGCGTGGAGTTGGGCGTCGGCGCGGGTTGGAACGAAGCCGAGCATCTCGGCCTGGGGCTGGATTTCCCGCCTATCGGCGAACGGGCCGACATGCTCGAAGACGAGCTCGCGATTCTCCACGGCTTGTGGGAGCAGCCAGATGGCTGGTCGTATTCCGGGGAGAGGCTTCGAGTAGAGCAGACTTCATTCCACCCCAAACCGACACAGGTGCCGCACCCGCCGATCATTGTCGGCGGGGAGGGGAGCCCTCGGTCGATTCGGATGGCGGCCCGCTACGCCGACGAGTACAACATGTCGAGCTCGGGCCCTGAGCGTTGTGCCGTGGCGTTCCGGCGCCTCGATGCCGAGTGTTCGAAGATCGGCCGCGATCCATCGAGCGTGACCCGATCCGTCATGGCGGGGCTGCTCGTCGGCTCCGACGAGGCCCAGTTCGGACGGCGTGTCGAAGCGCAGCTGACCATGGTCGGAGCGGGCAGCAAAGACGCCAAGCCCTGGTTGGAAGAGCGCCGCGCACGCTGGGTCCTGGGCACGCCGGATCAGGCCCGGGCGATGGTCGAGTCGTTTGCGGAGGCCGGCGTGCAGCGAATCATGCTGCAGGACATGCTGCCGCGCGATCACGCCATGATCGAACTGGCTGCCTGGGAGCTTGTCGGCCGGGTCTGAGCGTGGTGGCGTCCGGTGCCTGCCACCGGCCACCGGCCGCGGCCGTGGCCGGGCTCGGTCAGCGCCCCGCGAGGCGGCCGATCCGGCTCACCGGCCCGTAGCGGAACCACGCCCTGCCTACGAGCGCGTCCAGCGGCACCGGACCGTAGTGGCGCGAGTCCACGGAACGGTCGCGGTTGTCGCCGAGCAGCCAGGCCTCGTCGGTCGCGAGCACGATGATGCCGGGCGCGGTGCGGATGCGGTCACCGGGTCCGGCGGCGATGCGCTTGATGGCGAGGATGCCCGTGCCGGGTTCATGGACGACTACCACGGAACCTCGCCGCGGCCAGCGGAGCGGCGTCGGGTCGAGGAGCAGCCAATCCCCGGGCGCGAGCGCGGGCTCCATGCTCTCCTCGGCGACGGCGACCCGCCAGGGGCCGCGACGGACGGCGAGCATGGGCAATCTCCGGAGACCGCCGCTCGCCAAATAGCCGACGGCGCCGGCGGTCCGTTCATGGGGCTCCGGGGGTTCGGACACGGAAACGTCGGAGGACCTGCCTCTGGCGCCCCATTCGTCCCTTTGGTCGGCCGCCATTTGCAGGTCGAGCGCTACTTCTTGGTGGACCAGAAGATGTCGGCGAATTCCTTGACCGCCGCCTCGAGATCGGCAGCCGCCTGGGCATCGATGTTCTGCTTGTTCTTGCCGGCGAGCTTGAGGATCTTCCAGACCCGGTCGTGAAGGTCCGGGTAGCGCTCCAGGTGCTCGGGCTTGAAGTAGTCGCTCCAGATGACCGCGATCTCGTGCTTGACTATCTCGGCGTGCTGCTCCTTGACAGTCACGCAGCGCACGAACTTGGCGCGGTCTGCCTCGGACGGGCTCTCCTTGGGCAGCTGCCCGATCAGCTCGACCATGCGAGCCACGGTTCTGGCGGCGAGTTCGGCGCCGTGCGGGTCGTAGATGCCGCACGGGACGTCGCAGTGGGCGTAGACAGTTGTGGTGGGCTTCAGCCAACGGGTGATGCGGGACATGAGTCTCCTCCGAGCTGGGGACGGCGGCGAGGCGGGATAGCAGGCAGCTTCGCTGGGCCTCGGCCTGCGCAAGTGTTAGGGGGCGTGGTCGGCGTGTCAATCGAGCGCGTCCCACGATCCGCCCGCCGCGCCGGCCGAGCCCCAAGACGGCGCCTGCAGCTCCACGCAAAACACATAGTAGGTCACTCTGGTTTTCAGTTTCGTTTAAGAAGCTGAGTGCAGGATTTGCTTCATTGGCGAGCAGACCGGCATGGATCGTCCTGGCGCCAGACCACCGAGCGGCAGCAGGGAGCAAGAGACTACTCGATGCGCGGCCTGCCAACGACGTATGTGAGAAACTCGGGCGACGCCATGACATCCGCCCCAGCTCGCAAGACTCGCCGAGTGCCCGTCCCTCGGGTCTGGCCGATCCGTGCCAACGATGTCTACGCCCTCCTGGCAGGCAACGCCCTGCTGATCTTCGGTATGTGGATCCGCCACGGCAACTTGGGCGAGTTTTCAACTCCGGCCGGCGCCGCGATCGCCGCAGGCGAGCTGGCAGCTCTCTATGGCACGTACTTGATCCTCATTCAGCTGGTCCTGATGTCGCGCAACCCGTGGCTCGACCAGATCTTTGGGCAGGACAGGATCACGCAGGCGCATCGCTGGGTCGGCTTCGCTGCGGTCTGGCTCCTCCTATTGCACGGGGTCCTGACCACCGTCGGCTACGCGATGAGCGACGGCACTTCCCTCGTCGGCCAGACCCTGACTTTCATGACGAGCTACCCGTACGTGCTCTGGTCGGTCGTCGGCATGGGCCTCTTGATCATGGTTGCCGTCACCTCGGTCCGAGCCGCCCGCCGCCGCGTCTCCTACGAGACCTGGTACGCCATCCACCTCTACGCGTACCTGGCGATCGCGCTGAGTTTCCTGCACCAGCTCTTCGTCGGCGTCGACTTCGTCAACGATCAGGTCGCCAGCCTCTATTGGATCGCTTTGTACGTGCTTGCTTTCGGGACGCTCATCGTCTTCCGGTTCGGCCAGCCGATATCGATCTCGCTGCGGCATCGAATGCGGGTCGCGAACGTGGTCCAGGAAGGCCCCGGCATCGTATCGATCTACCTGACCGGCCGCGACCTGGACAGGCTCCCGGTCCGCGCTGGGCAGTGGTTCCGCCTGCGGTTCCTGACGACCACCGGCTGGTACCGGGCCCACCCGTTCTCGATTTCGGCCGCCCCCAACGGCCGCTACCTCCGCTTCACGGTCAAGGACCTGGGCGACTACACCGGCAAGCTGCAGAAAGTCCGAGTCGGCACGGTGGTCTCCGTCGAGGGGCCGTACGGCGTCTTCACGGGCGCTCGCCGGACCAAGTCGCGAGTCTTGCTGGTCGCGGGCGGCATCGGCATCACGCCGCTCCGCGCACTGCTGGAGGAACTGCCGGCGGCCAAGGGCAGCCTAACTCTCGTCTACCGCGCCAGCGGCCCCGAAGATGTCGTGTTCCGAAACGAGTTGGACCAGCTGGCCGAGTTGCGGGGAGCGACCATCCACTACCTCGTGGGCAAGCGCGGTTCGCGCGAGGTTCCGTCAGATCCATTCGAGCCGCGAGAGCTGCGGCGCCTGGTCCCCGACTTGAAGGACCGGGACATCTATATCTGCGGGCCCACGGGGATGATGGACCGGGTGTTGTCCACGCTCACCCGGCTTCGAGTGCCCGAGTCTCAAGTCCACTACGAACGCTTCGCGTTCTGACAGCGGAGGAATGAAGATGCCGAAGCGCGCCATGGTGGCAAGCCTGCTCACTACCGCCGCCCTGATCCTGCTCATCAGCTTCAAGACGCCCACAGCCACGACCTTCGGTACGAGCGGCAATGCGCCAGTCGTCATCCCATCGACCGCGCCCGGCGCCACGGGCCAGACCGGCGCCACCGGCCAGACCGGCGCCACCGGCCAGAAAGGCTCGTACACAGGCCAGCTGACGGGCCAGGTGGTCCAGACGCCATACGGCCCGGTCCAGGTTCGAGTGACCCTGCAGAACGGCCAGATCACCGACGTGCAGGCGCTCCAGATGCCCGGCGGCCTGAGGCATTCGTCCGAGATCAGCTCGGCCGTGGCGCCGATGCTGCACGACGAGGTCCTGCAGGCCCAGAGCGCACAGGTCAACACGATCTCCGGCGCCACCTACACGAGCGAGGGTTACGCGCAGTCTCTCCAGAGCGCTCTCGACCAGGCGGCCGCCTGACGAAGATCCGTCGCCGAGCGGGGCGGGGCGGCGCCGAACTGGGCGGGGCGGCGCGCGGCCGAGCGGGGCGGAGGCCTAGGCCGTCCAGGGCGTCATGCTGATGTTGCCGCTCTTGACCGCGGGATTGCCGTCGCAGGAGGGCACCGCACCCTCGTCGGTTGGAGACGCGGTCGTGGCGACGATCGTCCCGATCCGGGGCAGCGCGAAAGCGACTCGGACCGGCGCCACGATCGTCGGGGCGTGGCACAGGTTGCCCGTCTGAACTTCGGCGGAGACCGACGCGCCCGCAGCGACCGTGACCGCGTCGGACGTACCGGCCGCGGCGCCGGTGATCAGCACGCCGCCGTCGCCGTTGAGGAGCAGCGGCTGAGCCTTCGCCTGGACGGTGCAATCGACCGATCCGGCGTTGGTGAGTGTGAACTTGGCGTCCTTGCTGCTCGCGGCGCCCTGCCAGTAGGTCCCGCTGTCGGCGGTGATCGCGATTGCCACGTCCGTGGCCGAGCACGGCCCTACGGTTGGGATGGGGCTCGGCGTCGGCTCGGCGGTCGGAGTTGCGAGGTCGGTCGGCGTGGACGTGGCGATGGCGGAGTTCGTTGTCGCGGTAGCCGTGGCAGTCGGTCGGGTTTGCCCCGCCGTCGGCACATTGTCTGATGACCCACCGCAGCCTGCCAGGGCAATGGCCAGGGCCAGCGCGCCGAATGTGACCAGCCGCCCGCGTCCTGCGCGATTCGGGAGAATGCCTGGCATCTCTCTCTCCTCAACGGTGAACGGGCACAGCCTAGCGCATAGCGTTCCGGCGCCGACGCGAACGAGCAGCGTGACGCCGCCATGTCTATCGGGTCAAACGAGGTGATAAAGGGTGCCGTTGGAGGCCACCACGTACAACTCGCCGTCGGTTGCCTGGCCCCAGCCGGTGATATTGACTCCCGACGAGATGAGCAGTTGCGGGGACTGGGAAGCCGGGCCCGCGGCGGCGATGTCCCAGATGTGGCCGCTGCAGTTGTCACCGAACAAGTAGCGGCCCGCGAGGTCAGGGTTGGCGCTGCCGCGATACACGAAGCCGCCGATGATCGCGCAGCCGATCGAATCGCCGGCCCCGTGGGTGTACTCGGCGATCGGCAGGACCTTGCCCGCGGTGTTGCAGCCCGCGGCGGGCTTGTAGCAGTGCCGGCCCTCCATCACGCTCCAGCCGAAGTTGTCGCCCCGGCCGCCACCGCCGGCCGCGGTCGCACGGTCGACCTCTTCCCACAGGTTCTGGCCGACGTCGCCGATCCACAGGTCGCCGGTGCTGCGGTCGAAGCTGAAGCTGTACGGGTTGCGCAGGCCGTAGGCGAAGATCTCGCCGCGGCGTCCGGCTTGCCCGGCGAATGGGTTGCCGGCGGGGATGGCGTAGTTGGCGCTCCCCGAGGTGTGATCGACGTCGATCCGGAGCATCTTGCCGAGCAGCGTGCTGAGGCTCTGGCCGTGGTTGTTCGGATCGCCGCCGCTGCCACCATCGCCGGTGCCGATGTAGAGGTAGCCGTTGGGGCCGAAGGCGATCACGCCGCCGTTGTGGTTGGCGAAGCTGGGATGGGCGATCGTCAGCAGGATCTTCTCGGAGCCCGGATCGGCCGCGTTCGAGTTCGAACTGACGTGAAACTCCGATATTCGAATGTCGCCGACGGTGTCTGTGTAGCGGACGAAGAAGCGGCCGTTCGACGCGTACTGCGGGTGGAAGGCGAGGCCCAGCAGGCCGCGCTCGCCGCAGCACGAGATCGAGCCCGAGACGTCGAGGAACGTGCCCGTGACGGCGCCACCTTGCACGATCACGATCTTGCCCGTCTGCTCGACGACGAAGAGCCGGCCGTCGCCCGCGCTCGAGACGGCGACCGGGCTGGACAACCCCGCGACCACGCGGCTGAGGCTGACATGGACGGATGGCAGGCCGCTCGCCGTTGGAGACGGTCCGGCGGCGGTCGGCGACGGGCTGGCGGTGGCGCCGCCCGAGCCACTCGGGCTGGCCGTGGCGCCGCCGGCGCTCGGCTCCGAGCTTGCTGTTGCGGACGCGGTAGCCGGCAGGCCGATCGACGTCATGCCGGTCGGTGTCGCGCTCGGTGTCTGCTGCTGGTTCGAGCAAGCCGCGGCGAACAGTGCGACCAGGACAATCGGCAGGAAAGCCGCAACCGAGCCGCGCGTCGTTCGGCGAATCGTGGTCATCGTTCCCCTCCATGTGTGGGTCGATTTCACGAGTATGTGGCTACCTCGTCCGACCGCCCTCCGGCGCACCTATGCGGCAGTCTAACCGCGAGAGTGGTTCGAGGGGCGGGACACAGATGGGGTTGCCCGGGTATCATCCACCCAATGAGCGACGAGAGACTCACGCCGTTCGACGAAGGGGCCGCAGCCTGCCCGTTCATCGCGTTCGAGGATGATCGGGATCACCGTGCGGACCGGCCCGACTATCGGCACCGCTGTTTCGCCGCCACCCAACCCGAGCCGCGTGCTCTCCCTCACCAGGAGCGCTATTGCCTGGCCGTCGGGTTCCCGCAGTGCCCGGTCTTCCTCGATTGGGCACGCCAGGAAGCGGCTGCCGTTCTTCCGGCGGGGCGCAGACTTTCCTCGGCCGTCCTCGACGACAACGCGGGAGCGAGATCCGGCCGCGTCGACGAGGTAGCGCCCGCTTTCCTCGCCGGGCGGCCTCGCCCGACACCCACGGACGACGAGACGCCGGCGCCGCGTAGGACTCCGGAATCGGTTGGGGGCCTGTGGGGTTACCAGGGCGATGTGAAACGACCGGCGGCGGATACGGCCGCCGCGTCGACTTCGGACGACGAGGAGGGGCTCGGGTTCGCGGCGAGTGCAGGAGCGTCGGGCGCTGCCTCCTCAGCCACAGGCGCGCGGCCCGGCTCGAGCGCTTCTCGCGGGACTCCGTCCATCGTGCCGTCCTCCGGCCTGATGGCCAAACCCGCAGCTACCAACCCGGCCTGGGCGCATCCGCCAAAGCCGGAGAACTTCCCGCGGCTGCGCAGCCGGGACGAGCGGTCGAGCAACTCGCCGCTCTTGCTGGCGATGGTGGGCGTGGCCGTCCTGTTGGTGGCCATATTCGTCTTAGCCGTGCTCCCGGGCGGGGGCAGCAGTCACGCGACCGCGACCCCGTCGTCGAGCGCTTCGCTGACCAACGCGACGCCGACGGCGACCGTCGTACCAACGGACACGCCCGGGCCGAGCGGGTCGTTCACGATCTACACGGTCAAGAGCGGCGACTCGCTCTACTCGATCGAGGTTGCATACGGCGTGACTCAAGAAGCGATCCTCGCGCTCAACCCGCAGATCACCAACCCGGCCGTGATCACGATCGGGGAGCAGATCAAGATTCCGAACCCCGGCTCGTTGCCCTCGGCATCGGCATCGGCATCGGCTAGTTAGCGCCGCACCTCGACTAGCGCCGCGCAGACCCGGCGGGCAGACCTGTCGGGGAGACGGCTCAGCTGGGCGTGAAGTTGATCGCCGTTATCTTGCCGGCTTCGACGCGGAAGCTCGCGTCCAGGTGCTGCGTGGGGACGCCCGGCCGGATGACCAGCAGCGTCGCCTGGTAGGTGTTGCCCATCTCCCGCACGTCGCCGGGGATCATTCGAAACCCAGGCTCGGCACGCAGGAACCAACCGCCCACCTCTCGCAGGCCCCGCAACGTCCGGGCGTTGTCGCCAACGTGGACGCGCATCTCCGCTTTCTCTTCCATGAGCCCGACCGCGCCCTCGCGATCCCCAGCGTTCAGCAGTTCAAAGAACTGCTCCATAGTGTCGACAGCACCCATGACGCGAGTTTAGCCCGGATCCACCGGTCGCCGCTTGCATCTCGCTCGCGATCTGCGGCGCGCGATAGGTGGACCTGCGGCCGGTGGCGAGCCTGAGGTTTCGGTCCGGCGCCCTGGTGGGAAGCGGCACCCGAGGGAGTCCTAGAAGCCGCCGCCGGCTCCGCCCCCGCCGCCGCCACCGCCGCCGCCGAAGCCACCGCCGCCCCCGCCGCTGGAGCCGATCGAGCCCAGGGACGACATCATTGACCCGATATCAGGGATTGCGCCGGCGGAGAAGAGCCCGCTGCCGCCGGTTCCGCCCGCAGCTCCGCCAAAGCCGCCGGAGTAGCCGGAGCCGGAGAACCACATCGGGTACCAGCCGACCTGGCGACCCGAAGCCTGACTGGCGCCGACCGTCCGATCGAGCACCACCTCGATTTCGGCGTTGAGGCCCAACGCGACGCCCCAGGCCATGGCCGCGTCCGGAGTGGTGACCCACGGCAGGGGTCTGTGCGCGACCACTTCGTCCATGGACCCAGATTGGGTCATCGCGTACTGGAGCGTTCTCTTGTAGGCGGCGAGCATGGCCTGAAGCATTGCCCCGAGCCGTGTGCGGCATGGCATGAACCAGGCCGTGATGCCGGTGATGACGGCCGCCATCACGAGGGCGGTTACGCCCAGGAACCCGCCACTCGCGTCCAGTACGAACGTCCAAACCAGGAGCGGGATCGCGGCTAGGCCCTCGATGATGGCCACGGCGATCCAGATGCCGATGACGTGAGTGGGTTTGCCGCTGAGCCAGCCCTTCTGGACGGCCAGGGTCTCGAGATCGCTTTTGAGCCGGCCGATCGCCGGTACGAGCTTTCGCGCCGCCGAGGTGGGAACGAAGCCATCCGCGCCCCTGCACTCCCAGATGGCCAGGAACAGCCCTGCTTCGGGCGTCGCGATCGACTCGGTCCTGCCGGTGACGCCAATGCGCGTCTTCTTGCTCAGTAGCTCGGTCTCCTGGCGGAATTGGAGCAGACCGCGTGCCGCAAGGTCGACCATGGCGGCCGATACGGTCCGACTCGACGCCCGGTCGTCCACCAGCACGGTCGCCATGGCGGGTGTCAGACCGTCGGGTGGGGCCGGCATCAGAATGGAGTTGTCGTCCACGTAGATTGGATCGCGGCCGTGGGTGTACCAGCGGTAGAGCACGACGACGAGGAGAACGACGGCCACGAGGACCGCCCCGAACCCGACCAGCGAGTTGAGGATGCGGGCCCGGCTCAACTCGTCGGCGTGTTCCGGTGTCGCTGCGGCGTTGATGTCCGCGATGGCGATTCGCAGGGCGCCGTTGAAGTCGCCGTCGGAAAGCAGTGGCTTCATGTCGTTGTCGAACACGGCCTGACGGTCCGCGTTGGTCATGAACGCGGCCTTGAAGCCACTGCCGGCGAAGAGCGAGACCTGACCGTGTTGCCCGTTGTCCTGCATGTCGAACAGGATCACTAGACCGTCGTCGAAGCCCTTACGACCGACGCCCCACTGGTTCATCAGCGCCAGGGCATCGGCGTTGGCCTTGTCGAGCGTGTCGCTCTCCGGCTTGATCTGCGTGTAGACGGCAACCTGGGCTCCGGAGCGAGTCTCGATATCTCGAATGGTGGCCTCGGCCTGCGCGACGGCAGTGGCTGAGAAGATGCCGGCGAGGTCGTAGACGCGCTGGCCGTCGACCGCGGGCGGGTAGGGCGGACCGGCGGGCGGGGCCGCGCTGGCCATAGCCATCCCGCCGACCATGAGCAGCAACCACAGCCCGGCCCCGGCGATCCCCAGCGCCGCGAAGCGCCCGCGACTGCGCATGTCCGACCCTCCCTTGTTCGCCGGGCCCGGGCTAGTTGCCCGCCCTGGAGCGCTCGCGCGCCCGGAGCCGGCGGACCAGCTCCGCCGCCAGCTCATACCGACCGAAGCTGGGCATGATGTAGGTCCCCTGGACCTCTCTCCCGGTCTGTTCGAGCAGCTGCATCGACATCTCCAGGCCCACTTCGGCGCCGCGCTCGCCGGCCGCGTGCATTGCGGCCCGCTGCTCGTCGGGGATCGTTATCCCCGGAACCTCGTGATGCAGGAATTCCGCGTGGCGCGCGCTGTGCAGCGGCAGAACGCCCAGCAGCAGCGGAACCGGGAAACCCTTCTGCCCGAAGCGCTCGCGGGCTCGTTCCAGCATCGCCTCGACCTGGACGAAGGAGTAGAGCGGCTGGGTCATGATGACGTCGGCGCCGGCGGCGAGCTTGCGCTCGAGACGGCCCCACTCTTTGTCGGGGTCCGCGGCGGTGGGATCGAAAGCGCATGCGACCGTGAACCCGGCCGCCTGTCCGACCGCGCTGCCGGCACGATCTTCGCCGCGGTTGAGCCCGTCGATGATCTCGATCAGCCCGATTGCGTCCACATCCCAGACTGCCGTCGTGGCCGGCCGGTCCGAGACTCGCGGCGGGTCGCCGGTCAGGGCGAGGATGTCCCGAACGCCCAGGGCATGCGCCCCCAGCAACTCGGCCTCGAGCGCCATCAGGTTGCGGTCGCGCGTCGTGAGGTGGACCAGACATTCGAGATCGAGCTCGTGCTGGATGCCGAATGCGACCGCCATCGCGCCCATCCGGACGCGGCCCGTAGCCGAGTCGCTGATGTTGACCAGGTCGACGCCGGCTTCCTGAAGCAGACGAGCCGCCTCGATCGTTCTCTCGATCCGGATCGAGCGCGGCGGATCGATCTCGACCGAGATGACGAACGTTCCTTCCGCCAGCTTGCGCGCCAGGCCGGTCGGGGCGGGCGCGGAGGCGTCCGAGCGCTCACTTCGCGGGGTCCGGGGGGCCGAGGCCGCAGCTCCGTCGCGGTCGCCGCCGTCCTGCGATGGCGCCGCCTCGACGACGCCGCGACTCTGTGCGGCGTCGATGGCGTCGATCGCGGCCCGCATCGCCTTCGTGTGCTCGGGCGTCGTGCCGCAGCAGCCGCCGACGATAGTGGCGCCGGCGGCAAGCATCCGCGGAACCATCTCGCCGAAGTACTCGGGCCCGGCAGAGTAGACGAAGCGACCTTCGATCCGCTGCGGCAGGCCCGCGTTGGGCATGATCGAACGGGCAACGGCGGCCGACGGTGGGCCGGTGTGCGCCACGGCCTCGAGACAAACGAGCGGCCCGGCGCCGCAGTTCACTCCGACGGAGTCGACGCCGGCAGAGGCGAGGGCCAGAGCGGCAGCTTCGGGCGTCGTGCCGTCGTTGGCCCGCAGGTCTTCGCCGAACGTCATCTGAGCCACGATCGGAAGGGCGCAGGCACGTCGCGTTTCCTCGACCGCCAGGAGCAGCGTCTCGATGTCCCCGAACGTTTCGAGGACGAAGAGGTCGACCCCGCCTTCCAGTAGCCCCTCGATCTGTTCGCGGAATGCGGCTCGAGCGATGCCAGGATGAGGGTGAGGCTGGCCGCGCAGGGCCGAACCCAGCGGTCCGATCGAGCCTGCCACCAGGGAGTCGCGGCCAGCGACGTCGCGGGCCTCGCGCGCCAGCTGCGCCCCTCGCCGATTGAGCTGTCCGGCGAGGCTCTCCAGGCCGTATTCGGCCAGTTGGAAGCGATTCGCGCCGAATGTGTCGGTCTCGATCACGTCCGCGCCCGCTTCCAGGTACGCGCGGTGGATCGTCGAGATGAGGTCTGCGCGGGTCAGCACGAGCTCATCAAGGCAGGCGCGCTGCGGTATGCCGTGGCTGTATAGGAGCGTGCCCATCGCCCCGTCGAAGAGCAACGGCCGGCGTCGCAACCGAATCCGGAAGCGCTCTCGCTCGGTCAGGGCTCCCGGCGTGCTGGACGTAGGAGAGGCGGTCTCCGCGGTCGAGGCCATGAAGAAGGCCGCGTTCATGGGCGATCGGAGCAATGCCGGCATGGGTGAAGCCTAGCGGGTCTTCGCGCTACGGGACAAGGTCGCGGCGCAAGCAAGCGGCAGCGGGGCCGCGGCCGTGTGGCATCGCCGCGCGACGAAGGCGAGAGTCGCGGGGGCCGTCCCGAGTGGGGCGCCTACAACCCGAGAATCTTGCGCGGCATGAGCAGCAGATCCAAGAGGGTGGCTACGACGCTGATGACGATGGAAGCGACGACTGCCGCCCCGATGGCCTCGTAGCCAAAGTGCGGCGGGTAGCCACCGACGCTGAAGCCGATGTCGAGCGTGTCATGGGAAAGACTGGCGATCCATGCCGTGCCCAGCAGCATCCCGGCATTGATGGCGAATGCCACCAGGCCCATCGTCAGGAAGCCAATCGGCATCGCCAGCACCTTCAAGATCGGCTTCAGGTAGCTATTCACCAGGGCGAAGATGAGGGCGATTATCGCGATCTTCACCCAGTCCTCGAATCTGCCGGTATCGAAGACGAGCTTGACCTCAGGCACGACGTTGGCCGCGGCGAGAAGAGCGACGGCGTTCACGGCTACTTTGACGAGGAGATCGATCACGTGCGATTCCTCCGAGGACGGGGCGCCGCATCACTGCGCGGCATTTGCACGCCGATGCTAGCGCGCGCGTTTGCCCCGTGCCTGGGTTTCGCGCGATCCGGCCCTTTCCTCCACTCGTTACACTCCACACATAGCTGCCGGAGAAAGCGATGTCTGTGTTCTCGGAGCGCGTCGACGCGTTTTTGGCCGACTTCTTCCAACTCTATCCAGTGGCGGCGACCGCCGCTGGGAACCACACCCACGATGGGGAGTGGCCCAACCTCACCGAAGCCGGCCGAACCGGGCGCCTTGCCTTCGCCGATCGCTGGGAGGCGGAGCTGCGGGCCATGGCAGACGCGGCGCTCACAACCGACGAGCGGATCGACCGCGACCTGCTTCTCTCGGAGCTGGACTCCCTGCGGTTCGACGAAACCGAGCTGTGTGAAGGGGCGTGGGACGCGCTCAGCTACGTCTACCTGCTTGGCGGCGGCATCTTCCCGCTACTCGCTCGCGACTTTGCCCCGCTGGCAACGCGGCTGGCGTCCGTTGCCGGTCGGCTGGAGGATGCGCCGGCAGTGCTCGCGGCGGCCCGGGTCGAGCTCGGCAGCCTGCCCGATCGCCCGGTCTCGCGCCTCCATACCGAGATGGCGATCAAGCAGCTGCCGGGGATTGGGTCGCTGATCGACGACGCGATCGCCCAGGCCAGTGGAGCTGCCGACCAGCCCGGCGTGGCCGCCGTCACCCCACGTCTCGAAGCGGCGGTCGCGACCGCCCGCGAGGCTCTCGACAAATTCAGCCGGTATCTGGCGGACGACCTGCTGCCACGGTCCGATGGCGATGTCCGGCTCGGCTCCGCGCTGTTTGCTCACAAGCTGCGCCACACGATCCGTTCCGAAGTAACCGGCGCTCAGATCGTGGCACAGGCGCGCATCGAGTACGCGGCCGTTCGCGGCGAGATGATCAGGATCGCGCGCCAGATCTGGGGCGAGTGGGTTCCCGGCGAGTCGCTCCCCACGGCGGAGAGCAATGGCAGCCAGGAGGCGGCCGATGCTCGGACAGTCGCGTCGGTCACGGCCGCGATCGGTCGGGCCCACCACAGCGCCGACCAGCTCGTCGAGTACTGCCGCGAGAGCTACCGCGAGATCGTGGATTTCTGCCGCAGCCGCGACATCATCACCGTCCCCGACGAGCCGCTCGAGATCGACTGGACGCCGCCATTCCTGCGCGAGTTCGCCGGAGCCATGCTGGACTCGCCGGGTCCGCTCGACAAAGGCCAGAAGACGTTCTACTTCGTCACCCCGCCGCCGGAAGACTGGACGGCCGAGCAGGTGGAGTCGTTCCTCGCCGAGGAGAACGATCGCCAGATCGACCTGACGACGATCCACGAAGGTTCGCCCGGGCATTACCTGCAGCTCGTCTACTCCAACCGCTGCCCGTCGATTGCACGAGCCGTCTTCGGCAGCGGGGTCTTCATCGAGGGCTGGGCGGTCTACGTAACGCAGGTCATGATAGACCTGGGCTTTCACGCCGACGATCCGGCCCTGATGCTCATCCACTGGAAGTTCTACCTGCGGGCGATCACCAACGCCATCATCGACGTGGGGATCCACGCCAGCTCGATGAGCGAATCGCAAGCCATGGAGTTGATGGTCCGCGGCGGCTTCCAGGAGGAGTCCGAGGCGCGCAAGAAATGGGACCGCGCCCGGCTCACCTCCACGCAGCTATGCACGTACTTCGTCGGCTCGATGGAGATGTGGCGCCTGGAACGAGAGAGGCGGGAGCGCGCGGCCGTGGCAGTGGGCGATCCCCGGGGCGCGGCTGCGGTGCCGGCGCCGCGCGTCGTGGGCGGCTTCGGGGAGACGCCGGGCTTCTCGTACAAGGAGCACCTGGAGTCGGTCATAGCCCACGGCTCGCCGCCAATCCCGCTGATCCGGCGGATTCTGCTCGGCGAGTAGAGACCGGGAAGCCCAATCCTTAGGGGGGAGCAGCTGCTTGCCCGCGCGCCGACGCAAGTTCTGCCCAGATTCGCATGCATCTTCGACCGCTGAACCCGAATCGACGAGTGGTTGCCCAGGGAGGGGCACATACGATCAGCCTCGGGGCCGGCGGTGCCTGGAGTTGTCGCTTCTGCCCGAGTCGGGGCCCTCTCTCAACGCTGAGTGCCGGCCGGGGTTGAGTCTGCCCACCGAACGGGCAGGATCGACGTGACCGCGCAACCCTCACCCGGTCGCGGCGTCGGATGTGCCCACCTGTTGGGCGGCCGGCGGAGCGGGGCCCCTACCAGGTTAGGCTTGCCCACTGGGTGGGCAGAATTTGCCGCAGTCTGGGCGACAACCGCGGACGGGCCAGCGGGCGGGCGGGATCTTGCCTAATGCAAATGGCAGCGGCACTGAGCAGCTTTCGCCGGCTTGGGACGGACGCCAGACGCCCCCTGGTTGCCCTCGCCTGTGTCGTCTGAGCGTGGGAACGGAGCGCGTCGCCCGCGCCGGCAGGCCCGCACGGGATCGGCAAGGCTCGAACCCTTGCTCAGTGCAGTTCTCATTTGCGTTAGGCAATTCCGGAACCGGCCGGGTCGGGCACGGCGACCAGGTAGCTCGCCGGCGTGTGAATCGGGAAGTCGCCGGCCAGCGCGAGCACGTGGCCGTCTCCGGAAACCAGGAAGGCGTGCTCGTTGGCTGCGAGCGAGAGCAAGCACGGTCATGGTCGGGGCGAGAGGAGTCGGGCCGACACTTTACGGGTATTCATCCACGATCCGCGGTCGCGGGCGGCAGTTACCGCGGAGTCGGCCTGAGCGGTCGGAATGGAGTCAGGCCCACGCTAATCCGCTCATCGGGGATCTGGATCCCACGTCTCTACCGGGGCCGCGTTCTGGTGACAATGGGCGGCGCCAGGCAACCGCTGCGCTCGGTGCGCTCTGCATGACCCTCGACGATCCTCGCGCGTGTTTCATCGGACGTGTTGGATGTGTGGTCGGATCGCGCGGAGTAGGCCGGCGCTTTCCAACTGGGATACGAATTGTGTCGGCTTCGGGGCAGTTCGCCACGGTGGCCTTGCCGCTGGCCATCTGAGCCGAGGCGCGAAAAGGCCCGGCTGCTGAGGGGGTAGCAACCGGGCCACTGGTTAGGTGTCTCGTGGAGCTGGCGTTGTCGTGTCGGCCAAATTCCCCGGCGAACCAGCGATGCTCGGCGTAGTGAGGGCACCGGGTTCGCCTGGGTAACCTATCTGAACGGATCCATGATTGAGTCAGGTGGAGGCCCGGACGGGAAGGGGTCGTTATTCGTCGCGGTTGGGACCGCCGTTACCGCGTAATAGGCCCTCGCCACGAAGGGGCGGCCGTCCGCGCGAAGCTCGGAGAGACCGGTCGCACGCTCCTGGTCTCCGCCGTAGACGTATATGGCGTAGGAGGCGTTCCCGATGTCGCAGCCGAAGCGCCAGGACGTCGAGGACACAGGGGGTAGTTCGTTGTCGAAATTCCCACATCCCGCGTTCGAGGCGACCGAGAAGGCCACATCTTCGGCTTGGGACGCACTCGAAGGCAGGGTGTCCGGCGGCAGCTTCCCGTGAAACCAGGTCGAGTGGCTCAGCCCCACGACGAGCATTACCGCAAAGACGACCCCGAAGAGAAGGAGGACGATGCCAATGGCCTTCGTAACGATTCGACGCATGCTCAACCCCTAACCCGGCCAACCGCCAATCCTGAGAACAAGAGCGGTTCAAGCAGCTTGGCCTTCCGATTCCACCGGAGGGCCGACTAAAGCGGCCGGACCAGCGCGACGCCGCCTCGGTCAAGGGCAAGTTCGTCAGCGACTTCGAGGACCTCTTGCTCGAGTGGGACTGGGACGTGAACGTCCAAACGCTACTAACAGTTTGGGATGACGCTGTGTTGCCGGCTCACGCCGGATCGGCTCAGGCGTCCTGGAGGGTTTCCAGGGTCCTGAAGTACCAAAGCAGGTAGGCGCTGAACATCACCAGGAGAACAAGCCCCTTCACCATACCGATGAAGTCTGGCAGCACGGCGATGAGCACGAGCGCGCCGATGATCACCGCCCCATCACTGACGGTGATCCGCGCCCTCATCCGCCCATCGCGGATGCGATGGTTCTTGAGCCCAACCAATGTGGACCCGATAAGGGCCATGATCACCCAGAGAAAGAGCTCGCCGGTATCCGTGGACCCGTCGCTGTTCTTGATGGTGTAGCCGAACGTCGCATAGCCCCATAGAGCACCGAAGGTAAGCATGTAGGCCCACTGGGACAGGGTGCGAAGGCTTACGGTTGGCTTACCCCCAAGGCTGCGTGCCTTGGCTGCCGCGAACTCCGCGTCAGTGAGGCCGCCAGCGGCATGGAGTTCTGCGAGTTTCGCGAGCTGGGTGGCCAGGTCGCCACACTGCGCCGACTCTTCCTGGGGCTGGTGTCGACATGTCCGACCTCCCCTTGAGCCCTCAGATGATCGCCACCTTGGGCTCGTCACAGGCCCAGCACGGTGACCGGCGTGGGCTGCGGAGAGATCTGATTCCCGTTGCCGATCTGACCGTCGACGTTGTAGCCCCAGCACTTCACCGCGCCGCTGACGATCGCACAGGTGTGGTTCCAGCCGGCGGAGATCGCGGTCGCACTCGAAGCGATGACGGTGACCGGCGCGAGCTGCGGAGAGATCGTACTTCCGTTGCCGATCTGGCCGTTGTCGTTGAGGCCCCAGCACTTCATCGCGCCGCTGACGATCGCACAGGTGTGGTGGCCGCCGGCGGAGATCGCGGTCGCACCCGAGGCGATGACGGTGACCGGCGCGAGCTGCGGAGAGGTCGTATTCCCGTTGCCGATCTGGCCGTAGTCGTTCCGGCCCCAACACTTCACCGCGCCGCTGACGATCGCACAGGTGTGGTGGTCGCCGGCGGAGATCGCGGTCGCACCCGAGGCGATGACGGTGACCGGCGCGAGCTGCGAGATCGTATTCCCGTTGCCGATCTGACCGTCGTTGTTCTGGCCCCAGCACTCCACCGCGCCGCTGACGATCGCACAGGTGTGCCAACCGCCGGCGGAGATCGCGGTCGCACCCGAAGCGATGACGGTGACCGGCGCGAGCTGCGGAGAGGTCGTATTTCCGTTGCCGATCTGGCCGTTGTGGTTGAGGCCCCAGCACTTCACCGCGCCGCTGACGATCGCACAGGTGTGGAGGCCGCCGGCGGAGATCGCGGTCGCACCCGAAGCGATGACGGTGACCGGCGCGAGCTGCG
>Ga0209638_1000694_pt1 | contig 22117 bp, 18 predicted proteins | sample BarGraNGADG00211_FD_184490 | JGI IMG/M metagenome (GOLD analysis project Ga0209638, IMG submission 184490) | Arctic peat soil microbial communities from Barrow, Alaska - Barrow Graham LP Ref core NGADG0002-211 (SPAdes) (version 2) | ecosystem: Environmental > Terrestrial > Soil > Wetlands > Peat...
CCGGCATCATTCTGCGGTGTGGTCGGGCTCAAGCCGACCTACGGCAGGGTCTCGCGCTACGGGCTGGTAGCGTTCGCGTCGTCGCTCGACCAGATCGGGCCGATTACCAAAGATGTTACGGATTGTGCGCTCGTACTTAACGCCATCTCCGGCAAGGACCCGTGCGATTCGACCTCGCTCGACGTTCCAACTCCCGACTTCACCAAGGCTCTTCGAGATGACGTCAAAGGCCTAAGGATCGGCGTCCCGAAGGAGTTCTTTGGGATGGGCACCGACCCTGACGTGGAGAAGGCAGTTCGGAGCGCGGTAGAGGTGCTTGCGGGCTTGGGCGCGGAGTACAAAGAGACCTCGATGCCGAGCGTGAAATACGGCATCGCAACATACTACATCATCGCGCCCGCCGAGTGCAGTTCCAACCTCGCGCGCTACGATGGGGTGCGCTACGGCCTGCGGTCGAAGAACTCGCCGGATGTGATCTCGATGTACGAGAACACCCGCGAGGAGGGTTTCGGGGATGAGGTCAAGCAGCGGATTATGATCGGCACCTACGCGCTTTCAGCCGGCTACTACGATGCGTACTACCTCAAGGCCCAGAAGGTCCGCACGCTGCTGAGGCGAGACTTCGAAAAGGCTTTCGAGGAGTTTGATGTGCTCATATCGCCCACCTCGCCGGGTGTCGCGTTCGGCATCGGAGAGCTGGCGGACGATCCATACACGATGAAGCTCGCCGATGTCTGCACGATACCCGTCAACATGGCCGGCACACCTGGCATCTCGATCCCCTGTGGCTTCAAGAACGGCCTGCCGATAGGGCTTCAGATAATGGGCAAGTCTCTGGACGAAGAGACGTTGCTGAGGGTCGCTTATACGTTTGAGAGGAATACGGATTACCACAGGAGCAGGCCGGGGCTATAGTGACTGAAGCTGCCGGGCGAATGAATTCACGGCAACGAAAGCACGAAGTCGGCCTGCGCCGACTGGGAGTTCAGTCTCCGAAGGGAGACTTTGTGTAGTTGTTGCCCGTGGTTTCAACCGCACGGACAGAGGTGACATGAGAGAACCTTATACGCAGTTATATGTTCATATCGTATGGGCTACTTGGGACAGGCAGCCTTTGTTGTCTGGTGAGCGAGAGGGCATTGTCTATGCGTGTATTCAGGCTGAGTGTGGAAATCTCGGCGCTGAGATGATTGCCATCGGTGGCATGGAGGACGTGCTTGCCCGTATCCCGGCTGCCCTGTCTGTTGCTGCACTGGTTAAGCAGATCAAGGGCTCGTCTTCGCATCTGGTCAATCATACGGGTGTACCCAATGGTGCATTCAAGTGGCAAGGCGCATACGGGGCGTTTACGGTGTCGAAAGGCGCAGTGCCCAAAGTTGTTGATTACGTGATCAGGCAGAAGCAGCACCACAGCGAAGGAAGCGTGCACGCGAGCTTCGAAGCCTGCGGGGCGGAGCCGTGCGAATGAATTCACGGCAACGAGGGCACGAAGTCGGCCTGCGCCGACTGGGAGTTCAGTCTCCGAAGGGAGACTTTGTGTAGTTGTTGCCCGTGGTTTCAACCGCAGGGGACTCGGAGCCGGCAATAGGTAGGTTAACACATGATCGAATATGAGCCCGTTATAGGCATGGAAGTTCACGTAGAACTCCAGACCAAATCGAAAATGTTCTGCGGGTGCGCGGTTGATTTTGGCGGGGAGCCGAACACGAGGTGCTGCCCGGTGTGTCTTGGGCTGCCGGGGAGCTTGCCCGTGGTGAACGAGCGGGCTATCGAGCTGATGACCAAGTCCGCGGTTGCGCTTGGCTGCTCAATTGCGCCTCGGTGCATCTTCCACCGCAAGAACTACTACTACCCGGACATGCCGAAGAATTATCAGATATCGCAGTATGATAACCCAATCGGGGTGGATGGCTACGTCGAGATATTCGCGGGCGGCAAGGGCAAGAAGATCGCCATTCGCCGCGTGCACATGGAAGAGGACGCAGGCAAGTTGCTCCACGTGGAGGGCAATCGGAGCCTGGTGGACTACAACCGCGCGGGGACTCCGCTGATGGAGATCGTCACGATGAACCCGCCGCCTACGGGCTACGATCAGATCGAGTCCGCCGAAGAAGCGCGGGAGTATCTCCAGCGGCTGCGGCAGATTCTGCTCTACCTGGGCGTCAGCGACTGCAAGATGGAGGAGGGCAGCATGCGCTGCGAACCCAATATCTCCATCAAGCCCAAGGGCCAGGTCGAGTTCGGCACCAAGACCGAGATCAAGAACCTGAACTCGTTCAGGGCGGTCTATATGGGCGTCGATTACGAGCTCAAGCGGCAGGAGAAGGTCTTGCGCGAGGGCGGGACGATCGTGCAGGAGACCCGGCGCTGGGACGATAGCCGCGGGGTCACCGCCTCGATGCGATCCAAGGAGTTCGAGCAGCAGTATCGCTACTTCCCCGAGCCCGATCTCGTGCCGATGGTGTTTGACGATGAGTTCACCGGCAGGCTCCGCGCGGAGATTCCGGAACTGCCTATCGCCAGGCTCCGCCGGTTTGTTTCAGATTACGGCATCACCGAGGCCGATGCGGAAGTGCTCACGGATTCGCTCGAACTCGCGGAGTTTTACGATGCTTGCGCCAAGCGCTCCAAGGACCCGAAGGCGGTCGCGAACTGGCTCACGGGCGAGTTCCTGCGGCTGGTCAATGCCAGTGGCACTGCCGTCGCTGACACGAAGATCACCCCAGATGGCCTTTGCGACCTGCTCGACCTGATCGACAAGGGCACTATCAACCGCAATATCGCCAAGAACGTGTTCGAGGAAATGTTCAACACGGGCAAGAGCGCGGGTGAGATCGTGAAAGACAAAGGCCTGGAGCAGGTCACCGACACCAGCGCAATCGAGGCCGCCATCGACGCCGTCATCGCCGCGCACCCGAAAGAAGTCGAGCGCTTCAAAGCCGGCGAGGACAGGCTCCTCGGCTTCTTTGTCGGCCAGATAATGCGCGAGACCAAGGGCAAAGCGAACCCGGGGATGATCAACGAATTGCTGAAGGGGAAGCTGGGGAGCTGAGAGCACGATCGGAAACCGATGTGGGATTGCGGCTCGCGGATGAGGAGATAGTCTATGAGACTCAAAGTAGTGGTTCACGATGCGAAAGAGGGCGGATACTGGGCGGAGGTTCCGGCTATTCCCGGTTGCGCGACCGAAGGCGAAACCTTTGAGGAGTTGCTTCAGAATCTGTATGAAGCGATAGAAGGCTGCCTCTCGGTCGATGTCGGTCGGCCCGAACCCGGCGACGACAATGCCCATGTGTTGGACATAGCCGTATGAAGCCAATGTCCGGCAAGGAGTTGGGTAAGGTGCTCGAAGATCACGGATGGGAGCTTTGCCGAATCCGGGGCAGTCATCATATCTACTGCAAGCCGGACAGCATTGTCCGGCTATCCGTCCCGGTGCACGGCAGCAAGCCATTGGGCGAAGGCCTGCTAGGGCACTTGCTCAAGATGGCCGGGATTCCAGTGGACTCGATATGAAGCATCGAGTAGCTCTTCTCCGCCGTAGCAGGTGATCGATGAAACACGATGCCGGCGCTCAACCGCTTCTTTGGGTACTGCTGGTTCTCGTGGCTGGCATAGGTCTGCTCGTCTATGACATCAACCTGCTAACCTACGTCCTCATCGGTGTTGGAATCCTCATGCTTGCTGGAGCGGTGTTTGTCATCTTCTACTCCGGTTACTGGGTTACGCGGAATCGGCTAAGTCCGGTGACGCGAAGCCAGGCACGGGTTGTTCGCAGGCGTAAGAAAGACTGGGATGTCAGCTTGGTTGGAGGCACTGCCGAATCTGAAATCGCGCGGCTGGGAATGCTCGGCAACCAGCGCAGTGATGCGTGGAAAGCCTACTCCCATGAGATGGCTAAGGGTGATGTCCCCGAACTGGACCTCGCCGCCGGAACCAACTACTTCGTCACGTTCGACGTGAACGGGCAGGAAATAGAGTTCTCGACGCCGGAGGACTACTATGTCAAGTGTGATGAGGGTGTCGGGGGCTTGCTCGTGTATCGCGGCGAGGAGTTCATGCACTTCATCCCTGATGTATCATAGTGGTTTCTTGAAAGGGACCCGGTGGCAATGCCTGACCAACCCAAACTCGGACCGGTGATGGTGACGTTTTCTCCGGCGTGGTTCAAGCGCTATGCGGGGCTGGAGTACTCGGAGGCGGCTTGGGCGGACCCGATAGGGCGCACCGAGCGCGGTCAAGAGGCTGAACGCTGCTTGCACGGGCGCTTCGCGGATGTCGAGATCGGCTCGAATGACCCGCAGCCAGCCCCGACTATCGAAGCCTACGGCAACTACTTCATGCCTGCGTTGTTCGGCTGCGAAATGGTCTTTCCTCCCGATCAGGCGCCGGGTTTCCGCGCTCTTGAGGGCGACTTCGAGCACATGCGGCGGTTGGAAATCCCAGACTTCGATACGAACCCGGTTATCCGAAAGGCGTTCGCCGACGCCGAGGTCCTGAAGAATCGCTACGGCGCGTGCTCGGGGTCGATCTGCATGGGCAGCCCCCTGAACGTGGCCGTGAACATCTACGGCGAGCTGTTCATAATGGCGTGTGCGCTCGAACCCGAGACCGCGCAGCACGTGCTCCGCGTTATCGCCGAGACATGCTTCAAGCTGCATCGCGAGGTCTGCGCGCGCATCGCTCCCGCGGATTTCCCCACGGAGAACTTCGGCTGGGGTTACGGCAACTGCCCCGCGGTCATGTTTTCGCCGAAGACCTACCGTGAGGTTATCCTGCCTGTGGATATGTGGGTGCGGAGCCAGGTGACCACGTTCGGCCTGCACCATTGCGGGGTGTTCGACGACTACATCGATGTCTACAAGGAACTCCGGGTCGATGGCTTCGATATCGGAGGCGGCAGCAACTACAAGCTCGCGCGGCAGGCATTTCCAGGCATTCCATTCTCGCTCATTGTGAACGCGCCGGATGTCGAGGGAAAGTCGATTTCGGAGATAGACAGCCTGGTCGGCGGCATGGTTGAGGGCGCCGCTCCCGTCGAGCAGATCACGCTCCTCTGGACCGGCGAAGTGAGTGAGAGCATCGATGACGATAACGTCCGAGCTCTGCGAACGTCCACCGAGCGAGTTGGGAGAGCTTTATGAGAGTGAGAGTGATTGGTTTGATGGTTGTGTGGGCAGGGCTAGCGGCACTGCTGCTCTGCGCGGCGCATCTCAGTGAGGACCAGATCAAAGTGCTCGCCGAAGCGGCGAAATAGGCTCTAAACGGAGATAACAATGCGAAACTTGACGATATTCGTCTGTCTTTGCACGGTAATGGCGGTGGCGGGACACGCCGCGTCCCCGGAACTAGCCCCAAACGGCGGCTTCGAGCAGGGCTTCGACAAGTGGACGCTGTGGGGGACCAATGCGGACCAGATCACCCTCGACTCGACGATCGCCCACTCAGGGAAGAACTCCGCCCACATGGTCTTGGGGCACAACGCGCTCTATTTCCAGACGCCTTTGACCCCCGGCAAAGCCTACGAGATCCGCTTCTTCTATCGGATGGAAGGGCAGAACCCCTCGGGTGAAATGGCGCTGAGCTACTATGTCAAGAACGGAACGCATCGCAGCGCCGGGTTCAAGATCATCCCGATACTTCAGGCTAAGACCGCGAAGGTGACCGGCTGGACTGAACTCCGGCAGGTCTTCATGCCGTCGGTGACCACCGCAACGTGCCAGGTGGCGTTCACAGGGATGGGTCACAGTCAGACCGTGCTCTGGGTCGATGACGTTTCCCTAAGGGAAGTTCCGCGCCCGGCGGGTTTGGGACCGGCGCCCGACCCTTGGGCAGGCCTCACCCATCGCACCGCCAAGCCGCTTTTCAAGGAGCTTCTTACAAACCAGCCCGGCGGCTACACCATGGTCTGCTGGACTCACAACTTGAACTCAAAGAACCTGCCCAAGAATCGGGTGAGTGACTTCCCCGACGCCGCGATCTGGGATGCGCAGGTCGAGCGGACTTACATCGAGTCCGCGAAAAACGGCCTGGGCTATATGGATATGCCAGGGTCTATAAAGGGCGAGTCTGGGTCCAAAGCTGAAGCATTTCACCAGGAGCTGTATCGCGACTACGGCGTGAAGTACGATATCTGGACCGAGGGCAGCCCGCAGACCGGAGCCGCGCTCAAGCTTGGCGCAGAGCTTCTCAACCCTAACAGGGCCGCCGGCGCCAGGGCCGATGTGTCTGTTGTGGATCCGCACTACGTGGATGCCGAGGAGAGCTACCTGACTGACGTCGCGACTTTGATGCGCGACAAGCCGTTCGCGGGGGTCTACTATGGCAAGGACGAGCCGTCGGTCCACTTCCCTGATGGGTCGCCCGACAAATGGGGAGCCTACGGCAAGCAGATGGCTCAAGACGTGCTCAAGGAGTTCGGCTACGGCAAGTTCGCCGCGCCGGTTCCCAAAGACCCCGCATTCGAAAACGATCCCAACAAGCCCCTGCGCTGGATAGCCTACAACCGTTGGGCCTCGGACAGATGGTTCGCGACGCGCAGTCGGCTCTACAAGGCGCTGCACGCGGTCGATCCGAAGGCGGTCTACAGCCCGGCGGACTACTGGTTCATGAGCGGGTTCATTCCGTGGGACTACCCTCGGCTGGCGTCCTGCACAGACCTGTTCGAAATCGACCCGTATGGCAGTTCTGCCGAACGGCGCAGGGGGCGCGGCGTCTACAACCACGGGTTTGGGGCTAAGTTCATGTCGGATGTGACCGGCAAGCCGGTTCGCGTGATTGCCCAGGCGTTCGACTACGCCGGCTATGCGATGAAACCGGACGATCTGAGGGAATGGCTGAGCCAGGCCATGCGCTGCGGCGCGAGCGCCATCAGCTACTACCAGATGGACAACCCCCAGTATACGGCTCCCGAACGCTGGAGGATGATGCTGCACCTTTCCAACGTGATCTCGAAGATGAACCGGGTCGCGCTGCCCAAAGACCCCGACACGGCGGTGCTTTATGCTTCCTATACTCACATGAGCGGCGGGCTATCGACCGGCGCGGATCAGATATACTCCGCACACGCGCTGATCGGCGAGCTTGCCGGTTCCTGGTATAAGTTCATCGCGGACTCGCAGATCGAGCGCGGAGAGCGAAGCCTGAAAGGCTATAGGGTTGTATATCTGCCTCTGGGCCGGTATATGACGCCGGAGGCAACGGCGAGGATTGAGGCTTATGTACGTGGCGGCGGCGTACTGGTCTGCGGTGATGCGGAGGCGTTCGCCAGCGACCTTAGGGGCAACGATATATCCAAAACTCGCGAGCGCGTGCTCGGAATCCGCGTGGTGGGCGCGAGGCGCGCCGAGGGGATTCGTATCGCGAAAGGCTTCCCTGGCGTAAAGCCCGGTACTCGGCTTCCTCTGTTCGAGTTCGACTTGTGGGGCGAGAAGAGCATGGGCAGGGCGCGCGCGATCCGCATTACCGACGTGAACGCGAAGGTGATCGGGGCCTATGCCGACGGCAGGCCCGCCATCGTCGTGCACAAGCTGGGAAAGGGCACGGTGATCACATTCGCCGCCAACCCGTTTGCGCCGGAAGTGACTGTCGAGAAGAGCCAGTGGCCGATGGTGTTCAAGTCACTTCAGCGAAGTTTCGGCTGCAAAGTCGATCGGCCGATATGGCATTTCGCGCTGCCCGCGCCCATAGAAGAGGTGAAATGATGAGGCTTTCTTGCGATGTCTTGGTATGCGGTGGTGGACCGGGGGGTATCTGCGCGGCGGTCAGCGCCGCTCGTAACGGTGCGGATACGCTGCTGGTGGAGCGCTACGGCTTCCTGGGCGGAATGGCGACTACGGCGCTCGTTTTTCCTTTCATGACCCGGTTCGCGGGCGGGGAACAGATCATAGACGGCGTGTTCCAGGAGATTATCGAGCGCCTTGACGCGAAGGGCGGCTACGGCGGGCCGGATCGTCCGGCGATGTTCGACACGGAGATTCTCAAGGTTGTCGCTGACGAGATTTGTCTTGATTCAGGCGTGCGGCTGCTGTTCCATACCTCTGTCCTCGGGGCTGGCACGACCGGCGAACGCATCGACCGCGTGAGGATTCACAACAAGTCAGGCGAGCAGGCCATTTCCGCCGGCATCTACATCGATGCGACGGGAGACGCCGACCTGGCCTATGTCTCCGGCGTTCCGTGCGAGAAGGGCCGCGCGAGCGACGGTCTTGCCCAGCCGATGACGCTCAACTTCCGTATGGCGGGTGTGGATCGGAGTCGCATGCCGGATCGGGAGACCCTTAACAAGCTCTACCTTGAAGCGCGCGCCCAGGGCCGGATCGATTGCCCTCGCAACGATGTGCTTCAGTTCGCAACTATGCGTGCTGACGAGGTCCATTTCAACACAACCCGCATCATCCGCGCCGACGGAACCAATGCGGAGGACCTTACCCGCGCCGAGATCGAGGCACGCAAGCAGATGATGCAAATTGTCGCCTGGGTCACGAGCGACGTGCCGGGTTTCGAGAAAGCTTTCCTGCAGATGTCCGGGGTGCAGATCGGGATTCGCGAGTCGCGCAGGATCGTCGGCGAATATGTCCTGACCGCCGAGGACTTGCTCTCCGCGCGGAAGTTTGATGACTGCATCGCGCGCGGCTCCTATTCGGTGGACATTCACGACCCGGACGGTGGGGACACGGTCATAAAGCGCCTCAAGCCGGGCGAAAGCTACGATATTCCGTATCGGTCGCTTGTCCCCAAAGGAATCGACAATTTGCTGATCGCGGGCCGGCCCATATCGTCCACCCACGAAGCGCACTCCGCGATCAGAGTGATTCCCATAGCCGCCGCGATAGGCGAGGCTGCGGGAGCGGCGGCGGCTCTGTGCATCAAGAACGACACGATTCCGCGCAAGCTCGATGTCGCCGTATTACGTCAGGTCCTACTCGCCCAAGGAGCGAACTTGGGTGCGAACATTCATAGGGATTGAGGTTACTATGCTAACACGTTGTCCGCTGCTGCTATCGACACTTTTGCTCTTGGGCACTGCCGCGCTCGCCGCGCAAGCTCCGTTCACTGTGTCTGATCCGCTGTATCATCTTACGGACGGCCAGACCAAACAAGTGAACGCTCTCTGGGTCGAGAACCCGGCGAATATGAAGTTCGGCGAGGGGCGCAACAAGGTCGTGATCGCCGATCTGAAAGGGCCGGGGATTATCACGATGATTCACTTTGCGCTGCCGGCGAAGATGTCGATGACGCGCGACGTGGTGCTGCGCATTTGGTGGGACGGGGAGAAAACGCCCAGCGTCGAGGCCCCGCTTTGCGATTTCTTCTGCGACCCCAATGGCGCGCTCGAGCGGGTTGACAGTGCGCTCGTGAACAAGAAACGGGGCTGGAACTGCTACTTCCCCATGCCGTTTGCCAAGTCCGCGCGGGTCGAGGTCGCGATGGACAGCAAGCGCTATCCGAACGCTGATTGGAGCCAGGCCCCGTGCTACAGCTACGTCCACTATCGCACGCTGCAGTCCGTGCCTGCCGATTCGGGCTACTTCCACGCCTGCTGGCGACAGCAGACACTGCTGCTGGGCAAAGACGATTACAATGTCTTCGAGGCCAAAGGCAGGGGGCAGTGGATCGGCTGGAATATGACCATCCACGCGCCCGGTTCCACTGCCGGTTACCCCGTGGATGAAAACGAGAACTTCTATATCGACGGCGAACGCGAGCCCTCGATCTCCTGGCAGGGGATGGAGGACTCTTTCGGCTTTTCGTGGGGATTCCCCGAGGTTGCGAACAGCTTCCCGTTTACGGGCTATCAGCCCTACTACAACGGCGCGGCGGCGTATCGGTTCAACGACAGGGATCGCATATCGTTTGCGGAGTCGGTAAGAATGACCGTCGATTTCGGCAAGAACGAGAACCAGATGTTCCGGACTGAGTATTCGAAGCCAGGCAGCGAGTTGGAGCTTTCCAGCGTGGCCTATTGGTATCAGAATGAGCCGCACGCTGCGTTCGTACCGCTGCTTCCGGCCTCTAACCGCGCGCCGAACCTGCTCGCCGCTCCGCAAAAGGCGCCCAGCGACCCCAACCAGACGCTGTCACTGACCTGTGGCAGTGCCAAAGGTGATGTGGAGTTCCTCGCCAAGGGCTGGGATTTCGAGCTCAAGCGCGGTTATTTATACAGCGGCTGGCCGACGGAGGTGAACCACTGCTGGGCTGATGCATCCTCATTGGAGTTCGATCTGATCTGCCCGAAGAACACCGTTGGGACGCTGAAGCTCTATATCATCGATGGCGACAACTTCCAGGGCGGACGGAAGGAGTCGATACGGGTCGCGGGGAAGCTTGTTGGAGAGTATGAGAGTTTCCAGACTGGGCGATGGATCGAGGTGCCGATCTCGGCTGCTGACACAGCATCGGGCCGTATTTCCGTGGTCGCCGGAAATCTTAAGCCGGCAGCGAACGCGGTTGTGTCGCTGGTGCGGTTCGTGAAGACTGCTAACTGATGGATTGTATGGGGGTCACATGAGACTGGGTTGCTGCGCGGGCCTGGAGCGGATCGAGACTGCCCAGGACGCGGGATTCGATTATGTAGAGGTTCACGTCTCGAATGTCAAGGCCGAGTCGCCTGAGAGCGAGTTCGAGCCGATCCGGGAGCGGATTCAGTCCTATGAGATAGTCCCGGAGGTCTGGCTCGGTTTGATCCCGCCTGATATGAAGGTCGTCGGGCCGGAGGTCGATAGCTACCGGGTCGAGCGCTATGTGCGCACGGCTTTCGAGCGGATCGAGGAACTGGGTGCGGAGGTTGTCGTTTTCGGCAGCGGAGCCGGCAGGAGGGTGCCGGACGGATTTTCGGTGGACGAAGCGAAGGATCAGATCGTCGAGTTCCTGACGCTGGCCGGGCAGGTCGGCGGAGCCTACGGCATTACGGTTGCCGTTGAGCCGCTGAACTACCGCGAAACCAATATGATCAATACGGTTCAAGATGGCATGGAGATCGTCAGGAGAGTGGATCACCCGTTCGTGAAGCTTCTTGTTGACCTCTACCATGTGCAGGCTCAGGGCGCGTCGCTTTCGGACATCGCGGTCGCGCGGGGCGAGATCGTCCACGCGCATACGGCGGATACGGATCGACTCTATCCCGGCAGCGGAAGCTATCCGAACCGGGAGTTCATTGAGGCGCTTAGGGCTGCGGAATACGATGATCGCCTGTCCATAGAATGCGCGTGGAAAGATTTTGACTCGGAGTGCGTGAAGGCGCTGGAGTATCTGCGGGGGCTGATTTAGGGGCGGGATTGCCGAGCAGGTTGGGGGGGCGAATGCTCACAGTCAAACTGATTCTCACGCTACTCGCGGTTGTTGCCGCGTGCAGTGCGGGTGTCGTGGCCGAACTGATATCCTGGTTTCCAACGCAGCCAGTACTGGAACGAGCAAGTGCGCGACGGAAAGACATCAAAGGGGATACGCTTCCACGTCAACGCCCCAGAGGCTATGCGCGCCGACTGGCCGACCACGGTTATCTTCTTCACAACTCCCAACGGCAACACGATCGAGCAGACCCTGGGCTGCAAGATGACGCCGGATCTGGATTGGCACTTCGACATCCAGCATATCGCCGCCCAGACTCGCCGCCTGCGCGAAGTCAGCCCGAACGAAAACATCGTTCTGGTTTGTGCCGAGGCTGAGGGCAAGAGCTGGCCGTCCTGGCGCGGGAAGCATGCCGATAACGCCGCGCTCATTCGTGCATTCGTAGATGACACGATCAAGGGCCTGCCGGGCAAGGAACTGAGCGTTGTGCTGTCGGGCCACAGTGGCGGCGGGAGCATGATCTTCGGCTTTCTCAACTCCGGTGATTCCATCTCGCCTTGGGTCAAGCGCATTGCCTGGCTGGACGCGAACTATTCATACTCGGACGCGGACAAGCACGGTGACAAGCTGATCGCCTGGCTCAATGGCGACCCCGAGCACTGCCTTGTCGTGGTTTGCTACGACGACCGCAATATCACTTTGGATGGCAAGATGGTGAACCGGCCGGATGCGGGCAGTTTCCGCGCTACCGAACGTATGCGCGCGCGGTTCGAGAAAGAGATCAAGTTGGAGCACACCGTGTCGGGCGACATTGACAGATACACCGGCATGGACGGGCGCGTGACGTTCATCGTCCACCGCAACCCCGCGAACAAGATTCTGCACACCGTGCTGGTGGGAGAGATGAACGGTTTCCTGGAAGCGATGGCCCTGAACACTCCAATTCACTCGAAATGGGGCGAGTTCGGCACTCCAAGGGCGTACACGAAGTGGATTCAGCCCGCGGCTGCTCCGCCGACTGCGCCTGCGGTCAAGCCTGAGCCGGCCCCCGCCGTGTTGCTGCCCACACCCGACGCGCCCAGTCCAGCCGGGACTTCGGGAACCGACATAATGAAGAGAGTAGCCCCCCTCACGCGAGCGCAGCGCGAGGAGGTGCTGATGCAAGAGGTCAAAGCCGGCAACGTGCCCGCGTTCTCCAAGAGATTTGCTACGATCCGCCTCAGCGGCATCGATGCGAAAGGCAAGTTCCATACTGCCTCGTATCAGGTTGCGCCTGATTACCTCGCGGTTGGCACTGAGAAGGACTTCGTCCGCATCCCGCTGACGCCGATGGCCGCGCAGCCTTTGGCGGATTTCCTTGGATGCTCGCTTCCAACGCGCAAGATGTCCGACCAGATATACAAGCAGGCCGATGTGAAGCTCGAACCCAGGCCTCTCACGGTCAATCGCGATGCCCTGGACACGTTCGTACAGCACAACAAGATCATCGAGACCCAGCGCGCGGGCAAACGGCTTGGAGCGCTCGTCGGCGGTATCAAGAAGGACGTGGTCATCACGAACCTGCTTCAGCAGAGGACGCACCGGGTCGCGATCTACGGCTGGCACCTGCTCAGCGGCGTCCCGATCCAGCCGATGACGACCGTTCATGTCGATTGGTACGTGGACTACAGCCACGGCATTCGCATGGTGAAGCGGAAGATGATCGTCGATGGCGAACAACGCGACCTGTGGGATGTCCTCAAGAACCCTGATCTGTGTTTCCTGGTCAGCGATGAGGGACCGATCCCGGTTCCGCACTATTTGTTCTGAAAGAACTGGAGCCCCCTATGCGTTTTCTGATACCAACCCTCTTGCTCACTTGCTTACTCGCCTGTACGCTCACGCCGGTTCATGCTGGCGCAATCGTCCTGCGGCACGACGCCACCTGGACTGAGCGCGCTGCCGCGGGTGACCTGCAGCGGGTGATCTACGCTGCTACGGGCAAGCTGCTGCCGATTGGTCCGATCAAGCCTGCGGATCGTGAGGTGATAGCAGTCGGTTTCTCGCCGATCGGTGGGTTGGACTTGTCTGTAAAGCGGCTCGGCGAGCAGGGGTTTGTGCTCAAGACGGTGGCAAGTCGCGGCAAGACGATCTTGGTCGCGGCCGGGGCCAATCCCGTATCGACCTCGTATGCCGTCTACACTCTAGCCGAGCGCTACGGAGCCGGTTTCTACCTCGGCGGAGATGCGCTTCCAATCAAGCGAACGGCGTTCGCGATTCCAAAGCTAAATGTGATCGAAAAGCCCGTCTTCAAGGTGCGCGGCGTGCTGCCCTGGTATAACTTCTTCGATAGCCCCACCGCGTGGAACATCGAGGACTATCGGTCGTTTATCGATCAGCTTGCCAAGTCCAAGAACAACTTCCTCGGGTTCCATAGCTATGATCAGGAGCCGTTTTGCGCCTATCGCGACACGAGCGGCAAAACGGTCGCGGGGGCGCCGTTGGTCTCGACCGCTCAGCCCACTTGGGGCTCGGTCTCGATGATGACTTCCGAGTTTGCTCCGACAGCGCGAGCCTATTTCGAGAAGCCCTACTTTGGCGCGGACTGCTCGATGGGCTACAAGACCAGCGAAGAGGGGATCACTAACGCGCGGAAGCTCCTCGCGCAGGCTCTGTGGTATGCAAAGGCGCGAGGGGTGAAGACTTGCGTCGGGTTCGAGGTCACGGGCGATCCGACCGCGCCGGGCGAACTGGACAGGCTCGAACGCAGGCTCAAGGCAGTTCTCCACACATATCCGATGCTGGACTATGTCTGGATATGGGAACCTGAGGCGATGGGGTTGCACGGCACGGATACTCATCCCACACGCACCGATTTCGGCGCTTACTACCGCAGGTGGGAGAACGCGTTTTCCTATGTAGCGGACCCCAAGCGCAGAAGCGAGGCAGTCAGGGTGGGCATTTACGCGCTCGCGGCCCATCGGATTCTCAAGCGGGAAGCTCCCGGCGTGCGGATGATCCTGAGCGCGTGGGGTGGCGATAACCACCTGCGCTTCACGGACTTCTACCCCGGCTATGACAAGGTGCTGCCGAAGGATATCGTCTTTTCCGCGCTTGACGACATCATCACCGGCGATACTGTCAGCGCCGCCTACGGCAAGCTTTCCAAGGACCGCGAGTACTGGCCGATTCCGTGGTTCGAGTTCGATGGTGACCAGTGGTGCCCTCAGCCGAACACAAAGCATTTCTACAACGCCGCGCGCGATGCCTTGAAGAAGGGCGCAAGCGGTCTGCTTGCGATACACTGGCGGACGCGTGACGTGGAGGAAGCGCACGCATATATCTCGCAGTTTGCCTGGAACCCGAAGCTGGGCTACGAGGAGTTCTACAAGGACTATGCCGGCAAAGCCTATGGCGACAAGCGGGCGGCGGGGCTGCTCATGGATTTGCAGAATATGGGATACCGATGGGTCGGCGGCTCCGGGCAAACGGAGTGCGGTGGGTTCGCCTGGCACGTCGCGCGCGAGGATGGCGTCGCGCAGTTGCAGGCCGCCTTCGATAAGTATCCCTCGCTGCCGCCAAGCGACCGGCTTGAGGGTCTTCATCTCATGGCCAGGTGGCTGGAGTCCTATGACCTCGCTGCCAAGGTGCTTCGACCAGACGGACGCCTTGTTGGCCTGCTCGGTTCGCTCAGGGCTGAGAAACGCGCAGCGACACCCGAAGAGAAAGACCAGATTGGGCAGGACCTCACGGCTGTGCGCCGCGACTTCTCTGATGCGATAGCCGCAGCCACGCGTCGCGTGTCCAATCGCGGCGAGCTTGGCATCCTGGCGACGATCAACGCGAAGGCCTGGGCTAATCTGCTGGGCATCGAGAAACAAGTCCAAGAACTTGCAGGAGTCAGCACCATTGCTAGTGCAGGGAATGGTGGGCCGCTTGCGGTGCGCTCGATCCTGCCCGCATATACGGCGTTTGCGGGGCAGCCGTTCAGGATCTCGGCTGTCGTGCATGGGGCTACCCCTGGTGGCGAGGCTGATGTGCTGTATCGAGAGCCGGGGCAGGCGTTCAAGAGCGCGGCGCTGAAGTTCGTAGCTCCCGGTCGTTTGGAGGGGTCTGTTCCGGCACCGTCGCAGGGCCTGATCGAGTACTACATCCGCGTGAGTGACACGCGCGGAAGCGCCATATGGCCCGCCGAGGGTGCCTTTTCGCCCGCCCGCGTGTCGGTGGTACCTGCCGTGCCGGTTGCTGCATCAGAGCGACAAAAGGCTCTGCCGGTCGGCAAGACTTCGTCAGTTGGGCGCGCGACGTGCTCGACCGGCCCGCTGCTGGTACGGATTTCGTGGCCTGACTCCGTTTCGACCCGCGTGTTCGAGATACGGAGGTCGGACAGTTCGACAAATGTACGGATAAAGAACCTGCTGGAGGCTCCGCGAGGGGCTGAGAAATGGGCTCCCATCGCGACCGTCCGCGACAACTGGTTCGAGGATCGAAACGTGTCGGTCGGGGGAACACACTACTACAGCTACAGGATATACGATGCCGATTCCGGGAGGTTACTCGCGGAATCGGACCCGGTGAGAGTCCCCGATCCGCCACTGCCGTTGGCTCCAGAACTGACCGCCGTCGCTGGTCCTGGCCGAGTGAGGTTGAGCTGGAAAGCCGACGACCCGACCTGCTCAGATTATCGCGTATACCGGGCGGTGGCTTCTGATGGGCCGTTTGGTCCGGCAGACGGTGCTCGCGCCCAAACGGATGTGAAGGGCATTCGGACATGCGTATGTCCTGCCGCGCCAGGTGTCAGAGCGTTCTACGAGGTTCGCGGCGTCTCGCTTGACGGCAGATCTGGGCCTCTCTCTAAGCCAGTCAGCGCGACCGCGTTCGAGCTCGATTCAAAGCCGATTCTAAGCCTGAACTTCGACGGAACCGATGCGATGAGTCTAGGCAGTCGCACGGTCGAAAACGGCATCCCATGCGTGCGAACGGGCTCGGAGCCTTTCGTGGAACTCCCGCATCAGGACGCGTTCGACACCGGCGGGGAGATCACGGTCGAGTTCTGGGTGAAGCTCTCCAGCCCCGGCGTCATGCCCGTGTTCATCTCACACGGCATGTGGGATCTGGACGGGATGTTCATCCAGTACTACAACTCGCAAATCAGGTTCTACCTCGAATGTGTAGGTTGCCTCGATGCGGGCCAGCTTGAGCTGGGCAAATGGACAGCCGTTGCCGCGACCTACGATGGAGCCGAGATGGTTGCCTACATCAACGGCCGCAGGGCCGGTTCACAGCCCGCCGCGGGCGTCATCGAACCGGCAAATCGTTCGCTCTTCATTGGCAGGTATGAGAATGAATCCAAAGAGTTCCAGGTCGATGGCTGGATGGGAGGCGTGAGGATATTCCCGTACGCGGCGACGCCCGAGCAAGCGCAGGCGCACTATCAGGAGATGATCACCCACAGGGCTGTTGAATAACCGGCCAAACGTAGTATCATTGAATGAAGCTCAGTTGTCTAACAACCGGACCGGAGAGGTCCTTAGAAGAATGGGAGGCGGGACTTGGAGTTACTGGCACATAGAGGGGAGTCTTATATCGCCCCGGAAAACACGCTTGCGGCGATCAATCTGGCCTGGGAGAAGGGCGCGACGGCAGTCGAGATAGATATCTATCTGACGCGGGACCAGAAGATCATCCTTAGTCACGACAAGAGCACCGGCCGTTGCGCCGGGACCGACCTCGTGATAGCGGAGACCGATGCAGCCGAGCTGCGGAAGCTGGACGTGGGGAAGCATAAGGGCGAGGAGTTCACTGGCGAAAAGATGCCATTCTTCGACGAAGTGCTTGCCACGATTCCCAAGGGCGGCAAGATACTCGTTGAGGTCAAGTGCGGCCCCGAGATACTGCCGCTGATGAGTGATGTCCTCGACGCGAGCGGAAAGAGGTCCCAGATTGTTGTGATAAGCTTCAACCTCGAAGTTGTCACCGAGTCCAAGAAGCTGATGCCGGATGTCCTCGCTTACTATCTGCGATCCCCAGGCAAAGATCCCGAGACCTCAACCTGGCTTCCCTACAGTGACGATCTCATCCAGACAGCGCTGACGAATAAGCTCGATGGCCTTGATCTCCACTACGCTATGGTGACCAAGGAGTTCGCCGCCGCGATCAAGTCCGCCGGATTGGCGCTGTGGACGTGGACCGTGAACGATCCTGCCGAAGCGAAGCATCAGGCGGAACTAGGTGTTGATGGCTTGGGTACGGACCGTTGCGCTTGGATTAGGGAGCAGATGAAGTAGGTTGTATCGTGCTGCGTTGTAGTCGCCCCTCCGCTTGGTAGGGGAACGGAGGTCTTTCTAAGAAGTGAACGTTGTCCAGAATCCGATAATCCGCGAGGCAACTAAAGCCGATATCCCGGCTCTGCTTACCCTCATAAGAGAGCTATCCGTATACGAGAAGCTTACACATCTCGTCGTTGCTACCGAGGAGTCCTACAAAGAAGCGCTCTTCGGCGAAAGGCCTGTAGCTGAAGCATTGATGGCGTTTTTCGACGGGGAGCCCGTGGGGTACGCGATCTTCTTCCACAATTTCTCCACGTTCCTTGGCCGCGCGGGGCTCTACCTCGAAGACATCTACGTCCGGCCTGACGTTCGTGGTAAGGGCCTCGGCAAGAAGCTGTTCTGCACAGTTGCCAAGATCGCTCAGGACCGCAACTGCGGGCGGTTCGAGTGGTGTGTGCTCAAGTGGAACACCCCGGCGATTGAGTTCTACGACGCGCTCGGAGCGGAATCGATGGACGGCTGGCTGATGATGCGCCTGACCGGCGAAGCGTTGGACAAAGTGGCGGATCAGGCGTCCAATTGACTGTTGACATCATGGGCAGGCCGTCGTAACATGAGTTAGTTTGTGCTATATGGTACAATGCTCTTTAGCGGAAAGAGGCATGGCCCTTGAGCTACAAGATACTGCTGGTTGAAGACGAAGCTGCAATCGCCGATTCCGTTGCCTATTCGCTCAAGAGCGAAGGCTTCGAGGTCGAAACTGCTGCAGATGGTCTGGCCGGGCTCTCGAAATACCGATCGTTCGCGCCTGACCTGATTGTCCTCGATCTGATGCTGCCCAAGCTTAGCGGGCTTGATCTCTGCCGCACGGTGCGCAAAGAATCCAGCACGCCCATCATAATGCTGACGGCCAAGACCGAGGAGATTGATCGCGTGGTCGGCCTCGAGCTTGGCGCGGATGACTACATTCCGAAGCCTTTCAGCGTGCGCGAGTTGATCGCTCGAATAAGAGCGGTTCTCAGACGGACGGAGGCTGCGAGAGGCGAGGGTGACCACACCAGGCAGCAAGCCGCGGGAATTTCCATGGACCTCGTTCGCAGGAGGGTGACGGTCGATGGTGAGATGATTCACCTGCCGCTGAAGCAGTTTGAACTTCTCAGGGTGCTTATGGCTAACAAGGACAGGGTCGTAAGTCGCGAGGAGCTGTTCCGCTCGGTGTGGGATGCCGACGCGGTCTACGATACCGGCACGCTCGACGTTCACATTCGTTGGCTTCGGGAGAAGCTCGAAACGGACCCCGGGCACCCCCAGCGCATCCGAACTGTGCGTGGCGTCGGATATCGCATTGCCGCCGAGAGCGAGGACTGACGTGCCTCGCTCGGCGCCTGAATCTTTGCAGCGCGGCTTCAGACGAGGAGGCGCCGCCGCATCGGCTGTCTACTGGGCTATTCCCGCGTTGGCAGGAGTGCTCGGAGTCGCAGTCGCCCGCGTCGTTGGGCTGAAGTTGTCGCAGGCGGCTGAGTGGCCGCTGTTGTTTGTTACCTTTGCCGCGACATCCGCGCTTATGATACGGATGCGCGCGGAACGCGCCTGTCGCCCGGTGAGCGTTCTTCAGGCTCTGCGGTCGCTCGCCGCAGGCAACGTTCTCGACATGGGCGCTCTGAAGCGCGAGGGACTTGGCGAGGACCTGCTCGCATCCATTGGCGAGGTCAGCGGAAGCGTGAAAGCTCTGCGAGGTGACAAGCTCCGGGCGGAGATGGTGCTATCGGAGATCGCCGATGGGATTATCACAGTGGATGGCACGGGCAAAGTCGCGCTGTTCAACAGGGCCGCTGAATCCATGCTTGGCGAAAAAGCTGCCCGCGTGATGGGCCGGGATCTGGAGTCAGCCGACCTGCACCCTGAACTGGCTCGGCTTGCCGCTGATTGTCTGACTGGTGAAGGTCCTTACGAGGCCGAGATAAGGCTTCCTGGACTGCCGGAGCGTGTGGTAGGCATTCGCGCGGCGCGGTTCTCCGAGTTCGGCCACGGAAGCAGTGCGCTGCTGTTGCTGCGCGATTTGAGTGACATCAGACGTCACGAGAAGATGCAGAAGGAGTTCGTATCGAATGTGAGCCACGAACTCAGGACTCCGATAACAGCGGTCAGAGTCACTGCCGAGGCGCTGCTTGCCGGGGCGAAGGATGACGAGGACCTCGTTGACAGGTTTCTGAACAACATCGTCGCCGAAAGCGACAGACTGTCGGCCCTGATTGACGATTTGATGGAAATCGCTAAGCGCGAGTCCGGGATCACTATGACCGAGAAGACGGAAGTAGGTCTGGTGACCGCGATAGAGCGGGCCTACATGACTGTTCGACCACAGGCGGAGCAGAATGGCATCTCTGTCGAGTTGCAGGTCGCCGCGGACTTGACCGCGTATGCTGACGAGACCCAGTTCGTTCAGATGATCCGCAATCTTCTCGACAATGCCGTCAAGTATAGCTCGGCGGGCGGGCAAGTGACTGTAAGCGCCGCGAGGACGCATTCGGGAGTGGAGATCGCCACACGCGACACGGGAATTGGGATTCCTCATGGCGAGGTGGACAGGATATTTGAGCGGTTCTACCGCGTGGACAAGGCAAGGTCCAGGCGGATAGGGGGAACGGGTCTGGGGCTGGCGATAGTAAAGGATATTGTTGACGCGCACGGTGGCAAGATCGTGGTGGATACTGAGCTTGGAAAAGGAAGCACGTTCACGGTCACGCTGCCGGCGGGGGATGGATAGTGATGGATACAATGAAATCGTTGTGCGGTGTATACGATTGCGAGGGATGCCAGTTCGTTGCGAGCGGCGAGTGTCCCGGCTGCATAGAGGGTAATCGCCAGCTCAGGGACGCCTGCGAGCAGGTTTGCACCATTCTTGAGTGCGTGGAATCTCACAAGATTCAGTCTTGCGCCGAGTGCACGGAACCAAGCTGCCTGCTGAAACGGACTGTGGAGATGATATGTCCGATGCGCAGCCGGTTCGAGAGCATGCGCTGGTGGGCCGGACGGATGTCTCGGGCTCTGGAATCGAAGAAGCCCTTGGAATCGGACGCGGAGGAGGCAGCCAAGATTCCGCCCCGCGTTGTAAACAGGCTCAGGTTATACCTTACGGCGCTCGGATCGCTCGCCGACGAAGGTGCCAATTCGGTGTCATCCTGGCAGCTTGCGGAGCGGGTAGGGGTCAATGCGGCGCTTATTCGTAAGGATTTGTCCAGGTTCGGCGACTTTGGCACGCCCAGCTTGGGTTATCGGGTGGATTTTCTGTGCCAGAAGATACGCAGCATACTCGGCCTGGACGAACCCAAGGGGCTTATCTGGATAGGGGCCGCATGTTTTGGTCTGCACATTCCGTCGCTTGGTAGACTCGAAAGAGATGGCTGCAGAGTTGCCGCTGTGCTTGATACGGACCCCGAAATGGTGGGCACCCGAATAGGTGGGCAAGAGGTGCTTCCCATCGAGCGGCTGCCCGAGGTCGTGATCGAGGCTGGCGTTCGGGTGGCTGTGTTGGCGGTATCGGGTGTTGAGGCCAGGGCGATAGCGGACACGCTGGTGAGGCTCGGGGTCAAGGCGATTCTCAATGTAAGTGGCGAACTGCTCGTGCTCCCGGACACGGTGAGAGTCTGTAATATGGACCCAGTGGGGGAACTGCTTGAATTGTGCTACTACTGCGAGAAGTAGCCGTTGATAACCAGCCCATTTGTGGATAGAATAGTTGCAGGCTATGCCTGCGGGTTGATCCGGGGGGGCATAGGACTGGCACGGGCTGACGGAAAGGGTGGACTGCGGGAATGGACTCAATCGGCGTTACACTGAGAACGGAGCGGGAGAAACGCGGTCTTTCTGTTGAGGAGGCCCACGATAACACCAAGATAACCGTTCAGAATATCTCGGCCCTCGAGGAAGAAAGGTTCGATAGTTTCCCGAATAAGGTTTATGCCAGAGCGTTTCTTCGTGACTATGCGAATTTCCTCGGTCTTGATAGCGGCGAGCTTCTGACCGAGTACGAGGACAAGTGGAGCCCGAAGGCTGTGCCGGACAGCGTGCCCGTCAAAAAGCCGGGCTCGTTCTGGCGTGTATTGGGCTACAGCGTGCTGACTTTGGCCATCGCTGCCGGCTTAGGCGCGGGCGGATACTTCGGATGGGAAAGGCTGCAGCGCGAGCGCACGATCGAATCCGTGTCCCGCATCGCTGATTCCCATACTGCAAAGCCCGATGGTGCCACGATACCGAAAGCTCCCCGTGTTGCTCCACCTAAGCCCGACGCTCCGAATGTCCCCGTGGTAGCTCCCAAGCCGCCGGTGGCGGCTGTTGCGCCACAGACGCAGACTTTGGAAGTGACGACGCTCAGAGATGTGTGGGTCGGCGTGGTCGCTGATGGCAAGGCTTCCCCAGGGGAGACTGTACCGAAAGGGCAGAGCCGGATATTCCAGGGCAAGACCATCAAGCTTACCGTCGGAATGGCGGGAGCGGTTCAGATGAAGCTCAATGGGCAGCCGCAGCCACCGTTGGCGGGTGGCAGCCTCAAGGCGATAGGCCATAGGACCTTCACTATG
>Ga0209638_1000698_pt1 | contig 22070 bp, 25 predicted proteins | sample BarGraNGADG00211_FD_184490 | JGI IMG/M metagenome (GOLD analysis project Ga0209638, IMG submission 184490) | Arctic peat soil microbial communities from Barrow, Alaska - Barrow Graham LP Ref core NGADG0002-211 (SPAdes) (version 2) | ecosystem: Environmental > Terrestrial > Soil > Wetlands > Peat...
ACAACACGCGCAGACCGCACAGCTCACTCGGCGGCCGGCCACCCATCAGCCGCGTCCACAACCTCCCGAGGCAGGACAGCTAGACCTTGGGGCGAAGCACGACCGGCCCGGCTTCGTGGTTGCCGGGCAGCTGCTTCGTCACGACCCAGGTGTCGTGCGGCTGCAGCTTGTAAGGCGCGTTGAGCCAGACCGACGTTCCGCGGTCTCGGGCCGAGATCACGAAGAAGCCGCAGGGTGCGAACGGCTTGCCGTTCCGGACGAGGTACACGGTGTAGTAGCCGTGCGCCGGCAGCTTGGACAGGCCGGTGACCGAGATCTTCATCGGCCAGTTGCCCGCTGCGTCGGCCGGCTGGATGCGGAGCGAGGCGAGAGCGCCGGGCGCCGCCTTCGTGCCGACGAGCGACATCGTCGTTCCGGACGAGAGGCCGTCTCCCTTGCCGTTGCCCGTGATGTAGCCGGCGAGGAACGCCATCGCGACGAGCGCCACGGCGGCCGCGAGCAGCAAGACCCTTCGCCCCCCGCGGCGTTGCCGGCGCTGCATGGTCAGCGCGAGCGTCGGGCCGGCCTCCAGCTCGGGCGAGAGCTCTGCAGGAGGACCGGCTTGCACCAGCAGGTCGTGCACGGCGCGCAGCCGGGCGCGCTCTGCCTGCCCGACGTCGGGGCCGATCAGCTCGTCGAAGTCCGGCGGTCGCATCACGAGAGCTCTCCCTCCAGCAGGTCGGCCAGGCGCGCGAGTGCGCTCCTCGTCCGGGTCTTCACCGTGCCGAGCGGGATGTGCAGGTACGCCGCTACCTCACTCTGCGAGAGCTCGCTCCAGTAGGCGAGCTCGAGCACCTCACGTTCCTTCTCGGGCAGCTCTTCGAGCGCACGGTGCACGCGCCACGACACGAATGACGTCTCGGCGCGTTCCGCCGGCCCTGCCTCGGCGGATGCGGTGTCCGGTATCTCGGCCGGCTGCTCGACCTTCGCTCGCTGCCGGTCGACGATTGCGTTGCGCGCGACGGTGTACAGCCACGGCGCGGCCGGCCCGCGCTCCGGGCGGTAGCTCTGGGCAGAGCGCCACACTGCCGCGAAGGTCTCCTGCACTGCGTCTTCCGCGCGCTGCCGGTCGCGCAGGCGTCGAAGCGCGAGGCCGAAGATCGGGCGCACGTAGCGTTCATAGAGGAGCTCGAACGCCTCCCGGTCCCGCTCCGCCACGCGCACCAGGAGGTCGGTGTCGCTGACTCGGCCGGGGGTGTCGTCCTTCAGCTGCTCGGTGGGCCGCTGCGGCGGGACCGGGCGCAGCCGTGCGGGGGTGTCGAGCATGAGCTCCATGTCTTCACCGTCTTTACGCATCGCGGGCCATTTCGGATTCACAAGTCATAGCACTCGCCGCCTGACACAACCTTTACCTGCCTCGGTGCTTGGCGTTACGCGAATTCGGAGATGACGTGCTTGTGAACACCGCAAAAGCTCAAGGAGGAACGAAGATGAGAATTGTCGCAGCCATGCTGGCGACCGCGGCGGCCTCGTTGGCACTGGTGGCGACCGCGGGCGCAGCCACGATCGGCGTCCAGATCAAGAGCACGGGCTTCTCGCCGGGCAGCGTCTCCCTCACCCACGGCGATGCAGTCACGTGGAAGAACGTCGACAAGGTCGACCATCAGGTGGTCGCCGACGACGGGTCGTTCGCGTCACCGATCCTGCACGCGGGCCAGTCGTACACGACCACGTTCAACCGCGCGGGGTCGTTCCGCTACCACGACTCGTTCGCGGCGAAGCACGCCGGCAGGATCACCGTGAAGGGCCCGCCGCCGTCGCTGACGCTCGCGCTCTCCGAGCCGATCGTCAACTACGGCGCCGTCGTGACGCTCTCCGGCGCGATCTCGACCGGCGCTGCGAACCAGTCGGTGGAGATCGACGCGACCGCGTACGGTCAGGCCTCGCCGATCCAGCTCGTCGTCCTCAAGACCGGCACCGGCGGCGCGTTCTCGTACGCCGTCACGCCCAAGCTCTACACCACGTACGTCGCGCGCTGGAACAACACCGCGAGCGGGACGGTGCTCGTGCAGGTGGCGCCGAAGCTGCAACTCCTGGCCGGCAAGAACGGCTACATGAGGGCGGTCCTGACGGCTCCTATCTCGATGGCGGGCAAGCACGTCAGCCTGCAGCGGCTCTCGTCCTTCGGGCAGTGGGTGAATCTTTCGAACCTCACGCTCGGGACTCTGAACGGCAAGCTCTTCAAGCCTGCCGACTATCTCCCGAAAGGCACCTCGCACATTCGCGTGTTCCTCTCGGTGAACCAGGCCGGGCTCGGGCTGCTCGCCGCGCACAGCGGCACGCAGACGATCAACAAGAAGTAAGCGAGACGGAGCGCGCGCGGCCTGCGCCGCGCGCGCTCCCGCGCTCTACTAGGTCGCGCGCGCCTCGGCGTAGCGCCGCTCGACCTCGGGCCAGTTGACGACGTTCCACCAGGCCTCGAGGTAGGCGGGACGCTTGTTCTGGTACTTCAGGTAGTACGCGTGCTCCCACACGTCGATGCCGAGCAGAGGCACGTCGCCCTGGGAGATCGGCGAGTCCTGGTTCGCGGTCGAGTAGACCGAGAGCGCGGTGCCGTCCCACACGAGCCACGACCAGCCGGAGCCGAAGCGCTTCACGCCGCCGTCGTTGAGGGCGGCCTTGAGCTTGTCGAGCCCGTCGAAGGTCTGGTCGATCGCGCGGGCGAGATCGCCGCCCGGCTCGCCGCCACCGTCGGGGCCCATGATCTGCCAGAACAGGGAGTGGTTGGCATGGCCGCCGGCGTTGTTGCGGACCGGGCCCTGCTTGTCGGCGGGCAGGGTGTCGAGGATGGTGAGCACGTGCTCGACGGACGCGTCGGCGTGCTCTGTTCCCTCGAGCGCGGCGTTTGCATTGTCGACGTAGGCCTTGTGGTGGAGATCGTGGTGGATCCGCATCGTCTCGGCATCGATGTGCGGCTCGAGCGCGTCGTACGGGTACGGGAGATCGGGCAATGTGAACGGCATCTGGGGCTCCTTTTCGACCGCGTCATTCGCGTAAAGGTGAGGATATGCTCCGCGCGCCCACTCACGCGACGATTAGAAGGAGCCGGATGTCGACCCTTGCGTTCAACTTCGAGGAGATCAAGCCACGGGAGCTGCGACCCGAGGTGTACGAGCTCGACGGGATCTCCCGCGCGTCGGTCGAGGCGCACTACAAGCTTTACCAGGGCTACGTGAACAAGCGCAACGAGATCCTCGGCAAGCTGGCAGACGTCGATCTGAGCGCCGCGAACCAGGTGTACTCGGAGCTTCGCGCGCTCAAGGTCGACCTCACGTTCGCGATCGGCGGGATCAAGAACCATGAGCTGTACTTCGCCCACCTCGGCGGCGGCGGCGGCGACCCGACCGGCTCCTTCGGCGCGCTCGTGCAGCGCGACTTCGGCTCGGTCGACGCCTGGCGTGCCGACCTGAAAGCGACGGGCCTCGCCGGACGGGGCTGGGCGTGGACGGCGTACGACTGGGACGAGAGGCATCTCTTCAACTACATCGGCGATGCGCAGAACACGTTCCCCGTCTGGAATGCGACACCGCTCGTCGCGCTCGACGTCTACGAGCACGCGTACTTCCTGGACTACCAGACCGACCGCGCCTCGTACATCGACGCGTTCTTCGGCAACCTCGACTGGGACGTCGTGAACGGATGGGTCGAGCAGTACGCAATCCCGACGGGCTGACCGCCCGGTTGTCGCGCGCCTGATGCCCACCGCGATCCTCACGGTGTTCGGTTACCTCGTCGGATCGATGCCGTGGGGCTACTGGCTCGTGCGCATCTTCCGCGGGGAGGACATCCGCACGAAGGGCAGCGGCAACATCGGCGCGACGAACGTCTGGCGCGTGTACGGCCGGCGGCTGGGCATCCCGGCGGTGCTGCTCGACACGTTGAAGGGATTCGTGCCGGCGCTGCTCGCCACGCTGCTCGTCGGCCACGGGTCGGGCGTGCTCGCGGGCGCGGCTGCGATGCTCGGCCACTACCGGCCGATCTTCCTCGGCTTCCGCAAGGGCGGCAAGATGGTCGCGACGGCTGGCGGCGCGTTCCTCGGGGTCGCGCCGATCGTCGGCGGCTGCGCGGCGGCCGTCTGGATCGTGCTCTTCCTCGCGACGCGGTACGCGTCTGTCGCCTCGATCGTCGCGGCGATCTCGCTCGGCTTCTGGGCGTGGCTGCTCGGCTACCCCTGGCCGGTCATCGTCTTCGGCGCGTTCGCGGGGTGCGGCGTTCTCGCGTTGCACCGGGCGAATCTCGGCCGGCTGTGGCGTGGTGAGGAGCACCGCGCGCACCTGCGGCGGAAGCCGCGGAAGCCGGAGGCTAGCCCCTCAGCCAGTCTCTGAGCTCGGTGTGCCGCAGCGGGCCGTGGTCTGCGCCCGCCAGCTCGCCCCGGAGCTCGCCGATCGTTCCGTAGCGCTCCGCGACGACCTCGTGCGCGTGGATCGTCTCGAAGTTCACCTGGCGCGAGAGCACGAAGTCGCCGTCGTCGAGCTCTGGCAGGTCGTCGAGGACGCTCTTCAGCGCGACGCGCACGGAGTCCTCGACGAAGCGCGGCTGCAGGTGCGCGTGCTCGACGACGAACAACTCGTCGGGCCGTTTCAGCAACTCGTAGATCGGTGAGCTCATCGACGACTCGACGAGCTCGACGAGCCGCTCGGCATCGACGTGCCTCGTCGTGCCGACGAACAGCGTTCCCTGGCCGCGCTGGTTGTGCGTCGCGATCGGGACGAGCTCGAGGATCCGGTCGATGTCGCCCGCGTCGAAGCCCGCTTCGAGCAGGCGCTCCGAGGCGCGGCCGCGGACGAGACCTTGCGCGCACGGGCACGCATTGATGCCCACCGCCTCGACGCCGACGATCCGGCGCACGCTCTGCTGCGACGCCGCGGCGATCCCGATCAGCGAGACCATCTCCTGCGTCGCAAGCTTCGTCACCGGTGTGAGGCGCTTATAGGGGTAGCGCGCAGTGATGTGCACCTCGGCGAGCAGCGCATCCTGCCGCTCGACGATGTGGCGCGCGACGTGCTCCGCGAGATCCTCGATCAGGAATGCGTCGTCGTCGACCACGCCCTCGATCGCCTCCTCGAAGAGCTCCGGGAAGCGCGACATGTGGACGCCCTTCTGCGACGGGTCGAGGTCGACCGTGCAGTCGATCGTCGCGAGAATCAGCTTCTCGCGCGTGCCGCGGCCGATGCGGACGGCTTTCTGGACTCCCGTGACGCCGGCGCGCGACAGGCCGAGCGGCACCTCTGGGGTCGAGGCCTGCAGATCTTCGAGCAGCTGGCGTGTCGAGTCGCTCATCCGGGTACTGTCCGGCACGGTAGCCGATGCGCAACGACACCTCCTTCGCCCGACTCGTCTCGCTCGCCTGCCACGACGTGCGCACGCCGCTCGCCACCGTGCACGGCTTTGCGAAGACGCTCACCCGGACGGTCGAGCTCGAAGCGCCTGCCGATCGCTACGTCGAGATGATCGAGGCGGCGTCCGCGCAGATGGCCGAGCTGCTCGACGAGCTCTCGCTCGTCGCCCGGATCGAATCGGGCCGGTACGACCCCGGGCTCCGCGAGGTGGACACGCTCTCCCTCGCGCAGTCGGCCGCGGAGCGCCTCGGCGAGGATCGCGTCAAGATCGCCGGCGAGGGAGCGACGGTCACGACCGACGCCGAGGCAATCGACCGCGGCGTCTCGGCGCTCGTGCAGGCAGCGCTTCGCCACGGCGGGCTGGACGAGGTCGAGGTCGTCGTGCGGGGCACCGTGATCGACGTCTCGCCGATCACCGACTCCTCTGCGGCGGTCGTGCTCGGGACGGAGCTGCGAGACCTCGGGGCGGCGGTCGCCGTCAGGCTGATCGAGTTCCTCGGCGGCAGCGTCGACGTCGACGACGGCACGCTGACGATCGCGCTGGCGGGATAAGCAAGGGGCGCGAAGCGCCCATTCCGTTAGCTACCTGGTTCGCAACCAGGTCGGCGTCGTGCTGGGCGTCATCGAAGTTGTCGCTCGACCTGGTTGCTCAGGAACCAGGTCGCGGACGTTGAGGCGTCGTGGCTGAGCCAGGGTCGCCTACGCGCGGTTCCACGCCGGCGCGGTGTGCAGGCTGACCGACGGACTACGACGCAGCTAGCTGGTTGCGAACCAGGTAGCTCACGGAATGGAGTGCGTCGTCCGCCGCTTGCTCGAGCGCCGGTTCGGCGATCTCGTGGCAGCTCCGGCAGCGCGCCTCGTACGAGTCGAGCGCGCCGACGACGATCGTGGCGCCGTCCGCAGGTGCGGGCGCACCGTCGACGAGCCGCTGCGTCATGGTCGCCGGTCCGCCGCAGCGGTGGCAAACGGCCTGAAGCTTGTCGAGGATCTCGGCCCGGCAGAGCAGCTCGGGCATCGCGCCGAACGGACGGCCGCGGAAGTCCTGGTCGAGGCCGGCGGCGACGACGCGCTTTCCGCGCGCGACGAGGACGTCGATCACGAGCACGATCCCGGGATCGAAGAACTGCACCTCGTCGATCCCGACGGCGTCGTAGCCCTCGGCGAGGCCCGGAATCTCCTCTGGCCGCGAGACGGCGACCGCTCGCATCTTCGCGCCTGCGTGACTGACGACGTGGCCGATGTCGTAGCGGTTGTCGATCTGCGGCTTCACGATCAGGGCGCGCTGGCCGGCGATCTCGGCGCGACGGAGCCGGCGAATGAGCTCTTCGCTCTTGCCGCTGAACATCGGGCCGCAGACGACCTCGAGCCAACCGCCGTGCTGTGGGAACAACCGGATCACGATTGATGACCCTAGCGAGCCGGTCCGACGACGCCCGAAGAACCGCTACTTCGAGCGCTCGAACGCCCAGCGGGAGAGGACCCGCAGGCTGACGATGCCGAGCGGCCGCCCGTCCTTGACGACGGGGAGATGGCGGAAGTTGTGCTCGAACATGATCTGCGCTGCGTCGTCGATCGAGGTCTCGGGCGAGACGGTCACCGGGTCGGCGGTCATCCACTGGCGGACGCGGGCTTCGGCGGCACGGGCGCGCTGGGCCACGGCGCGCAGCAGGTCGCGCTCGGTGACGATCCCGACGATGCGGACCATGTCCTCGACGACGACGACCGCGCCGACGTTCGCGTCGTGCATCTTCTCGGCAGCCTCGCCGATCGTGTCTGAGGGCTCGACCGTGAGGACGCCCTTCGTCATCAAGTCTGCGACCGTCGCCATGTTCCTGAGTTTATGGCAGTGGTCTGGCCGGTGACGTTCAGGCCACTTAACGGAGGAGGCGTGAGAGGCGGCGATCCTTCAGAACGCGGCCGCCGGTCTGGCAGGTCGGGCAGTAGTAGATCGTGTGCTCCTCGAAGTCGACCTGCGCGAGCGGAGTGCCGCAGGCATGGCAGGGCTGTCCCAGCCGGTTGTGTACGCGGTACGTCCGCTCGTCTTTCGTGCCCGCCTCGCGCAGTGCGAGCCCGCGGCGGAGCTCCTCGTCCATGGCGGTGGCGAGCCGCTCGATCTCCTCGTCGCTGAGGTCGGTCGAGAGCGCGTACGGAGAGAGCTTCGCGGCGTGCAGGATCTCGTTCGCCCAGGCGCGGCCGATGCCGGCGATCGCGTGCTGGTTGCGCAGGTAGGGGTGAAGGCGGCGCGATTCGCGGCGCATGATCTCGCCGAGCTCGGCGGCGCCGAGGCCGAGCGCTTCAGGGCCGAGATGATCGAGCTCCACCGCGGCGGCCTCGGGAGTCAGCAGCCAGACGCCCGCGCGCTTGCGCTTCGCGGCCTCGGTCAGCACGAGCTTCGAGCCGCCGGCGAACTCGAGTGCGAACGCCGGCGTCTTCGGGCCGCCCTCGCCGGCGGACAGCATCTTCAGGCGCCCCGAGGTCATCAGGTGGACGAGCAGCACGAGCTCGCCGTCCTCGGTCGGGAAGAGGAGCCGCTTGCCGCGCCGCTCGGCGCCGCGCAGCCTGCGTCCTTCGAGCGCCGCGGGCGGCGGGTCGAACGTCTTGAGCGTGGCGATGTGCGCCGGCCCCGCCTTCACGATCGGGAAGGCGGATACGGGGTCGTTCAACGCGCGGCGCCACGCCTCCATCTCAGGCAGCTCGGGCATCTGCCTCGACGGTAGCGCTACAAGGCGTCTGTGGGGAGTACCCCGGCGAGCGGGGAGATCGTGGGCTCGACCGCCTCGGTGGCCGCCGCCGGCAGCTCCTTGAGCGAGCGCACCGAGGAGAGGAGCAGCGGCACGAAGGCAAACAGCGAGCCGATCGCACCCACCCAGAGCGCGCTGCGCAGACCGAAGGCGGTCGCGAGCAGGCCGCCGATGAGGGTGCCGAGCGGGATCGTGCCCCAGACGATCCAGCGCATCGACGCGTTCATCCGCCCCTGGAGCCGCTCCGGCGTGATCGCCTGGCGGAGGCTGACCTGCGCGATGTTGTAGGCCATGCCGCCGTAGCCGAAGAGCACCGTGCCTGCGAGGAGCACGGGGATGGGGAAGCCGCGCGGCGCGAGCGGGAAGGAGAGGCCCGCGATCGAGAAGAGGACCGAGGGCATCCAGATCGCGTTGCCGATGCCGCCGACGAGTTGTTGGAGGCGCGTCGCCGTGAGCGAGGCGACGATCGCTCCCACGCCCATGCCGGCGAACACGACACCGATCGCGATCGACCCGAGGTGCAGGCTGCGCTGCATATAGAGGATCAGGATCGCGAAGGCGATCTGCCCGAAGAAGTTCGACGATCCGGTGGAGAGCGCGATCCACTTCAGGTAGCGGTGGCGGACGACGTAGTGCACGCCTTCCTTCAGCTCGGGCCACATTTTCGGCTTGGCCGCGTCGGGCGCGCGCTCGGGCAGCGTCTCCTGCTTGCGGATCGGGATCATGAAGGCGGTCGACACGACGAAGCTGACCGCGTCGAGCGCGACCGCGTACGGCGCGGTGACGGCTGCTACGAGCACGCCGGCGAGCGCCGGCCCGGTCGTCTGCGCGGCGGAGACCGTGGTCTGGAGCTTCGCATTGCCTTCCACGAGATCGTCGCGTTCGACGAGCGACGGGAGGTACGACTGGTACGCGACGTCGAAGAACACCGTGAAGATCCCGATCGCGAACTGCAGGACGAGGAGGTGCCACATGCGGAGCGTGTGCGTCGCCCAGAGCACGGGGACGAGCGTGAGCAGGACGGCGCGCCCCGCGTCGCCGACGATCAGGATCGGACGGCGGCGGAGGCGGTCGACCCACACGCCGGCGGGGAGTGCGAAGAGGATGAAGGGCAGGAAGCCGAGCACGCCGAGGAGCGAGAACGCCAACGGCGATGCGTGGAGTTGCGTCGCGGCGAGCAGCGGAATCGCCAGCGCGGAGATCTGAGAGCCGAACTCGCTGATCGATTGTCCCGACCAGAGCTTGACGAAGTCGGAGTTGGCCCAGAGCCCGCCCGATGGGCGCCGGAGCTTAGGCATCGATTGCGCGCCGGTAGAACGCGACAGCGAGGCCGAACTCTTCGCCCTCCGCGCCGTCGGCGGCCCGGAAGTCGTCGACGACCTTCTCCAGCCGGCGCACGAGCCGGCGCGCGTCGGCCTCGCTGAGCCGTGCGCGTACGACGCCGAAGGTCGTCTGGGAGTCGCTGCCGATCGGGAGCATCTCCTCTGCGGCGCGGCGGAGGGAAGCCGCTGCGACGTTCCAGACGTCCTCGGCGTCGCTGTCGGAGCTCTTGAAGAGGAACAGGCGCGCGGTGCGGCCGTAGAACTTCTCCGTCAGCGCGCGCACCTGCCGCGTCCGGACGACGCGGACGAGGCCGGCCTTCTCGAGCACCTTCACGTGGTGGCCGACGGTCCCCTTCGGGAGGCCGAGCTTCGTCGCAAGCTCGGTCGTCGAGGAGGCACGGTCGCGGAGCAGGATGACGATCTTCGAGCGGAGATCGTCGCCGAGCGCCTTGAGTTGCTCGGGCTCGCGCACAACGAGCACGTCGTCCGTCTCGTAGTCCGGAGACGGAAGCGTGAGGCGCTCGTTGGCGGTTTCCCGGATCGTCTGCGAATGGGCCACTAATCCGGAATGTACGACTTATCCCGCCCATTCGTCAAGCGGCGCTCGTATGCCCGCCCTCCGCTCAGGGCCGAACCCCTGGGTCAGACCCGGGTCTGACCCAGGGGTCGGTGACCTGTGGGAGCTCGACGAACCGCCGAAGCTGCTCGATGCCGTCGTTGCCAGGCCCGAAGCAGTCGAGAACGCGCGAGACGTCCACGAAGGTGAAGTTCTCCGTCGGCTCGACCAGCGCGCGGTAGCTGCACCACGGCCACTCCTCCGGCGAGTCGCAGAGGCCGGCCTCGCAGGCATTTCGGGCGATGTAGCGGAACGTCGAGAGCAGGTATCCCTCGGTCTCGATGCGCTCGGACCAGAACCGGCCGTCGACGACATGGCCACTCAGCCTGTGCCGTGCATTGAAGCGGGTTGCGTGGCTCACGTTCAGGTGCTTCATGCCGATCGACAGCGACGTGTCGGAGGTCTCGACGAGCAGGTGATAGTGCGTGTTGAGGAGGGTGACGCACATGCACGTCCAGCCGAGGTGGGAGAGGGTCTTGGCGAGCTCGGTGACGAACAGCATGCGGTCGATCTCGTCCTTGAAGAGGACGCTCGTCCACACCGAGTGCGTCCCGATGTGGAAGAGACCGGGCAGCGCGTCGCGTTTCTTGCGGGGCATCGGCCCAGGGTCGCGGGACCAGACGGCCGTCGCCAGTGTCCTTTGGAAGTTGGCACACATTTGTTACGGGGTCTGACCCGGGTCTGACCCCGGGGTGCGGACCTCGGGGCGCGTAGGCTCCGCCGGTGGACGCAATCGTCGTCGAGGTGCGCCGCGCCGGGATCGTCGAGGCGGTGCACCGGGTGCACGCGGTCGCCGTGCGCGACGGAGCGGTTGTGGCCGAGGCCGGCGACGCCTCTCTCACCTGCTTCCTTCGCTCCGCGTCGAAGCCGATCCAGGCGCTCCCGCTCGCACGGGCGCGCGACGACCTCGACGACCGCGATCTCGCCATCGCCTCCGCGTCCCACCGGGCGACCGACGACCAGATCGCCGCCGTCCGCGCGCTCCTCGCCAAGGCTCCGGCCACCGAAGACGAGCTCGAGCTCGGCCCGCAGGAGGGCCGCGCGGCCGACCGCATCTTCCACAACTGCTCCGGCAAGCACGCCGGGATGCTCGCCCTCTGCCGGGCGCACGGCTGGGACGTGCAGGGCTACCGGCTCGCGGGCCACCCGGTGCAGGAGGCCTGCCGCGCCGCCCACGCCGAGGCAGCGGAGCTCGACCCGTCGGAGCTCGCCACCGGCGTCGACGGCTGCGGCGTCCTGACCTTCGCGCTTCCCCTCGAGCGGATGGCCCACGCGTTCTCCCGCTTCGAAGGCCTGCCCGCCGGCGCGCGCATCGCCGCCGCGATGCGCGCGCAGCCGGAGCTCATCGGCGGGCCCAACGGCGCCGATCTCCACCTGATGCGCGCCGCTCCCGGCTGGTTCGCGAAGGGAGGCGCAGAGGGACTTTTCTGCGCCGGCGGCCCGGACGGCGTCGGTATCGCGCTCAAGTGCGACGACGGCTCGTCCCGCCCGCTCGAGCCTGCCCTCGCCGCGTTCCTCGCGCCCCTCGGCGTCGACCTGCCGGATCTCGCAGAGACGCCGCTTGTCAACAGCAGGGGCGAGCGTGTCGGCGAATGCGTCGCAATTACTTCGTGACGTGTGACCTTTTCTTTACGAACCTGTAACCGCTCACTAAGATCCGGCGAGTCTCAGGGAGAGGCCGGGGACGACGCTGTCACCGGCTTGCTGCATTGACTGGTTCGTTCGTCGCAATGCCGTGTCGAAACGACTAGCCGGAGGTCGCCAACTTGCTCACCGTCGAAGTCTCGCCACTCCCTGAGGTCGAAGAGCTCCAGAAGCTCGTCGCCGACGGCCAGGAGAAGGGCTTCCTCACCTACGACGAGATCGTCACCGGTCTCGAAGAGGTCGAGCTTACGAAGGAGCAGGTCGAAGACTTCTACACCCACCTGATCGAGCACAACATCGAGCTCGTCGAGGGGGAGCAGCACAAGACGCCGCCGCACGAGCAGCCGGTGCCGGAGGACGACAAGCCCGCCGCCGCCGTGCCGAAGCTCGATCTCTCCGTCGAGCCCTCCCTCGATTCGCTACGCCTGTATCTGCGCGAGATCGGCAAGGTCTCCCTCCTGACCGCCGACCAGGAGGTCTCGCTCGCGAAGCGCATCGAGCGCGGCGACATGGCGGCGAAGACGCAGATGACCGAGGCCAACCTGCGCCTCGTCGTCTCGATCGCGAAGGGCTACCTCGGCCGCGGCCTCTCCTTCCTCGACCTGATCCAGGAGGGCTCGCTCGGCCTGATCCGCGCCGTCGAGAAGTTCGACTACCGCAAGGGCTACAAGTTCTCGACGTACGCCACCTGGTGGATCCGTCAGGCCGTGACACGCGCGATCGCCGACAAGGCCCGCACGATCCGCATCCCGGTGCACATGGTCGAGAAGCTGAACAAGGTCGTCCACATCGAGCGCCAGCTCGTGCAGCGCCTCGGCCGCGAGCCGAACGCGGAGGAGATCGCCGAGGAGCTCGAGATGACGCCCGAGGAGGTGCGCGAGATCCTGCGGATGGCGCAGCTGCCCGTCTCGCTCGAGAAGCCGATCGGCGAGGAAGAGGACTCGGCACTCGGCGACTTCGTCCAGGACGACGCTGCGGAGTCGCCCTTCGACACCGCACAGCTCTCGCTCCGCCGCGAGGACATCGAGATGGCCCTCGGCGCCCTGCCCGAGCGCGAGCGCCAGGTGATCGAGCTGCGCTTCGGCCTCTACGGCGGCCCTCCGCGCACCCTCGAGGAGGTCGGCCGCGCCTTCGGCGTCACGCGCGAGCGCATCCGCCAGATCGAGAACAACACGCTGAAGAAGCTCGAGCACCTTCCGGAGGCGCAGGCTCTCCGGGACGCGGCCGGCTAACTAAGCGGGCGCGCAGCGCCCATTCAGACACCAACCTGGTTCGCAACCAGGGAGCGTTGTTATCGGTGCCTCGCTGCGAATGCCTGGTTGCTCAGGAACCAGGTTGAGCCTTTGCCTCCGTTACTCGTCGGGACCGAGCGCGTGCGGCCCGAGCAGGTCGCGCTCGGCGGCGCGCTGATACGGCACGAACAGCTTGCAGTGCGGGCACTTGAAGCCGTGATACCGGGCGGCCGATCCCTCCATCGCCTCGGCCGTGAACTGCTTGTGGCAGTGCGGGCACTCGACCTCGAAACCGGTTGATGACTGGTGCTCGCCCATAGTCCGAGCCTAGCGAACGGACGGATAGGACGGTCTGAAAAGCTCTGGGGCACCGTGCGGCCGGATGACCAGGGCTCGCACGGTGCCCCGCACGGGATCAGGCGAGGTCGAATCGATCGAGGTTCATCACCTTGTCCCACGCGGCGACGAAGTCGCGCACGAACTTCTGCTTCGAGTCGTCGCACGCGTAGACCTCCGCGATTGCACGGAGCTGGGAGTTCGAGCCGAAGACGAGGTCGACGCGACTGCCTGTCCACTTCAGCTCGCCCGTCAGGCGGTCGCGGCCCACGAACGTCTCCTCGGCTTCGGACGTCGGCTGCCACGTCGTGCCCATGTCGAGCACGTTCACGAAGAAGTCGTTGGTCAATAGCTCGGGCTGCGTGGTGAAGCTGCCGAGCTCGGAGTGATCGAAGTTCACATGCAGGACGCGCAAGCCGCCCACGAGGACGGTCAGCTCGGGCGCGGTCAGCGTCAGCAGGGTCGCTCGATCGACCAGCATGTGCTCCGCCGGTCGCAGGTGTCCCTTCCCGAGGTAGTTGCGGAACCCGTCTGCGGTCGGCTCGAGCACGGCGAAGGACTCCACGTCGGTCTGCTCCTGCGACGCGTCCGTGCGTCCTGGCGTGAAGGGAACCTGGACGTCGTGCCCGGCGTTCTTCGCGGCCTGCTCGACGGCTGCGCAGCCCCCCAGCACGATCAGGTCGGCGAGCGAGACCCGCTTGTTCCCGTCGGCCTGCGACGCGTTGAAGTCCTGCTGGAGCCTCTCGAGGGTCGCCAGCACCGTCGCCAGCTCGGCAGGGTTGTTGACCTCCCAGTCCTTCTGCGGCGCGAGGCGGATGCGCGCGCCGTTGGCACCACCGCGCTTGTCGGTGCCGCGGAACGTCGTCGCAGACGCCCAGGCAGTCGAGACCAGCTGGGCAATGGACAGCCCCGAGGCGAGGATCGTGCCCTTGAGGGCGGCGATGTCCTCCGCTGCGATCAACTCATGCGTGACCGGGGGGACGGGGTCCTGCCACAACAGGTGCTCGGCGGGAACCTCCGGGCCAAGGTACCGCGAGACCGGGCCCATATCGCGGTGTGTCAGCTTGAACCACGCCCGCGCGAAGGCATCGGCGAGCTCCTCCTGGTTCTCCAGGAAGCGCCGTGCAATCGGTTCGTAGATCGGGTCCATCCGTAGCGCGAGGTCGGTCGTGAGCATCACCGGGGCGTGCGTCTTCGACGGATCGTGGGGATCCGGCACGGCATTCTTCGCGGCGGGATCGGTCGGTTCCCACTGCCACGCACCGGCAGGGCTCTTCGTCAGCTCCCACTCGTAGCCGAACAGGGTCTCGAAGAAGCTGCTGTCCCACGTGGTGGGGGTCGGGGTCCAGGCGCCCTCCAGCCCGCTGGTGATGGTGTCGTCGCCGCTGCCGGTGCCGTAGCTGTTCTTCCAGCCGAGTCCCATGTCCTGGAGGGGGGCAGCCTCGGGCTCGGGGCCGACGTACTTGCTCGGGTCGGCCGCCCCGTGGGTCTTGCCGAACGTGTGGCCGCCGGCGATGAGTGCCACGGTCTCCTCGTCGTTCATCGCCATGCGAGCGAACGTCTCGCGGATGTCCCTGGCTGCGGCAAGCGGATCCGGGGTGCCGTCCGGCCCTTCCGGGTTCACATAGATGAGGCCCATCTGAACCGCCGCGAGAGGATTCGCGAGCTCGCGGTCGCCGCTGTAGCGCTCGTCTGCCAGCCACTCGGCTTCAGCTCCCCAGTAGGTCTCGTCGGGCTCCCAGACTTCCGCGCGCCCGCCGCCGAAGCCGAAGGTCTTGAAGCCCATCGACTCCAGGGCGACGTTGCCGGTCAGGATCATCAGGTCGGCCCACGAGATCTTCTTGCCGTACTTCTGCTTGACCGGCCAGAGCAGCCTGCGCGCCTTGTCGAGGCTCACGTTGTCGGGCCAGCTGTTGAGGGGCGCGAAGCGCTGCATGCCGGCCCCGCCGCCCCCGCGGCCGTCGCTGATGCGATACGTGCCTGCGCTGTGCCACGCCATCCGGATGAAGAGCGGCCCGTAGTGGCCGTAGTCAGCCGGCCACCAGTCCTGCGACGACGTCAGCAACTCCAGGATGTCCTTCTTCAGGGCATCGAGGTCGAGGGACGTGAACTCCTCGGCGTAGTTGAACTCCTCGCCCATGGGATCGGCCGTGGGGGGGTTCTGCTGGAGCACCTTCAGGTTCAACCGGTTCGGCCACCAGTCTCGGTTCGACCTGCCCTCGCTCGGATGTCGATGATTTCCGCCCGTCAACGGGCACTTGCTCTCGTCGTCCATGTTGTCCTCTCCTCCGGTTGCAGCGCGGTTGTCGGGCGCGGGATCGCCCTCAACGTGGGTTGACTGGGTGGTCGACGCTCAAGCCCTGCAGTCCGGCCGGCGTCGACAAAGGTGTGTCGGTGGGGCGACGCGGTTTCACGTTCGAACCTGGGACAGGCACTCCGGACAGCGACCCCAGTAGACGATCTCGGCCTCGTCGATCTCATAGCCCTTGCCGTCGGCCGCCGTGACGCAGGGCGCGGAGCCGACTGCGCAGTCGACGTCGGCCATACGGCCGCAGATCCGACAGATCACGTGGTGGTGATTGTCGCCGACGCGAGCCTCGAAGCGGGCCGGCGACCCGGCGGGCTGTATCCGCCTGACCATGTCCACGTCGACGAAGGCGCTGAGGACGTCGTACACCGCCTGGAGCGAGATAGAACCGATCTCGGCCCTGACGGTCTCGGCTACGGCGTCGGCTGTCACGTGGGGCTCAGCGGAGACCGCACGCAGAACGGCCAAGCGCTGGGCCGTGACCCGAAGACCGCGTTCACGAAGGAGGTCGGCCGAGTCGACGCGCATCGCCGTACCCTACCCAAAGACTGGAGAGACTCAAAGAAGAGCCGTACTCAGATCAGCCGGCGCTCCGCTGCCCAGCGGGTCAGCTCGTGGCGGCTCGAGAGCTGCAGCTTGCGCAGCACCGCCGAGACGTGCGACTCGACGGTCCGGGGCGAGAGGTGCAGGCGCGCCGCGATCTCCTTGTACTTGTAGCCGCGGGCGATCAGCTGCAGCACCTCTCGCTCGCGCGCGGTGAGCTGGTCGAGCTCCGCGTCGGCCACCGCGTCGCCGGTGCGAAACGCGTCGAGTACGAAGCCGGCGAGCCGCGGCGAGAAGACCGCGTCACCGTCGGCCGTCCGATGGATCGCCTCCGTCAGCTCGGCACCGGAGATCGTCTTCGTGACGTAGCCGCGCGCGCCGGCGCGGATCACATCGATCACGTCCTCGGCGGCATCCGAGACCGACAGCGCGAGGAAGCGCACGCCCGGTCGCTCGGGCGCGACCTGTGCGATCACCGCGTGACCGCCGCCGTCCGGCAGATGCACGTCGAGCAGTACGACGTCCGGATCGAGCTCCTTGATCAGCGGCACCGCCTCCAGCACGGACGCCGCCTCGCCGACGACCTCGACCGTCGGCCCGAGCTCGCTGCGCACGCCGGCGCGAAAGAGGTCGTGGTCGTCGACGAGGACGACCCTGCGCAGCGGCACGCTCACGAGAGCTCGAGCTCCACGTCGGTGCCCTCGCCGGGCGCAGAGACGATGGTCGCGGTTCCTCCCACGCGCTCCATCCTGCCTCGGATCGACTCGGAGATGCCCTTTCGGTCGGCCGCGACCGCGCCGGGATCGAAGCCGGCGCCACGATCGCGCACGTACAGGGCGACACGACCGGGGGCGGCGTCGAAGAACACGGAGATCTCGTCGGCGCCCGAATGCTTGGCGGCGTTCGTCATCGCCTCGCGGGCTGCGAGCACGAGCACGGCTGTGCGGTCGTCGAGCGGCGCGTCGCCCGTGCGAACGACGTCGATGCGAATCCCGTGCAGCTCCTCGATCTCGGCGGCGGCCGTCTCGACGGCGTCCGCCAGGGTGCCGTCGGCCGCGGGCTCGCGGTCGGGATAGAGCCAGGTGCGCAGCTCGCGCTCCTGCCGGCGGGCCAGGGTCGCGACCCGGCGGGCGTCGTCCGGCCGGCGCTGGATCAGCGCCAGCGTCTGCAGCACGGAGTCGTGCACGCGCGCGGCAAAGTCGGCGCGCTCCTGGGTCCGGATCCGCTCTGCCCGCTCCGCGTCGCGCTCACGCCCGAGTCGCCAGGCCCACGGGCCGAGCAGCAGGACAAGCGCCGCCGCCACAGCACCCGGGGCGAGCGTCGTCGTCGCGCTCCCGTGCCGGTTCCCGCCCACGAAGATGAAGATCCCGGCGGCCGTGAGGACGATCGCCGTGACGCGCGCACGCTTCCGGTCGAGCCCGAGCGTCGCGCTGCCCGTCGCAAGGGCCGCGCCCGCGCCGATCAACCCCAGCGGCCAGACGAGCGAGTCGGAGAGACCGAGGCCGCGCAGAGCAAGGATCACCGACCAGACGAGCAGCACCGTGCCGGCGATGCGACGGCGGCGCGGAGGTTGAGCCTCGCCGGGTGCCGGCAGTAGGGCCCAGGCGCCGAGATAGACGACGATGCCCGCCCCGCTTGCGAACGCCAGCAGCGCGAAGGTGAGGCGGACGAGCGTCACGTCCATCGCGAGCGCCTCGGCGATGCCGCTGCAGACGCCCGCGAGCACGCGGCCGCGCTCCACGCGCGTGATGCGCGGGAGCGCAACCGGGAGCCAGAATGGACCGGCGCTCAACCCCGGTCCACCTCCACCTGGCCCAGACCGACACGAGCGTCGAGCACGAGCACGCGTGCAGGCGCGCTACCGAGATTGGTGGTCCGCTCGTGCACCGACGTGCCGTCGTTCGTGTTCCCGAACAAGGTCACCTGACCGGCGCCGGCACGCGCGTCGACCTGCACGGTGACGTTCTCGGGCACCCGCACGACGAGGTTGCCGATCCCGAGGGTCGCCTTCACGTTCGTCTCGCCGACGGGAAACCGCACGTCCTGCAGATCGACGTCGAGGTTGCCGATCCCGTGCTTGTAGCTCGTGCCGACCGAAGCGAACGCCACCGGGTGCGCGACACGGTCGCCCACCCCGGCGAAGATCGGCACACGGACGGCGACGGCGACGGCGAGCACCGCGAGCACGCCGAGCCCGAGCACGACGACCGAGCCGACGCTGTGCCCGGTGGCCGCGCCTGCGGCGACGAGAGCACCGAGAACGACGGCGGCCACGGCAAGGACGATGCGCCAGTCGATGTCGGCGCCGGTCGCGACGTCGATGAGCGCCACGAGACCGAGGCCGCTGATCAGTGCGGCGGCGGCGACCGGCCCGAACGAGCGGCGCCGGGTCACCGGCACGGCGCGCGCGGCCGCATTGCTGCCCGGCTCGGCGGGCGTCACGATCGTCGCCGGCCTATCGCGCCTCGAGCTCGCCTGCCACCAGACGATCGCCGCGCCGACGAGCGCCGCGCCGACCCACAGGTTGCCCGGGCTCGGCCAGATGTGCGCCGACGAGAGCGAGACGAGCCCGGCGAAGGCGAGGAGGCCGACCCCGACGAGCAGCCACGGCCGTTCGCGGTGGTTCTTGATCGCGTCTGCGGCGATCGAGTCCTCGACGCCGTCGTCGGGCATCACGAGCCAGGCGGCGACGTAGAGCAGGATCCCGGTGCCGCCGGCGAGCGAGAGCGCAACGAAGCCGATGCGGTAGATCATCGGGTTGAGGTCGAAGTAGCGGCCCAGCCCGGCGCAGACGCCGCCGAGCCAGCGGCCGTCGCGCGCACGGGACAGGCGCCGGGGCTCAGCCACCGGATTGGGGGCAGCAGAGCCGGGAATGGTCTCAGTGGTCTCGGTCATGGTTCATCTCCAAGTCGAAGTGTCGACTCAGAGGATCGTCCGTCCCGCTCTCGGCCGCTATCCGGCATCCCCCGGATCTGGCCCGGATCGCGCACGGAAGTTCTAGCCTCTACGGCAGGAACTCGACGACCTGCTCGACCGGGCCGCGCTCGCGCGGCGCGGGCTCCCTGGCCGGCGGCCCCAGGTGGATCAGCCCGAGCACCCGCTCGCCGTGCGGCACGCCGACCGCCTCGCGGCCGCGTGCTGTCCGCAGGATGCCGGGCGTCCGCCAGTAGGAGGCAAGCCCCAGCTCCGTCGCGGCGAGCAGGACGAGCGTGATTGCGGAGGCGGTTGCGCAGACGTCTTCCTCGTCCTGGAGGAGCTCTCCGGAGAGCGCGGCGGAGACGACGACGAGGGTCGGCGCCCGGTCGAGCTTCTCGGCCTCCGACGGCCCGCCCGCCTCCTTCAGACGCGCGAGCGACTCCGGCCCCAGCACGCGAAACCGCCACGGCTGCGTCAGATGGTGGTTGGGCGCGAGCGTGGCAAGCTCGAACAGCGCGAGCAGCGTCTCACGCGGTACCGGCTCGGGGCCAAACGCTTTATGGGTTCGCCGTGCGGAGGCGAGCTCGGCGAGGCTCACGCGAGGCGGGACGAGACGTGCACCTCGGCGCCGGCGCGCCGCAGCAGCTCGGAGAACGGGCATCCCTCGTCGGCCTTCGCGACGTGGCCGCGAAGTGCGTCCTCGTCGAGCCCGTCCACGGCGGCGACGATATCGAGGTGCGACGCCACGATCTGGTGTCCGCGCCCCTCGAGCTCGTCCATCACGATCGTGCACGTCACGTCGAGGTGTCCCGGCGGCGTATCGCTGCCGCTCAGCTCACCGGCGAGGCTCATCGCCAGGCAGCCGCCGTGCGCGGCCGCGAGCAGCTCCTCCGGGCTCGTCTTCCCCTCCGGCCGGCCGATCCGGGTCGGCAGGGAGTAGCCCAGCTGCGAGAACGCACCGCTGCCGGCGGTCAGCGAGCCCACGCCGCGGGCGACGTTTCCGTCCCAGCTGATCGCTGCGGTGCGCTCGATCCTGGGCACTTACGCCTCCTGTGGAACGGCTGCGGGCGTGCCGTCCGGGTAGTAGGCCTCCGCGGGAGAGCCGGCAGGTCGGAACACGCCGAGCACCTGCATCACGCCGGGGCCTGCGTTCTCGAGGCAGTGCACGAGCCGGGCCGGCAGATGGACGCAGGAACCGGCGTGCAGCGGCGCGGACTCGTCGCCGATGTGCAGCTCCCCGTCGCCCTCGAGCACGAAGACGACCTCGTCGTACTTGTGGAAGTGCTCCGGTGCGCGGCCGACCGGGATGTAGCCGACGAACTGCGTCACCGACGCGCAGCCGACCTCGGGCGTCGCGAGTAGCCGGAACTGGCGTCCCGAGGTCGCGCCCCTCGTCTCCTCGGCGGCGAGCTCGACGACGGCGTGGGTCGTGTGGTTCGCCGGGAGCGGCTCCTCGACCAGCACGGACAGGAGCACGAGCTCGTCGGCCTCGACGACGTTCCAGCCGGTTCCCCGAGCGATGTAGACCGCCGTGCCGGGGGCAAGGTCGCTGCGCTCGCCGCCGATCGTGAGTGCTCCGGCGCCCGACAGGGCGTACAGCACCTCGTCGCGCTGCTCGTCGTGGCGGTCGTCCGAGCGGGCCGTGAAGCGCAGGATCCGCTGTTCGAACTCACCGCATTCACGTGCAGAGCCGAAGAGCGCCTGGGTCTCGACCCCGTCCGCATCGTGCTCGACGACGGCGTCAGGACTCTGGATGCAGTACCTCACGGGCGCTCAGCCTACCTATGTGAACCTGCCGAAAGAGGCTAGAGTCCAACCCCGATTCCAGGGTGCGGCAAACCGGATGGGCGCTGCGGCGTCTTAGCGGGGGTAACCCCAAAGGAGGGAACTGAATGTTGAAGAGGCTTGGATTGGTTGCGACGGCGGGCGTGCTGGCTGCGCTTGCCATTGTCGCGGCCGCTGTTGCACGGCCGACGTCGTCGGCCGCTGCGACCGCTACGTGCTCGAAGGGCGTCACGCTCGGCATCCTTGCGCCGATCACGGGGCCGGCGGGCTCGATCGGCAGCGATCAGCTGCACTGGGCGCAGTTCTACATCTCCCAGTGGAACAAGGTGAAGGGTCACGTCAAGATCAAGCTCGTCCAGGGTGACACGCAGCTCGACCCGGCGAAGGCATCGACGGTCGCGCAGTCGTTCGCCTCGAACGGCTCGATGATGGGCGTCATCGGCCCGGCGGGCTCCGACGAGGTCCAGGCGGTCGCGCCGATCCTGAAGAAGGCCGGGGTCGCGTTCACCTCGGGCTCGGCCACGCGCGTCTCGCTCACCGACGGCACGCTGAAGGGCTATTTCTTCCGCGTCGTCCCGAACGACGGCGTGCAGGGCCCGACCGCTGCCGACTACATGGGAACGACGCTCGGCGTGAAGTCGGGCGACTCCGTGATGGTCGTCGACGACCAGGAGTCGTACTCGACCGGCCTCGCCGACATCGTCGGCACGTCGCTGACCGGCAAGGGCGTCAAGGTCGATCGTGAGTCCGTGAGCCAGAAGGCGACCGACTTCTCGTCGCTCGTCGCGAAGGTCACGGCCACCACGAAGATCGTCTATCTGCCGTTCCAGCTCGCCGCGCAGGCCCAGCTCTTCGCGCAGCAGCTCAAGGCGCAGGGCAAGACGGCGATCGTGTTCGGCAGCGACGGCACGTTCGACTCGTCGAAGTTCAACGTCGACGGGAGCTACATCTCGTTCTTCGCCCCGGACGTCACGACGCTCGCAAGCGCCGCGTCGCTCGTCGCTGCGTTCCACAAGCAGTTCCCGGGTGCGACGAGCCCGTTCGGTGCTCCGAACTACGTCGCTGCTCAGGCGTATGCCGCAGCGATCCAGACGGCGTGCAAGGACGGAAAGATCTCGCGCGCCGAGGTCAGGAGTGCGTTCGCCAAGACCAACCTGAAGACCACGATCCTGGGGTCCGGCCTCAAGTTCACCGCCAACGGTGACGTCGCCGGCGCCAAGTTCCACATCTTCAAGATCGTCAACGGCCA